>Ga0307942_1000109_pt1 | contig 44352 bp, 46 predicted proteins | sample OrgLakmetagen175_FD_201846 | JGI IMG/M metagenome (GOLD analysis project Ga0307942, IMG submission 201846) | Saline water microbial communities from Organic Lake, Antarctica - #175 | ecosystem: Environmental > Aquatic > Non-marine Saline and Alkaline > Saline | place: Antarctica: Organic Lake... | reverse complement strand
ACTCATGTTGTTGAACAGGTGCAGCTGCACAGGTTTTTCATTGGCACCTCAAGCATCAGTTTGGCTCACACGCATCACCAAAACTTACGCTTGCAACTTCACACTTGCCATACCTCATTGACACTCATGTTGTTGAACAGGGACAGCTGCACAGGTTTTTCATTGGCGCCTCAAGCATCAGTTTGGCTCACACGCATCACCCAAAAACCACACTTGTATCTTCACACTCGCCATACCTCATTGTCACTCATGTTGTTGAACAGGTGCAGCTGGCGGAGGTGCTGGCTAGAGGCGACGAGCTCTGCCACGGCTTTGCATGCGAAGATGGAGCAGCCCACATTCTGTACGGCCAGAGCCTCGAGACGCGTCTGCGGATGATGCAGAAAGGATGATGCAGGCATACTCTCCAAGTCAGCAGTTTGCATGCGAATTGGGTAGTCTGCAAAGTAGCGGTGTGAGGCAAGGAGTTTGTTTCCATGGCTTTGCATGTGAAGATGGAGCAGCCCACATTCTGGACAGCCAGAGCCTCAAGACGTGTCTGCGGATGATGCAGAAGTTTGTTATGATATTGAAATGAAACATAACTTCTGAGCCACCATGTAGCAGCATATTAGATAGGCTGCTGAGGAAAAACAGTGTGAGGCAAGGAGTTTCCATGGCTTTGCATGCGAAGATGGAGCAGCCCATATTCTGGACAGCCAGAGCCTTAAGACGTGTCTGCGGATGATGCAGAAGTCTGTTATGATATCGAAATGAAACAGAACTTCTGAGCTACCATGTAGCATGCATATTAGATAGGCTGCTGAGGAAAACCAGTGTTAGGCATGTAGTTGCCATGGCGTAGTATTGCTCAGTGAAAGCGGCCGATGTTCTGGACTGCCAGCGCATCAAGACGTGCCTGCAAATAGTGCAGAACGGGTGAACAGCCGTGCGGCGATAGGAAAGCTGAGCACTGATCATCCAGGACAATCGTACAGGTTGGTACACAAGATATCTAGCAGCGATGCTCATCAATTAATGTCAGTACACAAGACATTTCCTGCTAACCATCGCTGCTAATTTGTTCGTGTACCAACAAGTACAAAAACAATTTAAGCAGCGATGGCCGTCAGGATAGGAATCATAGCGAAGTGTATCACAGGAAACAGTTTCATCACACAAACACACACACACACACACACAGACAGGGAGAAGTACAAAAACAGTTTAGCAGCGATGGCCGTGTTGGATAAGCTGGTTATCCCTGTAGACCCTTAGTAACCCTTTCTTTGTAACCCCTTCTTGTAACCCCTCCTTTGTATCCCCTCCATTGCATCCCTTTCTTTGTAACCCCTCCTTTGTAACCTTTCCATTGCAACCCCTTATTGTTACCCCTCCTTTGTAACCCTTCCATTGCAACCCCTTCTTGTAACCCCTCCTATGTATCCCCTCCATTGCAACCCCTCCTTTGTAACCCTTCTTGTAACCCCTCCTTTGTAACCCTTCCAATGTAACCCTTCCATTGCAACCCCTTATTGTAACTCCTCCTTTGTATCCCCATCCTTGCAACCCCTCCTTTGGTAAACCTTTCTTGTTTCTGAGGTGCAATAAAACCAACCCCACGCTCATCCGACCATCTCCAAGCTTTGCATCGAAGGAGGCCCCTGCTCATAAGCTCACCGGCAGCAGCTGCTGGCCACCTCTTAAGGCCAACAGCCACACATACATTGAAAAATACCTTTGTTGGTGGACTGCACAATTGCGCACCCCACACACCTAGGAACGACTATAGCTCTATGGCTTCACGTGAGATTAATTAGCTGGTAATACATAAATTTCCCTGCCAAGATTATGTGCACGGTGTACTCACACGGCATAGACACAGTTCTGGTAAGCCCTACACATACTTTGCTCTCTGCTGCTTCTTGCACTGAGCTTGCTGTGGTGTGGCCACGTTGTCCAGGCTCTGCCATACACCGCTGTCCACACTACATACCCTCCTCTGTCACCTCTGACAGAAGAGGATATGCTGCTATGAGTGTCTATCTACATCTCTTGAAGGACTGTGTGCCGCTTGGTTATGCATACCTCACAAACACACACACACATACTCACACACACACACATACCTGACTGGTGAGCACCTCCGCACACGCACGGACCCCCTTTTCTCCCAGCGCATTGTCGCTGAGGTTTAACTCTTTTAAGTGGGATGCCTGCGCAAGGGCTGCACTAATCACGCGCAAAGCGTCAAGGGCTTCATCCTCTGGCCGGCCTGTGGACGTGTGTGGTTGTATGCGTGTGTGTACGTGTGCACGTGTGTGCACATGTGTGTATGAGTGTGTAGGTATGTATGTGTGCGCACGTGTTTGTGTGTAGTGTGCATGCGTTCATGTATTTGTATCCATGTTTGTGTTGTGTGCTTAGGTACCTATATAAGAGCACAAGCTCAAGCATAAAGTCTAGATTAAATGAATTTGAAACTCAGGAATGGTTAATACATAGACATAGAGCTGCCTCTTGCCAGTCTTCAATTAGCGTTGGCAACGCAAATAGCTGAAACAGACACAAACACACACCTGTGACGATGTCACAGATGTCAGCAATGGTTAGAGGGACACACATCCTTGGCTGCTACACACACACACACACGCACACACACAGATGCATACACACAGAGGCACACACAGAGGCACACACAGAGGCACACACACACAGGCACACACACAGAGGCACACACACAGAGGCACATACACACAGTGGCACACACACAGGTGCATACATGCAGAGGCAGATACATACAATCACATACCTGCAATGATGTCGCTAATGTCAGCAATGGCAAGCGTCTTGGACACATTGGCCAGTGCCTTGGCTGCCACGTCCGCGGCGTCTCTGCCAAAGCTCTTTGAGCTGAAGCGCACCTGCACAACAAACACTACCAAGTGTCAGCAGACCAGAAAACAAGGCCTATCCAGACTGCACAACATACACTACCAAGTGTCAGCAGACCAGCAAACAAGGCCTTCCCAGACGTAACTGTTGTTAGCCCCACTACCAGCACACAGACACATACACGCACGCACAAAAATAAACACTACACACGTGCTGCACACGTAAACAAAAATAAACACACACACAAACACACACACGCACCTTGTTCACTTGAGAGCCAGGAGCCAGCATGGTCCGCAAAGCAGCTTCCGTGCTATCACGAGTCAGGAAGTCACGGCTGCCCATCAGGTCAACAGCCTACAAATGTTTGCCATTACGTGCTCTGCCTGAATTATGTCTCAGCGTTCCACGGTGCTCTTTCGGGCAGGAATCACAGCTGTCCAGTTTTGTGAAACAGTGCAACATTTCGTGCTTGTTTGCCAAAATTGCGAACCTGCTCGAGGATTTTTCCATTTTTCCTTTCAGCTATGAGCACGATCTGTTTGCAAATTGTACTTTATACTGCCCAAATACCTTTCCAACTACCTTTCCAACCAAGCATAATCACGACGAGTTTGCAAGTCGCTTCTAGTGTCAAGCTCGTAGGGCTGCTCAAGGGCCCATCGGGATGACAGCCATGAGTTTGCTTCCTAACTCGGTTGCTTGTTTGGTACACAGCACTTTTTTTTGCAAAGACCTTCTTCCAAAATTAAAGAATTGCTCTGTGGAAAGAAAGAAAAGAAATACTACGCAGGCAGCAAAACACTCCCTGCATGAATTAAGGAAAAAAAGACACATTGGCCCGAAGTGCCATGAGTCTCCCCCACCAAAGGAAAAGAGAAAACTAGTGGGGATCCGGATGGTGGCTGGCAGCCCCCTGCTCCAGACCGAGACCTTGAGAGCAATCCGTTTTTCAAGTGCACGTCGTGTAGTCTGTTTGTGGCATCACCAGAATCATTCGCTTACACAGTGCATTCCTAGGGATGGCCAGAGCCGTATATATACACCACACATGACCCTATAATTGTTATTTTCCCTGCCAAAATACCGTATATACATATGGTTCTGGCCAACCCTATGCACACTGTGCACGACGTGTGTTGCCAAACCCTCCATGCAAATGCACGCATTTCAGTGCACATATATTAAGCATGTCATATGAGTTTGCATTGTACAATTGACGTTGATATGATAGATTAATCGGCACGCACCTCTCCTCCCGCCACAGATATGGCTGCTGATGCATCAGGCTCGTACTTGCCTCCACTCTTAATCATTTCAATCATGAGTTCTGCAAGCTTCCTGCGTGCGTGGATGTTTTTAGTGCACGTTTAAATCAGTCAGCTCATGTGAACACGCACAAATAGTTATGAAACAATGGACCTGAATGGCTTGGACTGTAGCAGTGACAGAAATGCGATAGGAGGCTTAAAGGAGGCCTGTAGCCTGTGTACATGAAGTTAAAGATCAGCTGTCATGCCGCTGGCAAACCATCATCACTGTTTGCCAAGGCATGCACCAATATCCTGACATGCCTACTACACGACTTTAGCATTCATTCATTCATTGCTCGTAAACTCGATACGAACGTGCTTGCATGTGGCTGCTCAAGTCTTTGCACGCAGAAAAGTACATATTTTGAGAGCTGCAACAGCGCAAACACAACGCCTGCCTGGCATAACCCAGCGTAGTCTCTGCCTCAGGGCGGGAGCCGGTGGTCACGTTGCTGGCCACTGCTGCAGCGGTGTACGCCCTGCGCTCGAAGGTGCTGGCAGCATCCAGGGCCACTTCATCTGTGACAGGGAAGCCCTTGGTGAAGGCAATGTTGAACAGGTTGGCTGCCACGCGCCGAACTGTCTCCTCCCTCTGCTCCGGTTTTAAAGACCAAGTCATTTTTTTGTTATGATGTGGAAATTATATAATTTTAATTAAAGACCTTTAAACAGGTCATTTATTCCATCACTTGAAAGTTTTAGGTATTCTGACTCCCGCCCTACTGCTCCCGGACAGTGATGCCCAGAAGGAGGAGGGAACAGTGATGACATGATGTGTTATTGTGCAATAGCCTCTGGGGCAGGGTGCGCGTGCTGCTTTGCACTTACTGAATTAACTGAATACGCGTGCGCGCCCACACACATCTGGATCTTTGAAGTGCCTGCAACTAAGCAGATATGCATTTGATAAACAAACACACGAAACTGCCATCGTTTGATCGGATCGTGTACGCGCGCAGGTGCAAGCACCATGCAAACGTCCGTGGGCAACATCACTACTTTCCTGGGCCACCTCACGCCTGAACAGCGTGCCACCCTCTATCACAGCCCATGGACGTGCCAGGCGGTGTTCAGGTTCTTGTGCTCTCTCCTTTTTTTTATCGTCCGTATGCATACATTGCACGTTCTTGCCACGCATTGTGTAGTTTTGGTGACGCTGTGGTGATTGCTGCATCGGTTTCCTAATTTACGCATATACATATAAAATAGGCCCTAATAGAAACGCCCTGAATTATGACTGTGCATTGGAAGTACGCGGGGTAACGCAGTAGGCTGCGCTCACACTTACATATTCCTTCATGGACGCAACAACCTTCCTTTGCGCAGATTTCAAGTGATATTCTCATTTGAAACTACACCACTATGCATGCAGAACCTGTTTGCTTTCTTGTGAAATACTAACGCGACAGAGTTATTTTGCAAGCCTTTGTTGGTTTTTATTTTTTGCTGCCCAGCTTCAACCTTCTTTTGCTTCTCCTGTCTCTACAGGAGTTTGGCTCCCTTAGCCAAAAATTACGTGCTGAGGCTGCTGCTCATTGAAGAGGAGGTGCCTCAGGGTGTGTAGACCGTGCTGTGAGCCGTGTTGTTCAAAAGTGTTGATATATACATGCAATATGCTCTGTGTGTGAGAGGCAAGCACACGTGCTTTTCAGATGCTAATGCGCCCCTGTGTGTTGGTCAAAGCAGCTTTGCAAATGTGAGGTCTAGGAAATTGCTGGTCAACATGCTGGAGACACAGCTTGTTGAAGAGAAACTGTTCTGGATTGAGCGCACACTTGATTCGTGCTTGTATTTTTCCAGCAATTAAGTGAGTGTTGCAATGCGATTGAGCGATCTGATTGAAGACACCCGTTCCGTTTGTCATCTTGCATTTGGTTTCCTGACTAGGGGTGAAAGACGGCAATCTGCTCTGCTAATTGCGAGACGTGCTGTTTGGTCTGGTTTATAATGTGATTGATATATCAAGCATAGTGTGACAAGGAGAACTGAGTTGCAAGCGTCACTGGCTGTTAGTTGCATCGCTGCTAAGATATGTAATTTCATCGAGTGTTGCTTTCCACAATGTTCTGCACAAAACTGAAGATGTAGTGGACATTGTGGCGTGCAGTGGTGTGCAGTTGCCTGTATGCGTTCAGCCACTGAATGACTGCATTCACTGCGCTGCTTGTGAACTGCAGATGTGGTGGACACGTGGATCGTGGACATGCGGCAGTATGGTGTTCATCACAAGAGGGCCTTGAGGAGCCTCCTGAATTTGGATGTGTACGTTAAGGGCGCTGGGTAAGTATGCCATCTGTCGATACATCATGACACTTGTAGGGTTGGCCAGAACTGTATATGTACCCTGCATATACGTTAATTTTTGCAGGGAGTTCTTCAAATGGCATACAAGCATATACGGCGTATACATACAGTTCTGGCCAACCCTAGATACGTAGGGTTGGCCAAAACCGTATATATACACCGTATATGACCGTAAATTCGGTGATTTCCCTGCCAAAAATACCGTATTTACACCGTATATATATGGTTCTGGCCAACCTTATAGATATGTGGTGTTTGCCGTGCGTGCTGGATTGCTTGAATGTCGTGGTCAGCAACACGCTGGGAAGTGCAGATGAGCACACACCACACACCCCAAGGAGGGGCCCCCTGAACTTGGATGCCTATGCAATTTTCATGTGTATGCAACTTGGTTGTGAACGTGATTGTTGTAAACGTGATGGTTGTAAATGTGATGGTTGTGAACGTGATGGTTGTGAACGTGATGGTTGTGAACGTTATGGTTGTGAACGTTATGGTTGTGAACGTTATGGTTGTGAACGTGATGGTTGTGTGTGGAGTGAGCCATTGGTTTCAATGACAAATGGGCGGTGGTTTTCAGATAGAAGTCATTGCACGCATTTTTCTGGTATGTGCCCGTCACTGAGGTTGTATGTGTGGAGGATTTTTACACGTTTTTCTTGTAAATGTATTTAATGTGTGTGAGCGCCATGGAAGCTCAGGTGCTATTGCTGTTCGACAAGCTTCTTCAAGTCTTGTTTGCGCATGAAAAACATGGAGTAAAATGCTATTTGTCATTGATTCTTTGTCGTACGCTTTACTGTTGTTTGCGTACATGATGCTGTTATTTTTAATCCAGTACCTACCCACAGTTGACTTGGTTACATAATGGACTAAGAAGTCGGGTGCAAATGCCTTTGCTTTTTTTTGCTGCATCGCTTGTCTAGCGCAAACCAATCAGGCCCAGTCTGCCGACGTTACTTGCTTTCTGCTGCGAGTGTTCTTTAACTTCCTTAACACACGCACAATATCTTGCTTATTAAGCAGGCTGGGTATCACATACACGTACACACACAGACAATAATGCGCTCACATGCACGCTTACACGCTCACACTCACATAAACGCTTACACACACTTGCACATTGCACATGCGCACTAAAACATGTGCACCCACCCACGCACGCTTGCATACACTCACATATATTCATCCACACTCACACTCACACACACTTCTCTCCACACACCACACTGCCTGCTTGTAGGGCAGGCAGGGCAACCTTCAGACTCCACCCTATCTTCCAGAAACACCTGCAGTATTCCCTTTCCACTGGGTGAGAGCCGTGGCTTAGTCAGTGTGTATGTGTGGGGGTGCGTGTGCATGAAGGTGTGCGAATGCATTTGTCCACTGGGTGAGAGCCATTGCTTAGTCAGTGTGTATGTGTGAAGGTGCGTGTGCATGAAGGTGTGCGAATGCATTTGTCCACTGGGAGGGAGCCATTGCTTAGTCAGTGTGTATGTGTGAAGGTGCGTGTTCGTAAAAGTGTGCGAATGCATCTGTCCACTGGGAGGGAGCCATTGCTTAGTCAGTGTGTATGTGTGAAGGTGCGTGTTCGTGAAAGTGTGCGAATGCATCTGTCCACTGGGTGATAGCCATTGCTTAGTGAGTGTGTGTATGTGTGAAGGTGCGTGTGCATGTGTGCATGAAGGTGTGCGAATGCATTTGTCCACTGGGAGGGAGCCATTGCTTAGTTGGTGTGTATGTTTGGGGGTGTGTGTGCGTGAAAGTGTGCAAATGCAATTGTCCACTGGGTGAGAACCATTGCTTAGTCAGTGTGTATGTGTGAAAATGCGTGTGCATGAAGGTGTGCGAATGTATTTGTCCACTGGGAGGGAGCCGTTGCTTATTGAGTGTGTTTATGTGTGGGGGTACGTGTGCATGAAGGTGTGCGAATGCATCTGTCCACTGGGTGAGAGCCATAGCTCAGTCAATGTGTGGGGGTACGTGTGCGTGTGCGTGCGCGTGTGCGAATGCATTGAAGGAGTTTGTTTATTAGCCTGCACAATCAGCTGATTTAGTTGCCAAGGCCAAGCAAGAAGGTGCACTTACACGTTGCTTCAACTGAAGAAGTTTGTATGACTGAAAGTGAGTGCCATGCCACCAGTATGGGTGACTGCTTCAATAACCTCTATCGGGATTACGCAAGGGGTCTATTTTTGAGATGAAGCAAAACATGTGTCGTTGCAGATTGCAATAGGACCGAGATCAGGGTGGTATGTAATACTGCTCTGTTAGCACCTGGGAGCCTGTTGCCCTCCCCACTTGCAAATAAGGTGTTGCAGCCTTACCCATCTCAGACAGAGAGAGTGAGTGAGAGAGAGAGAGAGAGACCCCCTGGACTTTGCTTAGTTGTTTGGTGCTGCTGAGAAATCCACGCTTATTTGATTGCACACACCTCACAATCACACGCACATCCACACTCGTACACACACATACACACACATAAACACACAAACACACACACATGCAGTGGCCAAATGCTGCAAGACCTCCCCTTGCATGTGTTGAACGCAGCACCCACTCAAGAGCAGCTGGACGACTACGCTCATGAGCAGTGGGAGGTGTGTGTGTGTGTGTGTGTGTGTGTGTGTGTGTGTTGTGTAGCGCACAAGGTTGAGTGTGTGTGTTCGCAATCACGCACGTAAGCCTGCTGGGAGATGCGTGTTTGTGCCAGTGTGCTCTAAATGTGGTGTGCCTTTGTCAGTGTGCGTGCATGTCATGTTTATGCAAAGCTGTGCTAACTGCAGATTTTTTTTTTTGTTTTGGTGGCTGCACTTATGGCAACTGCGCTTCGTCTCCGGCGTACTGAGCTCACGCTTCTCGCGCACACACTTACACACACACATACACACACAAACACACGCACACATACACATACATACATACACACATAACCACAAACACACATAGCCACACACGTACGCACATACGCAAACATACGCACGTGCGCACACATGCACATACGCACACACATACACATGCACACATCCGTTCCCTTTAATGCGTACCCCCAGCCTCGTCACCACACACACGCACACACACAGACGCACACACACACACACACATGCAGGCCCTGCAGATGTACATACTGGACGGCAAGTACTATGGGCCGGAGCTACCCCCTAAAGTTTCTGCCTTACCGTTGGACTTCCACTCTGTGCTGCTCAACGCCAACCTGCTGACTGGCCCACCGTAAGTCAGAGCATAGTTCCACTTCCTCCCCCTCTCTCCTCTTTGTTCTCCTTTGCGCCTCGCCCCTCACTGCAGTCGCTGCCTCAGAGATGCCACCAGTGCATTGCTGTGCCCCCCTCCTGCCAGATTATCACTGCCTGCGTGATTCCTTCTCCTCCCCCTCTCTCCTCTTTGTTCTTCTTTGAACCTCGCCCCTCACTGCAGTCGCTGCCTCAGAGGTGCCACCAGTGCATTGCTGAGCCCCCCTTCTGCTAGCGGCAGACGCTGGCTAGAGCCCCCACCAAAGTGGCAATATACGTAGGGTTCGCCAGAACCGTATACATATACCGTATATGACCGTATATTTGGTAATTTCCCAGCCAAAACTACCGTATATATACCGTATATATATCGTATACCACATATATATATATACGGTAAATCCAGACAATATATACGGTATATACCATATATAATATATATATGATAATATATACGGTAAATCCAGAACCATATATATTTTGGTTCTGGCCAGCTCTACATATACGCCCTATGCCACCTGCAGCTTATGCACCACACGAAGCCCCATTCATGAATCGCTGCAGTGTAGCACGGATTTGTGTGGATCAAAAAGGGATCGCTTCTCGCGCACTGCTCCAGGTCTTCTCGTACCATCACAGACACAGGCTTTCAGTTCCTGATGTGTGACAGCCATCGACAGCTGTGGACGTTTTTGGGGCAGTACATCAAAGATGCTGCAGCAGCAAGCCGGCTTGAAGAGCAGGAAATGAAAGGTGTGTGTGTGTGCATGTGCTTGCGTTTAGTGCCCGTTGAAGCGGTTTGTTAACGATGCTGCAGCAGCAAGTTGGACTAAAGAGCAAGAGATGAAAGGTGTGTGTGCGTGTGCATGTGTTTGCGTTAGTAGCTTTTTAAAGCAATGCGCTGAAGATGCCACTATTGCCAGCAAGCTGGAAGAGTGTGGCTGCGTGCGTACATGCACACTTGATCTGATAATGACTGACTAGTAGCTATTGTGATCTTCATAAGGCTGTGCAGAATGGAGATATTATGCTTCAACAAAAAAATGTGCATCCTGGGGGAAAAACAGCGGAGCAGCCAACTTTCTTCCTCTCGTCTCTTTCCTACCACAATCACAGTATAATAAACACTAGTGCACTCTCCTAATGCAGCTGTGCTTCCTGCAATTTGTGCACCAAATACCTCACTCACAATATGATAAACACAAGTGCACACGTGTGCAGAGCATTCGTCAGCCTTCCCTCTCTCGTGTCTTTCCTGCTGCTGCTGTGCTTCATACATTACATAGATGCGCACGTACAATACGCTACACACGCACGCACACAAGCGCAAACACACGCATGCACACTTCGTTACACATGCATGCACACGAGCGCAGGCGACGGAGCAGCCAACCTGCCCTCGCTCATGTCGTTCCTGATGCAGCTGGGGTTCATGCACGTGGGGCGTCCATACGCACTAGAGAGCCTGAATAGCATGGAGGCGGTGGTGGCCAGCCATATGATGCATCTGGGCCTCTTGTTCCCCTTTGAGGTACGCAGGCCTCTTATGGTGTGTGCTTCACAAAAGAGTGTGCATCGCACATACTGACACAATAGGCACATAGCCACATGATGCATCTGGGCCTCTTGTTCCCCTTTGAGGTACGCAGGCTTCTTAGGGTGTGTGCTTCTCAAGAGAGTGTGCATCGCACATACTGACACAATAGGCACGTAACCACATGATGCATCTGGGCCTCTTGTTCCCCTTTGAGGTACGCAGGCCTCTTAGGGTGTGTGCTTCTCAAGAGAGTGTGCATCGCACATACTGAGATAGACACGTTATCACCTGGGCTTCCTGTTTCTTTCCTAGGTGCGTAGAAGCGTGAATTGTTGGTGTTGATTGCCAGCACCTTGGCAAAGCTTCATGGCGTTTGCTGTGTGCTAGTCACACAGTTTTTAGTGAGAAGTGAGAAGTGTTTTTGTGTTTGAGCCCGTCATGTCCCCTTATAAGTGGCAATAATAATCTGGACTTTGTGTGGGGTTGCAGTACTGCAATCAATTTTTTTAGGAACGCCCAGCTGCTGTTTAATTGCCTATTTTCTCTCAAAGCAAAGCCATGCAATAAGATGTTTTAATAGATGCTTCTTGATGATAGATGCTTCCGTTCTCTCCAAGCAAGGCCATACAATAAGATGTTTACAGATGATGTGTGTTTTCATTGATGTTTCCTGATGATAGATGTTTTGATAGATAATTCTTGATGATAGATGTTTCCGTTCTCTCCAAGCAAGGCTACACAATAAGATGTTCCCTGATGATATATGTTTTTATAGTTGTTTCTGTATGCTAGGTGTTTCTGTGTCCTCCAAGCAAGGCCATACAATAAGCTGTTTCCTGTACCACATAAGCCGACAGGTATTTCAGGCTACATCAACCCTATCAACCCCTGTTGCTTTTCCCTTCCATTCGCGGTAGCGAAGAGGTTAACGGTTTTCACTGGTTTAGTGGCTTCTTTTCCATGCATGGAGTGGAGAGCAGTGGTTTTTCTGCTTGCACGGTTTAATAGGGCACACCAGGCTCCTGATACTTTCATCAGGCTTCTGATACAGCCAGAGTTCAACTTTTGCCCTCTCTTGCAGACAGCCTAGAAAATCTTTGGCATTGCATAGCAATCACACATCAGCCTCTTTATTATGTGCAAACACACACGTGCACACACATAGACGTGCACGCACACGCATTTACACACGCACACACACATGCACACACACGCATACAAACTCAGGTACAGGGCAGCGTGTACTTCTCCCCCACTCGGCTAGCGAGCTTGCTGTGTGGGGGCAGCGGTGGAGGTGACACACACGCACACACACATGCACACACACGCATACAAACTCATGTAGAGGGCAGCGTGTACTTCTCCCCCACTCGGCTGGCGAGCTCCCTGTGTGGGGGCAGCGGTGGAGGTGACACACACGCGCACACACACACACACACACACACACACACAAACACACGCATATACACACAGGTAGAGGGCAGCGTGTACTTCTCCCCCACTCGGCTGGCGAGCTCGCTGTGTGGGGGCAGCGGTGGTGGCGACGCACAGTCCACCGCCAATGCGGACATTGCAGGAGGTCACATCATTGTGGAGTCCAATTTTAAGGTGGGCATTTGGTCACGAGCGCACACAGACATCGCAGAGAGACACCATAATGATGAAATATACGTGATGAGTTTAAGGTTGACACAGTACTTGCACAGACATCGCAAAGAGGCACCATAATGATGAAATATACGTGATGAGTGCAAGGTTGATACAGTACTTGCACAAACATTGCGGAGAGACACCATAATGATGAAATATACGTGATGAGTGCAAGGTTGACACAGTACTTGCACAAACATTGCGGAGAGACACCATAATGATGAAATATACGTGATGAGGGCAAGGTTGACACAGTACTTGCACAAACATTGCAGAGAGGCACCATAATGATGAAATATATGTTGTGAGTGCAAGGTTGATACAGTACTTGCACAGACATTGTGGAAAGACACCATAATGATGAAATATACGTGATGAGTGCAAGGTTGATACAGTACTTGCACAGACATCGCAGAGAGGCACCATAATGATGAAATGTACGTGATGAGGGCAAGGTTGATACAGAACTTGCTTAGACATTGCGGAGAGGCACCAATGATGGGTGCAAGGTTGACTCAGTGCTTGCACAGGTATAAGGAAGCAGGTTGCCCCGAGCCCGAGTTGTGTGAAAGGCAGCAAAGGGTAAGGGTAAGGGTAAGGTTACATTGCTATATATGCCTCTAGGGCATCTGAGCGGAATCTTATAAAAAGCCTGCAACCAGAACCTCATAAAAACTGAAAGTTTATTAATGAGAAATAAGCGCATTTAGGAGAGTGTCTGGAAAGCCCCAAAGGCAGCAAAGGCTTGCATTGCAAGGTTTTAAGGATAGAACATGCAGTGGTCTCGACGTGTAAAGTATTCAACCTCAAGCATGTGTCCCTCTGGTTTCTGGAGCACCTCCGCTTTAGGAAAACACAAGCACATGAGATCCCATCAGCACAAGAGCTTTCATGACATGGCAATAAGCTCATGGGATTAGGACAAGGGACCCACATAAGTGATAAGTGGCTGGTACCAAATGTTTTATTTCAACTGCCACAAATAGATTTTAGCAGGGAAGTTGCCGTACATACGGTCATGAAAGGTGTACGTTTACATGTTTCTCATCTTATGTTTCTCTTCAGTCCTATGTTTCTCATCTCCTTTTGTTTCTCATCAGTCCTATGTTTCTCATCTCCTCATGCTTCTCTTCAGTCCTATGTTTCTCATCTCCTCATGCTCCTCATCAGCCTTATGTTTCTCGTCAGCCTTACAAGAGTGCAATGCCCCTTCTCGAAAGCATAGGCTGTTAACAGGCTCCAATACGTGCTTCTGGGTTAAATAGCACGCACACACACATACACCACATGCACGCGCACACACACATGTACAAACATGCACACACATGTACAAACACACATGCACACGCACGCGCACACACACACACATACACACACACGCATACACACACGCACGCACAAACAGGTGAATGCCTGGACCACTTCAAGAGTGCAGCGTTCCCTCCTGAGCCTGTTTTGCCGTCAAGAAGCGGTGCTGCCCAACTTCTGGGTAGGCTCCCTCACACACGACAGTGTGGGCTCAGCTCTGGAGACAGGCATCAATGCAGAGGAGATCATCGGTTACCTGAAGGTGCGTTTGTGCATGTGTGGAAGATACAGATTTATCCTAGTACAATGCAGAGGAGGTCATCGGTTACCTGAAGGTGTGTTTGTGCATGTGTGGAAGATGCAGATTTATTCTAGTACAATGCAGAGGAGGTCATCGGTTACCTGAAGGTGCGTTTGTGCATGTGTGGAAGATATAGTTCTATTTCGCTTGCATCGTGAGATGCATAGGGCTCTGTCATTATTACCAAGGCAGAACACAACAACTCAGAGAAACCGGAGAAACAGGAGAAAACTAAAGACTAAAATATAGAAAAGAGGTGAGGGAGGGGGGAAAGTATGCTAAAGAGAGAGTTGTGTTCTCCAAGGAATAAAAAGAATGGAGAAGGGAAGCAGAAACTGGAGAAAAGCAGAGAGTGAGAACATCTCACTTTATGCTACACTTCAAGAACCTGAGTTCAGGTGTTTCACACTGAACTCATAAGATTTATTCTAGTACCTACCCCACACCTTTCGAGACTGGCATGACACAATTTTTAGATTTCAGCTCTTTTTAGGTGCAGTGTAGTTGAAGTCTTGTGATCTGAATGTCATGCCTGCACATAAATTTCAATTAGCCTTTCAATAATAAAGTCAGGCATTCCGAACGGCTAGCTATGCAAAATCTTCAGGTTCCCAATACAGCTGAAACTAGGATTGTACCAAAGTGGCTCTTTCCACCCTGCTTCTCAGACAAAAATAGGTTTAACTCCATCCATCTGAATGCTGTACTGGTTGCTCCCATCTCTGCGAAAACAGAAAAGCAGCAGACTAGCAATGAAGGGGGGTAAGTTAGGGGGAAACTGAGGGAGACCGGGACCACTTCTATTGCACCGCCAGCCGCCACCAACAGATCCACTTTTTCCAGGCAGCACCGACCCAAAGGTCTCAGCATTCTCCAATGTGATATTCACCTCATTGAGACCAAGTACTGCAAGGACACTAGACCCCAAAACCAGCTAAGCGCCGCGCAGGAACAACACAAAGGCCTCTGCTCCTTCCTCCAAGGAGCCTCCGTTACCCTTGACACCATCCGTTTGGGAGTGGTTGGCACTATCTACAACAGTTACACGCTGGAGCCTCTTAAGGAGCTGGGTCTTGATTCTCAAAAAGTTAAGAAACTTGCTTCCAAGCATCATGTTCATTCTGTCAAATATGCTGCCAAACTTGTCCATACCAGATATGTCATTCCCAGCTCTAATATCCACTCTCATCAGGAGACGGTTTCAGGTCAAGCCTGCAACCCTCCTGATCCCCATTGATCCTTTCATTTTTTCTTTTGGTGGAGGAGATTTTTGATACCCGGTACCAAAGTGGCTTCTTCTTTCCTTAATATATGTGAAGAGTGGTTTCTCATTGCCTGCGCAGTTTTTCTGTTTTTCTTCTTTTATTATTGTTGCACACCTTGAACTGGCCTAATTGAAAAAATCAGTCCTGCAATGGGCGCGAAAGTCAAGTTAAAGCTATTTCCCATTGCTTCTTGCCACGCAGGCACACGCCCACCCTCAAGTGGCCATGCAAAAGCCCGTCGTCCCTGAGGTAAGGCCTCGACAATATTGGCTTTGATACCAAATGTAATAAGACAGGTGTTTAAATGTGGCAGCCGGGTCCTGAGCCCGTGCCTGCAGCTATGATATCAAAACAGCCCAGGACTCTCTCAAGAGTCTGATATAGTCTGGAGTGTCTCCTCTAGTCTGTTCAAATTGGACCAAACGTGAACCAAACGTGATCTGGTGAACGAAAGAAAAGGAGAAGTCACATAGGCCATAGCTTAGGCCGGTTTTCTGGGGGGGCAAACCATTTCAATCATTCGTCGATCTGACTTTTGCCAAAGACTATGCTGACTCCTCTTTTGCTCTAGGACTTGGCTCGGCACAAACAAAGCCTAAATTCCTTTTTCCATGCTCATCTTTTCAGCGGGTTTCACCTGTATTTCCCCTTGTGATTGGCCCAAACGTGTTGACACTAAACATGTTTTGTAATTGTGATTAGAGGAGTTTCAAGCACAATGTCCCTCAAGCATCTGCTGGCTGTATTAGCTCGGCCTTTGATACGTGTGGCTGTGATAAAACAAAGAAGCAATGCAGGCAGTGCACTGCATACACTGGTTACGTAGAATGTATCTGCATTGTTCCGAGGTTCCGAGGTACAGACCCTGCTCTGCCGTGCTGGTATTGGTCACTCAGGTAATCTTTTTATTCCTTGGTAAAGCCCTATGCATCTCACGATGCAAGCGGAATAGAACCTGCTCTACGTGCTGGTAGTGGTCACATAGGTGATTTAGGTGGAAAAAGGGTTAAAGTGTGCCTCGCCTACAAAAGGTAGATTCCTCGTTTGCAACGCAGAACGTGTCAGATCATACCAACTGTGGCAGGCAGAAGCAAAGAATGCGCACACTCTCAAGCTACGACCTTTCCCAACATTCTAATTTGCAATGCAGAATGTGTCAGATCAAGTCCGGCTGTGGCAGGCTGAAGCAGAGCGCATGAAGTCAGGTGAGGTTGCAAAATAATTAATGTACTCATGTAAGCATCAGTCCATTGCTGTTGCTTTTGCTCCTCCCATCTCCCAGAGTGGTGAGATTTGATGCTGCACATTTGGCACATTGCTGAGAATCTCTGCTCACCCCTGCAGGCGTACAATTCAAAGTTGGGTCCTCAACTTTAGAGAGCTGAACACGTTGCTTTTCAATTTGCGTAAAGGTTTTCTACTCAGTATGCGTTACCTGCTGCCTACTGCTGCAGATTTCACAATCTACCTTACGTCCTCCTTGGTCATGCTAGAAGCTTTACAGGTCCTTTTGTGCCCAGCACCAGAAAGCGCAATTCCCTGCAAGGACTTAACTTGCTGCGTTGTTGCGCACCCCGGCAGATCCTTTGATCTGCGTTGTTATCTGTGGTGTGATCTGCTTTGTTGCGCACCCCGGCAGGTCCTTTGATCTCTAGTGAGCATTGAAGTTGTGAGAGCACCACACGCACTGCTTGTGGTGAACAACAATGCTGTAATTATTGAATGGTCACACGGGGCCTGCTCCTCCTGCAGATCCTGCGGTCTACTATGAGTCCTTTGAGAGCTCGGAGCTGTTCGATGCATCCGTGGTCTTTGCTGCCAAGCATCACTTCCTGCTGTGGTCCAGCACTGAGCTGCATGCATTTGCCGCGCATGAGTCAGGTAACGTGCTTTGCCGTGCATGAATCAGGTAACGTGCTTTGCCGTGCATGAATCAGGTAACGTGCTTTGTCAGGTAACGTGCTTTGCCGTGCATGAATCAGGTAACGTGATTTTTCAGGTAACGTGCTTTGTTCAAGCAGGTAACGTGCTTTGCCGTGCATGAATCAGGTAACGTGCTTTGTCAGGTAACGTGCTTTGCCGTGCATGAATCAGGTAACGTGCTTTGTCAGGTAACGTGCTTTGTTCAAGCAGGTAACATGCTTTGCCGTGCATGAATCAGGTAATGTGCTTTGTCAGGTAACGTGCTTTGTCAAATAACGTGCTTTGTCAGGTAACTTGCTTTGCCATGCATGAGTCAGGTAACGTGCTTTTCAGGTAGCGTGCTTTGTCAGGTAACCTGCTTTGTTCAAGCTCATATCATCTTCCAGTGTAAGTATCCCTTCAGTGTATTTCCATCCTTTGTATGACCTCAATTAATTCAAGTATCTGTTTGACAGGGAAAAAATTTGGAAGCTGGTGTTTGTTCTGCAATAAGTATGCTGGTGTATGCATTCACACACACACATACATGTTCATGCCATACAACTTGTGCCAACAGGCCATGACCGCATCCGAGACTACATCAAGGCCGTCAAGGAGGCTCAAAGGAATGGGAGAGACCTGCCGCTACCTTGAGTCACGGTGCCACATTTATAGTTGAGATTCTAAGTTTGATATAAAGCCAGATATAAAGCCTTGTGCACTCCACAAAAAAGATGAGAAAACTACGCAGGCAGTGAAAAACCACTTCCCACATTAGTTAAGGAAAAGGAGCTACTTTGTTATCGGGTACCGTAAAATACTCCACCAATAGAAAAGAAAAATATCAAAAGATCTATCACGGGGATGCCCTTAGGAGGGTTGCAGGTTTGACCTGAAACCGTCTTCTGATGAGAGTTGATATTAGTGCTGGAAAGGGCACGTCTGGTATGGACAAAATTGGCAGCGTAATTGACAGAATGATTATGAAGCAAGTCTCTTAACTTTTTGAGATCCAAGACTCAGCTCGTTGACAAAAAGCGTCTTGCCACGTGATGCCTTTTTGCTCTCAATTCATTTATAATAATGGGATGGCTGCAGCCTGACGGCATGTGGTAAGTGCCACCTAGCTTTGAACCGGGGGGGGATTGGTGGACCTTTTATATGGTTGCATTGGCCTCCCATTACCATGCATGTGCACACGTGGATACGATTTACAAGGTTTACAAAGAAAGGCCTTCAGTCAAGAAGTGCGACTGCTAGACACATGGCATGGGTAAGAAAATAGTGCAAAGACACGTCTATCAACACAGAAAGTGCTGCTTTTGGCAAGTAACACGATTCCCTGCCGTTTTAAGGCCTTGGAGTAGTAGTACGAGCAGCAACAGGACAACATCCTAACCTTATTCGTGCAAACGCTTCCAGTAAACAACTTGCAGGATTCTGATTGAGGTCCCAGAAAAAGAGTTTGGTCATTAAACCTGCAACGAAGAGCAGGAACTTATGGTACACTTTGAAAAATGAAGCTGGACAAGGATACGCCACCCAGGTCGCTTCTTCTTTTTCTTGGAGTTTGTGCTGTGCGAGTGGTGCTGGATGGTCTGTCGTATTTTCGAAGATTGGGTTACTATGGACGTGGTAGGTTAGGTTTGCTGTGTAATTCATCTGATGGGTGGGGGCTGGGGGCATCACTTATTTGCTGGGTAGGGGAAGTAGATAACCATTCCTGTAGCAAGAAAGCAGTTTGCAAGTGTGCCACGCAAATCGTTATATTGACTATTGTTGGTTAGTTCTTCTGTGAAGAGGTGTAGGGTTTAAGTGAGGGGGATTTGTTGCTGGCTTCCTATCAATCTGGCCAGGTTAGGTTTTCTCTAAGGTTGGCCAGAACCGTAAATACACCGTATATGACCGTATATTTGGAAATTTCCCTGCCAAAAATATCGCATTCACATGGCCAACCCTAGTTTTCTCTTTCTAGTGGAGCCTGGGGGAGCAGATTGCGCCTGCCCCACACGTTTTGCTGGATGGCTATGTGCACAGCGAGCGAGCGGCAAATTGGTTTATGGGTGCAGGATTATTAGAGAGGCATGTGTGAGCAGTAGTTTGTGGCAGGCTGTACAGTGGGATGGTATTGACGTTGTGCCTATAGAGTCATGGCCTCTTTTTATTTGTTTGGTAGGAAACATATTATTTGTGTGCAGCATGAGCGTATGGTTTTGGTTTTGGGATGGTAGAAGAGGGGATAAAACTGTTGTGGTGAGATGCCGTGCTTCAGGTTGGGGGCTCAAACAAGGATTTGTTGTTGTGTGCCACACAGTGCCGTGCGTTTCCTGGGTTGAATAATTGAGTCTGTTTTAAGGGGGATAGATGTTCCTATTGATGATGGCATAGGTAGATTTTGGGTAGCACGTACGCCTTAGCAATCCTGATTTGGGCTCTGCTATCAGTGTATGGGTGTAAGGGATGTTTGTACTTCTGAGCGAGGTTATAACACAGAGGTTTGGGTTGTATGCCCAATGTCTGCAAGCAGTTCTGTGTGTGTTGAGGGTGCGTGCCTGTGCGTTCGATAAGATTATTGTTGGTGATGGGGTGCCTCAAATGTGCTGCTGAGCGCGGTTATGGGTGGTCGGGCTCACCATGTTGAGTTTGAGTATTTGCGAGATTGGGGGTCATTTCTTTATGAGCCGATGAACTGATGTGTGTGGTCTAGGAGACCTGTGTGGGAGGGGTTGTTTATTTTGCGGCGAATAAGCAGGATGTTTTGCGTTGTGTTGGCTTTCAAGGAGTTATGCAATGGAAGTGGGACTTAGCTCTTCTGTTTATTTGAGGCATGTTGGCAATGGGTTCTCGTTAGCTGATGCAAGATCGTGAAAGCCAGTAATGCCTAGGCTGACGAGTGGTCTGGTAATGCAGGTAATGATGGTGGTCAGTGCTGGAGGGGGGAGGGGTTGCGACTGAGGAGACTTCTTGATAGTTGAGTTTGAGATCTAACACTTATTCCTTTTAAACCTAGGTGTAGCTTACTGGCGTGGATGCTGGCTAGTTGGCGTGCTAGCATATGGTGGTCGAGTTGCCACTTAAGTGGTAATGACTACACCTAGGCTTCGTGCACTCTCTGATTTAGAGGCCAAGCTGAAAACAGAAATGTGCAAATCACACAGACTGGGGAGTGCCAAAACAGACACAGGGTATTACAACTACTGGAAGGATCTTAGACCTTTGTTCAATAAACAAGCCACAAATGCTCTCTGGAACAATAGTAATCTCAAATGTTACAAAAAGCGTAATGTTATGAGGTACCTCACCAGTACAATTTTTAATCAAAACACGCCTACCGGTACGGCTTCTCTCCCAATGCAAACTGCCCCATCTGCCCTTGCACTGATAGTGCGCTTCACATACTCTCAGGCTGCCAACACACTAGAATGAGGAACAGGATTATAAAACGCCATAGTACGGCAAGTGTGCTGATTGTCCAAGCCATACAAAAGGGACCATGCAGTGCCAACCAAATTGCCTACACTGACGTAGGCAGCGCAGATAAAACTATCAGAGCAAGGCCTAGATCTGAGAAACACTGCCAACAAAACACTGCCCTCTTGGTTGCTACCAAAACTAACAGCACATGCTTTAAAAGCCTCTTCTCGTCCTGACGCCATCCTAATTCTACCTAGTACTGTGTGCTCCTCTCGCGTAACCACCCGCAACCCAAACTTTCAACAGCTTGCAAAAGGCAAGAAATTTAATCCAAACCAGTGCGAGGTTCACCTGATTGAAATTAAATTCTGTGAAGACACTAGGCCTGATCCCCAACTCCAAAAAGCAAAAGCACAGCACAGCATGCTTATTGCCAACCTTGTTGAACTTGAAGGGCGTATTATTTACAGAGACCGAATAAAGGAAACCAACAGATAAAGTAACCTGAAAAGTAACCATAAAGTAAGCCAGCTGCCTAGCCTGCCCTTTAGCAAACCTAAACAGACAAGGATATAGGGAAGTCAAACTTCACGTGATCCTCGTTGGAGCTATGGGGACTATTTACAAAGACTATACAGACAAACCACTGGCAGACCTTAATCTGGATTACCATAAGATTAAAGAATTGACACATTAACTGAATGAACACTCTATCAGACATACATCTGCACTCATAAAAACAAGGTATGCACTGCAATATAACACAAGCAACAACAGTCAAGGATTGGATCCGGGTGCTACGGCACACAACTCCCCCGACCCAAATTAATTTCTTATTATTGTTTGCGCGGTGGGGGGTTGCCTGGTGCGGGCACCTAAGAAACCCCTTCCCTTAATCATGCTGGCTGTGTCATCACTAGCAGCGGAGTCTTTTCTTTTTCTTTTCTTTTTCTTTGGTAATGACGTCCATTCTCTTGTGGACAAGAATGTGGTAGCAAGGCGTCTCCAGGTGGGAGATCTAGAGGGTGTGAAAAAACGGAGGTTTGGTTGGCTCAGAGAACGGCAGGACAATAAGTGTATAAACTTTTATTTTATCAAGGGTTGTTTATGTTGGGATGTGCTACAACTCTTTGTACAGACCTACCATCGGCTACTTCAGCATTTTGACACTTCTATAACCAATCAATGAAACTCTGCTTTCGCATTCAAGCCAGATGACTTGACGGAATGAGTTGAATAAGCATTGATTATAGAAGTGCCAAAATGCTGAAAGTAGCCGATGGTAGGTCTGTACAGAGTTGTAGCACAACCCCCCTTGCTAGGCCAAGGCCTGAGCAAAGTAAATGACAGCCGACAACGGTACAAGGCATATGACAAGCTTCTATACTGAAACTTTGCTTTCGCATTCAAGCCAGCAACTGCGAGTGTGATGAGCAGGGAGGTGGTTTAATAAGATCGACCTGTCAGTTCCAGCCATACTTCACAGTTGGCTGCCTGTGCCCTTGATATCGTTTTGCGGGTCAGTAGCTTGCATGTCAAAATTAGATATGTTTGCCTAGCATAAAAAAGTAAAAAGTAAAAGTCTACACTGGAAGTCACCAGCATGCATTAAGGAAAGGCTCATAACTAGTGCCCACACTAGCCAGAGCTCCACCGAAAAACGAAAAAGAGAAACAACAGAGACTAATGAGGATCCGGCGGCCGGGTTGTCAGCCATGGATCCGGCCTGCGCCTAGCCCTCCTGAAGCCAGCTGCTCTACCAGTGCGCCCCTTCCAGATCCCCCATTATCACTGTTGTTGTTGTTTAAGTGTATTTTGTGTCTTGTTTTTATGATCTTGTTTAAGCTTTTTATTGTATGGCAATGTAGTTTAGTAGCTAGTTGGTGCACTTTGTGCGTTGGGACGCCTAAGTTAAGTAGAGGAATTATGGTGTATCGTACTGATTGTAGATTGTGCCCCCAACTCCAAGACGTATAACATTGAAGTGTGACTTTGCTGTTTCAGGAGATGCCTTGGAGGCTTTTTGTTCATATACGCTGGATAAGAGGTTGATGTTGATTGTGCGCTTTTTCTACTGTCTGTTGCGGGTTTATGTCTGAGCAAAATTTGATTTTTACAAGATGTATGTCTCTGTCCCTAGTGGGAATCTGTTTGGGATCCAAATGCCTGCCTCTTCCCTCAATGGGCATAACTAACACGCCATCTGGACGGCTTTAATGTCTAGTTGGTTGTTGCCTAGCATAGATTTCCATTGGGGAGTACTTCCATTGGGATCCTCCAATCCTTGCCAGGCCATATTTTTGTCCGTGGGTGCATTTCTATGTTTTTGCCCACTTTATCCTTGCATGTTTTGTCCGTTATACCAGTTGGTTATATCCACGTTTTCCATTTTTCCATGTATTTGTCCTTATTATCGATATCCATGTTCTTGTCCGCGGGTTTATTTCTCGTGCTAAAGGTGGACATTGTGCTTGTCTTATACTCTTCAGCCATTTTAACCTTTTGGACCCTAGGACACGAAGTATCCTAACTTAGATTACATTTATGTACTATAATATAATAATAATAATAGTACATAATATATATATAATAAATGTTACATGAGTAGCAGTCCATATGGATTGCTAGAGAAACTGAGAGCCTTATAGCTAAGAAAGTGGCCCTTCAAGCGTGCAAAATGTAGTCACCAAATGCTGTAAGAATGACACAGGCGGACTCAGGACTTGTTGCCGAGCAGGATGAGGAGAAAAGAATTCTGAAAGATGTAACATGCATAAGTAAAGTACGATTTACTTATCATCGCTCATTCATCCGGTTAACCATTTTGGGCCACTAATTAGCTCCTGCACATAAGAACTAGATAAATGGAGAGAAGACTTATTTTAAAACATACTGGACCCTGCGTGGAGCACTTTGCGATGCCGCGAAATGCAAGCCTGGTTCCCGAGCGGAGTCATGTTGTTGCATTTTCGCGATGAGCAGGAAATCAAATACAAGATCGCTGGAGCACAATTGCAGTCCGGCCACTTGTTGTTGTGATGACGTATGCTCGGTGCAAGCCCACAAGTGGGTTGAGAATGGCAGGTTTCAGGAAGTTCCGCGGAAGTTCCGCGGAAGTTCCGCAGACATCTTGCATTGCCCATAAGATCTATATGGCTGTGGAAGTTTGCACACCTACAATGCCTTTACCCACAAAATTTGCTGATGATCAGCACGACCTAGGGTTCCCAAGCGCAGCGCCACTATTTCACTTAATTTGTTTCCAGTTTTTTTATAGGTTGAATGCCTTTGTAATCCAAACTTAACTTCAGTCATTTTTACATAGTTAGGGCTGGACATGATCATCATTGCTGCTTCCCATGTTGGCTTCCAATTGACCAGCCATATTTCGCTATCCATTTCGGTAATTCCAATGGTAGGTGCAAATAAATGTACTGCATTGAAACATACCTTGCTCGTGGTCGGATTCTACTTCATTTGTTCTTATTAAGCACCTTCTGGATTGCAGCCCATGCCCACAATGCATGTGCAAGCTCCTGCCCCATCACATGCAATTACTTGTATGCTTTTTGAATTATAAAAGAGAAACAAATAAAATGTGCTTCATCTTCCAGTGTATCAAGGCCATTTCACAGCCACATTCATAAACTCGCAAAACAAACATACCACGACAGTCTTTTAAGGTGCCCCAGAATACACACGCTCGCCTTGATTGCGGAGGCAGAAAAACAAATATCCCAGATACCTTCCTGTACCCAAGTAATAAAGAAATAAACCGAGCTCCTACACAAATATAATCAAGATGCACAGTTTTATTTAGGTATTTCTTCGTAATCAAATTTCCTGCATTACCATGCAACACCTGTAACGACCACCAAAACGCATTGAAAATCACCGCAATAATCTCACACGATAAAATCTACCCTGTGGGCACAGCTCTAAGAAAAATTGCTGCGGAAATGAAATGTAAGCTCAAGCAACAGCTCTTGTGGCAGCGTGCTATAAAGTAGGGCATTAAGGTTTCAAGACACAGCTGCCAAATTCAACCTGGCTGCAACGGCAAGGGGGGCTGCTGCCGTTGCTGTTGGTAATGCTGCTGTTGCTGCTGCTGCGGCGGCTTTTGGTGCGGGGGGAGTGGGTGCACGCCTCCTTCAAGATCATCATCTAGCTGCATGCCACACTGAGCAGATGCAGTGGATCCGCTAACAGGCGCACCCTGTACTCCTGGTCTAGCTCTTTTATTCATCAAAGGGAGGGCCCCCTCGGTGTCCGCCAAGCTGGTGACATTGAGGGACATTGAGCACCCACCTATACATGTGCACACGTGTGAGGACTCGAGTGTGTATGTGTGTGTATATGTGTGTGTGCGTGTGTGTGATTTATTTATATATATGTGTGCGTGTGCATGCATATATAGGTATGTGCGTGTGCTTGTGCATGTATGTGTGATTTATATATATGAGAGAGAGAGAGAGAGAGAGAGAGAGAGAGAGAGAGAGAGAGAGAGAGAGAGAACTCTGAGGCACATTGGGCACCTACCTACGTGTGCTTATATCTGGTTTAAGAGTTCAACGGAAATGCGAAAGTGGCTCCTCTGCCTCATTTAAGAGTAGTTTTTACTGCTACCATCAACACCAGCAGCCAATTGGGCACAATTAACCCCTACACAGTTTATTAACTCCCTACGCAGGAGGCACCACAAAATATTTCCTGCCCATGGACAATTTTGTATCGGATTGACACGTCATGGTATTTAATGCCTCCCTCTGCCCTTCGAGCCACATTTCACAAGCGCGCTACCCATACTTATGCACCGCCTTAAGTGTGATCACGCCAATCCACTGCCGTCATCCTTGACACCATACTGATGCAACACGTAGTGATTACGCCCCTTTTTGGACGTCATCATTGATACCAGTAGTCATTACGGGCATGTTAATCCCCTCTACAACAAACATTGTTCACAGAACGCTACCTAGCCAAGTTGCCAAAATCACGGCAGACTTCTAGACACCAGCAGCACTCCCTCCGTTTTTCCACATACACGCTACCTAGCCAGACCTGCCAACTCACTGCCATCATTCTCGACACCGGCAGCACCCCCCCCCCCCTACACCCCTCCGTTCTATAACAGACACGCAACCTAGCCAGACCTGCCAACTCATTGTCGTCATCCTCAACACTGGCAACACAACCCCCCCTCTAAATCCCTCCCTTATTTCACAGACACGCTTTCATAGGCATGCTACCTAGCCAGACCTGCCATCTCACCGTCATCGTCCTCGACACTGGTAGCACTACCCCCCCCTCTGCATCCCTCCCTCTCTGATGCGTCGTCGTGCAGAGCAATGTCCTCCTCGTTGCCAGCGCCATCGGTTTCGTCGTCGTTGACGGTGCAGCAAGACATGGGGAGCGACTGGGCAGACTCTGTGTGTGATTTCCAGCAGTTGAGCTGAATAGTTTCAGTGAAGCCTTTGTTTTGTCTACCGATTACTGAAGCAACGACCTCATGACTACCGACTAGTGAAGCAACGACCTTATGACTACTGAAGCAACGACCTTATGACTACTGAAGCAACGACCTTATGACTACTGAAGCAACGACCTTGTGACTACTGAAGCAACGACTCTATGACTATTGAAGCAACCTTATGTTAAGCAGAACAAAAGACCTTCTGCATCTATGCATGACTTCGGTAAGCACGTTAATGACGTGCTCAGCATTCACCAAGCTGCTCAGCACAATGCGTATGGCCACACGAAAAAAGCACCCCCTTGCCGGGTGCTGAGTTTGAGAGCAGTCAAGCATGCAAATTGCAGGGCAGTCAAGCATGCAAAGCAGCGTGCAGGCCAGCATGCAATGCAAGCAGATTAGACAGAAGTGCAGATCAGCACACAACGCTATGTGCTAGAAACAAACCAGCATGGACGCTTTATCCCTTTCCTCTTTAACAGGTATGATTGCGCTAAAATTGATCGATTCAAGCAACGCCACATCAGCACGTACGCACCTAGCCCCTCCCCTCTCCTTGCGCTCCCAGGCACTGACCATTCCTCACTGACGCGAGGGAGTGCGCTAGGTCCCCCCCCACTGGCAACTCCCGCGGTAGAGCTGCCAGTGCGGGCTCCTCCCTCGCCTGCATCTCAGCCAATGAGTGTGTGTGCGTGTTTTATGTGTGTGCGTGTGTGCGTGTGTGTGTGTGTATGTGTGTGTAGCCAATTGGGTGCGTGGAAATGTGCAACAGTCAGCCACGGGTTGTTGCAACATTCGTTGGTACATGCATTACTGTAGCTTATATGGACGTAGCCCATGCATCAGGTGGCTACATGGGAACATACGCAGGGTTGGCCAGAACCATATATATATATACGGTGTATATACGGTATTTTTGGCAGGGAAACCACCAAATATACGGTCATATACGGTGTATATATACGGTCCTGGCCAACCCTTTACATACGGTAGATGTAACTAATGCGGGTACGTGGATACGAGCAGCACACGGCCACATGCAAGCATTCCTATTTAGTGAGCATTACTAGGTCACGAGCGAGGTGAAAAAGAGGACAAAGAGCGCACTCACTCACGCACATACATGCACAAACGCACCAACGCAACAACTCACCATACATACATATATACATACATACAGCAGGGCAACTATGCCAGAATGGGGGTTAGGTCGGAGTAGTAGAGCGAGCGACTGAAAGGTGGCAGGGGTCGCGTAACAAACATATATACATAGAGTTGGCCAGAACCATATATATACGGTGTATACACGGTATTTTGGCAGGGAAATCACCAATTATACAGTTGTATACGGTGTGTATGTACGGTTCTGGCCAACCCTACACAGTACACTCACTCACATTTGCACCCACACACAAACTCACCATCCACACAAACAGCAGGGTAGCTGTGCATGGCACGCACTTACGCTCACTCACATTTGCACCCACACACGAACTCACCACCCATACAAACAGCAGGGTAGCTGTGCATGGCAGGAGCGGGGGTCACGTAATAAACACATACAGCACACACTCACATTTGCACCCACACACGATCACACCATCCATACAAACAGCATGGCATGCTCATACACCCACTCACATTTGCACCCACACTCAAACTCACCATCCATGCAAACAGCAGGGTAGCTGTGCATGGCAAGAGCGGGGGTCAGGTTGGAGTGGTAGAGAGGCAGAAAGGAGGGGGGGGTTGTGTAACTACCGAGGAACATGGACGGATGTCCTTGGATTTGAATTTGCTGCAGCTGCTGCTGCTGCTGCTGCTGCTGCTGTTGCTGCTGTTGCAGGTGCTGCTGCTGCTGCTGCTGCTGCTGCTGTACATCCTCCCTCCCTGAAAATCCGACTATGCGCAGATGGCTGGTGTTGCTGCTGACAGCATCGCTGTAGGCCTGCGGCCCCCTGTCAATCTTTGCTTGCATGTCCGTGCGTGAAAGGCTCGTGCCCTGCGCAAAGTGTGTACGGGATTGGGTTTGTGGGGAGTGTGCTGCACGCTGTGTAAATGGCAAATCACATGAAGGCGTCACAAAAAATTCCATGTGTGACAGGCACGTGTTTGGCACAGACTTGTGTTTGGCACAGACTTGTGTTTGGCACAGACTTGTGTTTGGCACAGGGTGTGCTCGGTTTGGCACAGGGTGTGTTCGGTTTGGCACAGGGCGTGTTTGGTTTGTGTTTGGTACAGGGTGTGTTTGGCACAGGATGTGTTTGGCACAGGCTCGTGTTTGGCACAGGGTGTTCGGTTTGGCACAGGGTGTGTTTGGCACAAGCTTGTGTTGAGCACAGGCTTGTGTTTGGCACAGGGTGTGTTAGGTTTGGCACAGGTTGTGTTTGGCACAGGGTGTGTTTGGCACAGGCTTGTATTTGGCACAGGGTGTGTTTGGTTCCTGTTTGGCAAAGGATGAATTTGGCACAGGGTGTGTTTGGCACAGGCTTGGTTTTGGCACAGGGTTTGTTCGGTTCGGCACGTGGTGTGTTCAATTTTTGTCCCATCCGTATTGATGCAAACACAAGATCCTTCACCTGACCATCTAAGCAAAACATTGTGCGCCTTGTTATTTATCACACAAACAGCAAGGAGCACATGTGCTCGTGGCCTGCAACCAAAGGTTGCAAGCCACGAGCACACCACCAAAGGTTGCAAGCCACGAGCACACCACCAAAGGATGCAAGCCACAAGCATACCACCGAAGACTGCAAGCCACGAGCACACCACCAAAGGTCGCAAGCCACAAGCACACCACCAAAGGTCGCAAGCCACAAGCACACCACCGAAGACTGCAAGCCACGAGCACGCCACCAAAGGTTGCAAGCCACAAGCACACCACCACAAGCACACCACCGAAGACTGATGAAAGCCACGAGCACACCACCAAATTCCATCTACTTGGAACACCCACACGCAAAGGCTCCGTCCCTGCAGAAGCACGTGCACCCTGAGACTCTGGCTGTCTTGTTTGTCTGATGAGCTGATGAGTCCAGGAGTCTCAGGATGAACAAGCCTAGCTCAGTACTTAGGTGTGCCATGGGGCTGCAAAACCAAGCACAACCAACCCCTCCATACTTATTTACTCAAGCACCTGATTACTCACAAAACATTACAGCCGCCGCACACCTGATTACTCACAAAAATAATACAGCCACCACACACCTGATTACTCACAAACAATACCCACATGTACACAATCACCCCTGCAGGAGAGATTGCGCGGCTCCTCTGTGCTGTACCTTAAGCTTGGTGCACACAGGCGTGTGCCCAACCAATCTACCCGTCAAAAATCCGCTTCTTCCCTCTCACAAGACACATCCATTTTGCGAACACACTAAGCACATACACACACTGGACACACACACACTGGAAAACACACATGCACACACTGGAAAACACACACTGGAAAACACGTTAAACAAAACGCCGGAATACACAATGCAATAAACACACTCACAGACACGCACCTGCAGCATAGTGCACAGCTCCTCCGTGCTGTACCTCCCATTTAAATTTGGATGCAGCAGCCCTCCTACCTCCCCAAGGCCCCCTAGCTCAGAAGGAGCGCTGCTGCTCATTTGCTGCAGTCCATCATCCTCTACCCTACACACGTGCTGCTGCTGCTGCAGCTGCTGCTGTTGTTGTTGCTGCTGTTGCTGTTGTTGCTGTTGTTGCTGCTGCGGGCACAGCAGTCGCCGCGCCTGCTGCTGCTGGCAGGATGGGGGCATCAAGATGCATCCTTGCTGCTGCTGCTGCTGCTGCCGCTGCTGGCGTTGTTGTTGTTGCTGCTGCTGGGTGGGTAGTGCTACGGGCATAGTCGCACAGCCTGTTGGGCGAGTTGCTGAAGCGTGGCTGGCGGCATGGCCTGCATGGAGGTGAATATAAATAATAAGTATGGCAAGGAAAGTTGGGGCGAGGTTGACTGGACTATGCGTGCTTGGCTTGGCCAGCAGGTGGCCTGCAAGAAGCTTTGTGGGGGATCAAGTACGCTTCAGGCTGAAACATGAACACTTGTGTCCTACAATTTGTGTCCTGCAATTTGTGCCCTGCAATTTGTTTGCTTTTTTCAATGCCCCTGTTGTCAGTGCACCTCTCCTAGCAACCCCTCACACGCCTGTCTTGCTCTGCCCTACATACTTTCATGCACTTACTCATGCACTTACTCATGCACTAATTCACACAGACTGGGTCCCCTGCCCACTTATTCGAGCAACCTTTTTGCCCGAAACTGCTCCACACTGCCCAGCACTGCTCAACAATTGCTTATCGCTTTCGCTCAAGAGTGCTGCTGTACTGCTTGACGTTTTCTTTGTCCTGCTTGACATTTTCTTTGTACTGCTTGGCATTCTCTTTGTACTGCTAGACCTCGCACTCCACTCCACACACGTCACGGCTCAACAATCGCTGGTCGCTGTGCTCAAGTGTACACATGCGCTGCTGTACTGCTTGACATTTTTGGAACGGAGCCCCCCGGGGCGTAATCCCTTTATGTTCACTGCAGTCAACACTGTGCTCTCAGAGAGTCATCACTGAAAGAATAGAGCATTGAGCCAGCCAGGCAACCTTACAGTGTAAAATTTGTATGAAATAAAAGCCAATTCTGCTCTGATTCCAGAACACCCCGGTCAAACCCCCCTCCACGCAAGACCCCTTTGGAGTCACGTGTCTGTGTTTCCCCCGGGATGCAATTGGGTGTAATAATCATATACCTAGAAGGTTTCCCATCAAATTCTTAGCCCTTCTTCTCAGTAGTGGTGTCATTGAGTGTGGTAGAAGGCCGACCGATCCCCACACGCTAGTAGCTTGCAGCAGCAGAGCAGAGACGGCAGCAGCTTCACAGCACTCAGGAGGACAGGCGAGCGAAGGCCCGGAGAGGACCCGCGTCCAGCACTTGGCACAGCACTTGGAGCAACAGTCTCAGCCTGGCAATGCCACTCAGCAGGCACAGGAAGCAGCAGCCCAGACAGAGTTGGTGGCTTTGAACAACCGTATGGAGCTCAGGCGTTCAGAGGAGCAGTTCATAAGGATTGCAGCCCCCCTGAATTGCTCGCTCACATGACACACAGCTGTTGAGGTATATATTGGAGGTCTTACACACCATTGGCAAGCAAACAGCTACAGACACGGTATGGTAAGACGGGGACTGTGCAAACGCAAGAGCGGGGGGGGTGCAGGGGGGGCGCAGCCCCCCCTGAATTGTCTAATTCATTTAAATGCCGCTCTTCATTGCAAAGACCAGGCTGCCATCTCAGACATGGTTGAACAGGAGCAGTGGGGTGCAGAGGGAGCGCAGTCCCCCCCTGAATTGCTCTCACTACATTAGGCTCAACTTCAATGCAGCGCAGGCTCCGCCCTATTTTTTGTGATCCGCAGGATCACACCCTACTTGTCTTTGTACTGCTTGGCATTCTCTTTGTACTGCTTGACCTCGCACTCCACTCCACACCACACGTCACTGCTCAACCCTTATTCACCTGCCGGTGTCTGAATGCAGCAGCTTGTGCAGGCGTACCTTCTTCACTGTGTAGCACCCTCTCTTCACTGTGTAGCACCCTTTAGCAACCTCTTTTCACTGAGTAGCACCCGCTCTGTGCAGGCGTGCTCTCTTCACTGTGTAGCACCCTTTCGCACCCTCTCTTCATTGAGTAGCACCCTCTCTGTGCAGGCACCCTCTCTTCCCTGTGTAGCACCCTATCTTCACTGTGTAGCACCCTTCAGCACCCTCTCTTCACTGAGTAGCACCCTCTCTGTTGCTTAACCACACACGTCCCAGTGCTCATAACTGCTGCTTACCTGTCAGTGCGCTGCCACTGCTCCAGCAGCTGCTCTCTCCACTGTGGTTGGGAACCAAGCATGAGCCCTGCGTGTACAGTACAAAGAAATGAGCATTCAGTGAGGTGTACTTGCAGGGCTTTAGTTATTTATTTGAGTCATGGGGTACGGACTTGCAGGGCTCCAGTTCTTTATTTGAGTCAGTGGTCAGGCACAGCACAATGGTTGAACGCTTCAAATGATGATTCAAGCTGGAGGCCAAGCTGAAACACTAAACACAATGCACCAGTGAAATGGTTTGTCAGCTAGCAGGAGCGCCCTGCACAATTTAACTGTTAATTGCACCAGTTGCTTTTAACTGTTCATTGCAGCAGTGAAATGGTTTGTCAGCTAGCAGGAGCGCCCTGCACAATTCTAAAATATGTGTCCAAGAAGCAGAAGCCTGTGAAGTTGCAAGCGATAGTGAACGAAAGTACCGAAAGCACTCAGTCATATGCCTAGATAGAACTGCTAGAATGATTTTATTATGTGACCAAAAAGCAGAAGCCTATGAAGTCAGGCTGCAGTGACCAAGTACTCAGTCATATGATTAGATAGAACTCAGTCATATGGTTAGATAGAATGACAAGCTTGGCTGCCAATATTGTCAAAATCTTTCTGACATGTACACTGCAGGCCTCACACACACACACACACATACACACACACACGCACACACACACACGCACACACACACACAAACACACACAAACACACACACACACACACACACACACACACCCACACCCACACCCACACCCACACCCACACCCACACCCACACCCACACACAAAAGCTCACCTCGTTCGTGCTGCCACTGCCATGAGTGACAGGCTCTGCCGCTGCCGCTCCAGCTTTGCCAGGTGACATGTGGCTACCAGGCGAGTGGGGTGGGTCGTTCACGGTAGTGGTAGTGGTGGGCATGGGTTTGTTTGTGAGGGGGGGGGCTGTGTGACTGCTGCCCTGGGAGCTACTGTGAAGCAAGGAGGCAGAGGCATTTAACCTGCGGGTATATGCATGTGTATGTGTGTGTATGCGTATGTGTATTTGTGTGTGTTGTGCGTGTGTGTATGTGTGTGCGCGTGCAAGTGCATGTGTGTGCGCATCCATCTGTGTGTGTGTGTGTGTGTGTGTGTGTGTGTGTGTGTGGAAATGTGTATGTTGTATGTGCATGTGTGTATTGTGTTGTGTGTACAACGGTGAGGTGTCCACACACGCCAATCACTGGACGTACAGGCAATGCACAAACCCAATAAGTAGCCTTCATTTAGCAGTGCGCTAAATACACAGGTGGCATGTGCAGCCCAGCGCATGCTACCAATTATCAGCCTAGCACATGCTCCCATTTATCAGCCCAGCACATGCTACCATTTATCAGCCAAGTATACGCTACCATTTATCAGCCCAGCACATGCTGCCATTTATCAGCCCAGCACATGCTACCATTTATCAGCCCAGCACATGCTACCATTTATTAGCTCAGCACATGCTGCCATTTATCAGCCCAGCACATGCTACCACTTGCCCTGCCGCTACACCTCGTTCAGCAATGAAGTTTCACAGCAGTGCGAAAAGGCAACTGAGTAAGATGTAGCTGATACCTCCTCTCATCTTTATAGGGGGTAACAGTATAGGGTTCACAAAAGCAGCCTAGGTTCCATTGAAGTTCAGGGGCTTTTTAATGAATGCGGGTGCCCTGCAAGTTAAGTTAAATTAAATGCAGGTTGCTTGCACAGGGTTTCAAAATGAATGCGAGGTTTCAGGCAAAAAACGTTTTTGCGCCTGGGGCTACCGGCAGGCCTGAAAATTTTCCGTTAATTAATTGCAGGCCCCGCGCGGGGTGAAATTAACTGCTGGGTTCAGCTTTTTACCTACTCCTGCCATTGCTAGTTATCAATTCATGCCTTCCAGCGTGGTGTATGCTGTGCCTGGAGGCTCAGCCCTCAGCTGCTGACTGTGAGCACCCTCTTAGGCCTAAGGGGTCTGGCTTCTTTTGTCGAACAGACATTGTTGATCAACAGTGCAATATTTGTGCCGCCTAATTTTTTCGTCGTAATTTGATCCAGGAGCCTCTGATTCCTGCCCTTCAGGGCTACTGGAATCACAGTTCAAGTGCTACTGGAATCGCAGTTTTAGTGCTACTGAAATCACAATTCCAGTCCTTCAATCATCATCTCGTCTCCATTACACGTACCTGCTAAGCACGCTTGTTCCAATGCCTGCTGATGACCACTAATTACCATATGTACACCGTATATATATGGTTCTGATCGAACCTAATTATTATTCTCACCTAGAAGCCTCCAGTGCCCGCTGAGGGCTGCTGTGGCTAAACTGAGAAAGCGATGAAGTGGGGTTGTAGTATGCCACGCCCGCACGTGCGGAGCCTTCACGACTGTAACAAGGACCTGCATTTTGCATACAGTAGACACACGGGCTAAGAGCTGTCACACACACACACACACACCACACACACACAACTGTCCTTCTTGTGTGGCACTGTGCAAGTTGCGATGAAAAGAAGGAAGGCTAAGAGCTGTTGTCCTTCTTATGTGGAATTAAGCAAGTTGCTATGAAAAAACAGGGACATCCACATACAGGATGCCACGACAGCACGTTTTTTGCTTGAATGAAGACAATCGAATACCTATCTGAAATTGCTGCCAGAGAATCCGTGCTTTATATCTGCTGGGAACGCTGAGAGCACTCTTGTTACTGAAATAGCTATAATATCTCCTTTATTCGCAAGTGTCCACCCTGCCAAAGCTATCGTGGTATCTTGTCATTAAACTCGTTCTTGCACTGCAGTGACATTCCATTCCATAAATAACATTTTACGTTTTTGTTTTGCAATTTGACCTAAGCTTGATGACGCGTCGGCTTACATCGCATAACAGGCCCCTCATGGCTTTGGCATTCACAAATCAAGGTGCAGTAGGAGGGCTCATCAGCTGAGCAAGCCGGTTCAGTCACACAAAAATGTAGGGTTGGCCAAAACCGTGTATATACGCCATATATGACCATAAGTCTAATAAAAATATCCCTGCAAAAATATTTGTACATAACCGAATATGGTTCTGACCATCCTACGAACATGTCAAATGAGCTCACTTTGCACAGCAGGCCTCTCGTGGCTCCCAGCAGTCACGGCGTGAGGGAACAGGGTGTTGGAGGGTTGTGCAGTGTTGGTTGTGGCTGGTTTTGCTGCATAGCAAGGAGGTTGGAAACTTGTTTAAACGGCTTTTTACAACATGTTTACATGTAAATTAGAGTGCATAGCTGTTTGTGGCAGGGTGGGTTAGCTGCAGGAAAAAGAGGTGTGATTCATGGAAGGGTTCAAGTCAATTTTATAGGACAGGCAAATCAGAGAAAGGATGGATTTTCAGGTCTATGTCAACCACATCAGAAGGTCATCTGCACCTTTATACAGTTTATTAGCTTTTATTGGGGGGCATGTTGCCTGTCCACGTTGTTTCTCTCCCCTTTTTTGGTTTGGCTTTGGTACTAGAAGATACAAGTTCATTACAAATCTAGCAAGTCATCTCTCGGGTGTAAGGTGCTATCAGTGCATAGGTTCTTGTCACAGCTATCAAAGGTCGCTACTTTCACCAACCAACCAAGAAATAGTAAACACAGACTTGTTATTGCTATGACCATTTCTTGGCGTTCATTGAAATGGCCAAGTTTTCCCATAAAGCGGGTGGCGGTTGGACTTGCTATTCAGAGCCATTGCTTATGTAGTAGTCAGCTAACCCTTTGGACTGACGATGTGGTTTTCTAATCATAATGATCACCTTGCTCGTTATTGAATGAGGTGTAATAGCAAGGAGAACTTGTAAGGCATGACGGCAGCAGCACTCATTGAGGGACCCAGGATCAACTTGCAGGTTTCTTCCAGTCAATTTGAAACGAGCATTGATCTACTGTTGTAGAGGATGAGGCAGCAACATCAGCAGCAGCAGTAGGGAACTTTAAATATCTTTGGTATGACCTTGGTTTGACTCAAGCACTCTGAACATAACTAGGGTTGGCCAGAACCAACCCGGTGTATATCCGGTACTATTTGCAGGGATCTCAACAAATACGGTCATATACGGCATATATATATGGTTCTGGCCGACCCTAAACATAAGAAGTAAAGACTGACCTTTGGTGGCAGTGGTTGCGGCAGCGGGAGCAGCAGGCAACTCTCCAGAATTTTGGCGTTTTGCCAGGCCGCGCGCGGAGTCTCCGTACACGGAAGCACACGCAAGCTCAAGGGAGGAGAAGGAGCGGGACTTGGAGTTGCTGCACACACACGAGCAGGCATGTGTGTTTTGTGTATAATGGTGTGCATCATCAGCTGTTTAAACGGCGAACGTATGAGCACAATGTAAGGGTGTCGTGTGCTCATAGGGGACCAGGCAAGAAATTTTTGTCTGTCGTGAGGATCGTAAGTGTGAATTATAGAGGTTCATTTTGCCATACGGATAAGGCATTTAACACGTAGGACGTAGGATGTGCCAAGCAAGACATCGCAAGAAAACACAAAGTCAACCAATAGAGCAGCCACGAATTTTGCACACACACACACATATGTGTGTGTGTGTGTTTATGAGTGTGTGTGTGTGTGTGTGTGAGAGAGAGAGAGAGAGAGAGAGAGAGAGAGAGTGTAAAATGTTTTAGCTACATTATGCATACTCACTAGAATTTGGACAACCCACGCCGCTTGAGTGGCTTGTGACGGACGTGATGATCAAGGTCATAGCTGTGCAGGTCATGCCCTCCCAGACCTTCTCTCATCACCATATGATTGTGATGGTGGGGGAAGGCAGGCAGGTGGTGATCGCTGTCAGTGCTCCCAGGAGGTGGCAGAGAGTAGGTGTGGAGCATCGGCAGCCTCCTGCCGTATCGTGGCGCACGCTGTGTATGTGTGAGTGCCGTAAGTGTGCTTGTGCATGTATGCTTGTGGGCCAGGGGGGAAAGAGGGCAAGCAAGGTGCCAGGTCAGCAGTCTGTCGGAGCATGATTCTGCAAGCACATGCGGGGATGACTAGACCAACTGACATGACTAGGACTGCCAATCGTGAGTTCAAATCCGGACTACGGGCGCCCAAGATCTCTTCCTAAGTACGCATATATGTGGCTCTCTCTACCGCTAAGAAGCGACTGCTGCGAGGTCAGAGGGACAGTAGAAGGAAGCGACCTCAGACCCCTGCCCACTGCCCTGCCTGTTGCCCTCATGCCCAGCCCACTTTCTGACTATTAGCTTGCACTCAGTGATCATGGTGTAATAGACCACACCCTCATCTGTGGTAACTGGCTGTGTTTGATGGGCTGACATGGACACACATCAGCAAGGTACAGGCAGTCCAGCACCCACCAAACACACACACGCACACACACAGACAAAGCACCATAAATAATCCACAATTAAGCATCGTGCAACTTGTGGCATGTGTGATTCGTCGTCCCTACACATGCCTCCACGCATTCACCTTGCCTGTACCTATACAGCAGTCAGTTCCATTCCGATGCACGCTGTTGCCTCTTCTCTCCTCTCCTCGAGGATGGGGAGGCTGGAAACCAAAACAATCTAGGGTTCAAATTCTTTACTATCGCAACAATCCTGTAATTAATTATTATAATTGGTCATACAATTGTCTTTCCAACAGAAACTGAAAAGCAGAAACCTGCTGCCAATCGCCCAGCAAGTAGAAGGCCATGAGCATTCATAGATGAGTGCCTGCCTGGCTTCATGGCCTCGTGGATGTGCACAGCCCTCCGTGCGTCAGTTGTGCCTGGGGGCCTAAGTCCTCAGATGCTTACAGTGCGCACTCTTACTAAAGGCGCAAGGGGGCTGGCTTCATCATCTCCTCAACCAGCACAAGCGCAGCAGCAACACGAGGAAAGTGACGTCCTTCACTGCCCTCCGCCCCCTGAACCAGCTCCTGACGAATGCTGCCAGGTGCTGTCACAAGTGGTTCAGCACGTGAGGCCAGCCTAGAGCCCTGCCTAGCTCTTTTCGGCTTTTTGTATGGTTGACTAGCTCACGGTGCTCACTGTGCTCACTTCTTCCCCTGTGTGCCTGCACTCGTCTTCTAGTGTGGCTGTCCTGCGTGCGTGTGGGACTTGTATGACCAACAGTACAAGGAGTGGCAGAAAAGGCAGAAGCAGGTATGTCAAGACACTCTTTGAGACCTCGTTCAAGGTGCCTTGCAGTTGTTAATTATATAAGCGCAAGAGCATTCAGTTGAACTTGAACTATAAACGCACCAAGCATTGCACAATCCTTCCTTTCACACATGGACGTCCATATGATATTGTACATTACCATATACGTCCCCAAGGCACGGCGTAGAAACAAGTGTGATTTGCTTCCTCAGTGGCGTGCGGTGCATACACACATGTACTTCAATTTGCAGTGCATTAGTTTCTGCTCTGGGCTGCTACACATAGTAATTGAAAATATGAACCATTACACATACATATTATGCACAAAAACTTGCTATGATGCACGTGATCCACGCTCAATTCATGCTGCACGTCATATGTAATCGCTCGCAGTCACTCTGCACGCTGCCATACCCTCTCTCACCACCTTGTAAACAGCTCTAGTAAAAGCCTTGCCAATTATATGTTCATCACATGTTGTCATCGCACAGCACGTCCCACGGCCTGCCACACTGCCCTCCATCTCGTCTGATGCCTTCGAGCAGCTGGAAGCAGAGCTGCGGATGCAGCAGGAGATGAGACGACAGCAGCAGCTGGATCAGGAACGCTTGCAACACATAGAGCACATGCGCTCCCTCAGAAACAAGGTGGGGGCTGCTTTTCTGTCCCTGTAGTAGATAGTAAGGGAGAAGAAAGAGGAACAATATGTGCATGATAGAGCCTTGGAAGTTAAGAGGCGCTTTGCGTACTTTACCCCTTTATGAGGTCCACACTCACTCACGAGTGTATGCAACCGAGAGAGGGGAAATGTCGAAATGGTAGAGAAAAATAGTTGAATGTAGGTAGTGCAAAGTCGATGTCAGGGGGGAGAGTTTTGAGTCCAGATGGGCTCTCCAAAACAAGGGAAACAGTATTCTAACAATAAGTTGTTCAAGAGAGGTGGGCAAATTCCCCTCTGTGACATTAGCACTTTCGGTATAATTTTAATGTTGATCTGTTGTGTGGTGCTTCTGGCAATGTTAATGGGTTATAAGGCACTTTCGGTATAATTTTAATGTTGATCTGTTGTGTGGTGCTTCTGGCAATGTTAATGGGTTAAAAGGCCTTGAAAGATGGCAATACCGCACATCACCCACAGGTCTTTGAGGAGCGACAGGCCATGAGAGAAGGGCGGAGAAAGAGGAGGGCGGAGCCAAATAAAGCGGCGTTGACGTCCAGAGCAGAATGATTATTACGTTTGTAACATTATCTCTGTTGGTGAGTGTGCCTGAGTGCCAGTGCGTGCCAACGTGCACTGCACCAACATGTGCGTGACTTCTTTTTTGCCAGTGGCTTTCGTGATATGAATGAATCCGCAATGAATGCTCAAGGTGTAAGTGCATGCCATAAACCTCTACTTATCCTAAATGTCTGTAGATTAGCAAGCAGGTGTGTTAGGTGTGAACTTTGTTATGTGAGAGAGTAGTTTGAACCCCAACATATGTACAACAGATGAGCATGCGTGGGCATATTCATACCGATTATTTTTTGCTGATGCAATGCAATGCATCGAAGGAGCTGTTTCTTTTGATTTCCGTGAGCACAACATGCGGTTGTGTTTTTTTTTGTCATTCCGTTCTTGCAGCCAGGCTATGTGGACTTATATGCTTTTAATATCATGTATGGACAATTAACTACGTGTTTGTACAATTTATGAAGAGTCAGTGAAATGGAACTGTGAACTACCGCTAAAATCTTACTATAAACCCAGATACTTTTGCAGAGGGGGCTGACTGAGCCAAAAAAAAGGGTCTTTTTTAAATGTGAATTGAGCACGTGCGCCCTAAGTTGCTATGTCTAAGCTTAGCACCCAGAGGTAGCCCTTGCTCTAAACTTTTGACAGCACCTGAGCTTGAACATAGCAACTTAGGGTGCACGCGTCTGATTTTCTGCGGCGTGGACCCCACTTTTCACCACAAATTCTCACAGCAGATCACCCACTCCACCAAATGGCATACGTTCGTGTGGTATGGAGTTGTTGAAATAAACGAATATGATTGCAAAAAAAATCAAGTGAAAAGATGAAGTGCGTGGTGATGTGGCTCAACAACATGTGCTGTATTCCCATAGAAAGGCCCAAATTAGGGTTTGGGCAGTCAAGGTGAGCTTTGACCCCCGTCAACTTGCGCACACTGTGACTTACATGGATATAAGCACATCCTCGTGCAGCTTACAATATCAGCTTTCATTATTAGCCAGGATGGTTTCAGTTGGCTGAGTGGGCAGTGAATGGCTGGACTCAGAGTGCAAAAATGCACATTTTCAGGCATTTCCTCAGTCAAACCCCCTCTGATACTTTTGATGCATGCTGTTAGCATCAGGCAATGGAAAATGCTTTATCACAGAAAATAAGGAGCAAGAACGCAGATAGTGTAAACACTACCGGTATGGATTAGGAAGGATGTCGTTTTGTGTTCTGCACCACCCAATTGAGTGGATGCAGACACGCATTATCCCTCGGGTTGGCCAAAACCGTATATATACACCGTATATGACCGTATAATTGGTAATTACCCTGCCAAAAATCACGTATATAAGCCGTATATATATGGTTCTGGCCAACCCTAATTATCCCACCTAGAGAAAAACATAAGAGAAGTTTTTCAGTGGGGATTGGGTGGTTGGGAGGCAGAAGCCTGCATACCACTGTTGGCACCAGGAATTATTGCTCAGATATTTTGGGGGCTGTGTTCATTGTCTCGTCTCATCTGTATGATGTTTGTTGTGGATCTGATTGCATGTAGGCTCAATTTTCATGAGTGCTGTGGCGTGTAGACCAGTAACTCCGAGACTGTCACTGTGAAAAAGCCTCGCGTTATCAACGCGTTTATGAGCTTCATACAGCTCGTTTATGAACCAGAAGCGTGAACGCGAAAATTTTGAGGCATTCCAAACGGTCCTGTAAGGCCTTTGTTTTGGCGGGCATGGCTTGTTTTGGGCGTGTTTAAATGGCATCTTTTTAGTCGGGAGAAGATTCGGGGCTGTTTGGGCCGGATTCCGGGAAGTGCATTTACACTGCGATTCTGAAATTCATAAGCGCGATCCTGAAGTTAAACGCGCTTATGATGAGCATAACTCATCTGTTAAAGGGCTTGTTTCCCAGTCCTGCCGCTAGAACTGCAGCAGTGTTGGCCCAAGAATGTGCTTGCAGCCTCCAAAACAAAGCAGGAGGCTGATGATGATTATAAGCGCGCTTAAGAGCCTTATAAGCGCCGGGAAAAACGGGAATAACGTGTTCACAAGCGCCAAAAGCAGTGTTGTTTCCAAGCGCGCTTATGGGTCCCATAAGCGCGCTTATGAGCCTTAGAAGCGCGCTTATGAGCCTTATAAGCGCCGGGAAAAACGGGAAAAACGTGTTCATAAGCGCCGAAAGCAGTGTTGTTTCCAAGCGCGCTTATGAGATATGCCTCAGGGGGCATCTGAGTGGAAGCTTAATTAAGCCTGTAACGACACCTAGCTTAACAAAAGAGGAAACGTCCATAAGTAAAATGAAACAAATGAATGAAGAAGAGAAAGAGCACAGGCATTAGCACATGCACCAAGCAAGGATTGTGTTATGATAGATTGCTTCTGGAACTAGTAGTAGACGAAAGCTCCAGAGCGGAGATGGCATGGAGGGGCCTTCCTGTAGCAGCATAAATCTGATATCTTGGAGCCGTTGAAGGACAGTCCAAGATCGATTTGTTGTGTGTCAGATCAGACCACCGTCTGAATTAAGGTAAGGAGGCGATTGTTTCCCACCAGTTTTACAGGTTAATACTATCAAAGCACGGACGAGAGTTCCGCGCTAGGATATGCACACACATCAATAACTTGGTTTAATGAAAGTATTTGAAATCTTGCCAGGCAAGAATCGTGTACACGTTGGCATATTAAACAATGGCTGAATACGTATACTAGTTTACATAGAATGTAAAATAAGCTAGCACATTTTTTTCATGTTTCACAGCCTGGCAGTCGCACGTTTTGACTGATGGCTTAACCTGTAAACCTGTTAACCTGTAAAATAAGCTAGTGTCTCTAATCTATGCAATCTGTATTTACGATATTTATTTTATAGAAAACTGCATGATTGTTAGCCAACACTCTGGAGCATTCTAGATAACCCAGACGGTGAAGAAAAACAGACAAGATGTTTGTAAGTGAAGCCTTTCCGCCGTATAGCCTACATATGAAGTATGTCTGCGCCACCCAGATCGCAGTTATTTAAGCACACAATCTTGCCGCCTGCTTGCGTAACAGCATTGCCTCCAGTATTGCACACTGCTGTGCTGCTGCTTGCCACTAGCCAGCTATCCTCCTCATCCACCAGCCATCCACAGAGTTTCTTGCTGCCATTACTCTCACAATTATTTAATGTGGCATTGGCCCCCTCCACCACCTTCACATTGCTGAGCTGGTTGCCACTGATGGTGCATGCAGTGGCTGTGGCTGTGCTGCCTTCGCCCCACACGCCCAGACCTACACTGCTGCTTGACGACCCCATATTGCATCTGGAAAATACAGCAGAGGCACCATAATAAACCCAGACATTTGCTTCCTCATTCCATTGTTCCTTGCTACCCTTGGCTACAATGCTGCTGCCCTCCCCTTTCACGACCCAGCCATCCCCTTTGCTGCCATTGCACTTGCAATCTTCCAGTGTGAGAGAAGCTCCCTCATTCACCCACACGTTGCCGTCCTGGTTGCTGCTGATGGAGCATGCTTTGGCTGTGGCTGTGCTGCATTTGCCCCTCACATCCAGACCTACGCCGCTGTTGGACAGATCCATGCTGCAGCAGGAGAAAAATGCAGAGGCACCAGCACCCACCCAGGCATTTGATTTCTCATTCCCTTCTGCCCTGCTGTCCCTTGCCACCATTCTGCTGCCCTCCCCTACAACAACCCAGCCACATTTCTTGCTGCCATTGCACTCGCAATCTTCCAGTGTGAGAAAAGCCCCCTCCACCACCACCACATTGCTGAGCTGGTTGCCACCGATGATGCAGGAATTGGCTGCGGCTGTACTGCCTTCGCCTGTCACAAACAGGCCTGAATCGCTGCTTGACGACCCCATGCTGCAGCTGGAAAACACAGCAGAGGCACCAGCACCCACATAGACATTTAATTTCTCATTCCTATCTGCCTTGCTGCCCCTTGCCTCCATCCTGCTGCCCTCCCCTACAACGACCCAGCCAGTCCTATTGCTGTTGCTGCTGACACAACTGTCCAGTGCCACCTTCCCACCTTTTAACACCATCAGACCTGATCCATTGCCGCTCTGCATGGTGCAGCCCTTTGCCACCAAGAAGCTGCTGCCCCAAACACTCGACCCACTACCAACTACCCTCACGGCATCCCCTCCGCCTTTCCCCTCCTCTCTTGTGACTGTGCAGTCTAGCATGCGAGCAGAGCTGCTGCCGTGGATGTGAACAACCGATTTCCCCCCCCTCCCTCTGATAATGAGAATGCCCAGCAGCACATTCTGTGTGTTGTTGGCAATCACGATCTGCAGGTGGGCGGCAGTAGTTGAGGAGATGTATGTCTTTTGCGTTGGTGTGAAATGGTGTGGACAGAGACAAAAAGTGCGGTTTCCCTATTGCAGTCGAATGGTGAGATCAAATAGTTCAAATCAAGACACAGGGGAAAAACAGCTTCCCAGATCTTGAGATTAGCGTATTGTTCACGTTTCAAATACATAATTGGTTCACAAGTCTTGCTTATTCAGAAGCTT
>Ga0307942_1000106_pt1 | contig 44718 bp, 54 predicted proteins | sample OrgLakmetagen175_FD_201846 | JGI IMG/M metagenome (GOLD analysis project Ga0307942, IMG submission 201846) | Saline water microbial communities from Organic Lake, Antarctica - #175 | ecosystem: Environmental > Aquatic > Non-marine Saline and Alkaline > Saline | place: Antarctica: Organic Lake... | reverse complement strand
ATGGTACATTACTGGTGCTCATGATCCCCTGTGGTGGTCCTCCCATGATATGTGGTGCCTACAGCACTCCATAGGGTACGTGTTTGTGTTCTATGGACGCCCAAGAACGAATTTGAGCCGAGTTCGACGCGTGGGCATGAGCCGTTTACGAAGCGATTCAGATATTTCAATTTTGACACGCGCTATATTTGAAAAAGATTATAGCGCTATATAGCGCTATAAGCAAACGCCGATCCCTATATGTGACACCTCCTATACAGAGCATTGATATTTAAGTTTTGCACCCACTCCACTCCTAGATAGCGCGGAGAACAAAGCTGTGGGGAACAAAGCTGTGGAAAGGTGTTGAGTCTTGATCTAGGGCCAGATAGCCACTATTTGCGTTCTATCTTTGAAACATTCATTTTGTTCTGGATGTTACCACCTGTGCCTTGCCTTATCTGTGTTGCCAAGTGTGTTTCATGCCTCCGACGCCAAATACAAACATACCCACACCCACAGGCAGCGCAGAATCCCCCGCAGCCACATTTGTGCACAATGACATGATGATGTTCCACATTGCAGGCCCTACACCCTACAAAGATCATACCCACTGTCAACGCAGAGTCCCTCACTGCCACCTTTGTGCATTGTAATTAGGTTGAAAGGTGGTGTCGCTCTTCCACACTGCAGGCCCTACGCCCTACAAAGATCGTACCCACTTTCAACGCAGAGTCCCTCACTGCCACCTTTGTGCATTGTAATCAGGTTGAAAGGTGGTGCTGCTCTTCCACATTGCAGGCCCTACGCCCTACGAAGATCATACCCACTGTTAACGCAGAGTCCCCGGCAGCCACACGTGCCATCATTGACCGCTTTGCACATCTGATGGATTTGAGCAGGTGCGATCAGGCATCTGTGTTTGTGCGTTGTTTTGGGGTAGGAGGGGGCTTTCAGATCTAGGTGCTGTGCAGCACGTACCGTCATTCACCCATTCCTACACCTGCTGGATTTGAGCAGGTGCGATCAGGCATCTGTGTTTATGCGTTGTTTTGGGGGAGGAGGGGGCTTTGAGATCCAGGTGCTGTGCAGCACGTACCGTCATTCACCCTTTTTTACACCTGATGGATTTGAGGAGGTCTGATCAAAAATCTGCTGGTTTTGTGTCGTTGGTGGAGGAGGGGGCTTTGAGATCCAGGTGCTGTGCAGCACGTACCGCCATTCACCCATTTCTGCACCTGATGGATTTGAGCAAATTAAGATAGGTGTCAGTGTGGTGGGCTCAAGCCTTTGGGGAGGTGGGGGTGCCCCTGCTGGAATCGTCGATATGTTGGGAGTGCCGTGTGGATTGCTCCATCTCATCATGCATGACCATTTAGAACTGTGCATGCTGCTTTGGATTTAAGATTGGGTTTGGTACTTGGAGCCTTCTTTCGTTTTGCTTGTATCTGACCACCGCTTTTGTTAGTTTACAACGCTACTTGAGGTCTTGCTATAAAGGACCCCTGTCAGACATGTCCGTGCCTTATAAAAGTGTGCTCTTGCGTCTTGATCCTAATTTCTTTTCTCCCCTTGCTCAGCTCCTACGCACTACACACCTGAATGTTTCTTGTAGTTTTAATTCCGTGGACGTACATTTCATGGAGGGGCCAATGTCGCTCATTTTGTTAATATTGTTCTTGCAATGTCTGGTACTTGAAAAAATTATTGTACCAACATTGCTTAATAGGGCCGCCTCCTAAATAAGTTTGTCATGTGTCTACTTACACCAAATCATGTGTCTACTTACATATCTTGTGTCTACTTGAAATATGTATCATATATAATGTATCTACTTACATATTTGTCTACTTATATCATGTGTCATGAATCATAAATCATGTGTCGACTTACACCAGGGATCGCTCGAGGCTCGACATGTACCTCGTTCCGAGGCCGCCGCCCTCCTCCCAGACCCACCTGGCTCTACAGCACAGACAGCAGACCCAGAACGCTCTGGAGCACAAGCATCAGATCCAACAGATAGAGCACAGGCAGCATACCCAGGATGCTCTGGAGCACAAGCATCAGAGCCAACGGGTAGAGCACAGGCAGCAGACCCAGGATGCTCTGGAGCACAAGCATCAGAGCCAACAGGTAGAGCACAGGCAGCAGACCCAAAGCGCTCTGGAGCACGAGCATCAGAGCCATCGGGTAGAGCACAGGCAGCAGACCCAGGATGCTCTGGAGCACAAGCATCAGAGCCAACAGGTAGAGCACAGACAGCAGACCCTGGACGCTCCCGTCAAAAAGGTAAAGCACGAACAGCAGTGCCATGAGGCAGAGCACAAGCAACAGGGTCAGAGGGCAGAGTACAAACAGCAGCAGGGCCAAGAAACACAAAAAACACAGCAGACCCACGACGCACCCATTACCATCCATCCTTTCCAGAAGGACCAGCAGCAGCAGTTGCAGCAGCAGCAGCAGCAGCAGCAATCACCACACACGCAGCAGCAGCAGCAGCAGCAGCAGCAAGAATGCCACCCTCAACACAACCAGCAAACCACCAACACGCAGCAGCAGCAGCAGCAGCAGCAGCAGCAAGAATGCCAGCCTCAGCACAACCAGCAAACCACCAACACGCAGCAGCAGCAGCAGCAGCAAGAATGCCACCCTCAGCATAACCAGCAATCACCACACACACAGCAGCAGCACCACCATCACCACAGCCCTGAGCAGGCCACGCATGACATTCTGTCGACTGTTGATATCCACGAGCAGGAGCGCATCTGGAGTGCCTTGCAGGCATCCAAAAAGCAGCGTGCACACCCTGGTGGCAGTGACAGCTCAGCACGACAGCACACGCACTGCACCCCGTCAACAAAACCGCCGAAACGTGGTGCAGGTGGTTATGGTGGTGCTGCTGCTGCTGGGAGGAGCGGACACAAGAACGGGCAGCAAAAAAGGCAGCGGAGCATGCATGCATTTTTCACCTATGAGTCCACGTCACCGTCATCTCACACCAAGGGCACTGCTCGAGGGAATGAGGATGCAGCAACAGGAAGCGGTACTCCTGCCCCCCTGACCTCAAACGTCAGTACGCCACCGCGCAATCCTGCCACCAATCAGCAGCTACGTTCCTCTGTGAGTGAGCAGCAGCAGCAGCAGCAGCATAAAGGCCAGCAGCAGTCTAACAGTAGTCAGAGCAATGGTCTTGAGATGGATGTGATATGTATTGATTAGCACAGCAGCAGCTTTTGTGGTATTCTGTCTAGACCCCAAATAGCTTGGCGTAAAGCCGCTTGCAAAGAAGCTCATCTTATCGATTTCAGCTTGTTCTCAATTTCATAGATAACTATCTTGTATTAGTCCCCAGCATCCCATTTTTAAGAACCAGTCATCTTATTGTTTTGCCACACGTGTAGCTGATCGGTTTGTTCCCTGTTTTTAACATTATCCTTAGTAATCTCAATGCATCTGTCGCAGTTGATAGAAAAAGAGTGTAGATTTGTAAATCATGTGCTATATGTGGAACCTGAACTGTCACTGTAAAACTAAATATTGGAAGGATGTGTTGCGATTCTCTTTAATAAAGAAGGGGAGATTGTGACACTCAGCTATCTTATTGATCAGTGGATCAATAAGGTGACAACGCCTTGTGGTACTGAAGAGGGAAGGGGAAAGGCACATGTTGTCTTGACAGAAAGTTGCAGTCACTTGAACGCTCCTAACAGGAGGTGTTCACTGTATTGTTTTACAGCACCATAACTAAACGGGTATACGTGTTCCAATGACAGTAATACTAACACTGCAGTGTTACACTGTTATGAATTATGAAAGGCTGAAGGGATCTTCATTTTTGCAGACTGCAAATGAGCACTCGCTCATAAGTCTGAATCTGATTTGTGCAATGATACCCTGTCACCATTGCCACAGTCCGAAAAATAGAGTTGGAGCTCCCCATTTCACTGCCTATATGATCTCAGCTTTCCTTTCTAGATCGTCAATTTGCTACTTAAAAGTTTTTGCCTCCACGTCTAATCATCACCGCCTAAGCTCAAAACATGCCATTGCCTCCAAGCAAAACACCCATGGCCTAGTCAACCAGCACATAGTCCGTCTCCGCCACGTAGGATGAGCAATAACTCGCTGGTAATGATAGCACTTCCATTGTTGACAAGCGCAGTGAAGTTGCGGAGGATGGGAGCTGTGAAGGTGGCCACACCAGGCATGATTACCCTCTACTATCCTAAGCACGAGGAAGGTCTAGGTGGTTGGGCAGCCTGACTTGCTGTGCGCTCCATCGCCAGAGCCAAGATGCGGCCACATCATCCTGTGCACGTGTGTGTGTGTGTGTGTGCGCGTGCGCGTGCGCGTGTGTGTGTATGCTTTTGCGTGAGTCACATGCCTCTCTAATATCAAGCTCCAATTGCTGTTCGAATTGCATGACCAAGCATATCTATATCTTATATCTTGGCACCAATAACCTTGAATCGCTCATTCCCTTCCACCCCCTGACTGACCTCCTCTTCTTATAACTTGCTTCGTCTCCCGAGGCCAGCAGTTAGATCAGACAGCTTTGGTAAACTTCATTAGTTCATTGCCCTATCATTGCTGCATCATCTGTTATGTGAAGTTACCTGTGAGCGGCTAGTTTGGGCTGCAGGGTTCGGCAGTATAAGACCGACACATCTCACAATCATTTTACATCTTTGTTGCCGTTGCTTTGTACCCTACCTGAGGGCAGCCTGGGTGGGTTGCAGGGACCGGCAGTAAGGATTAACATGTATTTCAGACAATTACGACAATCACACCCTTTTTGTTGTTACTTTACGTTTGTCGCACTACCTGTGCAGCCTGGCTGGGCTGCAAGGGCTGGCAGTAAGGACCAATACGTATTTAAGACAGTCACACCTTTTCCGTCGTTACTTCTACGTTTGTCGCACTACCTGTGCAGCCTGGCTGGGCTGCAAGGGCCGGCAGTTGGCGTCAAAATAGCCCCAAGTACATGGAGCAGCAGAAGGAGCATCCAGGGAGGTTGCACAGAAAACACTCGCACGGGCACCTGCATAGGTGTGAGTGTGTGGTACATAAATAATATAAGTGCACACAAATCCTGCTAAGTTATGTGTGTGTGTGTACGTGTGTGTGTATGTGTGTGTGATACGCAATGAATACAAGTGCACACAAATGCATCTGTAAGTTACGCACATGGAGCCTGTGCTCTAGCTCCTCATCAGTAGCACAGTAGCACGCGCAAGTGTGGTTTTGTATTCATGCTAACGCAGCAGGTGCACCATTAAACAGGGGTGAGTTGATCGCGTCTGAAAAGCAGCAAAATTCAGACTGCAAGATCCTTCAAAGCAACATGCACAACATGAGGGCAGCATAGGCTTTTGAGGGTACCATAGCTAGGGTTGGCCTGAACCATATATATATATATGGTATTTTTGGCAGGGAATTCATCAAATATACGGTTATATAGCCCACCAGCCAAAATCATGTAAGCTGAAAATAGTCTGCAGGTGTATGTGTATGAGGTAGTATGTAATTATACAGTAAACACGCACTGTGTGTGTTGCGCTTACCAGCTTGTTTTTGCCTTCCTTTCAGCAGAACACTAACACAACACACACGCACACATAAACACACTAACACAGACACAAACACACACGCACGCACACACACGCACACCAACAGGTCCAAGCTTATGGATTCATTTGCGGCTGCCTGAGACCAGTCAGCAGCCAATCAGCTAAATAACCTGCCTGAAGGTCACCCCCTACTGTAACCGTTGTACGTGTTTTTGTTCAATTATACGCCTGGTGCACTTGTACAGTACTTGTTGGTTGAAACACCTTGCAAAGGCTTCAGCAACAGCATTTCCATGACTAGCTTGACGCCTTAGAGACCGCAACCTTGGCTAAAAGCTAAACGCATGCATACCATCTATCTTCGTCCGCAAACCTACTGAGGGCAACAGCAGCAGCATCCCGTGACCCATAAATAGTGTTGGCCAGAACCGTATATATACACCGTATATGGCCGTATGACTGGTGATTTCCCTGCCAACAATACCGTAAATTCACCGTATATATATGGTTCTGGCCAACCCTACCCAAAATGCACTCATATGCACCCAAGGGAGTAATGCATCAAAAATATTGATTACGTGGCATACAGTCGCTGCATACACAACAGCATCTTCACCACACCCATTATGACCCACAATGCGCTCATATGCATCCAAAGGAACAATACATGCACACCCGATACGCACACATCCACAACATTGATTACGTGGCATACAGTCATTGCATACACAACAGCATCTTCACCATACCCATTATGACCCACAATGCACTCATATGCATCCAAAGGAACGATACGTGCACACCCGATGCGCACACATCCAAACATTGATTACGTGGAATACAGTCAATGCATACACAACAGCATCTTCACCACACCTTCTGAGGGCGTCAGCAGCAGCAAGCCCATGATGTACTCGTTTCCCTTACGCATTAAGTAGGGGAGCGAGCGAGTCACGTCTGTGAGTACCATTCCTGGATGCAATGCAAACACCTGTGTGTGCATGTGTTTGTGTTTGTGTGTGTGTTTGCATGTGTGTGAATGTGAGTGTGTGTGTAAGTGTGTATGTGTGTATATTTGTGCATGTTTGTACAAGTGTGAGTCTGCCTGTTTGTGTATTCTGTAAGCCCCTTTTCGCCTTTGCCTCCCTTTCAGACACACACTTGCACACCCTACACATCTTAATACCTAATTCAGTGTGCAACTTTTATTAATGAAACAATTTTCTGCTCAATCCAGCTCAAACCTCATTTTCAAAAGAAAAAGCAATATCTGCACCCACCCAGAGGGGAATGCCCACCCACATCTCAGCCCCTGATCACAAAAACCATAGGGTTGGCCAGAACCGTATGTTTACCCCGCATATGGCTGTATGTTTGGTGATTTCCCTGCCAAAAAGGCCGTAAATACACCGTATAAAAATGGCTTCTGGCCAACCCTACAAAAACACACAAACGCACCTGTACCCCACTCTTGCCCTTCTTCTGCAGGCGTGCCCGCAGCTCGCGAGTGAACAGAATCTGAGCCAGCTTGGACTGCCCATACGCCAGCTCAGCACTATACGCGCCCTGTGTGGATGCACACACAATGAACAACAAACACGTACAAGCACATGAACACGTAGAAACATGGCGAACATGCATTTATCCTGATGTGCGCGCAAATTGCAACTCGACAATCGAAAGATTTTGTGAGAGAAGTCATTTGATAAAACTGACTTGGCAACGCCTTAATTGCCATATTAACTCACATATCAAAGGGTGTGTGTGTGAGTGTATGTGTGTGTAGTGCTGCATAGCAAGCGCCAGACATAACGGGCAAAAGCAGCAATTGTGTTGTGTGTTGTGTGTTGTGATGTGCTGTGTGCTGTGTGTTGTTGTGCGTTGTGTGTTGTGTGTTGTGTAGTGTAGTGTTGTGTTGTGTGTGTGTTGTGAGAACACCATGGGCAAGTAACCAGCATTGCAGGTGAGATGCTGTGTTGTGTGCTGTGTGTTGTGTGTTGCGTGCTGGGTAAATTCTGCAAAAAGCAAGCAAGACACACGACGGCGTGTACCTAGAGCTGGCGTGTACCTAGAGCTGGCGTGTAACTAGGGCGGGCGTGTAACTAGGGCGGGCGTGTAACTAGGGCGGGCGTGTAACTAGAGCTGGCGTGTAACTAGGGCGGGCGTGTACCTAGGGCGGGCGTGTAACTAGGGCGGGCGTGTAACTAGGGCGGGCGTGTACCTAGGGCGGGCGTGTACCTAGAGCTGGCGTGTAACTAGGGCGGGCGTGTATCTAGAGCTGGCGTGTAACTAAAGCTGGCCAGAACCATACATAAACGCCGTGTATGAATGTATATTTGATCAGATCCCTGCCCCAAAATGCTTTAAATATACCGTATAAATATACGTTTCTGGCCAACCCTATGCATTACACATAAGACATGTGGAATGCAAATTACGGGAGCAAAAAAAAGGCACACATAAGGTCATCCTCACGTGAGTGCAGACAAGCGCATGCAAGGACAGGCCCAGCGCCACTACTTGTGAGAGCCAGGTGTGGTAATTTGAGAACCGTGCTTTGTGAGAGCCAGGGTGTGTATTTGGCCTTGGTTTTGGGTTTTGGCTTTTGTGTAAGCACGTTTCAGCCTTTGCTGGAGCAGGTGTACGTGTGGCACATGCTGCGTTGGCCAAATCTTGTGCTTTGCAAGCTACTTGCTGGCGCAAGTGTACGTGTGGCACATGCTGCGTTGGCCAATTCTTGTGCTTTGCAAGCTGTTTGCTGGCGCAAGTGTATGTGTGGCACAGGCTGTGTTGGCCAAATATTGTGCTTTGCAAGCTGTTTGCTCGTGCAAGTGTAGGGATGGCACAGGCTGCGTTGAATAAATCTCTGTGCTTTGCAAGCAGGTTGCTCGCGCAAATCGTACCTTGCGTGCTAAATGTGGGTCACTGATTGTGACTCCCCTGGGGGCCATCATGTGCACTGACGAGCTCACACTGTGTGTGTATGTGCGTGTATAAGAGTGACCGAGTGTGTTCATGCATGTATGCTTAGCTGGTTGTTACTTCTCTGGGAATCATATCGTGCGCTGACAAGCCCACAAAGTATATTCTGTGTGTGCACTTGTGTGAGCCATGTAAATATTTGCAGGCACCAGTCATCACAACTGCAAGGGAAGATGGAGGGGAAACGTGCAATCTGATCACTGATTGGATTTGATCTGATAATACAAAGCTGGCAGCAGAGTGCTCACCCTCCGCCTCAATCACCCATAGGCACTAGAAACACAACGACACCCATCCTTCCCTTACCCCACCAATACACATGCACATGCACATGTACACACACACACACCACACACCACACGCACACACACACATACACACACACACACATACACACACACACACCACACACACACCACACACACACAAAAGGCAAGGATGCACTCACTTGACCACACGTGCGCCCAGCTTCTTGCTGCTCTTTGCCCCTCGCTCTAAAGAGGGTAGCATGCTGAGAGTGAGCAGGAAGTGCCCCAAATGGTTGCACCCCATGTGAGACTCAAAACCATCCCCCGTCTCCTCTCTTGGCGCTGCATTGTATTGAGGGTATAGGTGAACATCACGTTAAATCAAACTACTCATATAGAGAGTGGTGAATAAAAGGGCGCAAAATGATTGCACCCCATGAGAGACTCAAAACCATCCCCGTCTCCTCTTTGTGGGTGCTGCATTTGTGGGTGCAGGTGGGGTGTCGCGTTAATTCAAAATTAGACAGTCCGACACACGGAGGCTGTACATTTAATCTGGCATCAGTAAGAACACAAACTGTTGTGCCAGGTAATAAAGTGGCAGTCGCTCTTCCTCCATGTCATAATTTGGCAGTCGTTCTCCTCTTGTACCTGCGTGCGTGCCCCATTTCTTCACAGCCCAGATGACACTGGCTTCAATGCTTGCGTCGTTCAAATAGGGCCCTGAGCCATCCTTGTCAAGCCACCTTCATCATCTTAAGAGCATGCATGCACCTCACTCCCAGAGCTTCAAGCCCTGCCTGTTAAGCCCTGCCTGTCCTTAGGAGACAGCAACTCCCAGCATTACACTCAACACTGTTTATCAGCTCATTGAAAATACAACCCTCACCTCCCATGGCATAGATGCCTGCATTGTTCACGAGTATGTGCAGCTCACGACCCTCCTTTTCCCACACGCTGCTGAACGCGCGGACTGACCTGCACAGAAAGCAAAATCAACATCCTTAACTTAATACACTTGCATACTGGTTTGCACAAAAACAATGGCATAATCTGATCTTCTGCTTTCTATGCGCTGCTGAACGCTCGGACCGACCTGCACAAAAATGCAGGCACACTCAAGTCGTTACTTTATTGGCAACGAATTATTGCACTTGTGTACTGGCTTGCACAGAAACAAAGGCATAATCTGATCTTCTACTTTCTATGCGCTGCTGAACGCACACACCGATCTGCACAAGAAAACATACACAGACCGAGAGTTACAATGCTTTGCTGCACTTTGTACTGACTTGTCAGAAACAGAGTAGACCGTTTTGACTCAATACACCCTAATATAACCCGCACCATAAAAACATGTAACAACGCGCAACAACGTCACTAATCGAAACGGTCTAGCTGCCTTAAAGTACAATACACCTTAACAAACCATCTACATACCATAAGCTTTATAGACTCACAATTCCTGCGTACGTTCTTTTTAGGCTTGCAACCCTCCTGATCCTTACTGATCATTCCTTTATTTCTGTGGTTGAAGTATCCTACAATTCCCTTGATCCCTACTGATTCCCTTTTTTTCTTCAACTCACTCTAGGCTTGCAAGGTCCAACTGCCGGATCTCCAATTCTGGCGTGGGCAGGCCTTTCTTTGCGCAATCTTTTTGTATTGCGGCCTTCAACGCTTCGCCCTTGGCGTTGCTACGGCACGCTAAGACAACTGCAGATGAAATGTTTTTGGTGTTATTCTTTGTGCAATCTTTTTGTATTTGGGCCTTCAACGCTTCGCCCTTGGCGTTGCTGTGGCGCGCTAAGACAACTGCAGATGAAATATGTTTGGTGTTAGGGCAGGGCATCAGGGTTCTGGAACATTTGTAGGGTTGGCCAGAACCATACATTTATAGGTATATACGGTGTACATACGGTATTTTTGGCAGGAAAATCACCATGCATACGGTCATATACGGTGCAGATATACGGTTCTGGCCAACCCTAAACATTTGCAATGCGTTGTCGTGCACGTTCAAAAGGGACAGAGGGTGTAGCTCCTTCCTTTGTATTGATGTGGAATGCCAGAACCGCTTTGAGTCAGTGCATCTGGTTGTAGAATTGCTTGTAGCAGTGCTTGTAGCAGTGCGTGTAGCAGTGCTTGTAGCAGTGCTTGTAGCAGTGCGTGTAGCAGTGCTTGTAACAGTGCGTGTAGCAGTGCGTGTAGCAGTGCGTGTAGCAGTGCATGTAGCAGTGCGTGTAGCAGTGCGTGCTTGTAGCAGTGCTTGTAGCAGTGCTTGCTTGTAGCAGTGCTTGTAGCGGTGCTGGGCCGGATTGTGGAAAGTCAGCTAGAGGCATTTGCGGCTGCTATTAAACGTGGTTACCATTATCTCATTGCCACACCGCACAGGTGCCGACAACATAGAGGACACAGGTAATGGTGTGTATGCAAGCGCATATAGTTGTTTATTGTGTGTGTATGCAAGCGCGTCTGAATGTTCATTGTGTGTGTATGCAAGCGCGTCTGATTGTTCATGGTGTGTGTATGCAAGCGCGTACGATTGTTCATTGTGTGTGTATGCAAGCACGTACGATTGTTCATTGTGTGTGTATGCAAGCGCGTACGATTGTTCATTGTGTGTGTATGCAAGCGCGTACGATTGTTCATTGTGTGAGTGTGCAAGCGCATACGGCTGTTCATTGTGTGTGCGTGTTTTTGTGTCAGGATGCCGTAGATGGTACAAACTCCTCCTCTCACCTTTGGCCCCCCGTCTAGCTAGTGCTGATGCGGTTTCTTTGCCGATCCCACTGCGCACAAATCGAGCAGGATGGTGCAAAAAGCGTTAGCTACTTGCATTAGCTACTTGCGTTAGCTAAAAGCGTTAGCAACTTGCGCCAGACCTTCAACTCCCTGCTTATCACACGTGAATGCAATCTACAATACTCATCTCAGACATGGATGTTCAACTCCCTGCTTATCACACGTGAATGCAATCTACAATACTCATCTCAGACATGGATGTTCACTCCCTGCTTATCACACGTGAATGCAATCTACAATACTCATCTCAGACATGGATGTTCAACTCCCTGCTTATCACACGTGAATGCAATCTACAATACTCATCTCAGACATGGATGTTCAACTCCCTGCTTATCACACGTGAATGCAATCTACAATACTCATCTCAGACATGGATGTTCAACTGCCTGCTTATCAAACGTGGATGCAATCTACAATACTCATCTCAGACATGGATGTTCAACTGCCTGCTTATCACACGTGCATGCAATCTACAATACTCAACTCAGACATGGATGTTCAACTCCCTACTTATCACGCGTGGATGCAGATAACAATGCTGTGTGAGCAAAATGCAGTATGTGAGACACGACATGGCATTATAAGATACAAATTTCTTCGCTACTGAATATACTGCCCTCTGCTTTTTCACCATACAATGCCCACCTTCTCCTGCAGCATGCAACTGCTAAGAATGTTTGCGAAAAAGTGCTTTTCACTAAACAGCGAGCTACAATCTTATAAGCCATGCAGTACCCTCCCCCACAGAGCATGCAGCTGCGCAGGTGGGTGCGTTCAAGTGTGCTTACCCTCCAAAAAAAGCTCTATTTGCTTTTTATCCAAAAAAGTACCCACCCCCACAGAGCATGCAGCTGCGCAGGTGGGTGCGTACAAGTGTGCTTACCCTGCAAAAAAAGCTCCACATCAGCTTGTATCTATACAAGCCTGTCTATGTCCCCCATTCGTGCATTTGGCATCTACTTGTAACATTAAACCTCCTTTATGTAACGTGGTATAGTAGCACTGCACCTTTGCAACGGACTGTGCAATGCTGAACTGTGCAATGCACCTCCTTGATGTAAAGTAGTGTACTGCACCTCCTCAATTGACAAGAGGGCTGTATTTCCTCAATGCATTCGCAGCACTGCACCTCTTCAATGCAATGTGATACCTAATACCTTTAGTACATTAAAGTACCCATTAATTAACCGCACACACACACCACGTGACATGTGCGTATACACGAACACGTAGCTCATAGAACTGACCTTGTAGGTCCGGTGACAATAGCAGTGAGTCCAGGCGTGGCCTCCCCAAGCTGGTCTATCTGGGGCAAGTGCAGCATGCCCCATTTCTGCGTTGGATATTGGATACAAGAATGAAGTGGGACATCACGTGCTGGTCTGCGTTTTAGTTGCATTGATTAAATTAAATATTTAAGGGTTGCTGCCAAACTGGTCTGCGTTGGGGTTTTCTGTTTGGATTATGAAAAGAGCCAAAGCCATTCCAAAGGTAAAGCCACCTCGTTGCCAGAACAAGTGATAGGTGATGAAGTCGGTACAGAAACGTAACAGATGCTCATACCAGCAAAAAATTATTGCCACAGCACACATGCCAGCACCCTCTTGGCGAGGGTGACAAATAGCAAATAGCGGAAGTCTGGTATGTCCAGCCCTTTATTGCTTATGGATTATGGAGACCTTTTCCAGTTATGGGTGCAGTCCTCTGCCATAGAGAAGCACATGCGCACTTGCATGCGCCCTTCAGTGATGGCAGCACAAAGTTAAGGAAGCTGGTGATTGTAGAACAGCATTAAAGGGGGTTGGTGATGAAATGGCTCGGTCGTGGGGGGAAGAACAGTATGCAGAACGCTTTTAAGGCAGGCAGGGCAGCTCACACAGCAGCAGCGTTTGCAGCTGCACTGAGGAGCAAAGGCAAAGAAAATTAAGACACAGTTGGCATTGGCTCGTTCATGCGTTGAGAAAACAATAGGCAGCACGTCAGCACGTCCCTTGGCTGGTGACGTTTTTCGACAGATGCAAAAGTGCAGCACTTGAAAGATTGTCCCATAGACAAATCTGCCCAGCTGGTGTGATGCAGGGTCACCAATGCTCTTTTGCGTGTGTGTGTGTGTGTGTGTGCATGTGAGTGAGTGCCTGTGCTTGCGTGTGTTTGTGCTTGTGTGTGCGCATGTGTGTGTGTGTGCGTGTATGTGTTGGGGGGGTGCTTTGTAATGGTAATTATTAAATACAATACTGAATACACGTGTAGAAACACGCCAAGATTGAGAACTGCGCTACCTCAAGGGCACTTTGATAGGAAGCACAATCTCATTCCTTATAACGCTCAGCACCTGGAAGAACACAAGTCCCATGCTCCAAAATACGCCGCACAAGTATTGAAATAGATGGTTGGCCTGAAGAACTCGGCCTGGGGGTGTGCGGAGGAAGGCTTGCCCTAAGGCCATGGCAGCATCTAAGGTCTTGTTCACAACGTTGCCTGTGTGTTTGTGTGTGTGTGTGTGTGTATGTGTGTGTGTGTGTACACATATGCATGGGTGTGTGTATGTGCATGTGTGTGTGCATGTGTGTGTGCATGTGTGCGTGTGTGTGTGTGTGCGCGTGTACTTGTGTGTGTGTGTGTGTGTGTGTGTGTGCGTGCAAGTGCATGCGTGTTTGCTCTCTTTGAAACATCAAAGCTTGCGTGAGCATCTGCGCTTGCAGCCCCCTACGGCAATGCAATTAGCATTGACTTTATGAGCATGCAGTTGTGTTTTTGCAGAAATGTCTCACCGATTGACACCATCCTCTGCGATGGCGCCATTGTACAGAGGGAGTGAAAACGGTGTTAACTGTAACAGGCTATTTCAAGCCTCTCCAAATTTCAAGCCTCTCCAAATATATTGTTGGTTGGATTTTTATTAAACAACAGCCATTGCTGCTCAACATTCCACGCAAAGCATGCAAGCCATAAAATCAGTGGCTTCTTTCCCCGGACTGTTGCAAGTCTTTCAAAGGATCCCAGAGCCCTGTGCCCTTTCCTTAGTATTCAAACATGTGCCAAGCAGGATTGAGCACAGCGCGAGACACGCATTTGGGTCCAGCGCAGCGCACGCGCACGGCCCTACATTTGAAGGCCGTCAAGAGGAGGCCCAGTCCCTCGTACACAGGGAGGTGCCTGCTGTGATGCGCACGTGCATGCAAATCAGCGCCAGCGCCGCGCTGGATATCCAACACAGCACAGCTCTCCAGGTCGGGGTCATGTCACCGAAAATGAGTGCTCTTGTTGTGAAGAGTAAACAGCCTGTGGGGGAGCAGTTGCCCCTCGTATGATGCAGCTATACCAACAAGCAAAGCCAACTATCTCTTTTTCATGCAGATGGCGCTTCAGTCAGCACAGCTTCACGTACGTGGGTATCGTGTCGCATGTGGCTGTTAATTTGTGTCTGTGTCCTATCCTCGCCACTCTTTTGCGACTACAGTGTTGCAGCTTACTTCTTCAGCTTTGGTTTCTGTCGTGCCATACTCTGAAATGAAACGCAAATGCCATTTATGCTAATGCTAAACCCTTACGACTAAAAACCTCCCTGCTCTAGGGCTCGGAGGGCAGTCTGTGGAACTTGGCACACACGCAAGAGAACGGCCTCCCTGTGCTAAGTGAGTAAATTTACAGAGTTTACAGATAAAGCCATCAGTCAAAACGTGCGACTGCTAGGCTGAGTACATTCAGTAGGGTGTCCTATTTAAACCTATAGGGTTGGCCAGAACCGTATATACACGCCTTATATGACCGTAAGTTCGAACTTCTGCAAAAATCACCATAAGTAAACCGTACATAATTGTTTCTGGCCAACCTTACGTATTTATGTTGAGCATCACCTTGATTTGTGAGCCCATTAAAACTGGTCTCAACTCAAGCTGGGGCTGCCTGAGCAGCCACCTCCTAGCATTATATGAATAAAGGTTACTGGATGACATGTAGAAGCCTTTGCAGCAGCAAGCATTTAATGTGATGCCTAAAACAGAATGAAGACGACTGACATTTGCTCTCTGGCCGCGGCGAGCCCACCTCGTACTCGTATTGCCTTCAGCCAAAAAAGGCAGCCTGTCCATGACCAGCTCTTTCATACCTACACATACCCCACACACTCTGAACAAGAATGTACTTGGAGCTTGCTGCGTTGTGTTGTGTCGTTTTACGTACATGGCAGTACACACAGCGGACATCCAATGCCCCACCCTGCATTATGAATTCCCATCACTTCCAAATAGCATCTACAGCACAAAATCATCCCAAGAGAACCCAACCAGCTTTGCATCCGTACATCGTCATCAGGCGTGTCATTGCGCTTTTCTCCTCCAATTCTACCAGCAGAGACCACCGTGCACAAATCCAGCCCCGCTGGCTGATCCTTGATGGTAGCCATCAGATGGCTATTGTTGGAAAAGCTGCTTGTGAAGGCATTCACGGAATTTATGAAACCTGGCCTACTCAATTTCCGAGCGTGTTTTCTCCTGCAGAGATAACTGAGCATGAATCCAGCCCCGATGGCTGCTCCTTGACAGCTGTGGTGCCGGACAAGTGGGTGTCATTAGAGCTGAGTACGCAAGGTGAGGATAGGTTACTGAGTTCAAAGTATGGCTGCTGCTGTGGTGCCAGGAAAGTGGGTTTAGCTGATACAGGAACTCTAGGTATTGGATGAAAGGGCAATGCCTGTAAATCAGGTTTGACACGTGTTAATGACCAGGGGATGTGTCTTAGCACTAGTCTAATTGGTGTTTGTCTATGTATCTGTGCGTGCATGTGTGTGTTGTGTGTGCGTGTGTGAGGTTGCTGCATACATCAGCACATCAGTGGGTGTCTTTACAGACCAGAGTTGTGTGCAATTATTAAAGCCACGAGATGAGACAAATCTGCACACAATTCAATAGAAAAAAGAAGAAGAAAAAAAACTACGCAGGTAGTGAAAGCCACTCCCCACATTAAATATGGAAAAGGAGCCACTTTGGTACCGAGTACCGTAAAGCTCCTGCACCGCGAAAAGGAAAAATCAATGGGTATCAAGAGGGTTGCAGGCTGGGCCTGACACCGGCTCCCGATGAGAGTTGATAACAGTATTGGAAAGGGCACGTCTGGTATGCACAAGGTTAGCAGCGAAGTTCACAGAGTGCACATGCTCCTTAACATCCATTGTATTAGGACATTTCCTAAACCATGCCGGTAATGTTTACACTATCTGCGTTCTTGTCTTTTTTTCATATTTCTTAACGACACAGGACAAAACATCGCGGTCTCACGCATCACTGAGGCAGATGTAACGTGCCTCAGCAACGGCGGCGATGTGAGCTTGGGCACGGTGAGAGTTGATCAAGACTTGCGTGTTGCACTACAAGCTGTAGTGTGGCCTTAGTCCTATTTTTAATCTTTACACTCATTTTTAACAGCAAGCTTCTCTTGCATCATGTGCAACACCTAGGCAGGTAGTCGTAATTAGTATGCCATATGTAAAACTTTTCTTATCTCAGTTAATTTGCTTTACACAGTTCTTGTTGTGTACCAAGCCCATAGACTCCCAAGTTGCCAAATGCGATTGAGATCCACGTACATGGCTATGTGTTTGTTGCAATTTTAGTCTGTAGCCCTGTCAGGAACGCAAAACACAGTGTGACTTTGTTAAGCATTAAACAGATAAGTTGCATGTATGTTTGGATGAGTGTGTGAGAGAACTACTTATGTTTGTTGTACGCAAATTTCTTGATCAAAGCAGCGAGCAGCCGGGCGTTCCTCAAAAGCACTCCTGTTTGTCTTTTGTCAATATGTGAACACACATCTGACTTTAATCAGAGACGACATTGCACATGTCTTCTCTGTTGTGTTTCTAAACTCTAAAATGGATTCCTTGCAACACATGCAGATAAAGACTGGCAAAACCTATGTCAATACTGTGGGCCCCAAACGATGTGGCAGCTTGACAGTAAGTAAAGAGTCTTTTTAAGTAGGGAAAAAAATTTTCTTTAGAGGTGGCAGGAAGTGGGGGCCTGCAATATGTGGCAGCTGCACGGCAAGCAAAAATTAGCAAGAGAGGTCAAAAGTGTGACAGGTGGCCAAGAGTTGAGAGTAAGTGGAAAATAGGAGGCACGTGTGTCTGACGGCGTTCATGAAAACAAGGGGCAGTGAGAAGTGCCCCAAGGGTAGTTCCAACTTTTAGGAGGGACCTCGCTCACTGAACTAGTGGACAGCAGTGCAGTGTGATCTGTTGGTATGTGCTGGCATGTGCTATTGTGCAGCTTAATAAGACGTCTACAAGTTAGGAGTGACCTGAATCACTAGCGGAAAGCAGTGCAGTGTGATCTGCTGGCATGTGCCATTGTGAGCTAAACAATACATGTCCACAACTCTCGCTCAGACGTGCTGTGTTTATGCCTGGTTGCTGCACATGTTCTTGGCAGCCGTTTGTTCACGTACGTGACATGGCAGTGATTCAAGCATTTCTAAATCCAAAGGGGGGTGGTGGACAACTTGTTCCCACAAAAATGGGTTGCCTTGTGCATCTTAATAATCAAGCGCTTCTTGTCTGAATCACACGCATGTATCTTACCATTCCCCATACACTCTGTGCACAACAGGGCAGCGATTTGAGTGCGTCAGATCTGACGCTAGAGAGTGGCTCAGGGCCCATTAATGTACGTCGTATGTTGGGACTACAATGCAGGGTGCTCACACATGGCTCTCCAGTGAGCATAAAAGCAGCATACGGGGAGAGTGTGGAAGTCAGCACAGGTACGCGAATGTTTGTGTGTGTTTGTGTGCAAGAGAACAGGGTAGGAGGGTCACTTGTTTGAAGTCTACCTTGCTGCTTGTCACGTACAATGTTCACTGATGTCTTTGTGGCTGTTGTGTGGGTGTTAATTGATTGGAGGAAAGGGAGGAAAGCACGGACGGCATTGACACAGCATATAACATCGTGCATATAACATCGTGCATATATGTGCATGTACTTGCATGGCTGCTTACAGGTGGGGGCGATATACAGGTAGCAAAATTTTGTGCATGTACTTGCATGGCTGCTTACAGGTGGGGGCGATATACAGGTGTCAAATTTATCGTGCAGCAAGGGCGCAAGGCTTGAGAGCGGGGGCGGAAATATAGCAGGTGTGTATATTTGGCATGAGCCATTTATGTACAGTGCACGCACGCAGTTTAAAGCAGGGAGGTCATATTTTCATACAGTTGTGCATAAGTTGGACTAGCTCTGTGTGGTGAGGGATAAACGGTGTGTCACTGAGGTCAAGAGATGTGTTTAAATACAGTCAAAGCTCTGAAATATTAACAGGAAGGTGGTTTGAGATATTGTTTTTGTTTGGAAGGTTTGTACTTAGGAAGTCAGGCCTCATCGTATGCTGTATGCTCAAGGTGCAATTTACATACAGAGTGGACCGTGTTGTTCAGTAACAAGCGTCAGACGTGCACCCGTGTTCAAAGTCCTTTTTTACCTTTCCACGTAATAAGTTTAGTAAGCAGAAATTGAAAAGAGAAACAACACAGAACATGTTGGACATTGTTTATACAGCAGCAAGGGCGACTGTTTTTAACTATAACAACCATTGCTTTGTCACGCGTGGATTCCCATTCAACCCCCACACAACCTCCAAATCATCTGAACAGCACTCCTGGAGGTCTCTTCCTCCACCACCTGATCTCCATTGAAAAGCCCTTCCTCTTTTTATTCTACAGGTGGGATGTTGTGCGGCTCTGCACTGCAGAACGTAAAACAACACCCTTTCCTAATGCATACTGGTAGTGATATTACTGTCTGCGTTCTTCTATTCCCTTTTTTTAGTCTCTTACCCCACGTGGCTGGGAAACGCGTTCCTTGCTATTGAGTTTTGTGCCTTGCGTCAAGCTCGACTTCATTTTCTTTTGCATGTGTCGCTTCCCTTCACCTGCCGTAAAAATCTGGTCAGTGCAAGCACAAAGAGTGAGCATGTGATCCTTGCAGTTAAGATTCTCACATAGAGCCTCTCATCATCTTGTAAGAAGACAAATGTTATTTGCAGTGGACAGCCTGGACTCAGATGCCAACCTGAGTTCGAAGGGAGGATCTATCAAAGTGCACCTCCAAGAGAATGTGGGCATGGTCGAAATCCAGAGTGAGGGAGGCAACGTGGAGGTGGCCGTCACCCCGCAATCGCATGTGAAAGTGGTCGTGCAGGGGGCGAGTGAGATCAGCTGTGCAGGCACAGGTACGAGGGTTTTGGTCACCATGAAGATTCAAAATGTCATTATGTGAAAGTGGTTGTGTAGGGGGCGAGTGAGATCAGCTGTGCAGGCACAGGTACGAGGGTTTTGGTCACCATGAAGATTCAAAAAGTCAAAATGTGAAAGTGGTCGTGCAGGGGGCGAGTGAGATCAGCTGTGCAGGCACAGGTACGAGGGTTTTGGTCACCATGAAGATTCAAAAAGTCGTTAGCATTCCACACTGTGACAGCACTGCAACTTCTAATTTTTTTGAAAGAGTGATCAAGCATCAATTGCTACATCTGACAGATAGGAGCAAGCTTGAGGCTGGTTTGCCTGCAGTATATAGTAAATATAAATGCATATTCCCATTTGGCATATTTCAGCCTGACACAAAGCAGTTTCTGCACACTTACATCTTGTATTACTGCTGCAGATGTGACAGCTATCCAGGGAGAGGACACCGTCCTAGACGTGCAGCCCACCACAAAGGCATCACCCACTCGAGGGTAAGTAAGCGTGGGTGGACCCTCAACTATAATTATCATATGTAGTTGACATTTCCCTCATGCTGTGTTAGGAATGGTGAAATTATCTGTTTATAGCAAAGAAAGCAGCTCTGTGCTGTCTTCACCACTGTGCAGGACCAACACAAAATGCCCTCCTGGCGCCACCAGCACTGTGCGTGTTGGCGCAGGTGGAGGGAGATTGATCGTGAAGCAGATGGGGTGGATGGACATGGTCAAGCAGAAAATGGAAACATAGGCGCCGCCTGCAAGGATGTTTGATGGGCTTGCTTGCGCTGCAAGGACTCTACACACACACGTCATTGTTCTTTTTTGTAATGCGCTATGCTGCGGCACACTGCTTTAATAATTACATTGCAAATAAACCAGTTCTCCTCGTGGGTTTGGGTCAGCAGTTTGCGATGCAAGTTAACTTGTGTTCTGTCATTGTTACAACAACACATCTGTACTTCCAGAACGTTTTATTTAATGGTTATTTAAACGACAGAAAAGTACTGCGCCCTAACCAGTTTTTCCCTTCTTACTCTGGCATAACGATAATATAAGTAATAAATTTTTGAGGAATGGGGGCATTACCAACCTTTTTATGAACTTTTTAGCATAGCATGGAGGTCACTTTATGGAGGCAGTCTATTTTTGATGCTGAAAAAGTTTTGTGGCTTCCCTTTGAGATCGGTGGCACTGGAAGGCAATACCTCTTGACTCCGCTAGACAAGTATTAACATCTTTGGCATCCTGGGGAGAAACGCAGGCGATGATGTGTGCAGTTTTTACAAGAAGTGAAGCATGTGTATGCGTGTTTGCCTCTCTGTGTGTCTCGTTCTCTGCACAACATTGGTTTCATGCGTTTTTATAGAATCATTTATTGTGATCTGAGCTGAAGCGACACATGTGGAATCTGTCACTCCTATTGATTTCAGAGTATTCGATGTATGTATATACATAAACAAAAACTGCTCAATAAATCATGTCTTGTACTTTTATTTCTTCATTCCACAAACCAGGAAACGCAAAAATCTCACAATTATTATTTAGTTACCGGTAGTTATGCCTTGTCCTTTCGGATTCACTGGGGACATCCCACACGCGGATGGTGAAGAGGGAGGACAAGAGGAAGAGCAGGAGGAAGTCATAGATGAGGCCGCTCCTGTCTTCTGCTTTGGGGCAGAGGACCCAGGGCAAGAGAAGAAGAGTATCCGGAGGAAAGACAAGAGGGCAAAGGAGCCAAAGGCAAAGGTGTGCTGGAAATTGGATAGATATTTGTGCTTGCAAGGACGCAAGCGCAAGTTCCCTTCCTCTTGCCTATCAGGGCAAAGGGCACTGCTTTTTGCGTATATATACTATCATAACCTTGTTCACTGGTGGGTTGTTGCAGGTTTAGAAGCTCAAACATGCTCACGTGCACGTGCACAGCAGACGCATGGTACCTTTGTCTCCAGTCAAGTGAACGCACATCGCATATTAGCTCACGTACATGCGAACAGAGTCAAAGGAACCCACCTTCAAAGGGAACCCACCTGTGTTTTTTCATACGTTTACCACACAAACGCCACATGTCGCAGGCGCGCTTTGACTTTGACACTGACCCAGTCTCCTGGTTTTACCAAAATCAAATCAAGGGAGAGGAGGACTTCCAGGCCAGGAAGGCAGACCTGAGGGTAGAGGCACGCAAGCGCCTGGATGCGGTGAGTCTGTGGAAGGATGCTGAGTATCAATGTGCTTGCGTGCGTGCGTGCATAAGGGGGGTAAGAGGGGTGTGCAACTGTACGTGTTGTGCAGGCACACAAGCGCCTGGACGCGGTGAGTTTGTGGATGGATGCTAAACACAGATGTGCTTGTTTGCGTGCGTGCGTGCGTGCGTGCGTGCGGGTGAGAGGGGTGTGCAACTGTACGTGATGTGGAGGCACGCAAGCGCCTGGATGCAACGAGTTTGTGGAAGGATGCTAAACACATGTGCGCTTGCGTGCGTGCGTGCGTGTGTGTGAGAGGGGTGTGCGACTGTACGTGTTGTGCGATGTTAACAGCTCATTAGAGCAGTGAGCGATTGTGAGTGGCTTGAAAGTTAGTGGAAGGAGCGTGAAAGGCCGGACGCAGGGCTGAGGCATGCAAATGCTTGGACGCAGTGAGTGAGGGTTGACCAATAATCCCTTTAAGATGCGAAAAATAGCGATGTAACCTTACCTGGGCTTATGCGCGTAACACAGGAACGCTTGTCACGTTATTCATTTAAGTTCCTAGTGGTGGCTTCATTCCGGTTCCTCCCACTTGCGAGAGTTGTTTGGGAATTTAAACGATCCACCTCCATCCAAGCTGTGCGTATATCCGCGCCAGTCAGTCGGCACTTAGTACCTTGTGTGCTTGTGTGGAGCACGGGCAGCATCACAGCCTGTGTGTGTATCCACCCCCTGTTTTAAGTTTGAGCGCACATGCACGCTTGAATGTGTGTGTGTGTGTGTCTGTGTGTCTCAACTCCTCCTTCACTGTTCACGTCCTTGCTGTTGATGTTTCTGGCTGGTCGTGAGCTATTCACAGTACTTCTTTTCTGTGTGCGCGTGAATTGTGGCAGGACAGTGTGTATTTACACTTCTCGACTTTTCTGCTACCTCTGATTTCCCATGACCAATTTGCATCTCGTTCCAAAAAAACTTAGTAGATCAGGACCTCCTTATACTTGTGCGGTTTAACAGGCCTTAGCCAGCCCCTTCATTTACATAGAAATTAAAGTAGAAGTTCAAGTGCTAAAGTTGCGAGGTTTGACCGGCCGTGACTGGCTGCAGGTCGACACTCTTACTTCAGGCTTCAGGAGGCTACAGAAGGCACAGTCGAGTCTTAGCAGGCCCAGCAAGTGCATGCATGCGTGCGCACACTCTGTAAACATCGACTGGTTGTCTGGTTGGCTCGCGCAGATCATGGCCAAGAAGCAGCAGCAAGTCCTCTGGCCAAGTGACTCAGAGTTTGATGACATCTCGATTTCAAGGTGGGGTGCTCGTGGGTGTGTGTGTGTAGGCAAGTGTGTATGTGTGTGTGCGTGTGGGTGTGGGGGTGTGTGAATCCCTGACGGCATTGCCTCATATACGAAGTCCACAAGTGTGCAGCTGAATTACAATTAAAATTATTTGGCTAAGTGACACGGAGTTTGATTACCGTAGGGTACCGTGACCAATCCGAAGTTTGAAACAAACCAATTAATATGCCCCAATGCGAGCAATGCGAGGGGGGCAACACATAATAAATAAACGCAATGCGAGCCCGTGCGAGGTCCTTTTGGCCCTCTGAGCTGCACCTACATGCGTATGCACGCACGTGTGTGTGCGTGCGTGCACGTACGTGCGTGCGTGTTTGTGTGCGTGTGCGTATGCGTATGTATGTGTATGTGTGTGTATGTATGTGTGTGTGTATGTGTGTGTGTGTGTGTGTGCATGCGGGTACGTGAGTGTGCGCGTGCGTGCGCATGTGTGCGTGCGTGCACTTACATGCGGTTTGTTTGTGTGCGTGCGCGTATGTGTGTGTGTGCGTGCGCGTATGTGTATGCGTGTGTTGTGTACGTGTGTGCGTGCGTGTGTTATGTACTTGTGCGCATGTGTGTGTGTGTTTGTTTGTGTGTGTGTGTGTGTGTGCGTGCGGGTACGTGTGCGTGCATGCGCATGTGAAATGTGAAGGGATTGAAAACGCCCCTCTCTTGGTGTCCTTTTTCCCCAGAGAGGGCCTTCAAGCTGTTTGTCCCCTTCAGGGACGGCTCGGGAGGCTTTCCCGGCCTGCTTCATGCTTAAAAATTTTTTAATTGCAAGCGAGCTTCGCGAGGCCCTTGTAACTTGGTTATTAAGTTGCTCCCGACACACCGCGAGGGGGTCAAAAAAGTTCGCGTAGCGCTGTGATATAAGTACAGTACGGTACATTCAACTTTAAGGCGGAGCACTCGTGTATGTGTACGTGTATGTTATGTGCATGTGTTTGTGTGTGTATGTGTGTGTGTGTGTGTGTGTGTGAGAGAGAGAGAGAGAGAGAGAGAGAGAGAGAGAGAGAGAGAGAGAGAGAGTGTGTGTGTATGTGTATGTGTATGCTTTGTTCCAAGGTAGGTATCTTTTGTCGAGCTCAGGCTCGAGGTTACGTATAAGGGTGGCCAACAACACCGGTAGCGACAGCTCCTCCTTCTGTTTTTACGCAAGATGTTGAAGTTGTACTTGGAAAAGGTTATGGGCCCAGAGGGGGCTTCCTTTTCCTTAATCAATGTGGGGAGTGAATTTTGGTGCCTGCAGAGCTTTTTATTTCTTTTCTTCCGTAAGATGAGCCAGGCGTCCTTGAGTGAGTGAGAATTTGGGACCAGAAGTGTGGCCCAAACTGGAAAGCAATTTGCCTGCTGCTACTTGTGCTCCACGAGCTGGTTGCAGCCTCTATTGTCAGCTGATGGTGAGTCTCACTTTCTGTTGCAACACGTTAAGTCAAAGACAAGCAGAGGATGGTAGAAATCACGGTCACGCAAAGTTTTCGGCGCCAAACAGCCCACATCTGGTTGTACCAGCTGTGGGTCCGACCTGGGGGGACGACCTCACACGCAGCATCTCGTTATGCCCAATCACACGTGAGCTGAGCGTTGAGAGTTGAGATCTGGACAGTCACGCATGCTCTATAGACAGCCTGCGTTGGTTTGGAAACAGTCGTGAGGGCATTAGAGCTCACTCAGCCCCGTGCCGTGCCAAACCGCAGTGGAGAGCTGAGTGATCTGGACAGTGACGTGCACTCAATGGACAGCCTGCGTTCGTGTGCTGTGTCGTGGGAGGAGCAAGCACGCTTCACGCGGCCTGCAGAGCAAGGGGCATACTGGGCAGCAATGACGACGCTGGTGAGCAAAAGCCACGTGCTGTACACAACACACGCACAAACACACACACATCCGCGAACATACACGCACACGCACACACACACACACCGGTGCTTTGTACATGTAACGTTTATGCGCGTGCCCTGTCAAACATCATCCTGGGCACTCAGCTGCTCCTCTCATTCCTGTTACAAGTATTTCACACGCACACAGGTGCTTCATACGCGATGCGTGTGTGTGCATGCGCGTGTGCGTGTGTGTGCGTGCATGCGTGTATATGTGCGTGCGTGTGTGTGCGTGCGTGTGTGCGTGTGTGCACCCTTATTACGAGCCTCTATGTGTGGTCAGCTACTCTACTCTCCTCTCAAGCTTTTTACTCTCTGATTCTGAACGCGCACAGGTGCTCAGTGTGTGGATCGTGTACGTGTCTTACCATGCCTATGCCTACACAAACAAGGTATGAATCACAAAGGCATCATGGATATAGCATACCCAGTAGACGGCTTGGCAGCTGAACAATAGCTTGTGCTGTGCAGCCACTATGTTGAGTGCGCTTGCAAGCACGTAAGCAGTTCTTGAGGTGATATACAGATCTACTTACTGCAGTCTTGAAGCTCTAACGATCATCGTCTTGAAGCTCTAACTATAATAGTATGGTTTGTATACTCAAACGCAGCACCCTAGTGCTCGTGCCAGCGCAGGTGCGTAAGGCAGTCCTAAGGCTTTAACAGTCACCCATGTCGTGCATCTGCATGCTCTAAATTAAGCACACACACACACACACACACACACACACACACACATACTTACACACGCGCGTGCACACACACACACACACTGCAGGTGTTTGGGGTGGTCCTGCATTCACAGTGGCCTTGGTACGCAGTCTTTGGGGCCTTGGCCATGGCTTTGACCTCCGCCACCATGCTAATAGCCACACACATGAGGCAAGTGTTGCAGTCAGATTAGGCCTGACACGTGACATGCGGTGAATCAGTCAACATAGAGAAGCTTGTGTAGCCTCTGCTGCCATAAGCCAATAGCCACACACACATAAGTCGAGTGAAATTCCTTTTGCGCGTGTGGTTTTGGCAGGTCAGGTCGTGGCCAATGCGGCATTTAGGCTGGTCGTTTCTGTTTCAGTTTCATACTCTGTGTGATATCCCAAGATGCTTCTCTGCGTCTTTACTTTCTGTGTGTATGTGTGCAGGTCAAAACGCATGGTCTTGGCGAGCCAGGTCGTGGCCATTGCAGCGTTTAGGCTGGTCATTTTTCTTTTCAGTTTCATACTCTGTGTGATATCAGGATGCTTCTCTGCGTCTTTACTTTCTCTGTGTGTGGGTGTGTGTATGTGTGCAGGTCAAAACGTGTGGTCTTGGCGAGCCAGGTCGTGGCCATCGCAGCGTACGGGGCGGCCCTGCTCTTGACCCTGCAGTTGTTTTTGCAACCCCTGGAGGTAAATTCCCTGATGGGTTGGAGCTTAAGAAGTACTGTGTAGTAAATGTAGTCTAGTGTGTAGTAAATGTAGTTTATGTCGTACACTAAGTCCAAATGGCTAGGTCCTGCAAGATTAGGGTTGGCCAGAACCATATATATATGCGGTGTATATACGGTATTTTTGGCAGGGAAATCATCAAATATACGGTCATAACGGTGTATATATAAGGTTCTGGCCAACCCTATGCAAGATACATGGTGCTGAGATAACACGTGAACAGTGATAGCGAACACTGTGTAGCCCTGCAACACTGATGATCTATAAGTTTTGCTTTGTGTGTATGTGGTTAGTGATGGCAAAATTTAATTTGTGGGGATCAAAAGTTGTGTATTGACGATGTGTAGCCCTGCAACACTGATGATCTATAGGTTTTGTTTTGTGTGTATGTGGTTAGTGATAGCAAAATTTAATTTGTGGGGATCAAAAGTTGTATTGACAATGTGTAGCCCTGCAACACTGATGATCTATAGGTTTTGCTTTGTATGTATGTGGTTAGTGATAGCAAAAATTAATTTGTGGGGATCAAAAGTTGTATTGACAATGTGTAGCCCTGCAACACTGATGATCTATAGGTTTTGCTTTGTATGTATGTGGTTAATGATAGCAACAATTAATTTGTGGGGATCAAAAGTTGTGTATTGACAATGTGTAGCCCTGCAACACTGATGATCTATAAGTTTGCTTTGTGTGTATGTGGTTAGTCATAGCAAAAAGTTAATTTGTGGGGATCAAAATTTGTGTATTGACAATGTGTAGCCCTACAACACTGATGATCTAGGTTTTGCTTTGTGTGTATGTGGTTAGTGATAGCAAAAAGTTAATTTGTGGGGATCAAAAGTTGTGTATTGACAATGTGTAGCCCTGCAACACTGATGATCTAGGTTTTGCTTTGTGTGTATGTGGTTGTATCTAATCTGCAGTGATACTGATGATATCCAAGATGAGCAGCATGCCCTTTTCCACTGCTTCAACCCCCACGTGATTTCTTTCCGCAGAAAATATGTGTCTCTGTTCTCCCAAACAGGAGCTCACGATGTGTCTACTTCTTATAGCCAGAATAACAACAAGCGTTGTTGTTTCCTCCGTGAACTAATTCCTTTTTTTGAGCAGGCTAGCAGTCACACTGCTTGACTGAAGACCTTTTTCCTGTGCACCTTGTGGACCTAATCTGCAGGTGGACACCGACCTCATGGAGAAAGCGTGTGCCAGGTTCAACCGCGCTGACCGTGGCTCAAGGTTATGTCATATGCTGCCTGACGTTCAGGTGTGTGCGTGTGCGTGTGCGTGTGCGTGTGCGTGTGCGTGTGCGTGCATGTGTGTCTGTGTGTGTCATATGCTGCCTGACGTTCAGGTGTGTGTGTGCGTGTGCGTGTGTGTGTGCATGTGTGCACATGTGTGTTTGTGTGTCTGTGTGTGTCATATGCTGCCTGATGTTCAGGTGTGTTTTATTGTGTGTGTGTGTGTGTGTGCGTGCATGCGTACGTGTGTGTGCATGAGTGTGTGTCGTTTGCTGCCTGATGTTCAGGTGTGTTATATTGTGTGTGTGCGAGCATGTGTGTGTGCATGTGTGCACATGTGTGTTTGTGTGTTTGTGTGTGTGTCGTATGCTGCTTGATGTTCAGGTGTGTTATATTGTGTGTGTGCGAGCATGCGTGTGTGTGCAAGTGTACACGTGCGGGTGTGCTTGTGTTTGATCTGATTGATGCCTTGCCACGTGCTGCTTGATGTCAAGGTGTGTGTGTGCGTATGTGTGTGAATACGCGTGTATGAATTTGCCTGTGTGTGCGTTTGCCTGATCGCCCTGTCAAGTGCTGCTGGCTGATTAGTATATTGAATCCATGCATCTTCAAACCAATGGCTGCAGATTGCTTTTGCATTTAGATATTTGCATGGACGTGTCCCTGCAACCCAAGTGCTCCAGGATAACCAGCGTGTTCCTCCTGTTGTGGTGTTTACTGCAATATAACGCTCACACCGTCCTGCCTCGAATACTTCATGGCTGTGCTCACCCGCGTTTCGTGTGATTTGATTTATCATCATGTGCGCATGCAGAGTCATGCAGCATTCGCCCTGTCCTGCCTCAGGTACTCTGTGGCTGTGCTTTCTCTTGAGGGTGAAATTTGTGTGTCACCGAATGCACATGCAGAGTCATGCAGCGCTCACCCTGTCCTGCCTCACAAGCTCTTTATTATGAAAATCTGTGTCATCGAATGCACATGAAGAGTCATGCAGCGCTCACCCTGTTCTGCCTTGCAAGCTCTGTAGCTGTGCTTACTCTGGTTTGACTACTTTATTATGAAAATAGGTTTCACCGAATGCACATGCAGAGTCATGCAGCGCTCACCCTGTTCTGCCTCACGAGCTCTGTGGCTGTGCTTACTCTTGTTTGACATTACTTTATTATGGAAAGAGGTGCCATCATATGCACATGCAGAGTCATGCAGATTCAATCAGCACTCACCCTGTCCTGCCTCACGAGCTCTGTGGCTGTGCTTACTCTTGATTATGCAATTTTGTGTCATCATATGCACATGCAGAGTCATGCAGCACTCACCCTGCCCTGCTTCACAAGCTCTTTATTATGAAAATTGGTGTCATCATATGCACATGCACATGCAGAGTCATGCAGCACTCACCCTGTCCTGCCTCACAAGCTCTTTATTATGAAAATCGGTGTCATCATATGCACATGCACATGCAGAGTCATGCAGCACTCACCCTGCCCTGCCTCACAAGCTCTTTATTATGAAAATTTGTGTCATCATATGCACATGCACATGCACATGCAGAGTCATGCAGCACTCACCCTGCCCTGCCTCACGAGCTCCGTGGCTGTGCTTACTCATGTTTGACAAGGCTTGAGTGTGAAAACTTGTGTGTCACCATGTGCACATGCAGAGTCAAGAGCCACACACTTTGCACCCAACAAGGTTTCCATTTATTATCACATGCTCACGCAGAGCCATGTGGCGCTCACCTTGTTCCAGCTCAAGTACTCCATGGCTGCATTGTCAGCATGTGGCCTATTGATAGCAGCAGTGGGGTCGTGGTATGTCATGGAGGTGGGTGTGTATGATAGAATGCTGCATTGTCAGCATGTGGCTTATTGATAGCAGCAGTGGGGTCGTGGTATGTCATAGAGGTGGGTGTGTATGATAGAATGCTGCATTGTCAGCATGTGGCTTATTGATAGCAGCAGTGGGGTCGTGGTATGTCATGGAGGTGGGTGTGTATGATAGAATGCTGCATTGTCAGCATGTGGCCTATTGATAGCAGCAGTGGGGTCGTGGTATGTCACGGAGGTGAGTGTGTATGATAGAATGCTGCATTGTCAGCATATGGCTTATTGATAGCAGCGGTGGGGTCGTGGTATGTCATGGAGGTGAGTGTGTATGATGATCTATGTGTCTATGTGTCTATGTGTGTGATTGACATGTGTCTATGTATATAATGACACGTGAGTATGTATGATGATCTAAGTGTCTATGTGTCTGTGTGTGTGATAGAATGCTGCAGCCCCGCACTGTGATGCTGTATGACAGACTGCACTGTGATGCTGTAGGATAGAATGCTGCAGCCCCGCACTGTGATGCATACAAGCTTTTTAGTGCAGCAGTAGTGTTAGTAGGCCCTGTGTATATCTTGGATGTGAGTGTTTCAGTGGCATGAGCTGTGCCATAGCAATACCGTATCAGTATAGCAACACCAGTATAGCAATACCATATCAGTGAGATATCTTGGATGTGAGTGTTTCAGTAGCATGAGCTGTGCCATAGCAATACCAGTATAGCAGTACCATATCAGTGAGATATCTTGGATGTGAGTGTTTCAGTAGCATGAGCTGTGCCATTGCAATGGACGCCGTAGAGAGATAAAATGTGTGTTGTAAGGCCCCTTTTGATGCTAGGACTTGCACTCGTTGTAAGAACCATCTTTTGACGTGTGCTTACGACAGCCTTCCAGAAGATGTCAAAGCTTAGTACATTGGTGAATGCGTGAACAGATGCTGAGTCCAGGCGCTTCAGGTGTCGAGCCCACCGTTTCAATCTGCTTATTGCACCTGCCAGGCAAATGTATGCTTTTGGTGCATCATCAACGAAAGCGTGTTTAGCTTGTGATTTCCGTGCTGCTGTGTCAAAAAATAATAACCGTGCAAACGTACGAGAAGGAGGTTTGGAGTTGAGATTTGGTGATGCGCGGCAGCCTGCCATTGCAAATATGCAAGTATGCAAACGCCTGTGCAGGAGAAACAGGATTGGGTTAATAATCAAACGAACTGCAAATGCTCTGTAGCCTCGAAAGAGGGTTGTCTAGGAATTTCACATGTAAATGGCCCTTTCTCCTTCCTCCACCTCTTTACCACCTCTTTACCATCTCATGCCATCTCATGCCATCATCATGCCATCAATGGGGGGAGTGGTTTTCACTGCCTACATAGTTTTTCTTTTTTTCCTTCTCATGCCTAAGCAGCACTGTTACGCAGGGAATGGGCATCAGCACCCTGCAACCCTCCTGATCCCCATTGATCTTTTTCTCATTCGTTTTGGTGGAGGAGTACAATACCTGGTGCCAAAATGGCTCATTTTCCTTGATGTATGTGGGGAGTGGTTTCCACTGCCTGCGCAGTTTTTCTCTTCTCTAGCACCTTGCAAGTTCCAATCAATGGGCATCTATGATTTTCAACATCAACCGCCACCCCCCTGTACACATAACGCAGGGAACAAGTATCCAGCTCATTTTGCGAATTCCAAACAATGGTCGCGCGACTCCACATACACCTCCGCCCCCCCTGCACGTTCCAATGCAGCTGTGCAACGTGGACAAAATGTCCATTGAGCACCTTCACTATTTTAATCCCCCAAACTGACTTCCACACAAACCACCATCCCCCTGCGTGCTCCAACGCAGCTGTGCAACGTAGAGGGAAAGTCCATCAAGCATTTCAGTCCCTTCACACAAACCACCATCCCCCTGCATGTTCCAACGCAGCTGTGCCACGTAGAGGAAGAGTTCATCAAGCATTTCAATCCCTTCACACAAACCACCATCCCCCTGCGCGCTTCAACGCAGCTGTGCCACGTAGAGGGAAAGTCCATCAAGCATTTCAATCCCTTCACACAAACCACCATCCCCCTGCATGTTCCAACGCAGCTGTGCCACGTGGAGGAAGAAAGAGTCCATCAAGCATTTCAATCCCTTCACACAAACCACCATCCCCATGCATGTTCCTACGCAGCTGTGCTATGTGGAGAAAAAGTCCATCAAGCACCTGCGCCGCCACAAGCGCAACAAGCACAAGATACCGTGGGAGAAGATCAAGATTGAGGGGCCGGTGACGAGCTGCGGCAGCAAGCCCGCAGCAGAGGGCGAGAAAGGAGGGGAGGGTGCACCCAAAAAGTCAAGATGCCCTGTAATGCATTGAGCAGCAGATTTTTGTGAGTGTGTGTGTGTGCTAGTGGGTGTTGCTGTTGTCGGTTTATTGATGTTCCTGACAACACGCCCGTTGGCAGGTCAGCTGCGGAGAAGGGGAAAGAAAGGGGGGGGCAAAAGCAGATTTGCCCTGTAGTGCTCTTTCATGGTGTGAGGAGCATCCAGTGATGGAGCCTTTCCCTCTAGCAATGCTAGCTGTCATCAGAACCAGCACATATGAATTCATTTGTTTGCAATGCATGCCTGCTCAGGGGGCTGACGGTGTGAGTCTTAGAGAAAAAGGGTGTATGTACCTGATCCAACAATGGGATATGCAACGCGCACGTTCGGCACTTCGCAATTTCATTACTCATTTATCACTTATTCATTTAGCCAAACTAAGTCAAAGCAAGGTAACCATTTCGTGACGCTGGATACTTATTTATTTATGTTGATCCCTTGCGTCCCTGCCAGTCAGGCCTCGCAGTTGCCATTGTAAACATTTCTCTCCTTTTCGTTTTCTTTATTTTGAAGTCAACCTTCACTATCTGACTTCTACAATTGTATTCAATGCTTCTTTGGAAAAAACGTTTCTTTGCTCATAAAAAAGCAGGTAGACGCCTTCTACACTAATAACAAGACATAAGGCAAACCAAATCACACATTAGCGGCGTTGTAACGTTCACTCAGTACAGGCTGTACTGTGCGTAATGCCATTTGTGGCTGCAGATCCCATTGTAAATAAATAAAATGATCATCAATAAACTTCGCTGCTGAATGAATGATTACAGAGTTTACAGATAGGGCATTAAGAAAAGAAAAGAAAAGACTCCGATGGTAGTGATGACACAGCCAGCATGATTAAGGGAGGGGGCTACATAGGTGTCCGCACCACCAGGCAACCGCGCAAACAATTAAAAAGAAATTAATGTGGGTCAGGGGGATTGTGTGCCGTAGCACCCAGACCCAAACCTTGACTGTTGTTGCTTGTGTTATATTGCAGTGCATACCTTGTTTTTATGAGTGCAGATGCATGTCTGATGGAGTGCTCATTCAGTTTGTGTGTCAGGTTTTTAACCATATGGTAGTCCAGATTAAGGTCTGCCAGAGGTTTGCCTGTATAGTCTTTGAAGATGGTCCCCATAACTCCAACGAGGATCACGTGGAGCTTGACTTCCCTATTTCCTTGTCTGTTTAGGTTGGCAATAAGCACGCTGTGCTGTGCTTTTGCTTTTTTGAGTTGGGTATCAGTGTCTTCACAAAAATTAAACTCAATCAGGTTAGCCTCCCACTGGTTTGGATTCAGTTTCTTGTCTTTATTAGCAAGCTGTTGAAATTTTGAGTTGCGGGTGGTTACGCGAGAAGAGCACACAGTGCTAGGTAAAAATAGGATAGCGTCAGGACGAGGAGAGGCTTTTACAGCATGTGCTGTTAGTTTTGGTAGCAAGCAAGAGGGCAGTGTTTTGTTGGCAGAGTTTCTCAGATCTAAGCCTGTCTGATACTAATTTATCTGCGCTGCCTATGTCAGTATAGGCAATTTGGTTATCACCGCATGGTCCCTTTTGTAGGGCTTGGACAATCAGCACACTTGCCATATTATGGCGTTTTATAATCATGTTGCTCATCTTAGCTAGTGTGTTGGCAACCTGAGAGTATGTGAAGCGCACTATCAGTGCAAGGGCAGATGAGGCAGTTTGCATTCAATGCCCAAGTTGGGAGAGAATCCCAAGTTGGGAGAGAAGCCGTACCGGCAGGCGTTTTATTGATTAAAAATTGTACCAGTGCAACAGATAGAGGCATCGGTCAGAAAGTGTGACTGCTAGGCTGCGTGTGTAAAACATTATACAACATTTGTGTTTGTTGTAGCACCACACAGACTTGTAGCACCTACAAAAATACTATAAAGGGAACAAAGGCACAACGCTGTTTGTGACATTGTAGCTGAATAAAACTAGTAAGTCAATCAATCATCTGCCAGGACCAACTGACCGCATAAAATCAAAGAAGGGGATTCATCGTCTGTGTGAACTTGGACGGTGCATTTACAGAGAGAGAAAACAGCCAGACAGGAAACCCAATGGATAAAGTAACTAACCAACTGCTAGCCTGCCTAAATACCCAACAGTCTGCGTGTGTTGCATGAAACCATCTGTCACCCTGAGGATACCAAGAATGAGGAGGCAAATATTATCATACATAAAACTCATGTGTGAGGAGTAGCACATGCACAACGAGAGGGTATGGAACATCAAACATGGTCTCGTTCATCATTTTCTTGCTGCAGGCCCTTGTCATGCTAAATCAGTGGCATGGACAAATCGCCCATATAGCCCATACTTGCAATCCATGCTTAAGCTGGTACCATGATTCGTCGTGACACCCTGCTGCTAGATGAGTCCTGAAACATAACTTGCTTGGCTAAGACTGTAAGATCATGTATAAAGATATAAAGATCGAAATCGAAATCAGATGTAAAAGCAGATTAGCAGGCACTTCTCGTTGCTTGTCACCTCACACAGCAAAGCACAATCAGAACAAGGATGTGTCTAAATTGAAAAGGCATTTTTGACCTTTTTCATCTGCCTTGGAAACAACAGCACCTTGCATTGCAGCCTAGATGTGATGATGTTTGCAGGGAAGGCACACTGCTATTCGTGTATATAGCATTTGTGCTCAGGCAAGCTTTTGTGACATCGTTGCAGATTGACTGTTTTGATGATGACTGTTTTGAGAAGATTAGGGGGTGAAAAAGATGGGCATGCAAGGGCTAGTGTCACAAAGTATGATTTATCATGATTGAACCTCTCTCATGTATGCTCCACAAGTAGACAGTGCCCTGCACATCCTTTCTGGGTGCCAACACACGCAAATAAGAAACATGATCACCGAAAGACACAACTTACCATGCCGCATGATATCTAAGGCTATCAGCAAAACAAGCTCCTTAGGATCATGCATTGTCTCCAAAGATATAGGCAGCAACGAACGGATGATCATGCAAAATCTCCAGATTCCTGAAACAGCTGAAAGTAGAATTGTTCCCAGATGGCTCTCCCCACCCCGCTTCCCAGATAAAGACAGATTTACCTCCAGCCGCCCAGATTTTGTGCTGGTTACTCCCATCGCTGCAAAAACACAAAAAACAACAAACTAATGTAGGGGGGTGGGTTCTTCGGAGTGGCAGGGGGCAATTGATGGAGACTGGGAGCACCTCAGCAGCACCGCCAGCCACTAGTACAGCCACCAACCCCAGACAGCACCGACCTAAAGTCCGTACTAGACGTGCCCTTTCCAGTACTGTTATCAACTCTCATCAGGAGCCGGTTTCAAGCCAAGCCTCCTGATCCCCATTGAATTTTCCTTTCCTTTTCGCGGTGGAGGAGCTTTACGGTACTCGGTACCAAAGTGGCTCCTTTTCCTTATTTAATTTGGGAAGTGGTTTTCACTGCCTGCGTAGATTTTTCTTTTCATGTATGCACACACCACGTCCTCTGTTCTGTGAGCCACCCAGCCATTTAGTATTGTTATCAAGCATGAAGGCACTAGTGGCACCTTAGGTGTGATGAAGCTTCTTCACAGTTCGTTGTAGGATCTGTGTCCCCTTTCATTGTGCTTGAATGGCAGGCGCCGGTGCTTACATCCCCGTTCTCTTGCATCGTGTGGGAGGGCGCTGCATGTATGATTGCCCAGGACTTCATAAGTAGCATGTTTTAAGGTTCAGTGTGTTCTTGATTCAGAGTTGGATCTCAGAGGGCCCGCTATCTAATCAGATACTCCCAACACCTGCCAATCAGGGCCTCCAGCATAAAAAATCTCCATTTTCTCGAATCTTGATGCTGTAAAAGTACGTGTGCACGTCCAACACAAATCAAAGAAGTTTTAGTCAGACCATCATTCCATAACATGCTACACAAAGTACCAAGAACTGATTAGAATGTCGAGAAACTCATTAAAACAACATATAGAAGGCCCACAAATCTGCCCCGCCTGCCAATAACTAGAAGGCACTTACCACGTGCTGTCAGGCTGCAGCCATCCTCTTAATAGGCATGACGCTGTTGGGCAAATGATTATAAAAACGATCCAACAAGGTACACAGGGTGCATGCCTGCTAGCACAAGCAGATTTAGGGAGTCGTGAAAAAATGGTACAACAAGGCATTATACGCCCTTCAGCTGAGATACAATTAGGATTAATTCCAACCTGGCTCTTACCTTCCAATCTCGACGCACAACAGCTGTCAGATCACTGCAAATCAAGTCACTGCAATACTAACTGTCGTGAATTGAAAAGAAAGATGTTAATGGGGATTAAGAGGGTTGCAGGCTTGACCTGAGACTAGCCCCTGATGAGTGTTGGCAATAGTAACGGGAAGTGCGGACCTGGTAGTATGGGCAAGTGTAGTAGCGTAGTTGACATAATGCATATGTAGCTTGGAGGCAAGTTAATTAACTCTTTAAGAAGAAAGACCCAGCTCCTTAAAAAGCTCCAGCGTGTGATTCTTATAGATGGTGCCACCCACTCACAAAAGGATGGTGTTGAGGGTAACGGAGGCTCCTTAGAGATGGAGCAGAGGCCTTTGTGTTGTTCCTGCACGGCGCTCAGCTGGTTCTGCAGTCTAGCGTCGCTCCTCACAGTACTTGATCTCGATGAGGTGAATGTTCAAATAAGGGCCTTGAGTTCCAGCAAGCGCTTTTGTTGCACATGACGAAAGGGGACCTGGCTCGTGTATCAATGGTGCCGCCATTGTTTGAATAAACTACGCAGGCAGTGAAAATCACTCCCCACATTATGTAAGGAAAAGGATTGGTGGTGCCGCCAATGTTTGCATTACTAACTACTAACTATGATTCTTGAGCCTTTGGGGAGCCTTCATGTTTAAGCCATTCTTGGCAGTATGATCCTTTTGGTGGCGGTTCAAGAAATGGTATGGTGCCTGCTTACTGGGCCTTTCTTGTCTGCTAGTAAAGGATTTTTATGGTATTCGGTACCAAAGTAACTTTCTTTTCCTTATTCAATGTGGGGAGTGGCGGTTTCACTGCCTGCATAGTTTTTTTCTCTTGCCTGCGTTTGTAAAATCACAGATTGCCGTTGGTGACAGGTCTTGTTTAAATTTATCTAATATATATGTTGTTTGTAATAAGTTGCTCCCTGACAGCTTTGTTCCAGACTACTAGGATGCGCATGTCCCATGTTGCTTCTGGAAGGTTGGTGGTTTGTTTTGCTGGTACTAGAGGAGCTGCTGTAGCGCACTTGTTTCTTTGGGATGTTTCCAAGAATAGTGCAGGCATCCTTGTTATCAGTGCAGGTTCTGTAAAAAAACGTTGGTGCTGTATTCCATCCAGCTCGGGAGCAGCAGGAAGGTAGCGGTTGCCTCTTGGTTATATAAGGCAGATGCGGTTGCATGTTGCACAACTTTGAGCATGTGCTTCTCATCATACACCAGGTGGCAGATGGAGAATCCAGAGAACTGTGTGGAGGAAAATAAACCCGTAAAACTCCTCTACCAAAAGGAAAAAAACCCAATGGGATCAGGAGGGTTGCAACCGTCTCCTGATGACCTGCAATCATCTCCTAATGAGAGTTGATAATAGTGCTGGAAAGGGCACGTCTGGTATGGACAAGTTTGGCAGCGTAATTGACAGAGTGCACATAAAGCTTGGAGGCAAGCTTCTTAACTCTTTGAGAGTCAAGACCCAGTTCCTTGAAAGGCTTCAGAGCGTGGGTGTTGTAAATGGTGCAGCCCACACCCAAAAGGGTGGTGTGGAGAGTAACGGAGGCTCCTTAGAGATGGAGCACGTGCCTTTGTGTTGTTCCTGAGCGGGCTCAGCTGGTTCTGCGGTCTAGTGTCCTCACAGTACATGATCTCGATGAGGTGGATGTCACGCCGAGGTTTGTTGAGGTCTTTAGGTCGGTGCTGTTTGGGGTTGGTGGATCTGCTAGTGGCTGGCGGTGCTGCTGAGGTGCTCCCAGCAGTCCCCCTCACCAGTTGCCCCCTGCCACTTCTAAGAACCCACCCTTCTTCATTGCTAGTCTGTTGCTTTTTAGTTTTTGTAGAGATGAGATTAGCCAATGCAACCATACAGCATATGGATGGCTGGGAGGTAAACCTATTTTTGTATGAGAAGCGGGGTGGAAAAAGCCACTTTGATATAGGTAATCCTAGTTTCAGCTGTATTGGGAATCTGAAGATTTTGCATAGCCAGCCGTTCGCTGCTACCTATATCCATGCAGACAAACAGGATCCTAGGGAGACTGTCTCGCTGATGCATGGCTTTGAAGATCGTGCTGCATGCCAAGTTGTGGCTGTCAGTCTCAGTGATTTTATCTTATTTGCGTGTGTTGGCATCCAGAAAGGATATGCAGGGCACTGTCTAGTTGAGGGCAGAGGGGGCAAGTTCAGCTTATTGAGTGCCTAAGCTATACCACATGCTTTTGGTTGTACAAGGTCACTGTTCTGTGCTTCATAATAATGCACTTGGTTTTAACAGGGACACAGGACGCTGTTAGGTAAGCGTTGCTAGCCACGGCGGCTCCATCAGCAGAGCCAATTTTGATAAGGGTCTGGTAGTATTCATGGTTGTTGGATAGGTATCAAAGCCTTGAGGTAGATGACTGGCTGTGTTTGGTTGATTATTGTATGATTCGGTGTTTTCCATATTCTTTTGCAAGCCAGTACTAGATGTTGTAGAAGGGATTTCCCTCAGGGCCGGCTGTTTTGATGGAGGTATCCGCAACGTCAGAGCCTACTGAGTAGGTTGTGATTGATGTTCTAGCAAGAGCGTCAGCATGTTCATTGCCTATAATACCTGCATGGGATTTGGCTTTGTGGAAATAAATGGGCGATGGTGACTGGTGGATTGCTTTGGCAATGGATTGGAGGACATCTCCCTGGATGTGGTGGCGGTTGAGATCTGAGTGTGAGAGCTGCTTTTTTATTTTGCATTGAGGTTAGGCTATCTGGAGAGCCTGTGGCTATATGGGAGTAGCCGTGAAAGATTGCGGCTGCTATAGCTGCTAGCTCTGCATGTGAGATGGTATCGGTTATACCTACGCCTCTTGGGTTCACGTAATGGGATACGAGAGCATGGGTTCACGTACATGGAATACTAGAGCAAATAACTGCTTTATGCACTCTACCTTACCTTACCATAGAATAACAAATGGTGTAGCCCTAACGAATATGACAACTGAAATGGAAAAACATAATTTCTCTCAGTCTCTCATCATGCAGCATGCAAGAGCATACGTCTGCAGCCTCTCAACATGCATGATGCAAGTGCATAAGTCTAGGACAGGTAGTGTCCAAGTTACCAAGAACAGAGATGTAAAAGAACGCTGATAAACAAAATACGACATACCGTTAGCTTCAAACACTCGCAAAAATGCCTTTTCCCCATTAATCGCACGACAAATAATTGCTTTGTAAGGTGGGCTGAGTGTCTGCGTTACAACCTGGCACTCCAGCTCTAAACAGTTGTGATTTTAAATTGGCTGCATCACAACCATCGTGGCTGGTGACTTGCCCCACACTAGGCTCCCATCCGGTGAGGCTACCAGCTTGAGCTTAGCAGAGGCAGCTAGGAGCTCCCAATCCTGAGAGCGAGATAAGAAGGAAACATCACACAGGGAGCACATTCTTACTTCATCCGGTCTTGAAAAAGAAGAAGGAGAAGAAAAAACTCCGTAAGCAGTGACAACTATTTGAGTTCTCTGCAGCATGCAGAAGAACTTGAGTTCTTGTAGGCGAGTGACATGTGTGATGCACTTTTGTACAAAGTGCATGCTCCCCTTTCTGTACCATCTTTTTATCTGTAATTCTCCCTGCCTACAACGAGCCTTATTAGAACCATCCCCCCATTAATTAAGGGAAATGATTCACTTTGGTATCAGGTACCGTAAAACTCCTCCACCAAATAGAACAAGAGAACGATCAACGGGGATCAGGAGGGTTGCAGGCTTGACCCGCAACCGGCTCCTGATGGGAGTTAATCATAAAACTGGAAAGTGCACGTCTGGTATGGACAAATATGGCAGCGCAGTGGACAGAATGTACATGAAGCTTGGAGGCAATTTTCTTAACTCTTTGAGAGTCAAGACCCAGCTCCTAAAAGGCTCCAGTGTGTGATTGTTGTAGATGGTTTCACCCACTCCCCAAAGGATGGTGTTGAGGGTCTGCTAGAACATCAAGTGTATGCATGCCAATATAATTAATGCAGCAGCAATTTAAAGAATACTGGCATATTATTTTGTGCTCGGGCATGATGGATCAAACTAGCTTTTTACGTCATCAATAACTGAGCCTGGCCATGTTTGACAGCATTGACTAAAATTCAGCCTGAACAGTCTCAAATTTAATGGCAAGGACTACACAACACTTCGTCCTTGACCCGATTACACTGAGGCAACCTAAACAGTTACACTCAAGTAATTGAAATGGCCATCCCTGCAGCTGATACGATTCATGAACTGCTATTCGTCTCATGTCTGGCTCTTGGGCTATTCCCTCACCCATACACATGCAAGATTCCAAGCAGAATATTAAGAGTATAATCCAGCCTAACAGCGTCACCTGCAGCGTGCGCTCCCTGCCCCCTGCAGAGACAGCCAACATGGTGAGATCCATGGCCTGCTCAAAAATGGGCAGCGAGTTGGGCTCTTTCCCAGCAGTCTCGTTCAGCACCTGTGGAAGTGTTTTCGGGGGTGAACACATGAATTACGCTTAGTATATAATGTAAGGTGAAACATAGGAAAATAAGAAGCGGACTGATGCAACCTCCCTCTGAGCTGGTTTCTTTTGTTTCATCGCGCAGCTTGTGTCCCCCTCTTTATGGCAGATACAGTTTATCAAAATTTAGAGCAAAGACTGCGCCATATACTCAAGCAAAATCTCTCTCCCCCTTGCATCGCACTCTTGCACTTCAAAAGCTTGTTGATGTGATTGCAAAAATAAAGAGACTTGATCAGCCAACCCTACCGAGTCCACTATGACGATGGAACCTCCCGTTGAGAGTGCAAGCTTGCAGTTTTCCAGGATCCTACGGCAATCCTCATCTCCCCAATCATGCCTGGTGTAATACGCAAAAAACGTGTGTGTGTGTATGTGTGTGTGTGTGTGCAGTTACACAAGCAGCTGTGGATGTTTGTCAATTGTCTGGAACACACTGAACAAAGGGAGGGTTGCGGCTTTGAGATAAAGCAAAAGAACGGCCTGTCTTCAATTGTTGCTAAGGTTTGAAGACCTGCATAAGAACTAGCTTCACACATAAGCACATATGCTTCACACATAAGCATAAGAACTAGCTCCACACACAAGCATAAGAGCTAGCTTCACGTCACTCCACAACCAAGCTGCTGATTGAGCGAGCAAGTGAAATACAATTGCCGTTGCAACCTTACATGATGAACTTCATGAGAATGGCGTTGGCGCCGTGCACTTCCGCAGGGAGAGGTTCAAAGAAGTTCCCGGTTGCAAATTGAAGCCTGCTGCTGGGTGACACTTGAGGTAGGGTAGCAATGAGCTCCTGGCGATCCAAACTAATGCCCACCGGCAGACCTGCGTTTTGACAGGCAAAGAGCTGAGTATGCTCAGGTAGAGGGCTGAGATTGCAATTGCAGAGCTTTATGAGCGCTTGCAGAGACCTGGGTGTGAGTGCACACAGGCAGAGACGTGGGTGTGAGTGCACACAGGCAGAGACGTGGGTGTAAGTGCACACAGGCAGAGACGTGGGTGTGAGTGCACACAGGCAGAGAGCTGAGGTTACATGCTCGAAGCTGAATGAGCAGTTGCAGGGATTCAAGAATATAAGAATATCCTGTGCAAAAGTAGAAAGCTGAGTGCTCAAAGGCAGAGAGCAGAAATGCACGTGCAGAGCACATGCACAGATGTGGGTGTGTACCGTGCAGATGCGGAACTCAGAGAAAAGTCGACCACAGAAGGCTGCCCATACACAGGAGAGGGAGCAGGCAGGCATATTACATATTGAGCGAGCTCCTATTCACTTTCATGTGGCCTTGCAAAAAACTCTAACAGGTGCAAGCCCACCTCTCTTATCTTCCTTATCTCGTGGTCTCTTTTCTTATTGGAAAATCGAGGCGGAATGACCAGGCTCTTTTTCCCTGTCTGGGGAGTAGTTGCATTTTTGTTCTTGAGCACAAACGTTGATTTCAACGCAAAACCTGAACTTAACGCAGGACCTGATAAACACAGGACTTAATTATGACGATATGCAATTTATTTCTCGGTTGGAATATTAAAAAAATCAAAAAACGTCAGTTAAAACAAAGATTCCTCACACAGCCAAAGCCAGCACCTCCCGTCTTTTGCAATGGACGAAGCAAAAAATGAAATAAGAAATATTCCAGGGGGGAGAGGGGCGTTAAGAGCCTTGTTTCATTAGTGCACCTTACAACAGGTAATAGGAACGGCACTCATGAAACAAGGCTCTTCCCGCCCCTCTATCCCCCTGGAAAATTTCTTTTTTTCCTTAACCCATTGCGAAAGATGGGAGGTGCTGGCTTTGGCTGTATGAGGCGCAATCTGTTTTAAACTGGTATTTTTTTGAGAAATATAGACTGAATAACGCAGGGCCTGATTTTAACGCAGGACCTGTCAAAACTTGATTTAAATGCAGGACCTGTCAAAAGCTTCTCATAGAAAGGGAGGCTTTGCATCTGCAACTTCCAATTTCTAGTATGGCACATTCTACCTTCAATGCCTCGCCACAACAACTCACTGGGAAGCTGAGCCATTGCCATGAGAATTGAAACGAGTGGGTACGCCAAAGTTTGGGCCTGCCTTATAAACTCACTGGGATGCGTATTTGCGTGTCGTGCTGCACAAATGCCCTTGCCTGTTGCAAGTGATTCATGGAAAACTGCATTCAAAATTCCACGCCTCGCCACAATAACTCACTGGGGTGCGCGTCCAGAATGTGCTGCACCAGTGTCCCTTTGCTGCCACCCACATCCACAATTTTCTTGCACCTGCAAATAGGGAGGTGAATGCATGCAGACACTTGTCATAATCTACCTGTCAAACATATCTTCCCACAATTGTATGCATGCCACCCATGAAGGCACACGCACCCCACAATTGTATGCTCATACCCATAAAGGCACACACATCCCACAACTGTATGCTTACACCCATAAAGGCACACACATCCCACAACTATATTTTTACACCCATAAAGGCACACGCAAGCACACAACTATATGCTTACACCCATAAAGGCACAAAGATGCACACAAATTCAGCACACAGCAACATACAACATGCTGGAACACCTTGCAACAGACAAGCGCAACGGGATTAAAATGCCCATTCTTTAGATCCTCTTGCAACATGTACCCCTTCTAACACAAAGCTTCTCAAGCGCTTAGCGACTCACTTTGAGAAGTCGTAGGACGAGGCCACTATCTTGCCTTGGATGTTGGACATCGCAGACATGGCTTGATTGAACACAAGGTGCTCCGCCTGTGTGGAGTGTGTGTGTGTGTGCGTGTGTGTGTGTGTGTGTGTGTGTGTGTTGGAGTGGGTACGTACAGGAAATGTGGAAAGATGTGGTGCTTAAAGTGAGTGTTACAGAAAGGGCCCAGGCTTGTCGGTCCCCTCCCAACATACACAAACAAGACCAGAAGCGTGTTTATCATGCCAGCACAATGTTGAGCAGCCACTGCAAATTGATTCAATCGGACGCTTTGCATGGAACGGTGCCCAAAGGGCCGTAACGGAGGTCTTGATTTTGGTTCAGTCACTAGAGCTTAGTTGCAACGACGAGACAGACTCCCCTCTCACAAACACATGTGGCACAGCACCTGCTCCATTAAAAAAAGCGTACATTAGTCTAGGAAAACAAGACAGTTTAAGTGAGGGCCTTCACTTCCCACTCACAAACAGCGGCACAACACCTGCTTCATTTTTATCAAGCGTACATTAGTCTAGGAAAACAAGACAGTATAGGTAAGGACCTCACTTCCCACTCACAAACAGCGGCACAACACCTTTTCCTCATTTTCATCAAGCCTGCATAAGCATGGGAGATCGAGAGAGTTACCTTCTCACTTCCCACTCACAAACAGCTGCACGACACTTGCTTAGTTTCAATCAAGCGTACATTAGTCTGGGAAAACAAGAGTCTCCCCTCACTCCCCTCTCACAAACAGCAGCATCCCCCTTGTTTAGCTAACAGAGTCTCTATATATGCTTGTGCACAAATCTAGCCAATAATGAAGCATGCTTATGTGTGCCCCTGTGCCCCTGTCCATCACCACTCCCAAGGCTTCTTTCATTGGCCCTCAGCAGCAGCAGCAGCAGCAGCAAAGGGCCGCAAAACCACAGCAAATGCTTTGCATACCGGGTCTTTGTCAAACAGCTCGAAGAGGTGGTCTGCTCCGTGTGCAATTTTGCAGCCTGGTTGACCAGTTTTCACCGACTCGTACAGCTTGTTCTGTATTGTGAGCAGGCACCGAGTTAGAATGATGTATTGTGAGCAGGTACAGAGTTAGAATGATGTACTGTGAGCAGGCACAGAGTTAGAATGATGTATTGTGAGCAGGTACAGAGTTAGAATGAAGGTGATGTATTGTGAGCAGGTACAGAGTTAGAATGATGTAATGTGAGCAGGCACAGATTTAGAATGATGTATTGTGAGCA
>Ga0307942_1000103_pt1 | contig 44884 bp, 40 predicted proteins | sample OrgLakmetagen175_FD_201846 | JGI IMG/M metagenome (GOLD analysis project Ga0307942, IMG submission 201846) | Saline water microbial communities from Organic Lake, Antarctica - #175 | ecosystem: Environmental > Aquatic > Non-marine Saline and Alkaline > Saline | place: Antarctica: Organic Lake... | reverse complement strand
TTCCAGCATTGTCATCGATGAAGGTGACACCACAGGGCTTCTGATCAGCTTTGTCCTCATGTACCCAAAAGGCATTCCTGTTTTTAGTAAGCTGCTTAATTGGCTTGTTGCAGTTTGGACATTGGGATGTGATCTTGGGAGCAGGTTTGGCAGGATAGCCGCTCTGATCGGGAATAAACAGTTCACACTGCTCTGAGTGGGCCTTGTCCCGATGCATCCAGTAGGCCCCCTTTTTATTGGTATGTTGCACAACGGGGTGGGTACACACCGGGCACTGAGATACCTTAGCCAGGGATTCACCCTGTATCTTGGTTTCAACGTCTTCCTGAATCTGTTTGAGTACAGGTCCGACCAGCCCCTTATAGCTCATCTTACCGTGGGCGATTTTGTCGAGCGATCGCTCGACCTCCCGGGTGTAACCGTAATTCATGAATGCCAAGTTAATAAGAGCGTCCACGATGTAAAAACCCCTATCCGTTGGCTTTAGCGGAGGACTTGTCTTGGTCTTGCCGGCGCTCTTAGTCGCTTCAAACTCGACATAGTTCCGAGTTTTTATGTTTTCGAGAATGGCTGCGTAGGTAGAGGGGCGCCCTATACCGGCAGCCTCAAGAGCTTTGGTGAGGGTATGCTCGTTAAAGCGTGCGGGGGGTTGAGTCTCTTTTTTTTCTGCTTTTACAGTCCCGTTAAAATCGGCACCTTTGTCCAGATTCGGCAAGTGCGTGTCTTTAGTGGTAAAGCGTTCGATTTTAGCTGCCATTCGCCAGCCTGGATCGAGGACTATGCGGCCTTTGGCGAGGTATTCGGCCTGCATTTTAGCGCCTTCGATGTTGGTGAATGCTTCGTGCGTCTTAAAGAGCATGTTGGCAACGGAATCCATACCAGCAGGCAGCGCAAGCAACAATGCCCGCTCACGGATAATTGAGTAGACCTGCTTTTGAGCTACCGAATCGCCAACCTCGGTGGCTGAAAAGTCCGTAGGTCGTATAGCCTCGTGAGCCTCTTGCGCATCAACACTCGTCTTGAATGCTGGTTTATCGAGTGAAGGCACCATGCCTTCAGCTTGAACCTGGGCCACCGCTTTCTGGAAGCCTTCGTCGGAAACGTTTGGGTTATCGGTTCGGTGATAGGTTATGTGGCCCTGCTCAAAGAGTGCCTGGGCTGCTTTCATTGTGTCCTTTGCAGACAGGCCAAAAAGTTTACCTGAAAGGCCCTGCATTGAGACGGTTGTAAGTGGCTCTCGCTGCTTTACTACAGTTTGTTTATTCTCAGAAGCAACGAGCCTTACTTTCCGGGGCCCTGTCAGCAGGGCGACAATCAACGGGTCAGTAACGTGTTTTTCATCTTCGGCCCACGGTTTTGCTCGCAGCTCTGCCTTGAGTTCGGGAGCTTCCGGTATGGTTAGAAAAATAGCCTTGTAAGGTAGCGGTTGGAAATTCTCGATGGCACGCTCCCGCTCAACGACCATGCGAACTGCAACAGACTGAACCCTTCCGGCGCTGAGCCTGACGCCTGCCTTTTGGGCAAGGGCAGGGGAGACCAGGTAACCAATAAGTCTGTCCAATACTCTTCGGCTTTCCTGGGCCGCGACGATCTTCATATCTATGTCGCGTGGATTGCTCAAAGCCTTAGCAATGCCAGCTTTGGTTACTTCCTGATAGACAACCCGTTCATAGGTGCCCTCCTTTAGATTCAGGGCTGCTTTTAAATGCCAAGCGATCGCCTCCCCCTCTCTATCCGGGTCAGTCGCCAGGATGATGCGCGTGTGGTCCTTGAGAAACCGGCGCAAGCCAGAGACAACCTGTTTTTTGTCATCAGTGACTTCGTAGGTGGGCTGTAAAGACTCAAGATCAACACCGAGCGATTTAACTGGCAAGTCTCTGATGTGACCGACCGATGCCTTAACCGTGTACTGCGACCCAAGCAAGGTAGAAAGTTTTTTCGCTTTTGCGGGTGACTCAACAATAAACAGAGTTTTTGACATAAAGATCCGCGAATAGGGTTTGAGGCGTTTAGCTTTTCTCGCTTGGGTTATCATATTCGAAATTGACCGAGAAAAACTGTTGAAAACCATTGGAGTTAAGCATGCGCCAGATTGGCCAACGACCCTGGGATAGATTCTCTAGGAGCAAAAGCATTCAAGTAGCGGCCGTCGCGCTATTGTTGTCCGTGAGCGTGACCAGCTTCGCTGCTTTTGAAATCAGGAATTCTCAGCCTGAAAAAGTAGAGACGCCTGCGCCTGCTTTTGATCAATCCGAGTACGAAGTCTGGGTAGACCATACATACACTGCTGTCGTTGAGTATGGGTATGGTAGAGATTTGGGCGCAGCGCCTTCCTATGGTGACCCCATGCCGCTGGAAGACGCCCTGAAGCTTCTGGCTCCAAATGACTGGAAAGTGATGAAGTCTCGCGATCTGTCCCGCCAGGGAAGAATTGAGGTTGAATGGGACGTAGAGAATGCGAACTGGGTCGGTGTTCTTGAAAATCTGGGTGAGCGAAAAGGCTTAAGGTTCCACGTTGACCATTCAAACCAAGAAATCTTCATTCAGAACGGCCGCAAACTATTGTTCGATCGCGCCTTCGCAAAGCGTGGTCAAACCGCTTCCATGCAATCAGATTACTCAGAGTCAGGCGCCACACAATCCAAACCGGATATGACTGACAGCACAGTGATTCAGTCTGGTGAGCGCCAAAAAAGCTCGGTGATCTTCTCCGTTAATAGGGGTGACGATGCACAGGCCATGATGGCAGATCTTGCCAACCTTCTTGGTTATCGAAAGCCGCACTGGATGCTTGGAAACCAAACGATTGATGAGCCAATGACCTGGGAAGGTGGGCCGATGGAAGTTCTTAGCTATGGTGCTCGCGCCGTTGGCGGCCGTGTTTGCCTTTATTCTGACAAAACGCTTGCCTTTGTTGGCCAGACGATGAGGTGCCCGAAATGAAGATGACTTTTAGTTCAGCAATTTTTATGGGGGCTGCCTTGCTTATCTCGTCGCATCTTGCTGCCTCTTCTCCGGAAATGGTGGTTGAAAAAGTTGATGCCCCGTTCCCAACAACTGCATCCGGGGGAAGCGCACCGTTAATTGAAGAAGTTCCCTCTTTCACGGACAGCCAGGTGGCCGACTTTGAAATTCGGCAGGGTGAGCGCATGCGCTATGCGCTGGAGCGCTGGACAAAGATGGTGGGCTACACCCTTATTTGGCTGCCTGAGCCCGAGGCAGGGGATATTACGTTTGCCACGAAAATTACTTACCGGGACACCTTTAACGGGGCATCCGAGGACTTCTTCAAGGTTGTCAGGACGCAAACTAAATTTGACGGACAGGTTCATGAAAACGGCGTTCTGCGCGTTTTCGTGGCATCTGATAACCAATAAAGGGATTGCTCATCATGAATTCTAAATTTTCAGCATGTCGCTTTATTGCGTTCGCGGTAGCAACCACATTGTTTTCTGGCTGTGCTGCGTGGCTCCCTAAAGGTGACGCCGATACCGACAAAGAAGCTCGCTACAACCAAATTATGAAACAGCTTCAGGACACCCAGGCAGAACAGAGGCAAGGCCGGGAATTCTTTGCTGCGACGCCATGGATAGTTGGCTCAGAGGTTGAGTACGTCGAACGATATCCCGAAATTAGAGAAATACCGCTGACGATGGCTGAATATGAGAAAACTCTTCCTACAATTATCAAGCGTTTAGGCGAGTTGACCGACATAAGCTACAGGTTTAACAGCGATCTTTATGTGAAGCCAAGCGCTGGGGATAACCTGATCGAATCTGGAAGCGAACAGGGCGCAGGTTCTACGGATTCTACCGGTGCCACAAATGACCTTCTCGGATCGGCTCTTCTGGGTGGCACCCCAAGGCAATCAGGTGACATCTTCGACGACCCCACTAAACTTCCAATCTCTGTTGTGGTGGATAACGGGAACCTCGCAGAGGGTTTGGATTATGTGGCCTCTCAACTTGGAATCAGCTGGAGGTATATCAAAGCCCGTAATCAGGTTGAATTTTTTCGCTTGGAGAAAAGGAATTTTCAGATTTACTTCCCGGGTGAAAGTGAAACAGAGATTGAAGTCGGAGGCATCGGTGAGGGCAACGATTCTGTTATCAGTCAGACCTCTTCGTTTAATTTTAACGGTGGAACGTGGGAGGAGGTTGGTCAAGGCGTAAAAGCTTTGCTGAGCCCATGGGGCACCGCAACAATTATTCGATCAACCGGTAACGTTATCGTCAAAGACACCCCGAGAGCAATCGAAGATGTCTCTGATTACGTCGAAGAAGTAAACAATATTTACGGTCGTCAGGTGTACCTTGAAATACGCACCGCTTCGGTAAAGATGGAGGACGCGAACAACTTCAACATTACCTGGAATGGCATTCTTAATGCTGTGAACGGTGGTGATTTTGATCTTGGCCTAAACAGTTCTGCTGTCTCAACAACCTCTTTGCCAAATGCGCTGAATGTAATTCGCCCCTCGAATGGTGCGTCATTGGCACTTGAGCTTTTGGCGACAAAGAGCAAAAGCATAGAGATGAACCAGCAGAGCGTAACCACGCTCTCGAATCAGCCTGCCTCATTGAAAGTTTTGACGGAAACCGGCTTTATTTCAAGCATCTCGCAGCAAGGTGATGGATCCGAACTTGAAAACATTGTGAGCGACGTTGAAACAGACACCATTGAGTCAGGCTTCGATGCGACTTTGATTCCACGGGTTGTGAACAAGAAAAGCCTTCAGCTTCAGGTTGCTCTTGAGCTTTCCGGAAATCTTGAACTTCAAACCTTCGATAGCACAATCGTGCAAACACCAACACAGGATCGAAACACAGTGGTCCAGCGCAGTTGGTTGAAGTCGGGAGAGACCTGGGTGATTGCAGCGTTCAAAGGCGACAAATCATCCGAAGATGAACAGGGGTCAGGGACTTCCGGTTTCTGGGGGCTTGGCGGTGGAACGTCGAAGACCAAGAGTGAGCAAGTGCTTCTGATCATGATCACTCCGCAAATCCAAGATGGGGCCTACGTAAAATGAGCGTGGTCTACCAGCTATCAAGCGGTCTCGCTTGTGTAACGGGGTTGTCCTGGGAATCTGCAAGCGCGTCGGACTTTGCTCGCATGAAAAAGGGGATAAAGTCTGACGACATTCAGGCCTGTTTCTTTGAAGCAGGTTCCTCTGAAGATGGCCAAATGGTTGTCTTTGGCACAATCAACGCTTCAGATATCCCCTTTGATGCCAAGCAGGCCAAAGGCGACTCAGTGTCGCTTGCCGGGCTTTTGGCTCTCTCGAATCCATCCGGTCGGATTATTGCAGTCCAGTCAGTCGTAAGCGATGAAGACACCCTGCTCTATTGGTTTTGTGCGATCAATGATGGCCAAGTCGTTGCGGAGTCTGATGTTGTTGGCTCTTGGGAAGAGGTGTCAGCTCAGGTGGAGCGATACCTGACGATCATGAATGACAACGCTGACATTTTGATTGGCGATTCGGTATCGAAACTTGATTCCAGTGTTGCCCCCCGCGACATTGAGGATTTCATCAAAGAGGATGAAGTCGCCGCAGCGTCAATAAAAGGCTTTGTCACAAAGACAAACCCCATAGTGATAATAGCAGCGGCTATTTTCTTTGTTGGCGCGATCGGGACAAGCGCTTATACCTTCGTATCTGATTCCGAAGAACAGCCCCAGCAAGCCCAGATTTCCAAGGTTCAGCGGGAAGCAGCTCAGCTCGCACAGGCAGAGCAGGCATTTGAGAAGGCAATATCGAGCATCTATGACACGTCTGATCTCGCTTCGTCGTTGACTGCCGTGTTTGATCAGTACGTGGTGAGTCTTCCAGTTCAAGCCCTGGGATGGCAGCTTACAGAGGTTGAATGTACTCAACTGCGCTGTGATGCGCTGTATTCAAATACTGACCTCTCGCCGATCAAAGTTCTTCGTGACCAGATAGGCAGGAAATGCGTGCTGGACATTGGTCGACAGGGCCAAGAGGCTAATTGTGCCAATGTCCTTGAGTTGACATCGATAAAGGAAAGTATGGCGAATCCAACGTTTACCTTTATGCAGGACTGGCAAATGGAAGTGTTCACCGAATCTTTGATGGAGGTAGGCCGGACTCTGCCTAATGGGGCTTTTACTATTCAGGAGACAGAGAAGCTGTCTTTTCCAGGAAGTGATCTGATTGAGTCATCGACCATACCCAAAGCAGGAAGCTTTGGGGTGAAATCGGATTTATCACGGATAGTAGAACTAAGAAAAATTTTGCAAAAATCATTGGCTCTTGGGTACACAGCAATGTCCATTAGTTTTTCTGACGGAACAATCGAAGTTTCCGGCAATTATTATGAGAAAGGAGCAACACAATGAATCGTTCCCTCGTCTTTTTCATCGCGGCACTTGTGAGCGTTCACGCCGGCGCTGAAACCATGGACAACTATATTGAAAAGAAAAAAACCATCGAAGCCAAAGAGCAAACCCGCTCGGAACTTGCGTTGGATGTTGCAATTGCTGAGCTGAAATATGAGCTCGAAAATGTTGGCAAGGAAGACAGTGCGAATAATGACAGCGATCAGCAACAGCAAAATATGAATTTCAATAACCGGACGTTTCTCTCAGGAGAGCAGAGATCTTCAGAGCCCACCTGGGAAGAACTCGCAGAGGCCCGAAAGAATCAAGTTCTCGACAATATGACTATTTCAAGTGTTTATCCCTCCAAGAGAGATGGCAAGCTTGTTGCTGATTTGGTCTCTCGCAACGATGGCGGGTCATTGAGCGTGTCTGTTGGTGATGTTGTTGGAAACTTTAAAGTGACTGAGGTGACTTTGATCTCTGTGAAAGCCAACCATATCTCTTTGGATGATTCTCGGGTCATCCAGTAAGGCTTCGGGTTCTCTAAGTAGCTTCGCGGCCATTTAACCAAGCAAGGCACGTTTATGAGTAAAAAGCACCTTGGGGCGCTCCTGGTCGAGAAGGGGTACATCTCAAAAACGACACTTCATAACGCCCTTTTGTTTCAGCAAAAAAAGCGAAACGAAGGGAAGAGTGCGGCGTTGGGTGAAATTCTTGTTTCCTCAAAAATGGTCACTCAAGAGCAGCTGAAAGCAGCCCTTGCCGAGCAAAGACAGAAGAACAGCAAAAGTGGCGGCGCACTTCGGTCCAAAACAGACCTTGAGAGTATGCATGGTCGCTTATATCCAAAGCTGGTGGATAAATCTGGAAACAAGCTCGTCGAGCAGACCGCAACAAACCACATTTTTGTAGTTGAAAACGATCATGGAAATCCGTTCATTTTACATACTGAGGCAGGAAAGAAGGTCCATATTAATGCGTTTTTGAAAACGCAAGAAAAACTCGAAAAGTCCTATAACGATGATCGGAGCAAGCCTACGCACGTTCTTGTCAGCCAGAACCTGATCGATATTTTTCTTGCAGTTGCGGAGAACCAGGACACTGATGAGGACCAAACCGATGCTGAACATCGGTTTGAGAAAGTTCTGAGAGACGGTTTCGAGGCAGGTGCATCAGACATCCATTTTTTCCGGGCAGAAGACGACTGTATTATCCGGTTCCGCATTTACGGAAACATGAGAACGTATGATGAAATGCCTGCCAAAGCGGCTGACACACTCATCAGTGTTGGATTTTCATCTTTCGGGCAGGGTGGGTCGAACATCTTCTGGAAGTCCACCATCAGACAACGAATCCGTATGCGCTTCACTTATAGCGAGCACATTACAGTGGCTGGCCGATATGAGCACAGCCCCGGTGATGACGGACAGTATCACTGCTGTATTCGACTGATGCCCGACGATCGCCGGGAGCGCAATAAAGAAATCGATTTTCTGAAACTGGGTTTCACCCAAGCTCAAACCAACCTACTTAAAGCGAGCGCCAGCAAATCATCTGGATTCGTTTGCTTTGCGGGTCCAACTGGCTCCGGTAAGTCAACAACAATGGCCGGTCTGGTAAAATGGCTGAACAGGGACGATGACACGAACATCTTAACAGTTGAGAGCCCCATAGAAAGACCTCTACCTGCCTTCCAGACAAGTGTTAGCGACGCCGACGATGCGAATCCGAGAGAGTTTGCAGACGCAATTAAATCAACTCTCAGGCGCGACCCGGACTCGCTCCTTATAGGGGAAATCCGGGATTCGTATTCGGCGGAAGCGGCGGTAAGCGGTGTCCAGACAGGCCACATGCTTTTGTCCAGCATCCACGCACAAAGTGCGATCGAAGTTGTGGAGCGGATGAGCAGCAGCGCGTTAAAAATACCAACTCAAACCATTGGCAGCCCGAATTTCATATCGGCGCTGGTCTTTCAGATGCTGTTGCCAAAACTTGACGACCAAACTCGGATTAGGCTGACAAACGCAAACATTCAAGAGCACCTGAATGAAGAGGTGGCAGCGCGTCTTCTGAGAGTGGTTCCGGATCTTGATACGTTCAATGTGTGTGTTCGCGGAAGCCGAGCGGAATATCCGGAGGGGATCTCCGGGATGACCATTTGTGCAGAGGTGTTAAGTCCGGATCAGACAATGCGCACTTACTTTCAGGAACTAAAGCTCAACGAAGCTGTGATGCGCTGGAAGCAGCTTGGGGAGAAAGATCGGGGCAAGCCACTCAATGAACGATGCACCGGTTTCTTCGCCATCGATCATGCTTTTGCAAAAATGAAGCTCGGCATAATTGATCCTCGTGATATGGAAGCCTATTTCGGCTTCTTGCTGCCTGAAGAGCTTGAAGTTGAGTCTGCACCCCCTTTATCCAGGGCTAAAAAATCCCACAATTCCGAGGCTGTGGTATCAAGATCAAGCGCGGAATCCAGTGCCTGAAAATCAGCGAACGTCAGGAGTTATAGGTGAGCAAAATCAGTAATATACCCGTTAAACGGAAGCTAATGGAAAATATTAGCGCAAAGCAGAACCGCTTTAGCTTTTTTGACAAACTCAAAAGCAGCTCAAAAGCCATGAGCGTGCAAGAGCGCCTTGATTTCTACGGTTTTATTGGGACGCTGGTGAGCAAGGGCAAGAAGTTGCAGGATGCCTGCAGCCAGGTTGCTGATACTCTCGATCGACAAATTGGCGAATTAAGGTTCGGCGGCGGCGATCTAAAAAAAGCTGCCAAACTATACCGAGACATCGGCTATGAACTGCGTCAGGGCCGAAGACTGAGTGCGATTATGGATAACCGTGCCCCGGTAGGTGAGGTTTTGATGATCCTCTCTGGAGAACGAGGCGATCTTGAGACGGGGTTGAAGGCGGCAGAGATGGAGGCAAAAGCAGCGCGACAAGTCCGCGAGACACTGACATCTGCAATCTTATATCCCTGCTTCCTGTTTTTAATGGTCATCGGGTCGCTAAAATTTGTGGGCACGTCGTTGCTGCCTGTTGTCGCACAGATTGTGGACCCCTCAGAGTGGGCCGAGTCGCAAAGAAACTTTTATTGGTTATCCCAGAACATAAGCGTCTGGCTTCCAATTTTTCTGGCTGTAGTGGCAGGCACTGGCTTTGCTATTTATATTACCAATAAGCAGTTGATCGGCAAAAAAAGAGAAATGATTCAATGGCTTCCGCCCTTTAACGTGATCAGGCACCTCACAGCATCAAGCTACTTGACGACCGTTTCCAGCCTTATCTATGCCGGCGAGTCGCTTAAAGGCGCACTTGATAGCATTCGTGAAAACTCGTCATCCAATTATTTGAACTATTACGTTGAGAACGCGCTATCCAGGACGCGAACAGGTGCTGTAACCCGTGGGCCGGGCGCCGTAATAGGGGATAGGATTTTCATTCCATGGGTCATGGTTAAATTGGAAGTCTTTGGTGATGGCGACCTAGAGTCGTTTACCGAGAGAATGATTGCGATTTCCGATGAAGCCCGCGCTAATGCTCTTAAGAGCGTAGGCGGGCTAAGCAAACTCCTGAACACCACAATGCTGATTACAGCCGGCCTCACTGTTGGCTTCGCGATCGTCACTATGTACTCAATTCTTGGCGAAATTCAAAACTCAGCCGGTTCATTCTAAATTTTGTCATCGATTAGGGTTAGGCGGCGTTCTAACGGTTTTTAAAATGTAGAATAGCCTCTACTATCCGGTAATTAACTGAAAAGGAAGTGTGTCAAATGAAATCAATGCGGACAATGAAGAAGATCTCAGGCTTTACCCTGACAGAGTTCCTGATTACGGCTGCCATCGTAGGTGGCATTCTGGCGATTGTAGTGCCTTTGGGCTTGAGCGCTCTTGAGAGTCAGAATTCTACGAATGAAAATCGCCGCGTCTCAACGATCAGCGAGAATATCTACGGCATTTATCAGCGTGCAAATAACTTCAACGGTTTGACGACTGCAGTAGCGCGTGATCTCTCAGTGTTTCCGGAAGGCATGGACGACGGTGCTGGCGTCTTTAACGTCTGGAACGAACCCGTTACGGTGGGCTCGGTATCGGATTTGGCGGGCAATGCTGATCGCGCTTTTGAGGTCACTGAGAGCAATGTTCCTGGGGATGGTTGTAGTGACTTTGCATCTAACACCGCCGGCGCTGATCGGGTGCAAATCAACGGGTCAACTGTCTATCAAAGAGACGTCACACCGCTCGACGTAGCGACTGTTGCTACTGAGTGTTCTGGCGGACCTGCTCAAGTTGTTTTCTTGTTTGAGAAACGCTGATCCTGTCTGGCTCAATATCTTCTCGGCTTAGGCCGGGGAGATTTTTTTATGGGTGACAGGTTTTTCACTGGATTACAAACAATGTCGAGAGGCCCAGGATGAACCGAATGCAAAAAATCCGTAGCAAAAAACAGGGAGGCTTTACGCTCGTTGAAACGCTGATTTCAGCCGTAATCGCAGTCTCAATAGGTGTTTATCTTGCCGGTCTTTTCAAGGACCAGGCAATAGACAGTACGGTGGATCGCTACGGCAAATGGATGGGCTCATACCTGAACGCTTTGACAGGGTATATGGTGCAGAATCCGGTGGCGCCTGCAGTTCTGGTGCGCAATGGTACCGATTGGCTCAAGCCAAACACTTGTGGCGGCGGTTTCCCGGAGATTGATTCATTCTTGTCCTGCAATGTGCCAACGAATTTCACCTCGCCCTTTGGCCTGGCATCACCAACGGTCACCTTCAGTTATGCGGCAGGCCTGAACCCAACGGCCAATGTGGTCTTCGGAGTTGTTCAGGATAATGGCGGCGCTGACTCCGTGCTGGCCAGTTTATTCGTCAAAAAAATCAATCAGCAAGTTACTATCAACCAAGGCTACCAAAACGTGGACGTGTTTGCGGCCACTGACAACACATTAGCAGAATTGCAGAGCGCGAATTTGCGGGCGGTCATAGACAACAATCTTGCGGCTGATATTCACTTAAGACTTGATGGCGCGAATTCGATGACTGCGCCAATACTGAGCGAGTCAACAACATGGGCCATGATTGCCAGAGATAATGCCGGAACTGAAAATATTCTAGCCGAGGACCCTCAAAGCTCTGTTAACGTCAACGACGTATTTAACCGGTCCTCGGACGCCTGGTTATCGGAAACCCATAATCTGGCAGAAGAAGCGTATGCTCTTGCTGTTCGGGCACCTCAATTTATGTCGGAAGTTGTCCACAATACGGTTATCCAGAAACCCAACTGTCCAGGCACACTGTCAGCTCAAATTTTCACAGACGCACCGATCTTTGTTGGTGGCCCAAACTCTGGTGATGCAAGGCTTATCAGTGGTGTGAGAACACCGGTGATAGATCAGGGGGCTTCATGGCGAGTGCAGCTGTTTACGCTTTACGAGGACACCCCGGCAACCTGGCAGCCGGTTCCTCCCGATATGGGGAGAGTTAAAGCAACGGTACGCTGTTCATAGCGCGATGGAGGCGGGTCGAACTGCCAGTCATTAGACCGCAGTTCGACACCAACCCTAATCGGGAAGTTCGACGCTGACCTTCACTGGGTAAATCGAGTTGGCCTCAACATCGTGAATGTGATCAAGCTTGAAAACCGTAACGAATTGAGCGATGCCCACTGAGGTTTCTACTTCATACGCGATCGCAGTAAGTTTGCTATAAGGATCCTGCATGACCAGCTCGTCAAGCAGGTGCATATGAGGACTCGTTCTGCGCGGAAAATCGTCTTCCAGGGCGTATTTTTCTAAAAGCTCCTGCCACCGTTTCCTCAAATCCTTCTTGGTTGCCGAATTAACCTGGTTTGGAAGGTTAATAAATCGGAACTCACCAAATGTCGACAAATCCTGCTTTTCAACGCTGTACTTACCGACAACTGCCTGGCCATTCACAAGACAAAGTTCTGTGCCGTTTTGCATGGACCGCTGAATAGCGTTGCCGAGCAAAAGCTGCGCACCCTTAAAACCATAAAGAAACGTTATTCCGGATCGTGGGAGTTTCACGCCAGTCCCTTCCAGAAAGAAATCCGCGTCTTTAATGGTGACTTTCTCAGGGGGAGAGCGGCCACCGAACTCGAAAAAAGTTTTTAAACCAATCGCTGACTCAGCCATATCCCCTCAAGTTTTTTGGATAAACCGACTGGATACACCAGAAAGACGGTCTAATTTACAGATTAAGCGTTTCAATAACAGTGGTCAATTAATAATCCAACAACCACAAATCAACAAGTTAGATTGGGTATGGATCTGTCAAATGTATCCAAAGTATTGTACTATACGACAATGAAAAAAGAGTTCATTGCGTTATTATCGGTAATATTAATTGCAATGCGCCTAGAATAATACAACTTTAGAGCGTCTATTCGGAGACCAATTTTGATCAACGACCCGATTAGCGGAAGCCACCTGGTCTATCTGCAGCAGCACCTTCACCAGATGAATAACATTCACGACCTTGATTTGGCGATGCTGATGAATGTCCCGCCTCTCAGAGTCGCAGAGCTCAAAAAGGCCATATCCGGCGGCAAAAAGTCTAAGGCCCAAGAGGTAGGCGACAGCAAGAAGCAACGAATCATAAAGCCTCATCAAGCCATCTTGATCCGATTATTGATCAAACACCCAGAGTTTGCACCGATGGTGCCAAGACCGACAAGTCATCAAACATGGAAAGCCATACAACCGTTCATGCCGAAGCCTCAAGGTAACGCCAGGAACGAAAAAGACGGAAACATTATTGGGTTCTCGCCACTGTTTGGCCGTAGTGCAACGTCCAGTTACAAAGTGCTTTCAAAGATTTCAGGCAAGCAGGAGCCAGGAACAAACGTTGTGCGCCTCTACATGCTGGTGCTCGGCAAGTTTGGTCAAATTTTCCGGGATACGCTCGCCGGCTACCTCGAAAAACACGTTGCAAAAGACCTTGCATCAGAGATCCGGAAAACCATTCCGTATGATTGGCGGGTGCTGAATGACACAGAGCACTGGACTCGACATTTGACTGTAAACGTCAAAAGACAGTTCTTTCAGGACGTTTATTATCAAAACAGTGGTTGGATGGACATTTACCTTAGCGTTTTGCACGACGAAGCAGTATCTCGGGACCTGGACCCGCAAGTCGTGCTTTTTAAGGGTAACTGGAAAAACTCAGAGGACGTTGACTCGAAAAAGCATCGATCCTATGGGGTACGCCAACGACCGATTCTAGGATCAGGCTCACAAGAACTCGAGCAGTTCAAAGACACGTTCGGCCTGACCGGATCGGAGTTCTATTGGGTTCTGGGAATGCAAGTGAAGAGCTACTTCAGAGCGAAAAGTGCTGAACGCAAGCACAAGCGAATCGACGCACCCACATCTATTCTTCTGCGCTACCTATGGCGACAGCCAAAGGACATCAACCTTTTCATCCCTGAAATTATATCCGGCCAAGAAATGCTTGATTATATTCAAGACATCGACCCGGCTTTCAAGAAAACGCATCTTGGCCCGCTGCTTGGGGGCGCTCACGTGGTCTCGTATCACCTGATTGAAAAAGGAATGCGACCCTTTGCCCGGAGGCTGTCTGCAATCTTCGCTGAACAGATAACCCGGAGGGATGACTTCTACCGGATTCTGAGAACCTGCGCAGAGGAAGAAGTTACTGCCAGAGGTGTGGATATCGAGACATTCTGGCGTGAAGGGAACTGGAACCAATAAATAAGGTGCCCCATGAATCGCGATGAACAACTACCACTTTTCGAGTCACCATTGAATGATGCTGAGCCTGTCAATATCCCCGATCAATGGAAAGCGCTGGGAAAACCCAGTCTCGATGAGCAGGCGGAAGACCAATACTGCGCATCCGTGCTTTCAGAAATCGTCGCGGCATACCAAGGGTTAAAAGATCAGGTTGCGACTGTCGCAGGCCGGATCTGGATTGATGGCAGGGAAGGGCTGCCTGCAAAAATGATGGATCGGCCGGAAGACGACTCGCTTCACGCCCGGGAACAGGCGATCGCTGCAATCTCGAACTGGGCCTTTGAAGAGGGTCAGGCTCCAAATGAGACGCCCGTGTACCTGGGCGCGATCAGTTCATCAGCGGAAACCCTGGAAGCCATCAAGGAAATCAACCGTCAAAAGGAGGCCTTTAAAAACCTCGTTTCGAAGCTGCGTGGCACCCTTGAGCCACAAACAACGGCTCGCGGTGAAATGGTCAAGCTGCTGAACATGGTCACAAATGCATCACCCCGAATCATGCGCAGCAAAGAAGTCGGCGCACTGGTCCGCGGACTGCTTCACCCAAAGCTTAATATTCGCCAGCTTCAACGAACAATTCCTATTTGTGAGCACCTGCCGCTACGGGTGCGCTGGCGCTGGCTGAACAGCCCTTCGAGTAAACAGATAAACCGCATCGACCTTCTGAAGCTGCTGGAGCGCAAGGGGGACCAGGGGTTCGCAAAAATGGATCTGGCAAAGATTTTCACGGTCGCGGATGACCGGTTCGTGCTAAGGCGCAAAAGTGTCAGAGATTTGCGGATTCATATTTTTCTGGCCGACAAATCAGCATCAGGCCCCGATCGCTTTCTGGACTTTAAAAGCCGGTTGCCAATGTTTTACCTGGCGGCCACGGAAGGGTATTGGAGAAAAGAACCTGAGCTGGTTGTCATCCCCGACAATGCGCCAGTTTTTGAGCGTAAAAAGCGCGTCGATCCAGAGCCATTTCTGACATCTATACCAGTGCATCGATACTTTCAGTCCACCAGCGAAGTCGCAGACTGAGCAGGGGGCATGACAGAAGGGCGCAGCCCGCCTGGAATACTCCGCAAAGGGGCAAAGCCCCGCCCGATGCCAACTCCCTGTCACGCGGCCCACACAGAGGCCGCAGTGCCCCCTTAACAAAAAACCCTACTCCCACACTAAGCCATCCTCAGTTGCGAAGTGACGTCACCAGACGTCTCGCCACGATACTCGTCCAGTAGGGAGCGTATACCAGAGGATTCGATATCCATGCGCTCCTGCCTGTCAGTATCCCAACGTTCAGCAAGGTTGGGGTTTGTTATGAGTGCCTGCTCGATAAGTCGCTCGTCTTCGCTGACTACAAGCCAGTCAAATGCATTAAGGTCTTCATTGGGGCAGGGTACTGACAGGTCATGGCCCGCAGCCATTGATGCCTCTATCAATGGGCGATAATCGTCGCCGGGGTAGCTGTGTAGGCGCGCACAGACCATCGCGATTGTGTCTCCGTCACTGTTCCGGCAGTTAGGGTTAGTGGCGCTGGCAATGAGCTTGGTGAGGTTTGCGAGGCGTTTCTGATCAATTTCCCCTACGGCATAGCGCAAGCTCATAATGTCGTCTTGGAGTTTTATATCAGGGGAGGACACTCGTGATAGCTGAGTCTGCCAGATACCATCCCGAGGATTAAAGTCTTTCACGCGGCCCTTTATTGAATACGTATCACCCTCCATGAACTTTCGAGCACCGCTATTAAACCAAGTGACTCTGGCATTGCTTTCGATATCCCGCATGATGTTTAGGCGCGTTGTACCGAATTGGGTATCGAGGGGAATGATTTTCTCGACTTTGACGGTCAGCTCTATTTTTTCACCAATCTTCCCAAGCCGGATATTGGCAATGGAGTCTCTTTCTTGTTGGCGCTTGTTATCTTTTTCGAGTTGTCGCTTATAGGCAATGAACGAAGACGCTCCCAGGCCAAGGTTTTTCGCATCAACGTAGCCACGAGCAGAGAGAGCCTTGAGGTTATTGAGGTAAACCTGTCCCTGGTGGTCGAAATCATCGTCGGACAGCCACTCGATGACGTTATCGGCAACTCGCTTATCTCCATCTGTTACGGATTTATCGAACACGCTCGGCTTTGTCAATAAATAGGCGACTGTATCAACAGTGGGTATCTGAGTGGCTTCTGCAGCGTCCCTGCCTATCCAGCGCCCCTCTGTTCGGACGGTAGCAACAGCGGCAGCGATAACGTCCTTGAATGCCCACGCGCGCGCTGAATCGCTGCCTGACTGGTAATCCGGGTCCGATATTTCGTTCACCATGTCTTGCCAGCTAGTGGCGGCAGATAAAAGCAGTGCCGGATCCCGGTGACCGGAAAAATCGGCAACGCAGCTTGAGCCAACTTGAATGGTCGATGTCGGATCTTCAGTCTCGGCGAAAAGATACGTCACGTTACGGTTTCTCTTTACGCTGCAATGATCACAGTCCGGTGGGCATGTGGTGAGTCGCTGAAAGAGCTTGGGTTGCTCGTTTATCAGAGGCTGGGCACCGAATCCCTTTACCATGTTCATCACCTCGTCATGCTCGATCTTCGCAACAAATCGCCACCCCGGAAGGATAGGCACACCTCCTGTCAAGGATACATCGCTGAACTTGGCGTACTGACCTGGCTGGCCGGGTATCTTGTCGATGATCGGCTGTGACACGTCAAAGGTGAACGCCGGCATGCCGAGTTTCACGGCCTTTTTGCTAAGCGCCTCGATTCGATCGCTGAGCCTTGATACCTTTTCCGTGGGTACGCGATAGCTATAGGTATCGTATTGAGTGTTTTGTTGCATGTGCGTGCCCTCGGGAATCATTCTTTAACCGTTAGGATAAGGGCTGTATCACCGGTTATGAATCAACAACAGGGTTGCTGTCAGGCAAACCGGATTCAAGGCGTGAAGGGGATGGTGGGCGTTTCTTTCATATATCCAACAGTGTTTTCAAAAGCCTGCAGCTCATATTGGTACCCATAGGCATAGGCCAGTGTTTTCATTGTGGCCGGGGTGGCTTGAGAGGGCAGCGTTGCATCTAAGATCCGGGCTTTAAGAAATTTATCTATGGTAGCCCCATGGCGGCGATGGTAGTCGGAGGTCATCGGATTCAAAAAAGTTAATACGCTATTAGCGTGATCTTGAATCTGTAGCGGAGAGTCAGAGGCTACGAAAACACTGTAGGGAATTAACCCATCGTCCGATATCTGATCGGGGTAAACGGTGTGTACTTTAACGTGTTTGAAAACACTCTTTAGCGCCACGATAATTTGACCACCCGTTGAGGCCAGCGGGCTCCGACCATCCAACCAGAATGAATAAATTCCCTGCTCATTGAGGCTACTTTTCGCCCGATCAAAAAACTCACGACTATAGAGAAGAGCAGAGAATGAATACCCCGCCCCGGTAGCAGTGCCAAAGATATAATCGTATTTTTGAGGCGAGGCTAAAAAAGAGAAGGCATCCTGCTGTGTAAGTCTGGCGTTTTCACTGACCGTCCAATTAAGAGATGAGAAATAGGAAAGCATGGACGGCGTATCAGGATTTATGTCGACAAGATCAACCTGGTCAAAAAAAGAAGTGACAGACCCTGCAGAAATGCCAGTACCGGCACCGATAACCAATGCCTTATTGGTATTTTTTGCGTAGATGGTGGGGATAACGGCTGCCGCAGATTCAGCGTATTGAAGATTCTGCAGATCATTGAGGCTGAGACTTGTGAAGCCACTGATAACGAGGTATTCCTTCTGGCTCAAGCCATCCTCAGAAGTTTCATAAAGGGCAACGTGATCAACTGGCGCCCCCCAGGTATTCCAGGATTGCTCAACCACGAAGTCGCGATCAACCGACTTTCCATTCAGTTGATCTTTGAGTGCCCACTCTGTCAGCAAGCGTTCACCAAGTATGGAGTGGTGGACCGAAGGCGTTATATGGACGCCGGCCAGCACAAAGCCAATTCCCACAACGGAAGCAGCAATTAAGGGTCGGAGGTTTCTGGATAGCAAAAGCAGAGCTGCGCCGGCAATGATCAGCCAACCCAGATCATAGTTCAGAGAAGCTGAACCGATATAAAGCCAATAGCCGACACAATTACCCAGGGCGCTCAGAAATAAAGCGTGGCTCGCGTTAAGCCCAAGCCTTACCGACACAGGTATTGAGATGCCTACCAGGGCATAGACTGGCACACACAACACAAGCGCAGACAGCGCGTAGCCCGCAAAAGCAGGCAAGCCGTAAAAAACACCGGTAAAAACGGTCGAAGGAATAATCAGTATCAGGATGCAAAAAAGTAAAATTCCAACACCCGATAGCGCAACCATTGTTCTCAAGGTGAACGAACGCCTGGACGACAGCCAACCGGACAAACCCAAGCCAACAAAGATACTTGCGGTGATAACGGTATAGTTTCGGATGTTTGGCCCGACGATGTAATCAAAGGCCTTATAGATCGCAATCCCCAGAATGCCGGTGACAATCGATATTCCGAACAGGACAAAGGCGACACCGGCCGCTGGCCGCATGGCAGTCCGATGGTGGCGGATGGATGGCTGGTTAGTCGACAGGGCTCCGTTGGCCAGTGACGCAAGAGAGAAAGCGACTCCTGCCCAGAGATAACCGAAAGTCGGGAAAAGGTAATTCTCCATTAGCAGCAAGCCTGCCGCCCCACCGAAATGGAAAAGCGCGTAAATCAGTGAAAAAGAGTTGCTGGCGGCCAGCGACCGGTTTCGCCGGTCATAGATCGGCATAAGTGCGCCGGAGAGAAAGGCGAGGGGGCCTTGAATCCCTAAAACAATGGTGAGCTTTGCATAAAACCCATAAGCGTCCAGAAACTCTATGTAGGGCACGAGCCCGTAGACTGATATTGCTCCAAATAAGGCAAGCGCATAGAGACCTAAAAGCATTTCGGCGATAACCAAAAACCGATCGCCAAACCAGTTGACTGCGATGGCGCCGAATCCCGACAGGGTGACAAAGGCAGTGAGACTTAATGCAATCGACAACCCATCACCCAGGCCCGCCGCCAGGATGAGCTTGTACGAGATTATTTGATAAGCAAGCCCTGCCAAACCTGCGAAAAATGCCGAACCACGCAAGGGTTTCGTGCGCGTATCTGACAAAGCAACTGTTTGTGTCGTCACAAAAGGTGTCCCGATTTCCCAAATGAAGTGGAAAAAAGGGTATCACTGGATCCTCCCGATTATTCGCTCCAAACCCAATCAACAATCGGGGTTCGGGCCGTTTGCAAGGCTTGTGCTCCGATACCATTGTTTTCAAATTGGTTAATTAAACAATGGTGTGCCATGAAAAAGCAGTTTCGTAATTCCCTTCTTATATCACTGTCGGCAACAACTATCTTGCTGAGCGGGTGTGGCGAAAATGATTCGCCAGAGATTACGGTTTCGGACCCACCCCCCGAACCCCCGTTTCAATTCACGAATGCAGACTCTGAAATTACTGTTGGCCTTAGCGACATTGTTACGCCGGGTGTTTATGCCTATCAGCCTGTGACTGCCAACCAGGGTGACGGGTTGTTTCCAAGTAGCGGCGTTGCCTTGATTAGCAACACCGGCCGCATTGTCTTTGCTGATGAGAATTCTTCTGGCTTTGCTCGCGTTCGAGCAACAGAGGGTTCACTCCTTGCTACTGATTTCATTTATGTCACCGATGCGCCTGACGGTGAGTCAATTTTGGGCCAGCCAACGGTTGATATTATCGATCAGGATTTGCGCGCGCGCCCTGATCCGTTGACACCGGCGCCGGAAATCCTGTCCGGTACCATCGAAAACGAAGCTGGCGAGCTGGTTGAGAGCTATCAGGTAACAGAAGGCCAGGCAAACTCCAGCGTGACGTTGGTCGAGATTGCCAACACCTACCGATTCAGCCGCCCCGATAATGGCACGACGACGTTTCAGATTGACACCGATGGCTCACTTACCGGATCAGATTCTTCTGGCTGCTCCTGGTCAGGCACTTTAGGAATTCCAAACCCCAATAGCCAGCTAATTGAGGCGTCTTTGAGTGCATCCAATTGCGGTAGCTCAACTACCGCTACCGGGCCCACCCGAGATGGAAGTTACGCGGCCCTCGGACATTACGACAGCGTTCAGGAGGCCCTGAGCCTTTATATGCTGAGCGATGACTATGCCACCCGGTTTGTGGCGCAGAGTGATACCTACGTGTCACCGCCGCCCCCCGTGGAGCCTGCTCCGTTTGCCTTTGTTAGTGAGAACAATGAAATTGAACCATCCGTTCAGTCGCGGCTCACCCCAGGTTTCTTCGATGTTCAAGTAGAGCAACTCGGCACAGGCGGCTCATTTGACGCACCAGTCTCCGCAGAAGCTTATTTAAGTGCCACCGGCAGAATCTTTGTTGATCACCCTGAGTTCCATGCCTTCGCAAGAATCTCTGTAAACAATACAAATAACTTCGCAGTGCCTATGGCAGTGGCCCCAAAGCCAAACACGTCATACGACCAGGTTGATGAGACGCTGCGAGGGATACCAGACATTCAGGGAAACATTGAAGATTCAGGCGGGGATCTTTTATACCGCTACTCAATGACTCCAAGCCCTGAAGCTGGCGGAACTGCAGTAAACCTTATCGACGTTGCGGGAATGTACTCACAAACCTCTGGCAACGGCATTACAACCAATTTTGTCATCACCGACGCCGGGGAACTGTCGGGATCTGACACCACTGGCTGCTCCTTTGATGGCGACCTATTCCTTCCCGATCCATCAGGTAATGCGTTGAGCATTATTGAAGTGGATTTTACCGCATCTGGTTGCGGTGCGACCCCTAACCTCAGTTCTGGTGATCGGGATGGAGATTACAACGGCGTGGGTTATTACCAGCCGGACCTTGAGACCCTGACGTTCGGATTAGTGAATCAGAACGTAACTGGATTGTTTGTTAGTGAGTAAATGGAGGAAGTGATTGTATGGTTTCTAAATTTTCAAAATTAGCTTTGGCTACAGGGCTCGCCCTGGGCTCCACAATGGTTTTTGCAGAAAGCACACCCTATGTTGGACTGATGGCAGGCTGGGATGATGTGGCCGCTGACATTGATACATCGACTTCTTTATTAATGGAGAGCGCGTCAGTTAGCGGCCTTAACGGAACAATCGTTGGAGGTTTTGAAATTCCAATGCCAGGGGGTTTCATAAACTTTGAGGCCAGCATCGGCGACAGCTCTGCCGAGTATGTTGAGGAATCTGCTACGAGCGCCCTCACGATTACAAAGAATATTGGTTACGGTGTTGATGCGCTGTTTGGTACAAATCTGAATCGCTCAACCATCCTGTTTGGAAGTCTCGGGTACAAAATGGTTGATATGGAGTTCGCTTCTAACAGTAGCGGTTCCGGGCGATCTGACACGGAAGAAACCTTCAGCGGCGCCAGTGCCGGCGTAGGTTTGCAAACCGAACTCACGGACATGGTTGATGTTCGATTGCATTGGACACGCACGTTTTATGCTGAAGAAGAGATCTCGCTGAGTAACAACTCTCTTCAGTTTGAAGTAAAGCCTACCGGTAACAGCTTTAGCATTGGCGTGATCGGGAAGTTCTAAGCCTTTTCGGAGTAATGGCGAGACAAAAAAAGGGGGAGAAACAAAAATTGTTCTCCCCCTTTTTTATATTAATGTTGGACTGCTGTTAACTAGGTCTGGTTGTACTGCATTCTTGAAGTCCAGAAAAAGCGCCGCGACCTAACTGACTACGAGATTGAAGAGCATGGTCGTATACCCAGTCTCCATTTCTAACGACAGTGGCACGTATAAATGTGCCATCGATGAATGTATCCGTTTGTGTGCACTTAGCGTAATTAGGCGTGGATCCGGTAACACGACACCCGTCTTTGGAATTAACCCGGCAATAGCTCATGCTTTTCGTCATGTAACCATTCATCGTTACAGTCTTGGTCATTTCGTCGGCTGGAGCGGCTGGAGTGTTAACCTTTTTACCAAGATCGATTATCCGATTTCTCAGATCAACAATCTGTTTGTTAGCAGCATCCAACTGCTGACCCACTTCCTCGGCACCTTGGTTCACGAGGTTTGTGACCGAGCCACCCGCATCTTGCACGCTGGTAGTTGCGCCGAAATTACCGTTTTCTACCACGGTTTGCGGTGAAGCGGCGGCAGCCCTCTGCATCGCCGTGACTCTGCCTTGCTCGCCTTCGACGTCGGTGTTGAAGTTTTGTTGTGCTGATACCTGAAAAGCAGTCGCAGCCAGCAGAACTGTCAATGTTCCTGACACTCCTGCGACCTTAATACGGTGAAGAAAACTGTTCATTGTAATGGCACTCCTATAGCGCTTGAGGATTATCGTATAGGGCAATATAAATCATTAGGTTGAAAATTTTTAGTGGATCGGAAAATGCAACCAGGAAACCGGCTGAAAAGGAAACAAAAACGTTAATTAAGGTTTTTAAAAAGAGGGCCTAAAGGAAAATTGGTTTAACGAATACAGCTCAAAAGAGGCAGCAGACAAGGCATTTCAGCGAATATTCTGAACTCAGAAGAGCGTAAAAGAGTACAAATAGAAGACCTCAATAATATAATTGTAACAATTTGTAACAAGTCGGTGCGGCGAGGATCTAAACCTTACGTTCACGACCAGATTGACGTCGTTTGAACTGGTCGGAGTTCAAGTATTCCTGCTCGGTGAATGACCGGCTGGCATGGCCCAGTTCTTCGCTGATGTGCCTGAGATCATCCTCATTTGCCTCGATCGCCTGACTAGCGCCGGTGTGCCGCAAATAATGGGTTTCTGATTTTATTGATTTGAAGCGCTCGACTTCTTCCTGCAACGACTCTCTCTCGTCCTGTTTTACCGCCGTGGCCAATAGCGCCTTCTTATTACTGATGACCATCAGCATGGCGTTCTCATAAATGGTGGCAACGGCCCGGGCTTTAAGATTCCCGCCGTGGGAGGAGGGCAGTATCGGCGTCTGTTCACCCGGTACCGGCAGCATGGTGTTGAGGCCCAGGAAGTTCCGCCACCGCTTGAGGTAGGGCAGATACGCATCGGAGAGGGTGACTTCCCTAAGCTTTCCGCCTTTTCCGTAGATGGTAAAAACCCAGTATTCCATATCCTTGTGATGACGCTTTTTGAAGTCGCCGAAGCTGGGTTCTCGGTGCATGCCATTACTGTCGATTCGTGCAGACAGCTCACTCACGCGCAGATACAGGGCTTTCATGGTGACAATCACGAATAGCGTGCGCTCGTGCCTGGATGGATTCTCGTTGGCCGCCCGGGTGACCGTTGCGAGTAGTTCGTCCCACTCTGATCCGGTCAGGCGCCGCGGATTGGCACTGGTTGTTACAGTTGGATCAGACGTTTTTATCGCATGAACGCGGGATCGGGTTGAGCGCCGGATACTTGAAAACGGGTCTTTATCGAGAATGCCCAAATCCATCAGGTGAGCAAAGTACAGTCGCAGGCTGCCGCGAATGGCTTTCAGGGTAGCCGGTGCCACCCGGTACGTAAGGGTTTTCGTTTCTCCGTTCTCGTCCCGCTCGACACGATAGCTGAACGGTCGCCATGGTGCCTGGGGTTGCCGGTGTCCCGACTCATTAGAGAAAGCGGGTGTCACATTTCGGGATATCCAGGCGGCTGGCGGGGTTTCAACAAAGTTCAGGTAGCTCTGCAGCGTTTCACCATCCACCTGATTCAGTGTGCGCCGTGAGACGAGCCAGAGATAGTTGAGGAACCGCTGAACCTCGGTACGGTAACGACCGAAGGTTCCGGGCACCTGATCATAGCTCACAAGAAATCGCCGTGACGCTTCGTAATCCCGGTGAACCAGGTCCGTCGGCAGGTCAATTTGATCAAGGAAGGCTTTTACTGACGGATAGTCAGAGAGGTCATTATCCATGAACTCAATGTGGCCGGCAGCGTCAAACAGGGGGTGACCGGGGAAACCGCTCATCGGGATAGACCTCATAAAATGCGTATATCCCTAAATATACGCAAATATAGGGGGGATGGGAATAACGACTCAAATTCTCACCTCACTGCGTGTTTACGACCCCGCAACCCAGCGCCTTTCAATCACACTGCACTTTGGGCATTGCGCTATGTTGCGCTTGGACCCGAAAAACTGGGTTACGCAGTTGCAATTGCCGCAAACCGGAGCAGCTTCACTGTTTACAATGCCGAATCCTTTGCCACTGATTAGACGTAACAAATTCTCGTTCTTTTCGGAATTCGATAAATCGACCTCCGAATCCAGCGGAATATCCCCGGGAGGCATGGCCTCATGCCACAGCCGCCTCCTTGTCCTCCAGCGTCAGTTCCACGCGGAAGTGCGCCGGACCGGTCAGGTTGACCAAGGCGTCGAGGCCAAACTTGTTGATGCGGCCGTTCAGCAGGTCGTTCAGGCGGGGTTGGGTGATACCCAGGCGCTGCGCCGCCTCTTTCTGAGTGACGCCCCACTCCTTCACGCGCCTGGTGATCTGAATCATCAGCTCGGAGCGCAGGCGCATGTTCAGGGCTTCTTCAGGGGTGTCTTCAATCGCATCCCACACACTTTCGAATCGTTCGTTTGCCATGTCTGTCACCTGGCTAGGTTCCATGTAGTTCTGTTGGGTCTTTCGTTGGTGCCTTGGTTCCTAGTCTGGGATCTCGCTGTAACGTTTCTTGCCGATCTCGATGTCTTGCTTGTCGGTCTTCTGGCTCTTCTTCTGGAAGCAATGAAGAACGTAGATCGCATTACTGCGGTTAGCGACGTAGAAGACCCGAAAAGCGCCATCGTCCTCGCGGATCTTGATCTCCACCACACCGCGCCCCACGGACGGCATAGGCCGGTAGTGGGTCGGGGCCTCACCAGTCTGGGTCCTGTCCAGCTAGCAGCCCGCTTCTCGGCGCGCCTCGCCAGGGAAGTCTCGCAGGCTAGCCAGCGCATCCCCGAGGAACTCCAGGGGCTTTTTTTCTCTCGACATCGGCAGCTCCTGAGATCGTCTACCTCGAATGATATATCAGTATTGATATAAAGCAAGAGCGTTGAAACATATTGGTGGCGGGAGGATGTCAACCCATATCTAAACAGGTTTTGGCGGTGTGGTGTGTGCGAAGCGAAAGCTAAGCGCACACAACCGTGGCGAGGGCGCAGCCCGACCCAAGGCAATGCCAAGGGGCAAAGCCCCGCCCTTCCCCCGCGTAGCGACTCCAAAGCCTGAGTTAAGCGAGAACACCGATGTTACAGGCGCGCTGCCAGCTTTGCGGTGCAGATTGGGTTCGAGTAATCGTCAATCACGAACGAAGGCACGATGCTGTAGGTTTTGTTGGGCTCAAGGAACCACTGGGATTGACCGGTAAAGATTCGGTTTTCAGTGGCGTCATACTTCACTGACTGAAGCTCACAGCGAAACGTCAGGTTGTGCACTCCGGACGGAATCACTACCGGATGGGACGTTTGAATAGCCTTGTCGTTAATCTTGATAACAGCAACGTCCAGATTCTTGTGCTCCGCGTTTGGAACGCTCAGTTGGGCGGTTGCTTCGGTGTGCAGTGTCGCTGAAGGAACCGACTCGTCCGGGTGGTGAACAACGTAGTTTGGGTAGGAGCTTGCGGTGTTGGTGTTGTAGTCAGGAGCTGTCATGCAGCCAGTAATGGCGGTTGCAGCCAGTGATGTCACAAAGATGGTGCGTTTCATGTGTAGTCCTCGTCGGGGTTTGCGGTATTTGATAGCTCGGTAATTGTCGTATGATACCTGTTATACCAATATCATGACGCTCGGAAACCCAAATGCCCGATCAAGCAATAAAGGTTCTCAGTTACTGGAGAGCGGCCCTGGCAGATAGTCAGTTAGGTCGCGGCGCTTTTTCTGCCTCACAAGTCCGAGGCCTGAACGGTCGGGGGCTGATGCTAGATCAATTACGCACTCAGGAGGTCGAAACGGACGAATCCTGGCTGTCCAGTGCCCATGAGCAGGCGGCAACCGTTTCTGAGGCTGACGTTGAGGGATGGTTTCAGGGTAGTGATGCGCCTTGGGTCAGATGCGTTGTGTACCCGTATGTGTATCTCAGAGCAAGCTCGCATCGCCACGGTGCCAAAGTTCGGTCGTTGGCGCCTGAGATGTTTGCTCCGGTCAGCTTCACGGTTCTTGTTAATCGCGAAGGCAAAATCATAAGTCATGGCAGGCCGGGGGTCGCACGGGAACTACTTGAGCCCTCACACGTAGGGCAACCTCTGATTCTTGGTTCCGTCAGGGAGCTTGATGAGTTCTTCGACCGCGAAGCGTTCCCCGACTGGCTTGATGAACAGCAACCTGATGTTGATGACCGGTGGCCCCTGGCCTGGGTTCTTGATTATTGCGAAAAGATACTGGATGAAGTGGTTAAGGTTTCCCTGAATGAGCCATTAATCGATGACACGGAGGCCCGCTACTCGCTGACCGAGCAAGGCCTGATCCATAAGGCGCAACAAATCAGTACAGCGGTCAGGCCGCTGATCGAGACCTACGACGCAGCATTGAATGCGAATAAGCTCAACTCAGTGTTTCGCACGGTTGCGCTTGGCAAGTCCGGGCCTGACACCAAGCCTTCAAACATTAAAAGGAAAGCCGCATTCGAACGCGGCCGGGTGCTTGGAGTTGATCAGAAGGCAGCGATTGAAAAAGCACTCTCGGCACCAGTGGGAAGTGCGACATCGATCAGCGGCCCGCCCGGTACCGGCAAGACGATTATCTTACAAGATCTGGTAGCGAACCTCCTGGTGGAAGCTGCGCTTGAAGGCCGCGATCCCTCGTTGGTGATGGTGGCCTCAACGAACAACCAGGCGGTTACAAACGTTCTGGACAGTTTCGGGAAAGTCGATCACAAGGAGTTAGGGATTCTTGGTGGACGATGGATAGACGTACCCGAATCGTTGGGCGTCTTTATTGCAAGCCACCACAGGTCCGACTCCGCTCGAAAAGAAGGTTACCTGATACCGGATGAGATCGAGAAATACGAATCTGCAATAGACGTCTCAGAGCAAGAACAGAAATATCTTGGGTATGCAGCTCAATGCATTCCCGGTGTCAGCTTGGATCAAGGTATCGATGTGGCGACAGAAGCGATCCGTGCAATGTTGAGAGATATTTCGGCAGTTGCTGGCCAGCTTTGCACGGTGACGAAAGATTTCAGGGGGCTTAAATCAAAGACAGCGTTTCGCCGCTTCAGAAAGCACCTGTCCAGGCTGAACCAGAAAGTCATTCGCTACGCTGGCACCCCTTTAACAACGGGTGTGCCGGAATTTAAGCGGTTGATTGAGTTGCTGGCGGAATACGATCGGGCAGCCGAGCGTCACAACAAAAGCATCACGAGTGCGAAGGCCGAGCATGACAGATACTTGAAAGCGGTAGCGCAGATGCCATCGTGGCTGAATAGGCTTCGGGGTTACCCAATTTTGAATACCGTTGTGGCGGCTCATGAAATCAAAACGGTAGGCGCAAATGCGGCAACCAAAGCGGTCACCAATAAACGCCTACATGAGATTAACGTTGAGTTCCATCAGGCTGTCGCGTCTATCCAGAAAGATCAATTTGTTGAGGCTCTGGGGCCAGCGATTGAGCGATTTGTTGACAGTATGATGCGCCCTACCCTGTTTATGCTGGCCGTGCGGTACTTCGAGGGTCGCTGGCTGTTAGAGGTAAAAGCTACCCTGAAAGCAGGCGATACCGACAAACGCTCTTACGTCAAAACCGAACGAAAGTGGCGCCGGCGCAGCAAGCTTCACCCATGCCTTGTGTCGACACTTCACTCGCTGCCGCGCCATCTGACCTACTGGGATCAGCTTGCAGGTCAGGAATTACCGGCGTTCGAGTTCCTGGACTGGTTGGTTGTGGATGAGGCTGGCCAAGTATCGGTAGATGTCGCGGGTCCGAGCCTGGTGCTTTCAAAGCGTTTGTTGGCAGTTGGTGATGAAACACAGATTGAGCCGGTATGGTCGATCTCCGAGCAGATTGATATTGGCAACCTTGCCAGCACAGGGATGATTGATACGAAATGTGACATAGACAGCCAGTTCAGCGCTCTGAACAAGCGTGGCATTACAGCTTCCCGGGGAAACCTTATATCAGCGGTAAAGGCGAGCGAAGAATCGCCCATCATGCTCACCGGTCACAGACGTTGCGTCCCGAGCATTATTCAGTTCTGCAACGATCTTTGTTATGACGGCAAGTTAGAGCCCCTTCGTCAGGAGAAAAACTGTTCCGTGCCTGCCGTTGGCTATTGGCATGTTCCCGGTGTTTGTGTGCGAGCTGGTGGAAGCAGAAAGAATGAAATTGAGGCTGCAGCCATTGCAAGTCTTGTCGGAGAGAAAAAAAATGTTTGGATGGCCGAATGCGATCAGGATCGACTTCAGGATACTGTGGCAATCGTAACGCCTTTTCGACAACAGGCGGTGGCAATAAGGAAAGCCCTGAAGTCGGTGCTTGGTAGTGAGGCCGATTCAGTGACCGTGGGGACCATTCACTCATTGCAGGGCGCGCAGCGTCCCGTGATCCTCTTTTCTCCAACCTATTCGGCGCATCGAATAAGCCAGATCTTCTTTGACGATACCCCCAACATGCTCAACGTCGCCGTGAGTCGAGCGCAGGATCATTTCTTCGTCGTAGGCGATCTTGATGTTCTGCGCTGCAGTACAGGCCCAGCGAACGCGTTGTTTAAGCACATTCACCAGGTAGGTAAACCTTATGTCGGCGCTGTCGACTCTGAAGCGATCCTGGCAGCTATGGAGGATCACTGGGGCGAGTGCCCGGGTAATAAGCTCACCGGGCTCGACGAGCATACGGATTTCTTGGCAGGGGTTCTGAAGCGAACGAACCTGTCGGAGTTAATGATCGTCACCCCTCTTTTAACGCCTGACGCGCTACGTATCCATGGAAACGAGCTGGCGCGTCGAGCGCAAAGCGGTACGCGAATAGAGATTATTACCTCGCGCCAGCTCAATTATGGTGGGGAGTGGTCTGAAATGTTTGCGAGAGGGTGCGAGTTACTTCAGAGCAAAGGGGTGATGATCAGGATCGTTGATTCACTGACTCATGGGGCATTGTTCATCGATCGCGATCGTGAGTGGCTTATCACTGACGGAAGCTGGCTAGGCATTGATGAATCAGGCGCGTTTGTGCGATTTAGTGAGTATTTTAAGCAGCCCGAGTCGGTCAGGTTGAGCACGGACAACCTGACAATAGAGCATCAGCGGTACCGGTCAGGTGTTGGCCTTGAATACACGCAAGAGCCGTCATCGAGTGTTGCTTAACCTGTTGTGTGGCAAACCGGACAAAAACCAATACAACATGCACTACACTATTCGCAAATAACGTTATCCCAAGGAGTGCCCAGGCATGAGCGTTCAACTGACTCGTCAAACTGTTACTGAAGAATGTATGGATTTAGAGCTGACCCCAGATCAACAAGGTCAGTTTGATAAATTGGAGTCTGTACAGGACAAGGCAGCATACCTCGACGCCCTACTCGGCGACGACAGCGTAACGGTGAGCAGCATCAGTTCAACGTCGACGGACGGTTACAAGGATTTGGCCGAGGATAACGGCAAACCTCAACCGTGTGCCGAGCAGGATTACCTTGATTATCTCGACAAAAACCGAAAGCAGGCAACGCCGATCAACGAGTACAAAGTACGGTTCGGTGAAGTCATGGAAGACAGCAATATTGAGATGGTAACAGAGAAGGTCAACGCTACCTCTTACCAGGAAGCGGTCGAATCAGTGTTCAAGGGAGCCATTGCGGATGGCCGAACCATTGATCGGCTATTTCCTGGCGCCGGGGAAACCCCGCCTGTTCTTATTCAGCTTGATAGAAATATTTTTGATCTCACGGCTTCGGCGGACAACGACACGGTACTGAAAGTTGGCGCAATGGAAGTGAACATCAACCGGAACAATCACAACCTGTCAGTCACAATGACGAACGCCCTCAATGGGGATGAAGTCGATGCCATGTCGATCAGTGACCAGGATTACCTGCAGGCGCTCGATGACGGCATGAAACAGAATTCCGGGCCCTCACTTGGTTAGAGGCCATATAATTCCAACGGTTTGTTGAATCTCGGCAAATTGCATTAGCGTTCTCCAGTAGGCCCTTGCGTCGTCCGTTGTTACGGATGGCGTTTTTTTTGCGTCTGTAATAAGCAGTAGCCCTCTCACCCAATCGTCGGGGTAACCGGACTGACGAAGATGGTCAATCAGCTCCCATCGATCAGCGAATTGCGAAAATGGCACGAGCTGGCGGGCACGTATCAGTAAATTCAATCCTTTCAACGAACGCTCAGGTAGCGACAGTCGTTGCGCCGCCCAGACGCCCTGTGGCTCATCTAAATTCATCAGAATGGACGGGTTTTCGAGTACAGCGCGCACAATCAGGGCGACAATGGGATGAATAGATTCTATGCCAGGCGCGGCGTGTGTGTGGCTGCGAAGTGGATGCGGCCCGACCGCATACCCTATGCGATGACGAAGCTCTTCTGCCAGCAGAGGCGCTGCCATATCCGGGGCTATCAGGTCGATGGCCGCATGGGCTTGAACCGTCGCTTCCGGGCTGGCAGATAGACCGTGACGCATGGTCAAGGCATTCTGATCAAGCCAGGAATCCCCAAGCGTTGCTGCCTGACATTCAAGAAACCCCTCAATTCCGACCTCTTCAATGAAGGTGTCCGGATCCTGCCCCTGGGGTAATTTAAGGAAAGAAACGGTTTGTTGATCTCTGACAAGAAGAATGAGTTGATCGACAGTGCGTGTTGTAGCCTTTCTCCCGGCCGCGTCACCGTCGAAACAAAACTGTAGGTCAGCAATGTCACGGCGCTGAATTGTTCGGTAATGGGATTCTGTAAACGAGGTGCCCATGGCGGCGACAGCGGTAAGTCCGTGTCTCGCCAGTGCCAATACATCGGTATAACCCTCGACTACGTAGAGGGTATCGGTCTGTTGCAGAGCGTACCATCGCTTCTTGCTGTCCAGGGAGATCTGATCAGGAGGTGTCAGGCCATATAGAACGTCCCGTTTTTGGAAAACCGGAGACTCGCTGGTGTTGACGTATTTCCCCGGGCCGGACTTGTCCGAGAGTGCGCGCCCGGCAAAAGCACAAACCTGCCCCTTTTCGTTAATGATCGGAAACATCAGTCGGTCAATAAACGTCATCCGACCATCGGATTTAATCAGTCCAGTGTCGTGTAGAACCGCTTTCACGTCACCTGTTGCGAATTTGCTGGCGGAGACAACATCATCAGTCAGATTGTAAGATTCAGGGGCATAGCCAAGCATGAAGTCAGCGACAAGATTTTCGTTTATATGTCTCTCTTGAAGGTATTCGGTCAGACGACCAGAACTTAAAAGAAGATCATGGAAAATCTTAGAGACAGTCGCTAAAACCTCATAATAAGGCTTATCTAACTGCCGCTTTTTCTTGAAAGAAGGTTTCGCGGATTTCTGAAAATCAATCCCAGCCCTTTCTGCAAGCCACTCTGTAGCTGCATCGTTTTCCGTTCCGCGAATATTTGCCGCAAACGTCACGGCATTCCCCTTGGCCCCGCAACCACGGCACAAATACACCTGTTTTGAGGGGTTTACATAGAACGATGGAGTTTTTTCATCATGAAATGGACAGAGCCCAACAAGCTCCCTTCCCTGACGCTTAAGCGCAATTCCAAATTCTTCAATCAAGGCCGCCAGGTCGTTGGCGGCGATGATGTCCTCAGTTGAATGAAAGCTATTTTTGGATTGCACGGTAAACCGGACTTTTATTAAATGGGGACGTTGTAGAATAGGTTATCACATTGGATAAAATGCGATTGCCGCAAACCCGATAAGGTATCTGCACTATGAGCGAATGGGACGACTGGCTCGATGAACCAGAACTGCCTGCGCCTGCCAAACCTAAGAGCAGCGTATCTCTGACTGTGGAGCAGGATAAGATTGCGAATCACCGATTCGGTCCAATGATTGTGTTGGCCGGCGCTGGTAGCGGCAAAACAGCAACGTTGTGTTCACGCACGGGTCGGTTGCTCGACAGTGGCGTGACACCCAGCTCTATCCTCTTTCTTACCTTTTCACGCAAAGCGGCCACCGAAATCAAAAACCGGCAAACCAATCTATTCGGTCAAGATGGCGCGGATGTCCGAGTGGATACTTTTCATGGTTTTGGTTATCGCTTCCTGGAGCTTTACAAAGACCTCTTTGGAATTCCAGAAGACTCGCGCTGGGGCATCCTGAATGAATCGGATCAGAAGCGGATGCTTTCAGAAATAGGTAAGGAACACTGCGATAAGCACGATGTTGAATTTAAAAAGTTTCGCAAATTCCTCTCGGACAAGTTTGGGTACTGGTCTGGGATGAAGCAGGAGGGCAAGTGCCCAAAAAACCGGTCTGACGCGATTAAATTTTTGGCCGAGTTTCAGCAGAAAAAGACCGGTGAAGCTCAGATAAAAGTAACCCAATGGGACCATCTTGCCGCCCAAACTCTTGTTGATTATGAAACCGATAAGCGAAAGGGTGGCTACCTCGACTACGATGATCTATTGCTGCTTCCCGCCCGGGCGTTGAGTAAATTCCCGAAAATCGCGGAGGCCATTGCGGCCGAGTACGAATACATCATGGTGGATGAGTCTCAGGATACAAACCTGATCCAGTATCTCTTGGTGAAAACTCTGGGAATGCATCACGGCAATGTAGTGATGGTTGGCGATGATGACCAGTCGATTTACGGTTGGCGGGGCGCCAAGGTCGCGAACCTGCGTCGGTTCATGAAGGATTTTAATGCGCCGGTTCAGCGGCTTGAAGAAAATTTTCGCAGTCATAGTGGGATTGTTGAATCGGCCAGAAAGCTGATAAATCACAACGAGGTTCGCCTGCCAAAGCAGCCCTTTTCCAAGCGCGAAGACGGTGTGCCACCCGCTCTTGATGTATCAGAAACGGATCGGGATATGGCCCGAAGTATTGTCAAGCACGTTCAGGGGTTACAAAGAGAAGGTGTTCCGCTGGCGGATATGGCGGTTCTGTATCGCACAAACCGCATGACCCAGATTCTCGAGCCAGCGTTAAAACAGGCTGGAGTTCCCTATTCGGTCGTGGGCGGGATGTCTTTTTATGAGCGAGCGGAGATTCAAGCGGTTGTTGCCTGCGTCCGCATGAGCACAAAGACGGATGATTTCCATGCACTGCGGATTCTACAACCGTACATCGATGGAGTCGGTAAAAAAGGTCTGAGTGAGGTCATTGAAAACCTAAAAAATGAAGATAAGAATCTGAGGGACATTGCGTTGGCACCCGGCGATTCGGCTCGAAGGTTCGGAAAATCCGGTCTTTCGGTGAAGAAATTCTGTGCCAGCGTGTTTGTGAAAACGATTATTGAAAATGCGGAAAAAGGCCGGGGCCCAGAAGAAAGCGTTAAGCACCTGGTGCAGTGGATGAAAGACGGCCCAATGAAAGTGCTTGATCGCGAGAAAGACGACGTTCTACGGATGAAGCGGGACAAAAATCTTGAACAACTGTGCTTTGAGATAGGAAATGCAGGAACCGATGACTGGGTTGAATATCTGATGGAGGCTCCGATCACGGATTACGTGGCAGAAAAAGCGGATAGCGACTACCTGACACTTTCAACGATTCACAGAAGCAAAGGTCTTGAGTGGCCCCATGTCATGATCTCCGGGTTTTCAGATGGCATTATGCCGATGGATCGTGCGGCTCTTAACCCTGCTGCAAAACCTGATAACAATCCGCTGGCTGAGGATGCGGATGATGGTGGCAAACCAGAGGAAGAGCGTAGAACAGCCTATGTTGCGATTACCCGCGCAGCTGAAACATGCTCGGTTTTTCACGCATGCGAGTATCGTTTTCCGGGTTCGGAGCCCGTAAGACTTAACCTTTCAAGCTATGCACTAGAAATGGGCCTATCTCCCAAGCCTGAGCAACGCCACCTTTTGAACGATGATGATGGTTTTGATCAGAGTTGCGGCGACTCGGATTCAGATAATGGGGTTGAGGCCGTTTTCAGGGGAGCTTCGATGGCATAATTGCCCTATTCAAATATGGAATAAGCCGGTCTATTCGACTGACTTAGGGGCGATTATGTTGTTCAAGAATCTTACTGCATACCGGTTCACAAAGCCGTGGAGGATCAGTCTCGGTGATCTTGAGGCGGGGGTTGCACAAAAACCGTCTCGGGACTGTCAATTTCAAGAGCTTGAGTTCATCGGTTTTGACTATGTTCACGAGCACACCCGCCTGCGCGTTTGGCCCATCCAAAATGAAAAAGCTTTCCTTCTTAAATTAACCCAGGCTAAGCGGTTACTTCCTCCGGCTGTCCTCAAAGAAGAGGCGCGAAAGATCATCTCGCAAAAGGAAAAAGCCACCGGTGAGCCGGTCAAAGGTCCCGAAAGAAAAGAGATTATCAGCCAGGTAAAAGATGATCTTCTCCAAAAAGCCTTCCATAAAAAGTCCGCTATCCAGATGGTTGTTCATTTGGAAAATCAGGAAATCTGGATTGATCAGGTATCTGAAAAAAAGTGTGAAATGGCGCTTGGACTTCTCAGGAAAGCGACTGGATCTTTGCCAGTTGAACCCATTTCCAATTCCGGAGAGATCGTTGAGCAGCTTAGTAGTTGGTTGCTGAATGAAGATAATTGCCCCGATGGAATTTCTGTCGGCGACGCGGCAAAGCTCGTCGACACTACCGATGCCAAGGCCCACATCAACATTAAACGCCAAGACTTGAATACCGATGAGATCAGGGCGTTGCTTGATGATCGCTGTGTCGTATCTTTGGGTATTGAAATCGGCGACCAGTTGGTCGCTGAATTGACGAATCTCAGGGGTTTGAAGTCCATTAAACCGAAAGAAGCGTTTGATCTGGGAAGTAATGAAGGCGATGACCCCAACTCTGCTTTTGATGCGCTTGTTTACTTAAGTGTCGAAGAAATCGCTGCTGCTCGGCACAAGCTTAAAGGCGGGCTTCTGGAAGCAACCCAATCGAATGAGGAAGCAGTGGCATGACACATTTCGTAGATAGAGTGGTCGATAATATTGATGCATTAATCGGCTATGCTCATGGTGCCCTGTTCAAAACAAACCCCCGTGAAATGATTGATATCGTCACCACCGATGATGATCACACCTTTGTCACCAAAGAAGGTGCTCTGGTGACCATTCTTAGACTTCGTGGAACGACCGCCAAACTGTTTGATCCTGAGCTTCTGAGCGTGATCAATGAAATTTCAGAGGTCGTCGGGCAGGACATAATTCGGGGCGGTAACCATGGGTTCAGCGTAAGTTTTGAGTTTGACCCGGATGAGGCTTATAACTACGCCAAGCGAACACTTAACGGAAGTCTGAACACGGCAAAAAGACTTGGGCTTGGCAAGTTAATGTCGATCATTATTGAGGAAAAAGCAGTAAAAATGGCGGAATATTGCCATGTAGAGAATACCTATATCGCGCTGTCCACTTATCCCAGATCGCTTCACAAAGACGATATGAAGAGCCAGGCGCTTGAGCGCGCGGAAGCCATGCAGACCTGGCCGGATACCGCAGAAGCACTGATGGGCGACATGGCGTACCCAGCATTGCGCACCCGGCACCAGACGATGATCTCATCATTCTTGTCGCGGATGGAGAGTTTGGAATCTCTGGATACGGTTGGCCTTCTAATGGATACCCTTTCGGTCAAGGCTTACCTGAAGGACGTAAAGAGATTGACCGACCATGGCTCATCGATTGCCTGGCAACCCCGGACAATGGAAGACGCCCTTACCCGAATTCGGGTACCTTCCTCCGCGAAGGAATCTAAGGGAAAGAAATTTGATTTCCTAATGCCTCCTACCTTTGGACAGCAATTATTTGGTTCAACCATTGAAACCATCGGATTGAAATATGCGGTTATGGGCAACCGACTTTACTATTCCTGTGCGGTTTCTGAAGGGCCAAGCAATCCGGAGACATTTGACCGGTTAATCACTCAAGCGGCCAACCTGGATCTCCCATTTCGCATTACGATCAGCATGAAAGGAAGCGGAATTGGCGTCGATGCGCTGGACAACGCATTGGCAGGAACTTTCCCCTGGATGAGCACGGCCAACGGGCAGCGCAAGGAAGCCGTTAAAAATCTGACACGCTATGAAACTGAAATGAATGGCGTGGTACCAGCGATGTATATCACCGCCTGCACTTGGGCCGATGCTAAGCCGCGATATTCCAAGAAAAACGGCGTGCAATACGATCTGGGGCAGATAAGCGAGAGAGCGACGAAGCTCAACCGGGTCATTCAATCGTGGGGCGGGATGCAGACACGGGACACATTCAATGCCCCGATCGAAGGATCGTTAAGCACACAGGCAGGGTTGTTCGATCACCCTTTGGGGTGCGTTATGGCCCCGACAATGCCTGACGCTATAGGTATGACGCCTATCTTTCGACCCACAACCAGTTGGTCTGAGGTTGACGGTAACGTGATGCTTCGAACTGAAGATGGAAAGTTCCTGCATTACCAGCAAACCAGCAAGCGACAAAATGCGTGGGTAACGCTTCTCGTTGGGCCTATGGGTTTTGCGAAAAGTACAACAATCAACACACTCAACTTCTATTACCTGGTCTCCCCGAGTGCTGAGTCAGAGATACCTTATCTGCGATGCATGGATATCGGCCCATCTTCTCGGTCAATCATTGATGCGGTTCGCCAGTCTCTGCCCGCAGATAGGCAGGAAGTGGCAAAGTACATCCGAATAGAAAATTCCCCCGAATATATGATTAACCCATGCGATACAGCATTTGGCCTTGAAGAGCCGCTGCCAAATCATCGGGCCTATCTGGTCAATCTGATTACAACACTGTGCGTTGGAATGTCCGGTGAGCTGGCAAATCTACTGCCAGGTCTGGTTACAACTATTGTGATAAAGACCTTTAAGGCTTACGCCTCCAAAGAACATGGAGGGGATCGGCCCCGGCAGTATTACCCGAAAGCAAATGCACTGGTGGATCAGAAAATTACCGATCATGGCATTGAGATTGACGAGCTTACAAGCTGGCATGAGCTGCGCGATGAGCTATTTGAAGCTGGTGAAACCCGCGCCGCCCTAATTTGTCACCGCAAGGCGATGCCCGTTCTTTCAGATATGATCGCAATAGCATCAATGGAAGAAATTCGGCAGGAGTACCCGGAGGCATATAACGGGGCACCGTTGCTTGATATATTTTCCCGGAATATTCGAGAAGCGGTAAACATCTTCCCTATTTTGCAGGGTGAGACCAAGTTTGAGCTTGGCGAATCTCGCGTCATTTCGCTGGACCTGGAAGACCTGGTTCCGAAGACGATGACCAAAGATGGTTTATGGCAAGCTTCCATTGCGTTCTTTATCGGGTACAACCTGCTTACGAGTGATTTCTTCTTCCACCGCAGTTACCTGAAGTATGTTCCTCAGCGCTACCTTCGCTACCACACGCGCCGGGTCCAGCACCTTGAGACGTCGCGCAAACGGTTTTCGATGGACGAGCGGCAACGATTCTCAAAGGTTCCGGCTGCGCAGGCGCAGGTGGACTCAATGATCGCAGAGGGTCGCAAGAATCTAGTTGATATAATGGTTGCCTCACAGATGTTCGAGCACCATACGGAGACATCAATAAACCTTGCGACAAGCATCATTATTTTGGGTGCCGGCAACATGACGCCCAAAGACGAAGAGGGTGTAAAGTCCCGATTCAGCCTTACCGACAGCCAAATGAAAAAAATCCGTAGCATTCGCAAGCCCACCAAAAAGGGAGCGGAAGTATTCACGATTTTTAAAACTGAAGATGGCTCGCAAGCGCATTACGGGTATCTGACTGATGGCAGCATCTACCTATGGCTGATTGCAACGGAAGCGGTTGATCGGTCGATGCGAAACCGAATGTATGAGCGATTTGATGAGACCGAAGCCTTGAAGCGATTGGCGATACGGTTCCCGGGGGGCTCTATCAAATCTGATATAGACGCTCGCCTGGCAGAGCTTAACGATGACGTTATTGATGAAGACAAGATCTCAGGAAACATTATTGAAGAGTTCATCGAGGAATGCGCATCAGTCACGATTGGGTAGTATTTTTGTAGCTCACATTAAATGCTGGTGCGGACTTGCAGTCTTAAAGAAAGTTAATCATTATCGATTATTTGGTAGCATGCACAGTTAGCGTGTAGAGGTGGACCCTTGCGGTTAAAGTTTTGAAAACACCATCCTTGAAAACACCACCGAATGGAGGAACAGATGTTTCTGGTGGACTATATTCTCATCAAAAAAAAGAACCATAAAAGCTCGAAAATTTGCGAATTGTCGGTTAATCTTGCTGAAAACCACGTAATACAGGTTGGGGAGATCACTCAAGGTTGGTTTATCGGTCGGTCTGACGGCGCCTCATTCAGCAAGATTATCCTCTGCGACCGAAGCGGTCATGAGTTCATGCTTGTTGTGAAGCTCGAGTCCTCGGCCGAGGAAGGGGAAGTTCAGGCATTGCTGACGGAACAGGGTTTCGTTCACGTGGGCTCGCTGAAAAGCGAGAAAAATCACCCAGATTTAGTGCGCATCCCTGTCAAAGTGTTTAATTCGGAGATCGAGAGCATTAGATCTCTTGTGTAAAATCAGGGTAAAGTTGAAAGCTCGCAGCCACCGCTGCCCGAAAAACCGATGCGCATGAGGAAAAAGGGAGAAAAATGTCAGCCTCATTTTTTATAAAGCTTCGCGACGAAGGCTATGAAATGTCTATCCAGGGAAGCAAACAAGGATCGTTGGCCATGCACGATGGCAACCTAAAATTGTTTTCAGATCTGAGCCTTCCAAGTTCAATCATTGATGATGCAAAGGCGGCCGGCGCCACTGATAATCGCACCAGCATTACAGAGATAGCAGCGGACTTAAATCGTACTTACGGTGCTTCTGCAAAGCAGTTAAACCTAATCCGATCTCAGATTGACGATGCTGTTGACGCCACGAACTCATCACCCAAGTTGTCCTGATTTCGTTTCCCCGGACACTAACGGGGCTTCTGCCTCGTTGACTCCATCTTTCTCTCTCACTTCCATATATATTGCATATCCTTCAGCGTGCCTCTGTCCCGAGCTACTGCGACGGTCTTATCCCACGTCAGGTCTTGGCGTGAAATCCAGTCACCATCCTCAAGGGTTGTTTTTGCGATTTTTTCAATTAGCTGATTAAGCAGATCAAGCGTCTCGCTGCACAGTGGCGTTATTTTATGGATCGTTTGAGAAAATGATTTGTCGTTTAAATAGCGTCCGTACCAGAGTCGAACGGCACGCATGTGTCGTGGGTCAGTGATAAAATCGGCCTCTATAACGGAGGCGTTATTATCCAGGGCCTGACCCATTGAGAGACCTAGCTGTTCACACCAAGCGTCCAGAACGTAGATATTCCGCGGCATAGTGCTTGCGTCTGAACTCTCCCAGGAGGACAGGCTCTTCCGGTCGACGCCCAGAATCCCCGCAAGCCTCTCCGCTGTAATGCCTAGTTGCTTTCTACGTTGAGACATCCGTAGTGCAAAATTTGTTTTGTCGAAAATAGCTCACCCCGCATTCAAAAATGTTAAATAGACTATTGCATTTGTGTAACAAATAAACACACAACCAAAGAGTAATTTTATACGCAAAAAAAAGTTAAATAGATCATTTGGGTAAGATTATGGACAGTATGTATTTGCACCTATGCGTGTTATTTGGAATAGTTCGAACCGCTGATCTATGGCGCTATAGCGCCCCTATAGTGCACGGATTGGCATAAAAGGGTTTAGCCGGGAACGGCAAGTGGACCCAAGGCTCGCCAGCCTCAACAAGTGGAAAAAATCGAGGACAGAGCCCAGTCCTACCTAATACGCGGAGATGCCCATGTTTGTTTGCGAATACGTTCTGAGTTGGAAACTATTTTCTGAATCCGATGCTGTCGAGGACGTCATAATTAACCTTATTCCAGACGCAACATTGCCATTGGCCGATTTCAAATACGCATGGTATTTAGGATGTGCCGATGGCGCGCCTTGTAGTCGAATCGTACTTATTGATTCAGAGGGTATCGAATACATTTTGCCAATCCGGATGAGCACTGAAGCACAGCATCGCCTGGTTCACAATTTCTTTGTTGGTGCCAACTCTATCCGAATCTCTGAACTCCCAGAGACTGATGCCAAAGAACAGGCCGAGAAGGTATATCAGATGCCCCTGACAAGCTTTGCTTCTGAGCAGGCAATGATCCTCGCCCGGATGACAGACTAGACTCAACCACCCGGCACTCAAAATGACCAACCAATCGCAAAGGGCATTGCGCTGTGGCGTCCTGCCCGCTTCTTTTATGTCGATCCGCCTGAAACTGCACTTCAATAATCTGACAACATCTGTGTGCTTTGCGTGGCCCGTGTTTTCAGGGATGTTTATTTGTGACGAACCGCCAGCAGCAAAGGGGAAACGGATGATTTGCCCTGAGCGGGCCCTGGTCGATTCACTGAGCAACTAACTGCATTGGAAAATAAGGAAGGCCACTTGTGCGCCTGGTATCACCTATATATAATGATACCATTGATAGCAGTTAATCTGAGGGCTACCAAGTGGCAAACGTGAATGTAAGAAATCTGCCCGATGAGGTGCATCGGGCCATCCGAATCCAAGCCGCTCAGCGCGGCCGCAGCACCGAGGCCGAAATCCGCGACATCTTGGAGAGGGCAACGAGGCCCGAGGGCCGCGTGAAGCTTGGCTCGTTCCTGGCCTCCATCGCCCGCGAGGCTGGCGGCCTAACCGATGAAGAGCACGCCTTGTTTGAGAGCGCGCGCGACAAGTCTCCGGCTCGTGCGGCGAATTTCGAATGATCCTACTCGATACGAACGTAATTTCGGAGCCGCAGCGCCAGAAGCCCAATGCTCGCGTCATTGACTGGATCGACGCGCAAGCGCTGGAAACTCTCTATCTGTCCGCGATCACGGTAGCCGAGCTTCGTGCGGGTATCGCGCTGATGTCGGCCGGAAAGCGCCAGGCCCGCCTGCATGAGAACCTGGAAAAGCATCTGCTGCCGATGTTCGCCAATCGGGTGCTGTCGTTCGATATGACTTGCACGAAGGCTTATGCCGAGCTGCTGGCCAAGTCCCGTGCTGCCGGCTTGGCGGTCGAAACGGCCGATGCTTTCATTGCAGCCATCGCCCTCGCCAACGGCTTCACCGTCGCCACCCGCGACACCAGCCCTTTTGAGGCTGCCGGGCTGAGCGTCATCAATCCGTGGGAGGCGGCACTATCAAGATAGCGTTCGCCGTAATGCTTCGCAGCTACCACACTGGGATTCGGCGCAAAGTTACCAACTTTATTAATACCGACAAGCCCTGAACCGGCATTGACACCGCCATGTCACGGTGAAAGTTACCATCTTTATTTTTAATGTTCTGAGCTTTTTAGGCGACAGAATGCGGCCTGTAGAGATGTTTAGTTACCGATTTTATTATGACCCCACATCTGGAAACTGGACCGGCTTGCCCGTTCGCTGAAAGACCTGGTTGAAATAGTCCAGGAGCTCCATGATCGAGAAATCGGCTTCAAGTCACTGACGGAATCCATCGACACCACCAGTTCCGGTGGCCGCTTGGTGTTCCATATCTTCGGTGCCTTGGCTGAGTTTGAACACGACCTGATTCGGGAAAGGACGATAGCCGGATTGCAGGCAGCCCGGGCCCGAGGGCGAAAAGGTGGCCGAAAACCGGCCATGTCAGACGTTGATGTGAAGAAGGCTGCGGCGATGCTGTTAGACCCGAATATCACGAAAAAAGAAGTGGCTGAACACTTTGCTGTTAGTCGCACGACACTGAACGCTTCTCTTCAACGGCTGACGCAGGGTTTCTATAGCATCGGCCAAGATTGTTGACGCCGAATACTGATTAATACAAAATTATTAGTATATACAACATTTCTCATCGTAGAAGGGGGATTATGAAAGCACTATTACTTATAATTGCTGTGCTGTTTAGCGCGAATTCGTTTGCTGGCGTTGATGAAGCGGATGCTGCTTATGACAATGGTGCTTACAAAAAAGCGTTTCATTTGTTCAAAAAAGCAGCAGAGCAAAATAAGGCTGATGCGCAGTTCAACTTAGGGATGATGTACCGTAAAGGTGAAGGCACTGTTCAAGATTACAAAAAAGCGATTCATTGGTACAAAAAAGCAGCAGAGCAAAATTATGCTAATGCGCAGGTCAGCTTAGGGACTATGTACAAGCACGGTAAAGGCACTGTTCAAGATTACAAAAAAGCGATTCATTGGTACAAAAAAGTAGCAGAGAAAAATAATGCTGATGCGCAGTACAACTTAGGGCTTATGTACAATAACGGTGAAGGCACTGTTCAAGATTACAAAAAAGCGTTTCATTTGTTCAAAAAAGCAGCAGAGCAAAATCAAGCTGAGGCGCAGAACAACTTAGGGCTTATGTACAGTAACGGTGAAGGCACTGTTCAAGATTACAAAAAAGCGTTTCATTTGTACAAAAAAGCAGCAGAGCAAAATCAGGCTGATGCGCAGTTCAACTTAGGGATGATGTACGGTAAAGGTAATGGCACTGTTAGAAACTATGTTAGAGCACATATGTGGTGGAATATTACTTCTGCTCAGTATGGAGATACTGAGGCGCAGTATAATCTGGGTATCATTGAAAATGAAATGACTTCTGCTGATATATCTAAAGCGCAAAATATGGCTAGAAAATGCGTTGCTAGTAACTACAAGGACTGCTAAAAATGTCAGATAATAAATTTACGACTCAAAATGCTGTTTGTGCTTATAATTATTGGCCTTTAGCCATGTCGATCTATGCTATGGTTTTACCTTGGAAAACTTCAGTACGTAATATTTTATTAATCCAAGGAGGACGTCCGGTGCGCTACTTTTTCTTATGTCTATCGATTATTTTGTCTTTCAATGTCTCTGCTGTCGAAATCGAAAGAGACGCAGAAATTCAGGCGGATATTGTAGGTGATTCTGAGCTCATTTATGCCGTAGTAGGTATGGTTCGCGGGAATGGTTATACCTGCGACTCCCTTTCTACGCTCTATCCTTTTATTTTTGGAACAGGATATCGAGTTGGTTGTAATAGATGGACTCTTTTTTACGAAGTTGAAGATGTTGGCAATAATCGCTGGGTAGTTAAAAGGGATAAATAATGAAGCTTTTGCTTGGCCGACCAGGGATTTCGCTTGAACTTCCTAGGCTTGGCACCACAGTGAGGGCAAGCCTTAGCGCTGGCGCTTACGTTACCCTTGCACTCCCCACATTTGATCACCGCCATTCCTAAGCCTCCCTGTTTATTTACTATGCTCTATTTTCTGCTTCGGAGCAGTTCATTCGGTCAGGAGACATTTTGATTACCGCAGACCCTGACCGGTTAGGAAAAACAGAACTGAAAAGTTCGGTAAGAAGTCAGTTTAGCATTGCATTACTGAATGTCTTTTCTCCAACAACTTTGCTGGCCATATTCTCATAAAAGGTTGTCGAGTCATTGGCCACCTCATAGGTAACGATGCTGTCGGCTGTGTGGGTGCGCCACCGACCCCACTGGCCATCGATTTTCCCTGCCCAAATGACCAAGCCTTTCTTAGGAAATTTACACTTCATTTCGAACTTGGAACCGTCGGCTTTTCTGGTGTAACCGATGCGAGCCTCATTCCCATGCATCTTCCCCTTCATTATGGAGGGGTCTTTATACATGATAGTGGCGATCGCCCCCTTGCATAATCCAACATCACTGGGGCTGCCGGCAAAAGCCTGAGCGGACATTAAAACGCATACTGCTACGAACATGATTTTATTAATAATATTTCCTTTTTTAATAGTTAATCTTGATGTTAGAGTACAGTATCATAGTATAAAACTGAATTGTTTAAAAAAGGACGAAAATTCTATGATCAAACTCCTAGTGCTGCTGCTCATTCTTTTTAGTGCGCCGCTGACTGCCCAAGCTACGGAATACGTAATAGATAATGAAAGCATCATGTGTGAGTCCGAACAGACCTATAGGGATCAAATTAAGCACTTGGTTGACGGGAACCGATCATTGATTCGAGGATGTGAAATCAACTACGGTGCAACTCCCATCAATGTCTTGGATTTCAACTTGCATGGACCGTCCAAGCTCGAAATTAAACTGACTGATCGTGTTGTCTGGACTGAGATCGAGTTTATAAGCAAGCGCTGAAAAGATCCGTTTAAGGTAGCGCGCAGCCACGAAGGTGCACCCTCGGACCAATGTCATCAACTTAAGCCTCAAAAGTTCAGCACGACCTGCTGAGCCAGCGTAGATGACCAGCAGCGAGGCAGCCTGTTGGTGAAGCACCAGGCTGTCAAAGCCGGATTCTAACCCGGTAACCAGCTCCAAAGAGTGTCAACAGGGTGTGTCTGGGCGTGGCAGAGCGGTTTTAGCGGTATTCAGGGCGAGCGCCATCCGACCGGTGGCTGGCACAGTTTGTCGGGAAGTCTTGTTAAACGCTGTCGAGGAAGTGTCGGTCAGCGAGTCGGCTTGTACCCTTCACAGCCTTTGGTGACGCTTCGTTTTCGGCGTCGTGGGCAGCGCCGCCCGGGGCGAACCGCACTCAGGCTGTTACCCATCAGACGCCACAGGTTATCCAGGGCCTCACGGCTGGGCCGCACCAGAAGGGCGACGAGGGTATGCTTCAGACGGGACACGCCCTGGGTGAAGTTCGCCTTCCAGGCCAGCTTTCGGTGGGCGGTTTTGCGCTCAATATCAGGCTGCTGCAGGG
>Ga0307942_1000086_pt1:22500-47506 | contig 47506 bp, 65 predicted proteins | sample OrgLakmetagen175_FD_201846 | JGI IMG/M metagenome (GOLD analysis project Ga0307942, IMG submission 201846) | Saline water microbial communities from Organic Lake, Antarctica - #175 | ecosystem: Environmental > Aquatic > Non-marine Saline and Alkaline > Saline | place: Antarctica... | reverse complement strand
TCACACACACACACACGCACACACACACGCACACGCACACGCACACGCACACGCACACGCACACGCACACGCACACGCACACGCACACACATCGTGGGTCATGCAAGTGCACGTGCACATGTGAAGGAAGTACGCGCAGTGCGTGTACAGCATTCAAATTGCTAGGAACTTACAGGCACTTTTAATCCAAGAATGGCAACCCGCAGAGTCTTTGAAGCACCCTGCATGCTCTCCGTCTCTTCGAATTTTAAGCCCTACATCATTCGTCTCTTAGACTATAAATATAATTTTATAATTAGATCAACAACAAGTGTTTCCTTCCTAAAACAAGTGCTGGAGAAGCGTGCATTTGTGTGCGTGACGCTGTGTAATTGTAAACTGTGTGTGCTTCAACTTAGAGTTAGATCACGCACACTAAATGGACTACATTATTACTGTTTTTCATTGGTGTCTGGATCATGACTGGACACAATTCAACAGCAAAGGAGAGAAAACGACGAGCAGGAAAGGTCTACATGCGTTACATGTGTAGAAATGTTTGTGCTTCAAGGAGAAAGTTTGCTTAGAGAGACGCTGAGTTGGTGGACCCCAACACGGCGAATAACCACTTATCATTCTTGGTTTGCCATCCTTTTTTCTAGAAATGAGCGTAATGTCAGTAGACCTTTGTACCATGGTATCTTCATCTTGATCTGTCCAAACATGTTGAGCGCAATGTCAGTAGACTCCGCTTACGTGCGCATACTTTGAAAGTTGAGGCAGCAGCGTGGCTTGAAGATGGTTCTCGCGTATGTGACCAATGTCCTGGTGAAGATGAAAATGTTCAGAACGAGGTGCATGCTCTTTTATTTTGCCAAGACCATTGGGTTTATGAGCTCAGGAAACACTTTTCCATTTTATTTACACCTTTTTTGGAGGACTTTTCAGCAGCCCAACTAAACCCTAAACCCTTTTTGCTGCAACAGGTCAACAACCAACTTGTTCATAATTTCCTTTCTCAGCAGAACACTAGACTTTGTCTTTTTCTTTCCGAGCTTATGGATTTATTTGTGACTGGCCGAGACCAGTCGGCAGCCGATCATAGCATGGGTTTGAGTTGCATTCCCTAAATGCTTCTTGAATCTGAAGAACCATCGTTGCCTATATAAATATGCTATCTCAAAGTCATTACACAAGAACGAAGGGTGGTTCTCTTTGGCACAGCACCTAGGTCAGCCTTCTGCAAGGACCTCAAATTTATCAACTGGCCGTTTGTAGTTATGTGGAGAGACGTAACGGTTGCCTGCTCTCTCTTTTTCAACAATCTTCTTTCGTTTCTGGACAAAATGCGCCTGCCGATCCCGCAAAGCTTGTGGGCTCAGATCAGCTCCCTTCCTGGGAGTGCACAGTTTGGCATATTGGCACGAGTGCAGTCAGGTCACTTGAGGATACCCTGGTCTTGGTTTATTAAAGGTCAAAGCTGTTTACAAGCCAGCAAACATCTTGTTAATCAGCTTGACACACACAACACACACAAACACACACACACATACACATGCACACACACATGCACACACACACACCTGACGTCAGGGATGAAACGATCAGCACCGTACGGGGCGCCTTTCTCCGTCGGTCGTGCAATTTGGCCTGGCAAGCCTGAAAGTGTCACACAAGCGTACATGTGTATGTGTGTGTGATTGCCGTATTTACCTAGAACTCTTTCTCCTAAAAGAGAGAGTCATTAAAAAGAGGTTCTCAAAACTTGCTTGGGACTTCACATCCATCCTACCGTCTTTAGGCTTTATTTGCCCGTATCGTTGTGCCCGCATCGGCTCTTCGGCTGCTGCAGCTGGGCTTGCTGCAAAGTAAACGATGATGACAAAAGTCAATGCAGTTTACAAGAGGCAAACTAGCCAGCTTACAGTTGAGTGTTCTGCAATTTACATGGTCTGCATCCTGCACAGCTTACAGTTGAGTGAGCGTACAAACATTGAATTGACGGCCACAGATCACACACCGGATCAAAGCTCATATACTCTAATACAGCCATTATCTGCAGCCTGATTGCCCAAGTTTTCTAGTCACTGCATGTGCTTCACTCTCAGCATAATATTTCTTTATTACCTACGTCATGCGGATGGTTAAGACACGGAAGGGAAAAGCTGTGGGCGATAAGGATTGTTGCCCAGACAGCGTTGTTCAGGCTAGCTATGATGTCAATGTTATTAGTAGAACTGATTGATCAGTGCTCTGAAAAGTTGGACAGGCAATCAATCACATCCCCACCCCTCCGCAATGTGATTCTTGTAGCCAGCATTTGCAGCGCTGTCTTTGCTAAGTAAAGCCAAAAAAGAAACATACATATACATTACACACAAAATTACACACACATGCCACACCTCGTGCACCGTTGTATGCCTGTCCGGCGCTACGTGGTCGCACTGGCAGCTTATGGATGTTATTTCCTCCTCCTGCTGCTGGACGGATTGACAGCTGGTAGTGTTCCTGCTGCTGGCTTGGGCCCCGCGGAGCGTCTAACTCTCTGCCCCCAAATTGCTGAAGCCCCCCAGTGTGTGCAGCCTCAGAGAGTGACCTTTGCCTGTGATGCTGTGCTGAAGATGGCCTTCCCCTCCCAGGCACTTCCCTGGGTACCATGTTGGGCTGTGTGTGCATGTGTGTCGTGCGTACTTGCTTGCATGCGTGTGTATGTGTGGGTGCGTGCGTGCGTGTGTGTAAGATAGTTTGTGGATGTCGATGTGTGTTTGTGGATGTCGATGTGTGTTTGTGGATGTCGATGTGTGTTTGCATCCCTGGGTGGGTGAGATATGGATGCTCATTGCTGGCACCCTTGCTGTACCTGCTGATACTGTTGTTGGTTGTTGATGAAACTTAAGATGCTGGACTGCTACTTGCTGTACTGCTACTGTTGAACCTGATGATAGTGATGATACTGAGAGTGATAAGGCGTTGATACTAGCTGTGCCTGTTGATACTGTTGATACTGATGGTACTGATAGTGATGATACTTGCTGTACCTGTGGATACTGCTGGAGATGCCGGTGCTGGTGCTGGTCATACTGGTGGTGGGAAGGAGGAGAACGATGGTGTTGAAGCCTGCAGAGGTGCTGGTAGTTAATGTACTTGTCTTGATCCAGGATAGAGGGAGAACCCATGCTAGAGAAGCTGCCTTCTTGTGCCACCCTGGACCAGGCGTGGTGGGGAGGGGGCTTCTGCGCGTGTGTGTGTGTATGTGTGCGCACGTGTAATTATGTGCATGTTTGTGTGTTCACGTCTGTTTGCGTTTGCATATGTTTGCATTGCCTTTGTAATTGCTGAAGTGTGTGTGTGCATGTTTATTTGTGTGTATTTGTGCGCGTGTGTGTACAGGCTGAGCAACATAAGTGCCATTGAATCGTACATCAGTGCGGAGTTTGAACGCCAACGAAGCTGCACCCCAACTCCTAGGCCATCCTGCCACCTTCACAGGGCTGAACCAGGTTTGATTAGCCGTAAAAAATATCAGCAATTTCTTGACGTTCAATGCAGCCACTGGTATGTGCAGGCAGGCCTCACAACAACAACAAAAAAATGACAATACTTGCAAAACCCTCTCTCACCTTGAGTCCTTGATATGCCTCATAGCCTCCCACGTCACGGTGGCCTCTAGCCTCTTGCCGCATCTTGTCCAGCTGCCCTTGTCCTAGGAGCGGGCTGCCCGCCACGTCACCTGAGGCAACGAAGTCGATCAAGAAGAGTTGCACAAGGCAACAACAAAAATAAGAAGGCCGATTGCCTAACTTCAATATGCGAGCTGCCCCCCACATGAAGCCAGACCTTGTCAAACTGTCGCTACAACACCTAAACGAATCGACCATGCAGCCTAACTCAGGTATGTGGCTGTGGAAATGTAGACCACACCTGCAATGGCTACACACAAGAAACGCAGCAAGATTGCTAGCCAGTCAGTATTAGCACCTAGCAAAACTATCCTGTCAAGTGTACCTATAGGATTTTGATCTAAAAGGTACCGCCTGCGACGCTCAATTCTTGCAGCCTCCGCTTGCGCTCCCATATCTCTCTGCCAAGCAAGTAGGTCATTGCCTCCGTTCACATGCCTCTTGTGCTTCTCGATGGCTTGCAATCGCTTTTGCACCTCAACCTCCTGCAAGCACGGTAAGTTGCAACACAGCCCTCATGCATGCCACAAATGTGTGTCGGTATCTGTTGCAAATAAGAGTTTAAAAGGCATGTGTAGTTTGTTTTCCTAGCAGGGAAGGCATTTGCACGCGTACAACATTACGCCAATCCTAAAGTGACAATTGATGGAAGCAATGCGCGTGCACACGGTCACATTCTACATGCGTGCCCACTAATTCTCTCCTTCTCCTTCACTAAGGAGAGGCAAGGAGCAGCTGAACGACATCTGCCTGCTCCTGCTGCACATTGGCAGGCATCATCAGGATGGACTGGTACCATTGAAAGGTGTGACCGGCAACAGAGGGCCATGTGAGTCATGGCCTTAGCCCATCGGTGAAGAATGAACACGGCTATATGCTGAGACGACGTCGCTGCTTCACCGCGCTGTTGTACCATGGGGCGATGTTGCTGCCAACTGCAATTATGCCGCTTGCACAATGGGGCCGTGTCGCTGCTTGCTGGTACCCGACCACTGCTACCCCAGCCCTTGTGCTTACCTGCTTCTCTTCCTCTTCCTCAATACGCCGGCGCTCCTTTTTTTGCTGAGCAGCTTCTGCCTGCTGCTGCCGCAGCTCCATCGCGTACTGCTGAGGAGTTGGCTGTACTTTATGATCTATAAAATGAGTGAATAATAGTGTAAAGATTTACAACAATATGGAGCCAATAACATTGATCTCAGTGCCAGTAAACGGTATGAACTGCAACTTTCCTATATGGCAAAAGGGTTATAAAGAAGAAAATCATCTACTGGATACTAGTGCACCAGACTGAGGAGTTAGCTGCACTGTATGGCTGTGCAGTGACAATATGTAGGCAAGCAAAGCTGAAAGAGGGACGTTCAAGCACAGCCCGTAATTTGTCCATATAAGAAAGAAACTTCTAGCACTGAATATGTGTGCTATGTTTACACCCATTTGTACATACTTCACTCTATCTATCAAACAATGAACACACACCTTGGTGGACCCGCCCACGTGGCTTGGCCAAGATGTGGTCCCGGTTGGCAGCTGTCAGCTGGAGCGAGTTTTGTTCCCTGCAGTTGACCAGGAGTACCATGTATATTGATGTCAAATCAGATCGCATGAGGGGTGTGGAGGTGAAAAGGTATCAGCTGGATTGGCGTAATTGGGCATCAGCTGACTGAGTGTAGGGCAGAAAGGCTTGTCCTTCCTCACTCACCTCTACAAAAGATGCATATGATCGTGGCTCACGTGCACGAACAGTTAGGTGCGAGTGAAACAGAGTGAGCAGTCGCTCCGTCGGCTACAAGCATCGTCATTACCTGTTTTGAACACCCAGCGCTCCAGCTCTCAAAGCGCAAAGCATGCACTCTAATTAAACCAAACTCTAGCTAAACCTTACTCAGTCACGCTGATTGTCTTGCTGTGTTCTTCTCTTGACAATGATGTTGCGTTTCCGTTCTCATCAGAGCTGGCACTGAGTTGCTGCAACCACACAGATACTTCCTTTTTAGCCCTCGTCCCTTCTCAGTGCTCAAACCCCCACCTCGTCCACTGTTATCTGTACCTCACCTCGGCCTTCGCTGTCTTGTTGACTGAGCCATACATGTTTCCAATGAGCATCGCTTTCTTTCCATGGCAATAGGCAATAAACTGTTCCTGTTTCAGCTTATCTTAAACATTTGGCAGATAAACACCAACCGCAAGCACCCACCTGTCCACTGACCCATACACGTTAGCGTTTTGGTACTTGCTGTTCCGCTTTGCATCCATCGCTTTAGCATTGATGCGTGCATCCAAACGAGTGATGAAACGCCGCAATTCCAGATTCTCAGGCTCTGAGCATAATGACACAAGGGAGCGTACTTTTAGACGTGGATGAAAGTATAAGAGTGCGCATTCTTGCGGCAATTTATAATGCATAAAGCATAAACTGAGTCACTACAGCACTTCAGCTTTTCTTGCATCATTCCTGTTTCCTCTCCAAGTGCACTTGACTTTAAAGAAGCTTACTGCCGTAGAACTATTTCCAAAAGTCACATGTTCTTGGTCATAAGCAGTGAATGTCCAGATTATGATCCCTCAAGCATCTCGTTTTATGTCACGTCTGGAATGCACAATAACGCAATGCACCCGTGCTCAACAGCACCTCTCTATATTTATGTGCGAATTGCTGCACTTTCCTGCTTCTTAGGCATTAAAGATCCAGCCAGCCCAGCCTCTTGACATAACTGACATAACCCCCACCCACCTAAGCACAAAGCCTTTTGGCACATGAGGGAGGCCTCCTCAAGCCTGTCCTCATCTTTCAAACGGCCAGCCTTCAACAGCAATTCCTCAAAACGCTTGCAAATACACTGGCCGGCCTCTGTTCCACGTTTACGAAACCCTAGACTCTCCTGCTCATTCCTCTCTTGCAGTGCTGCATTCCACTCCAGCCTCTGGAAAGGTGTGACAGGGAACGAAAACGTTACAGACTGAGCGCTGAGTACGGAATGTGTGTACAATATGCAGCATTTTATACATACAAGTTATAATAATAGCACACACACAGGCAAGCACACACGCACGCACACACATACACACACACCAACAAAACATACACATACATACACACACGCACACGCACACACACACACCACACACACACACACACGCACACACACGCACACACACACACTCGCAAACACACGCACACACACTCGCGCACACACACACACACGCACACACACACACACACACACACACACACACACTCACACTCACACACACACACAAACACACACACACACACACACACACACACACACACACACACACATGCGTGCGCACGCGCACACACATGCACGCGTACGCGCACACCTGCACATGCTCATGCACATGCACACTCATGACACTCACTTTGTCTTCCCATTTCCTCAGCACGGCTTTTCTCTCTTGAGGTTGGAACGGGTTTGCATTTGCTTTCCCAATTTTGGAATGTTTGTTCATCATGTATTAGGGTAATTGAAATAATAATATATATTAACTAAGTATCTCAGGCTTCTCTATGCAGTAAATCCTTAGACCTTCGGTGGGTAGGTTCATGGAAAGCAAGAAGAAGAAATCTAAAGCATTACCCAGTGAGCAACAGCTGCAGCATTTATGTATGTTGTTGTATGCAAGGAATTTCCCCTTGTTGACTTGTATTCGGTTATCCCTCCCACTTGCCTGCATGCATAAAGGCTTGTATCTGCTTTTAAACCTAACTGCACAGGTGTAAGGCTTGAATAACCGTTGTACCCAGCACGGCGCTGCCATGCACTCTGCAATCACCTCTGCGGAGTCCTCCCCGGAGCGGCCACGCTCTAGCAGCAGCGAACAGCACCATGATCAGGGGGGCAGGAGCATGGGTCCTCAGGCTTTGCTGGAGGTGGTTGAGAAGGCATTCAAAAGCTTCAACCCCGCCCAGGTCACCCTGGACACCCACGTGGACAAGAGCATCGTACGCATGCAGATCACCAACCCACACGTAAGTTAAGCACAGGGTCGCAAGACTTTGCTTCTTGTGGAGTCCGTGCTCTGTTTCACGGCCTTTTATTTTGTCTAAAGTCGGTGGCCTGACGCCAGTGAAAAACTAGAGCTGTAATAAGAAATAAGAACAAAGGCGTGAAGAGGGCAGCCTCAATCCGTCCTTTATAACATGGATACACAAGCCGAGAAGGTTCTAGTTCCCGCTACGAATGAGGGCGTTGCACTGCATTCAGGACTGTAGAATGCTTCTTGTGCACTGATTAGAAATGATAACACAAAACAATAAAATGTCCCCTGCATCTGCTGGACAGGACGACACATTCTTGCGCCAAGTGGTGTATGGCATCATACGGTACCGCCAATTTTTGGGCAGCATTATGGACTCCTTCTACCATTATAACGGGTGCGGGCGTGCTGGCTAGTGTAAAAATAGTTATAACATTATGCCTAAACTAAGTATGTAAGGTTTTGTGCCGTGGTTCGCATGGGAGTACTTCTTCCAAAGGACAGTTGCCGGCATTTAAGTGGAAGCGAAGGGACATTTGCTTTACTAGGCACCTTTGTAATGTCCTTGTTTCGCATCCTTTCATTCACCAAATTACCGCAAAATTGGCATCATCTTGCTTGCAGGGGAACTGCACTGCGAGAGGATATGGACATGTACAAAATATTTGGATACCTGACGGTATTCCGAGCAGATGAGCTCGGCTATTCAAACCTCAAGTAAGTTGGACTTGCAAGCTTCAAAATCATGCAGAGGTGGTATGCTGTTTTAAAGGCGCAAGGAGCGCTAGTAAGCTTCAAAATCATACAGAGGTTGTATATTGTTTTAAGGCACAAGGCGCGCTACTGACAGTCTTCTATGTACAACACTTGAGCTTGACTTGAACCTAATATATATACTTAATATTTTATGATTTTACTTGGAGTATCACTTGCTGCAGCTTGCTCCATTTGCCTGGCTGGTGATGCTACAAGTACTGCTCGCATATCTGAGTACCCGACCGGAATTCCTCTTTCAGGCGTCTGGTGGATGCCAAGGAGCCTCAAAAAATGGTGGTGTTCTTCAAGTATTTGTTTGATGAACGCTACTTGCGAGGCCCCCTGCGCGACAATTGGCTCAAGCTCTATGATAAGCAGGTGGGTGTGGGTGTGCGTGTGGGCATGGGCATCGGCATCTGGGTGTGTGTAGGTGCGTGCAAGTTGGTGTGACCGGTCCAGCTTAGCATTGCAGCACTGATAGTCAGGGCACTCAGTTTTTTTTTGTTGTCAAGCTGCATATACCCTCAACTGTTGCCTAATAGTCTATAGTCCCTGAAAGCCTGTCCTCTTTTGACTTTTGTATTTCTCCGTGTTTTCCCACTTTCTGATCAATTGTGGGCAATGTGCCTGAGTGGGCCTGCAGGTCTCATTGTGCTGGTGCTTTATGTGTCAAAGTTCAGTGTCTTCTTAATGGGTGGTCATAGTATGGGGCATGAGATGCCCGTACTTTACCATGAATTTCGTAGTGAATGACGTGACGTGTATCTTGGTGGTACTTGTGTTCCTATTTTACTGACTTGACCTAGCACATGTAAATACAACCTGTCAAACCGCCCCACACCTTGTAGCTCTGCAATTGAGTAATGCCGATTAAAAGAACATGGCTACCTTTTAACCTCTTGATTGTGTATGCCCTGCTAGATTATTTGACAATCAACAGAACAATATTATGATCATAGGGTGAGCCAAAACCAACTTACGGTACTCACAACACGTGTGAAACTTGCAGCATTAATATTGCAAAAATTGCGGTCATCAGCCTCGCAATTATTTGGACTCGCATTACTACAGAGCAGTACGGTATGTTACATTGCAGTTTTAACCAATTATGCACGATTGTTAAAAACAGCTGATTTGATTCCCTGCTCACGTGAACAGTTTGTCGATGACATCATTGCCCGCCTCCTAGCCTTCAAGCCCGAGGTCGCCCAGCTGTTAGATTCTTTAGAAGAGCGTGTGTACTTCACAAAGCGCAGGGTGAGTCGTAGAGCGGTTACGTTTACTACTCCGTATATCTTAGGCGCGTGTATGGCTACACGGGTGGGTTAGCTATGGGTAACATTAATGGGGAGACACAATAAGCTCACTCTATGGGAGCAAAATGATTGAATGAAACAAATTGGAACGGTGAAAGGAGTGCGCGTGCAGGATCTGACTTGGTCCATCAAATCAATTTCGTCCATCAGATCCAACTTGGAATTAGTTTGTAATGGTAATTCAGCACAAAAGCTATCAAGCCTGTTTCTTTGATGATGAAACCAATTTTGTTCAACAGGGAAAGTTACACATCTGCCTTTGCCTGTCCTGAAGCAACGGATTGCGTTACACACATACAGGAAAATACCTAGCAAAAGCTGCTCACTAAGTTGCCATTGGGTAGTCACAGGTCCAAACGCCAAGCTTGTGTGCATATTTCTAAACACGCGCACATTCTAAGGAGAAGAGATTGTAGAGGTGCATGTGGAACAGCTTAAAAGGCAACAACACCATCAGAGGCACTTGACCGCTTACTAACCTTGAGGCACATGTGTCTTACAACACACACTCACACACACATACACACACAACTGTGCCTCCCAGGGGGAGGACACCGGCTCAGCACATTTGTCAGAGAGCTCTAAAGGCAGCACAGTTCCTGGCATGTCTGCTGGCACAGGCCGCCTGCATCCCACTGTAGCCAAGCCCTTTGCCCTCAGGTCAGGGGATGGGCTGTTGTACGCACAGGACAAGTGCTTGGAATCATACTGTACCCCACTGTAACTAAAAGCCCTTTACTCAGGAGAAAGGGCCTCCTCCCTCGGTTATGGAGACAGACTGTTTGTTCAAATTTAGTGCTTACTGCTCGGTTATGGTAGACCATACCTGGTCTTCACCTTGTGCATATACTCTCTGACCGCGCATTCCATGAAAACTCAGCCTCAATGACACAATGCACTTATGTATGTGAATATTAGGTGCGCGCCAATTCTATAAATGTTACACACAACATCCACAACAATACACAGCACAAGAAACAAAGTGGTTAGCCGACCCTTACATGTACACACATGCATCACACAAACACACACAAATGCACACGCAGACGCACACACTCATACACACGCTGGCACAGCCATGCCATTAGCCAATGCCACTCTCAAACCTTTTGGTTGCTCCTTTCAAAAAACAATGGTTCGTTACCCATGCCCTTGACACATGCAGCCAACCGCGCCCTAAGCCCTTACCTATAGAAGAGCCACTACCGGTGCCCCCCAAACGCAAACCACCGCCTGAGCGCCTGGAAGGGCCGACAAAAGAGGAGTTAGCAATCCAGGTGGGGAGCATTCATGGTCATGTTTTCTGGTGTGGCTCTTAGGTATGTAAATACTTACGTGCATGGGTAAGGCGTAACCTTCCAACCCGGCTGCAATTTACCTTGTCTGCTTCTTCGTTGACTGTATCAAGAAAGGCATCCCTGTGCCGAAATGGTGATCCTTCAAATGCTTGCCAGAGTGGTGTTTGTAATCCATCCAGGCCGGCCGGCAGTTTCCATTCCCTTGTGAGCAGTTTCCAACTTTCTGTCAAATGTAGCCCGCCAAGCTAACAAGGATCTTTGCCTCTTAAGGAGTCACCCCCTTCTTTCTACCAAATGTTTGATGCACTCCCCAAGCTTTTCTGCAGTAATTGGGCGCAAGAACTTTCTGTTCCTACTTGAGCCTAAGTAGACACTGCAAAAGGGTGTGTGCATCGAATGCTCTTGTGACCTAGAACGATCTATTTCCTCTGCAGGCAGCAAAGGAGACCAATCGCAAACGACAAGAAGCCAAGTACGCAAGCGCCACGCCTTTCAAGCTACATACCACGGAACGGCCCACCAACCTAGACAAGATCCGTGCAGAGATAGAAGCCGACATTACACGGCAGCTAACCTTCCAACCCATCAAGGCCAACGCCATGCCTCCCCCACCCACAACTCAGGTGACTATAGCCGTCTCTGCATTCTTAATTATACGGTGGCGACATCCAGCTGGTCAGTGGGCGTGTTAGACAACCATGCATCCCGAACCCCTAGCCTGGCACAAACAAAAATGCCATTGTGACCACCAGACATTGCGTGAGAAAGGGTGGAAAATTGATTTGTGTATGAAATCCTGTTGGTCAACTTTCCAGCCTGTTTAAGCTACTGCCATGCCACAGCCACATGTGGCTTGGGTGAAGAAGGGGTAAGAGGCTCCATCAGGTTTGAGCTAAGAGCAGTTAGTTGTTATAGGTCTTCAGAGGCCAGTTTCAACCCACAACTGCTGGGTCATGGAGAGGAGGTAACATCATTGCTCAGGTTCCTTTCAATTCGCATAGAATTAAGTTGGCAGAGCTCATGGCGAAGGCCAACAGAGGTGTGTCCCCATAAGTTGTTGGTGAAAAATAGGCAAATGTTAGATAATAGTTAGATATGAAGTCAAATCAGATTGTCAGGATCTGGGTGCTTTCCTGCTGGTACCTACTTCTCTTTGGCAGTTTTGGCAGGAAACAGCGCTATTGCTAGATCACAAAATATCATCCGGCTGACGTGGCCGCACTGTGTTCATGTAATGCAGCATCATGTTTTAGGAGCACCAGGTTTGCTTCTATTAATTGAAAGATGATAAGAGGGTCTCTTCGCTTTCTGGCAGTGGGCAGCGATCGTCAAGTTAACTTATAGATGTGATCAAAGAAATGCCCACAAGTGTGTGCAAACATATACGGGCTCTCTCAATGAGACTGAATGCTGCTGTCCTTGCATGCAATGTATCTAACTAACCCTGCAGATGCTCACACACAACATTTTACAGGTGAGGCTGAACGCTGCAGCAACTGCCGTCCTGCGCGCATGATAGTACTGCATCAGTTTATTCTGCAGCAAAAGAAGCGGGTGGCAATACATGTGCAAGTACGCGCACACACACAAACACACATGCACACGCACACGCACTCACACATTCATGCAAACGTTTACAGGTGAAGCTGAACGCTGCCGCCATCTTGCGTGAGGATGCGTTGTACCGGAAGAAGCAGATGGAGGAAGCTGCAATGCTGCAGCGTTATGAGGCTGAGCTCAGGGATGGCCGTGCCTTTAAGCTTTGGCAAGCAGAGCAGCTGAGCCAGGTGAGAGAGTATTGATGCTGATGTGTGACTGGTGTTGGTTTTAGAGTTGAAAGGGGATGTGTTGATTGCATTGATGCTTTCCAGCACCAAGTCAAGGTTGGATAAGAGAAACTTGCTTCTACTCTGAGCGGTATTGCTTATCGTGCTGTGCAAGGATTCTTATTCTTGTTTGCAGCCTGGCCTAGTGGTTCACACACACACACCACAGAAACACACATGTGTGTGCTTACACACACGCTCACATAAATACGCATATACCCCACTCACAAACGCACAGGATGAAGCAGCACGGCAGGCAGAGGTAGAGTCTCGGCGAGCAGCTATGAGTACTGTGCATGAGCTAGCACAAAAAGCACGTGCTAGCGCACACGAAGGTGCGCTCAGGATTCCTAAGTGGTTTAGGAACGATGATGGCTTTTGGTGTAGTTTGTCAAGTCAACCCACCCAAACAAGGATTTTTACTTGAAATGACAGCAATCTGTGGAAAAGAATGTGGACATCATCATCCGGCATTATAACCAGTGCGCATGAAAATACACAAATTTGGCATGGGTGCAATTATGTACAAATGTGCACATGCACTGATGTCCTTTGCATTTGTATGTACTTCCTTGCACAAAACACGTTTATCCACAGATGTTTCTTGACCCATTTTGGACACACACACACACACACAAACACACACACATGCCTATGTAACAATACAAACACCCGAACAATGGTACCGCAGATAACAAGGACGTAGTACGGCAGCTAAAGGAGGAGATGCGAGCGCTGGAAGAGGAAAGGGCAAAGGAGCAACAAGATGAGGTGGGAAGGCTCTTGGGCAGTGATCGATGTGAATTCGAGTGATATCCTTGTATCGTCTAGTACGTGCAGAGCTGTGCATTTGAGTGCGTGCATACGTTGTGGAGTGCATACGTTTGGAATGCAAGCCTCCTGCTGACATTTTTATTTTGCCAGGCACACGCGCATAAGCACACAGCTTTGAACTCATACACGTTCAGTCGCAATGAGCTGCAATCACTCAAAGCAAACGTTTGTGCAACATATTTTTAGGTGATGGTCAAGCAGAAAAGTGAGTAGGAGTGATGGATGTACGGTTGGAAGTGCACATAAGCAATTTTGTGTTCATGCGGTCACGATGAGCTTGTTTCACTGCACACGCATTTCAGATGATGGCCAAACAGACAAAGCGCATGGAAGTGATGGATGCACGCCTGGGAGTGGCGCAAGCTGCAGAGCGGCTGGCGGCAGAGAAACGCTCTCAAGCGGAAGAGGAACGAAGCAAGCAGGTCAGACTTTGTGTTGAGCCTATAATTCATGACAACTCGTTGAACGATTTATATGATTTAAATGGAGCTTTCAAATTGCCGGACATGTATACCAGACACTGGCTCTGGTCAGATCTATGAATGATGAATTCTTAACGTTTTGTTTTCAGGTGCCTGGACCCCTGTCGGACTTGCAACTGCCACTGGTTGTTCGGGATTGCATACTAAGATGCTCACCTTTTTTGCTGCCTTTTCCCCTCATTGATTAAGTTTGTGATCTGGGATGTTGCTTGCATTGTAATTGGGATGGCATTATCACTTAAGCTGATCTACTGAGCAAATCCAAGCGCTACTGCCGAGAAGCGTAAGGACATCACACGCACGTCATACACACACATGCATACAAACAGGCAGCAAACGCGAAGGCCCTGATGGAATCCCAGCTTAGGGACATTGCAGAGAAGCGTGACATCATCATGCAGCTGCGAGCCATTGAAAAGGTGTGATGAATTGCTGCAGTATTTCAGGCATTGACCTCTAGGAATTCAGTCGCATGTTTTCAGGTATTTTTCAGGTACTTCAAGAACTTTTCAGGTACTTTCAAGGAAACATATGCGTGCTTTTGTTGCACCAGTGCATCATGAGTTATGAGTAAGCATATGATTACAGCTTGCTGTCATGTTTGCACAGTTCTAGCAATCACCAACCTGCCCACTTGTTTACTTTCACTAGCAGCACACATAGCATGGCAACTCTTAAAGGTGCCCCGTCAGCACGTGACCGAGTTCGACCCCATTCCACGCCGTTTACATCCCTCCTCTCACCACCGTGCTTGCACACACTTTTGCACTCTTTAAAGGTGTCTCGTCAGCACGTGACCGAGTTTGATCCCACGGTTACACCTGTTTACATCTCTCCTCTCACCACCGTGCTTGCACACACTTTTGCATTCGTTGAAGGTGCCTCGTCAGCACGTGACCGAGTTTGATCCCACGGTCACACCTGACCATGGGCTCCTCGAGGCCATGCCTTTGGTGGAGCTGAGAGAGAGACTTGTGGTGGCAAAGCACAGAGAAAGGGAGGAGGTGCGTGCTTGTGCATGTATGCAATAAAGTGGCTAAGATGCTGAGGGCTTGACCTGTTGAAGCTGGAGGAGAGGGTAGTGGGTTATGGGTAAAGAGAGACACACATTGTTGTGCAGTGCCTGTGTGTGTGGCGCTACAAGGCAGTTCCCCGGTGGAAAATCGGCCTGTGCAAAAGGACGGCGATGCACATGCTATGTAAAATAGCAAGCTGTATTGGGTACCATGAGTGTTTGATAATTGTCTGGAACGGGTTCAACAAGCTTGCATTTGCCACCATTTTTAGAAACAAGCTTTGGTCCGAAGCTGCCTGATTGAGAGTCGACTTCCTGGTTATTTACATGCAGCACTCACACATACACACACAAACTCACAATCTCTCACAGGAAGAGCGGCGGCGCGCTCAGAATCTGGCAAGCAAGCAGGAAAGGGAGCAACTGCTCCTGGACAAGGCTGCAAACATCCAACGCATCCGTAGGGTGGCTGCTGCTCAAGCCCAACTGAGGCGCACGTCGGCCAAGGAGGATGTGGCAACCAAAGAGCAGGTGTGATTCCAGTTGAGAGCCTTTGAAGTTGTTGATTGGATTCCGACAAGTATTGATCGGAACGTCACTGGTGCCCAATGCTAAGGAGGAGCGGCTGGCAGCCTATTATCGGGTGTGCATTTGCAGGGTGTATAAAAGTAGATGAGCACGGCCCTTCACTCTTTGTGCTTCAAACCAGATGATGTCCATTGTTGTTTGAAGTCATGGGGTCGAAAAAGCATTGTTGTGACATAGGTGGCGTATCAGAGATCAAGTCCCTTTGTGCAAGGAGGTGGCAGCCAACAGCAGACTTAGACACATTTAAGTGGGTCAGGTGTTCATGCGACAGGTTCAAACACCTCACTAAGTGCTGTCTCTGTGTCCCCTGTGGGGGTATGAGCACCAGACACCAGGCACGCTGGATAGCATGCTCATCCTCCTTGGCAAGCGCAACCTTGAACCCATCAAAATGTACCCGTGTGTGTCTTCAGGTCGTGAGTACCAGGCACGATGACGGGGTGCTAGTGCTCCACGGCAAGCTGGAGCGCAAGCACGAGGTTCATGCAGTAGAGAAGGCACGCATGGCTGCGGAGACAAAGAAGATTCGTTTTGAGCAGATGCAGCAGGCGGCAGGCGCATCACAGGTGGGTTCCTCGGATGCCAGGTGAATGCGTGTAGCAATTCGACGATGAGTGGTGGTGCAAGGTACAGATTTGGGCAAGAGGGTAGGAAATGGGGGAAGGTGTGGGTAGACGAAAGCCTGCTTATGTTCTAACGTACTGCACTTGACTTGTTCTGGCTTATTTCAATGGAGAGTTTGTAATTTGCAGTTCTTTCTGGAAATTGGTGCCCGGGCATCGCCTATTATATGCATATAATGCTAAATTGCCAAACGAGATGAGTTCCACTGCACACCTCAAGCCAGTCAAGCTGTATAAATCTTCCTCTTTCCCACGTATGGGAACATTCCCAGCACCTCTTAAATTACTTGTGACACTAGTTATGCCACCTATATTCCTCACCATAATCACAAAAACGGAGAAGGTTTTCTCACGCATGGGAACATTCCCAGCACCTCTTCAATTACTTGTGACTTGTGAAACTAGTAATGACACCTATATTCCTCACCATTATCACAAAAACGGATCAGGTGTTCCTCTGTTGAGGTACAAGTCCTCTGCATTCAAAATTAAAGCACATAAATAATACCCCAGGTCGAGGAGCACAAGTTTAAAGAGTTGCGTGAAGGAGCGCGGCGGGAGGCGTCCAGCCGCCAGGGGGCCACTCTGACGGATGCTACTCAGAGCGAAGACATGCGTGCCAAGTCAGCAGCAGCTCGCAGCAATGTGGCCAAGCAGGTAGTTTGCTCTACTTTGGTGGCGTAGCTCTGGCCGATTTATACATCACGTTGAGTCACACTACCCACACACCCACACGCTGTCTCATTAAGCACAAACGTGTATATTGATACTTGCAACCATCTCTAGGTACAGAAATAACTTTATAAGAGCGCGCAAAGTCAACGGTCTAGCACAACATGACCAAGTGGTTAGCTCCTAGTACAACATGCCTCTTAGCTGCCCTCGAGTTTCGGAACTTAACCCTCCAATGCGTATAAAGTCACGATTTTAATCGTTACCTTGCTTCCCTGCTGCATCCCCATCCAGCTTAAAACAACAATAATTATTGCATATGTACTAAGATTTCTTCTTGTTCTCTCTCTCTCTCTCTCTCTCTCTCTCTCTGTCTCTCTCTCTCTCTCTCTCTCTCTCTCTCTCTCTATCTCTCTCTCTCTCTCTCTCTCTCTCTCTCTCTCTCTCTCTCTCTCTCTCTCTCTCTCTCTCTCTCTCTCTCTCCCTCCCTCCCTCCTAAATCTTCTGTTGTATCCTGCAGACTTCGCTCCAGACAAATTCTTTGCTCTATTTATGCTGTTTGTCTACAGGAATCAAGGTTGTGTGTACTAACTATTAATCGTGTCACATTGCAGGCTATGCGTGAAAAAGCTGACTTTTTGAAGTCGTATGAAGAGCGCTTGGCCAGCCTCACTCAGCAGTCCAGCATAGAGCAGACAGAGAACACAAAACGCATGCAGCAGCGCACACAGAGCATCCGGAATAGAGAAACCTTGCACCATAGGGAGAAAAGCAGCAAGGCGTACCAGCCCTTCACTGGGAGCAAAACGACCTTGCAGGCTAGGCTAGCTCAGTTAGCGCAGAATTTGGATCAAAAAACTGCGAGTTCAGAAAGCTAGTGCTTGGTGCTAAAAGCGGCTTAGTGTTTAAACTTCCGGATAAAGACAATCACATTATAGCCTCCCAGTGGAAATGCACTGTCATGACCAGCAGCTGTATCAGTCAAAGTACAATACAGATAGCGCCACCAATCGACATGCAATCCTTCAGAACAAGAACTGGCTACGCCAGTCGTTGACCAACCAAACTGCCCTGAACCAAACATCCCGCCAAACTTGAGGCGTCACAGCACGCTAGGCAAACGTATCCAGTTTAGAACAATCGCATTAGAGCCCCCAGTGGAAATGCACGCTTCTAGGCAGACATGTAAGGGACATTTCAACATGCAACCTACATACCCGTAAAATAACATTAAGGACATATGCCACTGTAAAATTAGGAACAGACAATTCCATTTTAAGTTGACACCACCAATTCAAGAAAGAATGGCCTCGCCTACACTTTACCCCTGAGTTCCAGGGGTAGGGAGTTCTGGACAGCGGACAGCCCACCCAAGAAAAGAAAAGAAAAGCTACGCAGGCAGCAAAACACTCCCTGCATCAATTAAGGAATAGGAGACACATTGGCCCAAAGTACCGTGAGTCTCCCCCACCTAAAGGTAGAGCTCACCCAAGAGGTAGAACATTCGGTTCCTCTGCATCCTCTGCACAGTTCACTGAATTCCCCATCTGCCACACCTGATGTATGGTTATCAGCACGAGCTCAAAGTAGTTCAACATGCATGCAACCACGACGCCCTGAATAACCACCAAGAGGCAATCGCTGCCTTCCTACTGCTCTTAAACTGGATGAAAAACAGCACTAAGGCCTTTTACAAAACCTGCACTGAAAACAATTATGGCACTATTTTTGGCACATCCCAAAGACAAAAGTGCGCTACATGCCACTCCTTCCTTCATACCAGCAAAATACCACCCCTGCCAGGAGCAACATGGGGCATGCATATCTTAGTGGTCTGGAACAAAGCTGCCTGGGGGGCAGATATTACAAGCAGCCCATCTTGGTTAGAAAAAACTATACAGGCAGTGAATTTCAATCCCCCATATTAATTAAGGAAAAGGAGCCACTTTGGTGTCGGGCACCGTAAAACTTCTCCACCAAAGGAAAAAGAAAATGTCAATGGGGATCAGGAGGGTTGCAGGCTTCACCTGAAGCCGTCTTTTGATGAGAGTGGTGGGTTAAATAACTGGAAACAAGACACAGGCAGCATGCCTTTTCTTGAACCGGCAACTGAGAGGATACTGCCAAGAATGGCAAAGATATGCAGGCTCCCTAAAGACTCAAGAAACACAGTTATCAATGCAACATTGGCGGCACCACTGATACACACAAAACTACGCAAGCAATTGGGGCTGGGGTGTACCACCCTCAATCCAACAAACCCACTACAGTAAACACTGGAGGCATAGGCATCAACAAACCATAAACAGAGCTGAGCTAGCAGGATTTTTGCTGCTTTAATGAACAAACGCACCCATATTGTGACAGACAGCGCTGGTGCACAAACTGGCAAATATGAAACAGCATTCTCTGTTTCACCCCCATCCTACCCCCAGCACGTGAAATGGCACAAACATGCCAAACTCCTGGGAACCATTGTACACCACATCCTGCAATCTAAAGACACCATCCATCCCTTCCATCCCTACAAGGTTAAAGCTCATGCTGGCAATATAGGGAACGAGTGCGCTGATGCCATAGCAAATTGCTCTGCGGCAAAACAAAGTGGCCATGCTATAATCCACAATAACACTGACGCCCATCCCAACTCTTCCATTTCTGGCCGGAAAGGGTGGAACAAGACCCTCCCCCAGTTTGTCTACCAGACACTCCTAACACCTGCCAACCAGGGCCGCCAACAGAAAGGTCCTCCATTTTGCACGCTTCTAGGCAAACATGTAAGGGACATTTCAACATGCAACCTACATACCCGTAAAATAACATTAAGGACATATGCCACTGTAAAATTAGGAACAGACAATTCCATTTTAAGTTGACACCACCAATTCAAGAAAGAATGGCCTCGCCTACACTTTACCCCTGAGTTCCAGGGGTAGGGAGTTCTGGACAGCGGACAGCCCACCCAAGAAAAGAAAAGAAAAGCTACGCAGGCAGCAAAACACTCCCTGCATCAATTAAGGAATAGGAGACACATTGGCCCAAAGTACCGTGAGTCTCCCCCACCTAAAGGTAGAGCTCACCCAAGAGGTAGAACATTCGGTTCCTCTGCATCCTCTGCACAGTTCACTGAATTCCCCATCTGCCACACCTGATGTATGGTTATCAGCACGAGCTCAAAGTAGTTCAACATGCATGCAACCACGACGCCCTGAATAACCACCAAGAGGCAATCGCTGCCTTCCTACTGCTCTTAAACTGGATGAAAAACAGCACTAAGGCCTTTTACAAAACCTGCACTGAAAACAATTATGGCACTATTTTTGGCACATCCCAAAGACAAAAGTGCGCTACATGCCACTCCTTCCTTCATACCAGCAAAATACCACCCCTGCCAGGAGCAACATGGGGCATGCATATCTTAGTGGTCTGGAACAAAGCTGCCTGGGGGGCAGATATTACAAGCAGCCCATCTTGGTTAGAAAAAACTATACAGGCAGTGAATTTCAATCCCCCATATTAATTAAGGAAAAGGAGCCACTTTGGTGTCGGGCACCGTAAAACTTCTCCACCAAAGGAAAAAGAAAATGTCAATGGGGATCAGGAGGGTTGCAGGCTTCACCTGAAGCCGTCTTTTGATGAGAGTGGTGGGTTAAATAACTGGAAACAAGACACAGGCAGCATGCCTTTTCTTGAACCGGCAACTGAGAGGATACTGCCAAGAATGGCAAAGATATGCAGGCTCCCTAAAGACTCAAGAAACACAGTTATCAATGCAACATTGGCGGCACCACTGATACACACAAAACTACGCAAGCAATTGGGGCTGGGGTGTACCACCCTCAATCCAACAAACCCACTACAGTAAACACTGGAGGCATAGGCATCAACAAACCATAAACAGAGCTGAGCTAGCAGGATTTTTGCTGCTTTAATGAACAAACGCACCCATATTGTGACAGACAGCGCTGGTGCACAAACTGGCAAATATGAAACAGCATTCTCTGTTTCACCCCCATCCTACCCCCAGCACGTGAAATGGCACAAACATGCCAAACTCCTGGGAACCATTGTACACCACATCCTGCAATCTAAAGACACCATCCATCCCTTCCATCCCTACAAGGTTAAAGCTCATGCTGGCAATATAGGGAACGAGTGCGCTGATGCCATAGCAAATTGCTCTGCGGCAAAACAAAGTGGCCATGCTATAATCCACAATAACACTGACGCCCATCCCAACTCTTCCATTTCTGGCCGGAAAGGGTGGAACAAGACCCTCCCCCAGTTTGCCTACCAGACACTCCTAACACCTGCCAACCAGGGCCGCCAACAGAAAGGTCCTCCATTTTCTCAAAACTCGATGCTGTCAACAGTTAACACACACATACACGTTACACACAAACTAGGTCCCAAATCAAAAAAGGTCTCAAACCATCAGTCAAAAATGCTATACAAGGTACAAAGTAGCAAAGCACATTGTTGAAAAAGATATAAGTAATTCCTTTTAGAAATGTATGTATCACCTCTGGAAAAAATGGCATGCTCTGCTGCACAGATTTGACATACAACCAAAGGCATGCCGCTCAGTGCAATCATATAGGAGATAGGAGGCCCATCAATCTACCCTATCTGTTGAAAACTAGACGGCACATACTACGTCCGATCAGACTGCAGCCATCCCATTATAAATACAACGTAAGTAAGTAGTAAGTAGACACAATGTTTCTGGACAAATGATTTTGAAAGCGATCTAACAAGATGCACAGGATGCCTGCCTGCTAGCACAAGCAGATGCAGGCAGTCGTGCAACAATGGTACAAGGTTGCTCCGACCCAGCAACTACCAAGCCCCAAAAGAAACCCAACAAACATAAACAAAACTAGTTCTGCCAATAATGCGTGGAGAGCTGCCCTCAACCTAACAGATAGCCCTGCCAATCCACACCCCCAGCCAATCCGAAACCAGAAAACATAAAACCGACAAACCTCAGTAAAACCTAATCGAGTTTTAGTACTGTGTAAATACTTCTTGTATCCAACGTGCAGAAAAGGCACAAGAACAACATAAGCAAAAAGCCTTACTTGCTTGGGCACTGTAAACCCCTCCATGCCATCCTACAAGGAGCGACAGGAGCCATTACAGAAACCATACAACTAACCCACAGCACAGCCCTGGATAATCGGTCTGCATGCCACGGCACTCACGAAAAATTTAAGCCTACATGCAGTCAGATCCACAACATAAATCATACGGATGAGACGTGACATCGATTGCAACCTTTAAAAATATCAGAGCATTCCTCCTGGTGGTGTACAGGCCCCTGCCTCCCAACAAACTGATCCTCGTTGAAGCCAATACAAGCTTCAGGTGGGATGTTGAATGGCTCTGCATCCATCATAATTTTCAGGGCGCAAAATAACATCCTTTCCTACTCCATGTTGGTGGTGTTTACTTATCTGCGTTTTGACTCTTCTTTCCCCCCTTAATTGTTGTTGGGAGTGGATTCTCGCTAGCTTGCTTAGTTGTTTTTTGGTTCAAGCTGGCTACAAATTTCCATTATATCTTACAAGACAAAAGCAATAGCTCCTTGTAAGGTATTTGACTTTTGATGCAGGGGATGCTGCCTGTTCTGTGCAGTTACTTTGCCTGGCTCAGCCAGCCGCGTCTTTTTTGCATCTGAGACCACAAAATTCCATTGTACATGCCTAGCGGCGCTGCAAGATACTTTGACCAGCTGCTCAAGACAAGTCTCTACCTGTTTCCTAGACCGCCCACTGAACCATACCAAAGCTCATGGTAAAGGCACTTAAAAATATGTAGATCACAGCTCACGTGTAAAACACAGCTGTTCTAGCAAATCTTTCCTCTCAAGGCCTCATCCTGGAGCCCAGCACCGCCTTGTGGATCAGCTCTGCCTGACAAAAGCCTGGTAGAGAAGCACGTAAACAGAGAGAATCGTGTTGGATGGTACTGGACACAATCTTGAACTAAGGTACCACATCTTGCAATTGCTTCCCACGCAAAAGGCTGCTGTTGCAGAAAAAGGGAAGAAGCTGTTCTTTTCCCTTGTCTTCTTATCCTTCTTCCTTTTAACTTTCGCTCACCTGCATTTTGGCAGATCCCACCAGGGAGCATACGGCCACCTGTGGTGCTCCCAGTGCTGCAATGCAAGTGAAAAATCAAGAAATATGTGTGTTGTACAGAACGCAGAAGGTTGCTTAAGCTGATCATCCACTTTTTCTTAAGACACACCAGCTATTTTCCTGCTAAGCAACAGGAGACGTCAATTGCTTCAGCAAGAAAAGCCTACACCCGCTTCAGCGACCTGCTCATGGAAGCCATGCATGCCTACCAGATCGAAATGGTAGCATGTCAGAAATGATTGCAGGCGACTAGCTTGTGAAGTCCTACTCTTAGGCCAGGCCATCACAGCGGTGTTGGCATTTGGGCCTTTAGGCGGATGATGAGGGAGGTATGTGCCATACAGGAACAGCTGCAAAGTTGGGTAAGAACCAGAGAGTTTAGAATCCTGTGGAAACAGTAAAGCTGCCTCTTCTTTACAAGTTGCCATACAGCAGCAAGTACTCTCTTTTTAAGATGAGCAGCTGCTCAACCAGATATTAAGGTATCCCCTGGCAAATTACAAAGGTGCCAGTTTCCGTCCCCATGATTATACCTAGGTATGCAAGAACCGAGAATATTAGACGCGACATTCTTTCAGGCTCAAAGCTCTACGTATCAGCCTTGTGTAGCCTAAGCAGTGGGCGGCAACTATCGGCATTATAATATATTCATTTTTGCAGAACACTTACCCGGAATGCAGACAAGAGAGGGGCGGCGGTCATGAAAACAAGAATGTTTTCCATTGGGGCACCCAGCCACTGCAGATAAGGGTGGAGTGCAGAGAGTGAGCAGTAAAATGAAAGAGCAAAAATTTTCACTGACGAATGCCAGCATACATAAAATTAAAGGCCCGTAACGAGTAACGAGTGCTTACGTAAACCAGGGCCCCACCAAAGTGTGCCGTTCTTGTACGTACATGCTACATACAAGTTGGGCTACAACCCCAAAACACCTCGTGAACTAGGTTGCACACATACCTGCATAGCTGCTGACCACAGTGCTATCTTTGCAAACTGCCAGAGGGAGATGTACTCCTGCAAATGCAGTCGAGACACGTAGTAAACGTGATATACATTATACATCCACCCAAACACCAACCCGACGTAAAAAGCACTTCCCCTTCTGAGCTGGTCCAAATTTAACACTCTCTCTCAAACACAAACAAATGAAAACATACACGCATCCACACTCACAAAAACATACATCCTAAGAGCGCGTACCCACACGAGCATGTTTATGCACACATGCACTAACACTTACACTGAAGAAACATGTTCAGCGACGCTTAGGACGTACTTGAGTACAGACACTCACCAGCATAAACCTCCCAAACCATGGGAGGAAGCCTGGGTTCCCACGATGGAAATCCGGGTCTTCACCAACTTTGCCTGTGTGGTTGTGGTGCTCCCAGTGCTGCATAAAGAGTACAGAGCAAAAGAATGCAGAATCATGGTAGCAGAGGAATGCCAGCAGGTCGGTGAGAGAAGCAGGCAGACAAACTAGTGCTATGAACGATGCTGTGAACGGCGATAAACTCAAGACGAACTGATTTTGCACCAACCAAGCAGCCGACGCTCACTTTGAAGTGCAGCATCCCGTAGTCAAACCATGCAAAGAGAGAGATGGCAAGCACCCCTAAGAAGTCGTTGAGCTTTCGATTGTGGACAGCGATCTGTTGAGGTGAGCATCTGGTGAATTAGCTGAAGGGAAGGTATTACTTATTTTCTGTGCTGTTGCAAACTTTGCAATTCCTTACCGTCCCGTGCATGGCATCATGGGTGGTAATGAAGAGGCCTGTGCGTGTTTATGTGTGTG
>Ga0307942_1000086_pt1:0-20000 | contig 47506 bp, 65 predicted proteins | sample OrgLakmetagen175_FD_201846 | JGI IMG/M metagenome (GOLD analysis project Ga0307942, IMG submission 201846) | Saline water microbial communities from Organic Lake, Antarctica - #175 | ecosystem: Environmental > Aquatic > Non-marine Saline and Alkaline > Saline | place: Antarctica: Organic... | reverse complement strand
TGTGCAAGTATACCATGGTAGTGTACAATCTAGACTTGATGGAAGTCTGGTGCTCTCAGCTGCCATGTGCTGCAAGTATCCATAATTGTCAATGTGCGTGCAGGCGAAAAAAGGTTAGGACACAAGGCTACACGACTTGCGATGAATTCTTTTTCAAGCTCTTTTAATGCAACCCTTTCCTGAAGCAGCACACACACGCACACGATCAAACTCGCACAAACACGCAAACAATCAAACTCACAGGCATGGACAGAATGGGCGTAAGCACACACAAGCAGCACACACAAGCACATGAAATCACATGCATGCAGGAAAGAGCCAATTTTGCACCATGCTCTCCCTTTTGGTAGCGGGTCCGTCGCCGATAGGCTCTGAGGTAGGTCCTTGATAATAGATAAAGCCCGTGTATGGCATTCTTGGATTCATAAGCTGCGAGTACTAGTACGATCCTAACCACAATTATTTGGGTCCCATGCAGCTGTCAAAGATAGGCACAAACGCTTTCGCCAGCTAGCTCGTGCGTTCTCAGACTGTTTGGAACAGCCCGCAGGCCCATCTCAGGGGACGGTGAATGCAAACAGTATTTTTAGCACCGTTCTCCCCTAAACTCAAAACCATCCCTTTCTGTTGCATTGCTCTCAGGCGTCCATTGTGTACGTGGACACAGAGAACAAGTTCAGCAGCATGAGGCTTGCTGAGATGGCTAGGGAGAGGTAGGTAGAAAGGTGAGGGTGGGCATAAAGGCACCCGCAGTACCAAATTTCCATTCTTGGTTTCCTTAAGGGCTTTGCTGCACTGCCTGCCTGCCTGCCTGCGTGGTCCGTCCTCTTCTCCTGATCCTATAACAACAATCATCACAATTTTTACATGTTTTACATACGCAGCCTAGCAGTCGCACGTTTTGACTGATGGCTTTATCTGTAAACTCTGTAAACTCTTAAGGGCTTTGTTCACTGCCTGCCTGCGTGGTCCGTCCTTTTCTCCTGTGACATGTCCATGAGGGAGGTACAGAGTACTGGAAGCTGTTCACGTAACACATCTCAAGGTTCTGCTGAGTTCAGTGTGTAACAATCGAACCCCGGTTCTTGGAGTGATGCAAAGTGATATCACTCTTTCACTCCTGCTTTTCATCTGTGTTTCTCTTGAATTCAGCTTTTTTCCCCCCTGATACTCACAACTGCTCCTTCTTTTAAGTTTGAGTGCAATATGAATATAATATTACAATGCCCAGAACAAGCCATCACTCACATCATTTTTAAAAACTGGTTTGACTTTTGCATTACTGAGCAGGTACTTAGGTATTTAGTATTTAGTATTTGCATATGTGAGTAGGACTAACAAGTAAGAAGTACAATTGAAGACCCCTTATCGATGCCTTCAGGCTCTATCAGGTACAGCCTACAATCGACCCACAGCAGCAACAGCAGCTTCACGAGGATGCTATTACAACTATGATGGGCCGCATTATTTTAGTACAGCCACACACCGGAGAAGAGCTCATGCGCGGTGTGTGGTGGCTCGAGAATGAGTGTGTGGTGCTGGCTGGCTTGTGCTTACTAAGACCTCACTCTGTAGCAGCTTTGTTTTGATCACATGCAAAACCATGCTCGGGTGCGAGTTTGAACAAAGATGGTGCAAACAGCAAATCGTGACATTGTGCGCATTACATGATTGTCAGCAGCCTGCCACACTGCCACACTAGTACTTCCATAAGAGTACAGAGATCCTTTCTTGCCACAGCGAGGCTGCGGTACTGGAGCATGCTGTCCGGATGCTTCGGATGACACTCCCAACAACGAATTGCAAACAAAGATGTGTGTACGGTAACATGTTTATAATATCATAATACACAGACGCAAATCAATCATGAACACGCGCGGTGTGTGCAGCGCTTCATGGCCTGGAGGCAGTGATCTCAGAGCGTGGTGTGAAGCTTGTGGTCGTGGATTCCATGGCTGCCATAACACGGGCTGAATTTGGAGGTGGCATGGTGGGTCCTGAATCGAGTTTTGTTTGCTTCGTGAGATGCATTTGGCGAGGGGTTTGTTTTACTAAGGAAATGATGCACTTGGCAAGGGGTGTGTTACCAAGGGGAAAAAAAGATCCAGACTCCCAGGATGCAATTTGTTTGCATCGTGAGATGCACTTGCGAGGGGCTGTTACCGAGGAATTTAAAAGGTCCTGAGTCCAATTAGAAAGCAAGCTCGTCCCAATTTGCACGTAAGATTGTGCCCATTCATCGGCACTGCCTTGCCAAAATCGAGTAAATAAATTGCTGCATTTTAACATAGCTGGCTGTGATCTGTGGGCATGGTTGTCGTGCGCAAAGCATGGATGGGTTGCTTTTGTCTGCAAGTTGGAATTGGCGCATTGGAGTAGAGACCTGCCTGCACCTGTCAAAGATGTCAGGAATACAATGCCACGCCCGCTGCATTGCATCCATCAATTTAAACACGTTACTGTTACGTGTGGTATATGAACCCATTATAACAATGGGCCTGGTGGGCCCGTGTGTTTCAACATGAGCACCATGATGTATGCTGCGATTCATTTAGTGCAGCCTCTTACTGAATTCACAGTTGGTGCTAGGTGATATGAACCAGATGCCTTGGACGACTTTGTTGAGACAGTTGTGTGATTAAATGCAAGGATATAGCAAGGACCAGAGATCTCTTTGGTTGGCATTGGGGGTGGGCAAGTCAGCTCTCCTCCTGAAGTTGCTGCAGCTACAAAACATTCACACACATCCATACATACAGACACACACAGACACACACACGCAAATGCAGGCTTCTATGTTGGCCAGGCAGGGAATGCTGGGCCAGGTCGGCTCCTTGCTCAAGTTTGTGGCTGAGTCGTACCAGATTCCTGTCTTGGCAACCAACCAGGTGAATATGGGGCAGCATGCTCTGAGCCCAAGAAATATACCCAGCTTGTTTAGACCAGCCAAATAACATACGTGTCTGGGCCAAAGTAAAATGTAGGTCTAAACAAAAGTAAGGCTGGATGGATGCCATCAGCACAACAGCATAGCTTGATTCCTTAAAGGGCTGGTGCTCGTGGTAAACAAGACACGCTGTATTCAGTCTGCTTCCAATGACAATCCAGGTCGGATGTTTATGAACCGAGCTGTTATGCCAGAAGCGGATGCTTTTTGTGCAGTGCATCGGAACCACGCTAGTCATGTCTACAGGTTTTATGTTACTACTTTTGTCTTGCGCTATTTACATAGAGGCAAACAGCTGCTGTTTTTGTCTCTCTAAATGCAGTCGCAGTGAGTGAGAAGGAAGCGTTGCAGTTGTAGGTTTGATGCAAAAGGGCACGAGTTGCCGGAGGCTCATTCTCACATTATTCATGCTTGCAGGCGCACTCTCACACACACACATACACACACATACATACACACACATACATACACAACAACACACACACACACACACTAAAACACACACACATACACACACGTTCGCATCACACACATTTGCAAACACACGCAGGTGTCTGCTCGCATGGGAGGGCCAGTGGGACACATGGGAGCCGTCGCCCCAGGTAACCTTCCTGCCCTTGTGCAGCTCATGTGATCGGCAGTGGAAGGAGAACACCTTTGGACTTGCCACACAGGCACAAAGGCAGTAGCATGCGCACATGCACATGCTACACAAGAAATACGAATTTGAATGCGCGTGTGTGTGAATGTGTGTATGTGTAAGGGTTTACTGTCTTAAACAACACACTCCCAACAATCCCCTGCGCACACAATTTCGCACACACGCACATGCATTCACACATGTGCCAACACACATATTGCATTGTGCAGGGGGCACCCAAGCCCATCGGCAGGCTAATCCCTCAATGGCAGCTGTGGCAGCCGCGGCTCCAGTAGGCCAGCAGCAGGGGCAATTAGGGGCAGCCTTAGGCACCCTGTGGGCCCACAGCGTGAACTTGAGGATGGTACTTGAGCGCACGGGCGACCGGCGATTCATCAAGGTGGTTGTTGCTTCATCAAGGTGGCTGTTGCTTCATCAAGGTGGTTGTTGATTCATCAAGGTGGTTGATTCATCAAGGTTGTTATTTCATCAAGGTTGTTGATTCATCAAGGTGGTTGTTGATTCATCAAGGTGGTTGTTGGTCGGGTATTCAAGGCTGCAGACTTTGAGGCTTGTTTGGGGATCCCAGCCACCACATTGCTTGTCCTGAGCCGGCGTGGTCTCCCTCTGGCAAATGATTTGAATAAACGCAAAACAGGAAGCTTGAAAGGGGAATCCCAGTTGACATTGGTTTGCCACGCTGAAATTTGTGAAGGCAGAACAGTTTGGATCCGCGTGGTCCAAAGGACTCCGCTGTTAAAGCTGCAGCCATTTCCTCATCTCACCATCATATAGCAACATCGTGGCAATATAAGGCTATAAGGTGTTATGCATCTTTGACAAGTTTGTTTTGCCCATACATGTCTTATGCTTAATTTCTACTCTGCGATTTGCGACACGACTTCTGTTCTTTTGCGGTATGATTGTACGTGCAGCTGGTCAAGTCGCCCATCTCAGCTAACATCAGTGTGGAGTACGCTGTGACTGCAGCCGGCTGTATACAAGTGGGAGCAGGGGCAGCACTTGCGCCAGGCAGCGTGTTTGATGTGAGCATTGCCGATGAGCGAGATCAGCGAGTGGCATATCATGAGTGGGAGTGAGCGGGGCGAATGTGTTGTAAAACAGAACAGGAGATAAACGCCACTGGAAGTTAGTGATGACACAGCCAGCTTGATCGAGTGGGAGGTCATACACACATTGACTTCTTGTACTAGCATTGGGAATGAAAGCAAAAGTAAATGCACTGGACAGCAAGATGATGTTCTATAACACAGACAAAAAAATGTCTCATACTTTATGTAAAAAGGTGTCTGCATCACCAAATTTTAGAGTATAATCCGCTGTTAGGCTCAGTTTGTCGACAGCCCCCTACGGACCTTTATATTCATCTAGCTTTTTTGATTCTTCGATTGAATGCCTGTTTTGCAAAAATGGTTCCTGAACTTGAATAACATCTTCTGAAATTTGTCTTTGGAATCTGCTGAGTTCAGTGTGTAACACATTGTAAATATTCCACCGCCATCTCACGATGCAAACATAATAGATCTCTGGTTCATTGTGTCTCTTTTGCAAAAATGGATCCAGGATTGAATGAATTTTCCAATTGCAAGTTTCTGCATGATTTTAGATGGATGTCATGTTTTGTTCTTTGGAACCAGACTGTTAGTAGTGGATGCCGGACCACGCAATAGGCAGAGGAAAAGAGGGAAGGGTTGGTCATTGTTTTTTGGTGGCAGGTTCTTGTGATGTGTCTTCAAGCTCAACAATACAAGTTGTACTACTAGGTTAGCAGTCGCACTTCTTGACCGAAGGCCTTTTTTTTGTAAAACCTTATAAAGCTTGTACTACTAGTACAACTAGCTTTTAGGGTAGCTGCCCTGAAAGCCTAGTGGCCCGTGGTCAGGCCAGACTCTTCGGGGTCGCGGTATTGAATCCGCCTGGTAGCGTGTGAGAGTACTTCGCTGTCCAACAGCACCATCTCCACAAATCCGTGCTTGAGGTGTTATCACCCCTGCATAGTTTTTCTTTTTCTTTTCTTTTTCTACTAGTTTTTATGTTGGTAGTATTGCGTGACTACCTTAATTATTATAGCCTGCCAGTACTTAGCAGCTGAGTACTACTATATTCAGTGATCAACAAGCTAGCCATCGTGCCTACGCACTAACAATAATATACATCATCATGTTGGTAACTAGCAACTTGCTGGGTTGAGCTTAAAGATTACTGTGCACCTGTGCAACTGAAAGAAGGGTGGAATGAGCCTCGGTTGAAGTGCGGTTAAAGCGGTTGAATTTAACTGCACGGTTTAAAAATTTCAACAGACCCCTCAGTTGTTTGGTAAAACTCCATCCGCATTTCATTCGTGGCTGAAATTAATTGTTTCAACCGCACTTCAACCGAGGCATGAAATGCCCGACGTGTGCCTCTTTCTGTGTGGTGATCAAATGCCTTTTGCCTCATTCCAGCTAAGATACTACTGCCAAAGTAATGTAACCAAAGAAGATTATCTTCTCTTACATGAACCGACCATGGGCAACACAGGAATAAAATGAAGACTGCCTGCTTTATTCCTCCCTGCCAGCTACAAAATCTAATAAAGAAACCGAGTCAAAAAAGTCCATAAGCTAACTACCCTGTACCCCACTGCTCTTGCTTGCTCCAGAACAACTTGCAGGCAGCCACCATGCAAACGTCTTACATGTGTTGAATTGCAAATTTGCGAAGCAGCTCCGGGAGAGAAATCAGCTCAGTTTCCTGTTTACACATGCTGCAGTTGCCCTCATCACCAGTTCAATTGATGCACTAATGCAGGAGGTAAGTTTTAACAGAAGGATTCAAGCATCAAACGGGTGCGCACAAGTACGACAAAACGCACTTCTCCACACAACCCTGCACTTAGGCACGCACAAGTACTGCAGAGGCACATGCATACACACAATACACACAGATTGTGCAACAAAACATCATGGCCTTGACGACAAGCCTCTACCTGTGCAAAAAAATTGTGGAAAAACACAAAAAACGAGCAACGCCGTCCATGATGTGTAAGGAAAATGCACAGCGACCGGCCTCAAAAGGTACAGCATCTCGGCAGCTACAACCATATGCACTCCACAACCTTACATACAGCTGTTCTCGGGCCCACGTAAACAGGGGTAGGTGCTGCACCTTCCACCTCAACAACGCTGCGGAGAAGGGAGCCAAAAATGCATATACGCATACACACATACGCATACAACACATACACAATTACAAACTTTTGTATACAGCAGTACGCAAGTTCACAAAAAAGCCCCATTTCTGCTTTTCTGCTGGTGTAGCCAGGCACGTTTGTCAAGGGCTGGCACTGGCTATAGCAGCTCATGCTGTTTCATTTTGCCAGCAGCAAAACACACACACTTGAAGCCCCCTCCTCGCCGCAAGGCTTGCAGCCCGGCTCCTCTGCCACAGGCTCACCCACAAACGCTGCACATCAATTTTCACAATGCCTGACATTCACAATGCCTGACAACAGGCGACCCTGCCCAATCAATTTTCACGATGCCTGACATTCACAATGCCTGACAACAGGCGACCCTGCCCAAACAGCAGCACACATACAGTAAGCAGGATAACGATACTTCAAGTAGGCCCCCACTTGACATAGTCGGCTGTTGTCCTGACGAACTTGCTGCCTCTCATGCCAGCAACAACCACCACTCTAGCACCACATACCATCCATCAGCACCTCTCCACTTTTGCTACTACGCCACATGCATCTGTTCTCTCTACTACGCCACAAGCAGAGGGCGACCTCCCAAAACGTCACGCTTCCATATGCTTTGCCAGGTCTTCGGCCCCTCCCCCTCTCCAACCCTCTGCCAACACATGCACCTCCAACGCACAAACACAAACACGTACAGCCCGTCTGCCAAGTCCACGTGGCTGCCGCTCCATTACTAATGCCACCTACAACACCCATGACTGACAAAGTGAAGCCACATAGGGTGAGTGTGACCTATTATTGTGCAACTTTAGGGGGCGACGCAGCAATGGCTGCCAGCGCGTTTGCAGCTTTCTGCACCAGCAAGTTGTTGCTGCTGCCCCCATTGGAGCGCATGCCTCCTCCTCCACCTGAAAAAGAACAAGGAGCACAGACCTTGAGCGGTGCTATGGCGCTTGCTTTTGTGCAGATGTGTCTGTGTGAGTGTGAGTGTGTGTGTACTTAACAAACCTAACTCCCTTTCCCCATACATGCACGTACACCTATATACTTGCAATCGTATCCCCTGACCCTATTCTCTCCCCATACATGCGCGTACACCTATATACCTACAGCCGTACCCCTGCACGCGCCTGCCAGGTTGCTGCTGCTGCTTTCCCTGCCAGCCATGCCCGCCAAGTTGTTGCTGCTGCCACCACCTCCCTTGGAAATCAAGTTGCTGGTGCTGGCACTCCCTCCTCCTGCAATGGGTGACCACACACACACACACGACAGCCGCAAACTTGCTCGTGGCTCGATCATTGTGCAAAAAGTTGATTAGCTCGACTCAAGGATTTCTCGACGATGGATAGGGAGACACATGATCTGAGCGCTGATATCATTGGACCAAACAGTGAAAAGCTCTGTAAATGCTTAACTACCGCAGGATGGGTGGGATGAGAATCGCACCTGCCATGGCAGCCAGGTTGTTGTTGCTGTTGCCACCCCCTGCGAGCGAGCTGAGTTTGCTGTGGCTGTTGTTGGCACTGGCTGCAAGTGAGCGGGGCTCAGTGGCAGTGGCTGCGCCTGCAAGTATGCGTGCATCGCGCGTAGTGTTTGTGCGCGCATGTGTGTGTTGTGCCTATATGGTACGTTGCGTGTTTGAATATGTGCGTGAGCGTTTGCATCTGGCTGCTCTTGCAATTGGCTGTGAGGGGGTGAGGTTTGAAGGAGTGAGAGGTTTGGCTGCCGTGTGTGTGTATGTGTGTGTGCATGCTCGCCACTTATTCCACAAATTGGTCACCTATAGCTGCATGCAAGCAACCTATAATCTATTAAGTGTAGTCGTGCACCGATTCTATTAAAGGCGTATGCCAGCAGCTATGCCGATAAGTACAGCATTGTGTACAACCCACTGTACACCTCTACAACTGCTCATACCAAACTCCTAGGGCTGGCCAGAACCATATGTATACAGTGTATATACTGTATTTTTGGCAGGGAAATCAACAAATATACGGTCATATACGGTCATATACGGTCATATACGGACATATGGATCTGGCCAACCCTACAAATTCCAATGTACAAACTCATGAAACACATAACGGAAAATGCACTTTGAGAGTGCCTGCAAAACGTGATTCATTTGCTCAGATACCCACACTTCCACATTATGCGCTCAAGCGCTTACACATGAACACACATAAATAGGGTTGGCCAAGACCGTATATATGCACCGTATATGACCGTATATGTGGTGATTTCCCTGCCTAAAATACTGTATATACACCGTATATATATGTCCTGGCCAACCCTACACATAAATATACACATTCACACACATACACACAACACACCTGTGGAGGAGGTTTCACTGTGAGAAGGGGTGGGAAAAGCTTCCTGCTCGCCAGCCACAGTGGCATTATCCTCAACAGTGAACAAGATAGGCCTGCAGGCCATCACAGATTGGTGTGTGTGCCGAGTGTGTACGTGTGTGAGTGTGCCTGTGGATATCTATTGCAAAATGTAAAAAAAAATGACACACAAAATGTAAAATGCAAATGACACAAGTGTACACATGTGTTTACAAGCTTGCGTGCATACACACACACACATACAGACACACGTTTGTGTACACACGCGCGTGTACATGTATGTATGTTGCACATGTTTCGTGCGTACTTGAACAAATGCACACGAGCGTAAATAGAAAAAGCACAGCCCACCCAAAAAAAGCACGCCTGCCTCTTGCAACGTTTGTGCTTTTGCAAAGAACCGAAGTGTGGAAGTTTATCAGCAGGCTCATCAACGCAGGCGCACACACACAACCACAGACGACAGAACTCTCTGCATGGGGGAGGAGTTCTGGAGGTGCTACAGTGGTGCAAAGGCACACACTCACGTTTACACGCAAGCACACACACACACACATCTACACGCATGCACACAAGCGCACAAGCACCTGCCCTTTTGCAATAAAGCCAAGCCAAGGCTGTGGGGAAGTGGTGCAATGTTAGCGCACACACACACACAAACACACACACACAAACACAAGCAGCAACGTACAGAAAAGAAACGCACACATACGCACTCAAGGAACATTTGAAATTACATAAACACCTGCAGCGCTTGTCCTCATGCATGAGGGAGGAGTTTTGGAAATGCTGCACCAGAGCGCTGCGGCCCTGGATGCGTGCATAGCTGATGCTGCAGATCTTTTCACTGTTGAAGCGCTCCCACTTGCGGTTGTTGAAGCGGTTCATGAGAGGGATGATGTCCACCGGCTGCAATGGGAGAATGAAGCAAAGAGGGCTCTCAGCACAAGTGTTTTACACATTGTCAGCACAAGTGCTTTACACATTGTCAGCACAAATTAGACCAACACGACGTCAGGTGTTCGAAGAAGTGCTGCCTGCTGCCTGCGGATCTAGGAAGGGTAGCACAGGAATTAAATATGGTGGGCATATTTGTGCAGGGCATGCATGCTGCGCCAATTGGTGCAGCGATGTGGGCCAAAAATGGTGTGCATAGTTTTACAGGGCATGCACGCCAACTTGCTCAGCAATCAATGTGCAATCAATCAATCAATTTTACAGGGCAATCAATCAATCAATTTTACAGGGCATGCACATCAATCAATTCTACAGGGCATGCCTATACACGCCAACTTGCTCAGCAATCAATGTGCATGAGCGGAAGCATGGAAGTCCACAGGCTGCGTTGGATCAAGATGAAGGGGATGGTGTCTTGACAAAAACAGCCAACAATGCCCGTGCATTTGGCCATGCCCATGGGCAGCAGCCACACAAAGGGGTGATGTAAGCGTGTACGCACGTTCTTGCAGGGCACATCCATAGGGTTGGCCAGAACCGTGTATATATACACCGTATATGGCCGTATATTAGGTGATTTCTCTGCCAAAAACACCGTAAATAAACCGTATATAATAGTTCTGGCCAACCTACACATCAACGAGTGTGTGTTGTGGTAGCGGTGGTGTACAAGAAAACAATGTTTTAGTGGTGGTGTACAAGAAAACAATGTCCATGGGGCTGCAGGCACAAAGACGGGAACATGGGTGTACCACATTTGCGTATCAAAGGAGACACGCGTGTGTGTGCATGACTGCGTTTTTTGGTCGATATTCTGAATCAGGCGTCAGGGCAACTCGGACACAGCTAAGGAACACCAGCACTTCCTGACCTTTGCGCCGCACGTGGCCACCAGCCTCCTTCCTTCTCCTCTATTTACCGTACAGGCGTGTAACCAATGCAATTCTTGAATAAAACCCAAATGCGAGCTATGCGAGAGGGGCACACAATCTAACTATTTACCCCAATGCGGCCTATGCAGGAGCCTATGGCCCTCTGAGCTGCACGCGCACGCGTATGCACGCGCGTGCGTGTGCATGTGTGTGCGCGTATGAGTGTATGTGTGCCCATCTGTGTGTTTGTGCGTTGTGTACGTGCATGCATGTGTTAACGGTTGTGAACATAGGTATGTGCGTGCTTTGTGTACTTGTTTGTGCGTGTGTGTAGTGTGTATGTATGCACGCGTACGTGTGCACGTACATGTGTGCGTGCGCGTAAGTATATGTGCGTGCGGGTACGTGTGTGCGCACGAGTACGTAAGTGTGCATGCGCATGTGTGTGTACGCGCACGTGTTTGTGTGTGTGTGTGTGTGTGTGCGCGCGTACGTGTGTGCATGCTGTGTACCTGTGTGTCAGTGCTTCTTTCAAGGTTTGGGGGTGTGTAGCAATTTAAGTCAGACGCGCTACGCAGGGTGCTCTGACAAAAAAGTGTGTAACGCAAGCCTCTCAAAAAATGGCCAAAATTTTGGCTTTTGTTGTACATTGGTTTTTACACGGATGGTAAAGGGCTTTGCACAGGAAAATTTTGGGTTTTGGCACCCAAATCGCAAGTTCTGGAGTGTTTTATAGAGGGGCGATAGCAAAAGGGCAAAAGAGCGAGCTTGCTGGGGCTCGAACCCTGGTCTCTGGGTGACCAGAGAAAAGGAACAAAGCGACACAGGGTACCCCGAGGAGCTTTGGTGTGTCGCTTAAAAAACCTTAAAAAGCGACGCGTCGCCCTTAAAAGAAACACTGCTGTGTGTGTGCGCGTACGTGTGTGTGCATGCGCATGTGAAGGGATTGAAGGCACCCTTTTTGGTGTCCTTCCTCCCCAAGAGGGGGCCAACCTCCCAAGCTGTTTTACATTCCCCTTGGGGGCCTTGAGGGGCGGCTTGGGAGGCTTTCCAAGCCTGTCCTCGCTTATGCTTAAATTAATTAACCCCAATGCAAGCTTCGCGAGGCCCTTGTAACTTAGTTGTTTAAACTGCTCCCGACACTCCGCGAGGGGGTCAGAAACGTTCGCAGTACGCGGTGATATACCGCCTATACTGTTTCACTTTTTTACAAACGCTGCCCGGATCTGAATCAAAACAAACCGCCCTTGAAGGCAAAGTACACAGCGAGGCACTCCTACAGTAGTGTGCAAAGTGTATACATACTATATACTATGCTTATGCATGTAAACAATGTATACACACATAGCCACGCACCTGCACCATGTTGATGAATGCATAGCCCACGTTGCACTTGTTTTTGAAGTCAATGGGGAGGTAAAAGAAATCGTAGGTGCCCTTAAAAAGCTCGTCCACTGTGGCTAGCAGCATCTGCGTATATGTGTGTGTGTATACATATCTGAGCGGTTTGCGTGCACGTGAGTGTATGCGTGTGTATGTGGGCGTGCATGTGGGCGTGCATGTGCATGCGTGTATACACATTTGAACACTGCGCACATGTATGTATGTGCGTGTGTGTGTGTGTTTGTGAGCGTGGATGCATGCCTGTATGCATGCATGCCTTTATGTATATGCACGTGTATATGCAGGGGCATCAGCATAAGCGTGAACTTTGTCAAGCGAGTACCTGTGGGTTGCGAGCGTGTGCAATTTTATCTTGCCTAGCCTTGCATCTTGCCTACCAGGCTGGCCTACCTCACTTACTGAATATGCATGCATGGATCAACAGCCAATACAAAAAATAAATACCAAATAAATGGATCAACATTACCACAACAATACAACAATGGACCAAAGCCAATACAAGAAATAAAACACCAAATAAATGGATCAACAATACAACACTACAACAATGGACCAAAGCCAACACATACACAGCAACTGCGCTCGCAGTGCGCACCTTTTGGGTGTACTTGTTGGGGATGTTTTTTATCATGAGCGTGGTGCGGCGGTCCTCTCCACGCTGGATTTTGTCGGGATTTAATGCATACAGCTTCTCCTGTGTGTAATGCATGTGTGTTTAGGAAAGCATGCGTGTGAATGTATGTGGATGTGTGTGTGTGTGTGCTTGCGCGTGTGTCTGTGTGTGTGTGTGTGTGTGCTTGCGTGTGTGTCTGTGTGTGTGTACGTGTGCACGCACAAATGATGCTTTCACTTGTACTTTCACTTTGTGCTTTTGTACTTTCACTTTGTGCTTTCACTTGTACTTTCACATTTGTACTTTCACTTTGTGCTTTTACTAGTACTTTTGGGCCAGGTGACCAAAAAAATTGTATTAACTGCTGGTGATGGAAAAGCTCAAATGGCTGTAATGTGCCGTGCCAGATAGAAAACACAACAACATAATGCCCTATGTTTACTTAAAACTAACGATATCCCTCACACTCGTGCTCACACCCACCCACACCCGTACACACGCCATCATCCCTCTCAACAGCTGCGCCTTGTGCGTCGCCCGCAGCCCATGCACACCTTTACCACCCCACCTAATTCCACCCACACATCACACACAAACACACATCCAAATACCTGCTGCATCTTGCGCTCCACCTCTGCCTGTGGGTCTGTGGTTCGTCTGCTCAGACGCCCCCCATTCCTCCCTGCCCCCCCCCCATCCCCCATCCCTCCCCCCCCTGCACCCCTGCCGGCCATATTCCCCCCTCGAGGGCCCCCTCCTAGGTAGCCACCGCTCCCGCCACCTCCATGCAACGGTCCATGCATACCAGCCACCGGTGGCGCACCCATGCCGGCACTCATGGCGGCTTGCTGCATCATGGCGGCGGCCATGCTGTTGCCAGGACCCCCTCCCACGCCACTGTGCATACCGCCAAACTGTTGGAGGTACTGCGCTGCAGAAGGGTGAAGGGCGGCGGGGTTGCCTGCACCTTTTTGGCCCATCATGGCGGCCTGTGTGTTGTTTGTGTGTGTGATATGTGTGTAGGCATATGCAAGTGAGCGTTGGTGTGCACTTACGAGGATAGGCCGCTGCCGCACATACCGCACAGGTCTCTATGGGGTCTGGATGGCGCTGCACCTACCCACACAATCAGCTACCCTTCACTAACTAAAAGAGTCTGGCTGGCAGGAACAGCAATAGCATGCATGTGCCGGTTCATTACAACCCATACTCCATCCCCCGTCCCCTCATACACACATGCACACACTCAAACACACACGCACATGCATACATGCATACACTCAGACACACACATATGCACACACACAGACTTGCTGAGCCTGCAGCTGTACAAACAGCGGCACTTGCCTCTTTGAAAAAGTGCTGCTGGCTGTCAGGTAGTGTGCCCCTAGTCCTGCACACGCACACAAGCAGCACACACAAACATACACACACAAAAGCAGCACACACACCTGCTGCGCCTGCAGCTGCGCAAAGAGCTGCGCTTGCTGCCTTGGTGGCATACTGTCTGGGAAATGAGGCAGGGGGGGCGACATGCTCATGCCTGGGTGCATGGCCGGGTGAAAGGGAGGGTAGGGCATGCCCATGCTCATAGGTCCCCCTGCAAGGAAAGGCAAGGGTTCGGCATTTTACTCACACATGCCACAAGCAGGAGAGATGCAGGATGTACCTGTGCTGCTGCTGCTGCTGCTGCTGCTGCTGCTACCCATTGTTGCTTCTGTAAGGAACAAGATCTAGAGTTTGGCGTGTTTGAAAGACACGCACATCATCTATACTTTCACTGTGTAGCTGTTCATGCACACGCATGTAGACAATAGCATTGCATTGTAAACAAAATAAAGAGCAGGAATATCCATGTCCTACATGAAAGTAGCCCAGCACATAATCTGAAGACGAAAGAAAAGCACCCGTATAGGTACAGGTTGTCACACACACGCACACACACGCATACACGCATGCACACCCATGCACAAGCACACGCATAAGCAAGCAAACACGTAAATACCAGCAGGGTTAGGCCCACCGCCATAGCCAGCAGCTAAGCCGCCCGAGGCCATCCATGCCTCAGGACCCATGCCTGTGTGCGTGTGTGTGCGTGTACGTGTGTGCGTGTATGTGTGCGTGTACTTGTGCGTGTATGCATGTGTGTGCATGCGTGCGTGTGTGTGTGTGTACATGTGTGTGTATATAGCTGTGATTAGATTTAAAATGCATGTGGACGTATGTGTAAGTGCGCGCACAACTGCTTGTGCATGTTTATGCTTTGAATTCCTTGGTACTGTAATTTGAAATTTAACATCAGGGGAATGGGGGCGTGTCTATGCATCAACCCAAAAAGAGATGGAAGGATGGTGTGTGCCTGCATACACATTTGCACACGTATAGGTTTGGCCAGAACCATATATATACACCGTATACGACCGTATATTTGTTGATTTCCCTGCCAAAAAGTACCAGAGGGGGTCAACGGAGGCCCCCAAGGGGGTACTTTTAAAATGAGATTTGAGTATGTGCCCCGGAGCTTGCAGTTTCTAGGCTTAGCACCCACAGATAGGTTCTGGTAACGCTTGAGCTTGAAAACTGCAAGTTCCGGGGCACACGTCTAATTGTCCACGGCGTGAACCCCACTGTTCACTGCCAATCTGTCAGATCTCACCAACTACTGCACCAATCTGGGACAATGATGCTTTTTTGATACATAAATATCATTGCAACAAAGATAGAGTGAAACGGCCAAGTAGTTGGTCAGATACTCCATTTTGGCCCATTTCCCTAGGAGAAACTCAGCAAAAGGGGTGCCAAAAAGGTGGAAAATCAGCCTTCACCAAATCTACTTTTCAAAAACCAGGATGATTTGGTATCATAAAGGAAGTCCTCCTGTCTTGTTACGGGATGAAAAGAGGTCCTGCTTGGGGCGTGGTGGCCTGTTATGTGGAAACTGAGTGCCAAAATTTGAACTGGATTTTTGTCCAGACTACTGGGGTGGTCCTTTTAACCCCAAACTTCATGAACCATCTAATTATATCATTCAAACATGATTTGTAATTGAAAAAAGGTCACATTTCAGGACATTTGCTCCGTTGCCCCCCTCTGCAAAAATACCGTATATTCACCGTAAATATATAATTCTGGCCAACCCTACACACGTGACTGCCACATCAACAAAAAGCAGTGCTGCACATTTGATCCTCTTCGCAGAGAAGCTGCCAGCTTTCCACGTCCAGGTTTTGTAATTTTTGACGAGGCATGGTAAAAAGTGGTTACCGATGGAATCCCAAACGTACGCGTGGCAGCGTGTCATGAACTGTAGTGCTCACGATTGCAGAGCTGCAGTGGCAATAGAAGCCATCTTCACCTGCCCTAAGGAAGGCCACGAGCAGCACCCAAACCCACAAACACGACAACAGCCAAATTCACGGGGTAACCTACCAAAGTCATAACCAGCCGCCAGCATGCTCATGGGGTCTGGCATACCGCCATACATGGGCAGGCCACCAAAGCCTCCCATCATTCCCCCTGCTCCTCCCATCATGCCGTTGCCACTGCCGGGCCTAGATGGATACGTGCCCATTGGGCTGCTCCTGTGCATGTTTTTGTGCGTGCAAGTGTGTGTTTGTGAGTGCGTGCGTGTGTGCGCACAAGTGTGTGTATGCGCGGTGTGGTGTGTGTGCGCTGTACATGCTTGCAGTGCACATCGAGCTGCCTGCATAAGGGAAGGAAGGTCCTCTTTGATGTCCACATTATCAGCATTAATGTGTATGCGTCTATGAATAATACACATAAAAAATAAAGGCAAAAGGCAAATGCTAGACAACTTTACTTACTGCAAAGTAAGCTCAAATACACGTGCCGTGTGTGTAAAAGGATTGAGCGAAATTGAGGGCTGACATTTACGGCCAAGGTTTAATGCATCCTCCATGGCCTACTGACACATACCACACATGCAACATAAACGCACGTACACACAAGCGTACACAGCCTGCACCCCCATGTTGGCCTGCTGACGTGCGCACACATACACAACCACATACGCACATGTGCAAGTGCACTCACAAGCAGCCTTCACCTGCACGCTCCTGCACGCCGGCCTGCTGACATGCGCACACATACACAAACACATACACACACGTGCAATCACAAGCAGTCTCCACCTGCATGCTCCTGCACGTCAGCCTGCTGACATGCGCACACAACCACATACACACACGTGCACGCACAAGCAGCCTTCACCTGCGTGCGCCTGCATGTGGGCCTGGTGCCACACCATTGCTGGGGCTTGGCATGCGCATGTGGTTGCCTGAAGGGTCGTTGACAGCCATGTTGCTCATGCCAGTGGCCAGCGCATCCATGCCGCCATACCTGCGCGTAAAGACACAGACATGCTTTGGTGAAGGGCATGTGTGCATGGTTTGGAAATCATTGACACACACATACGCAGATACACACACACAAACGCCACCCAAGCCAGCATACCTGCATGGAACTTAAGATAACGCAGCTTGTGCACACAAAGGAGCATTACAGCTGTTGGGTGGACTTTCGGTATGCAGCTCTGGTTTGCAAAAGGGGTCTGAATTGCAAGCCATCAGCGAAGGAAACAAAAGAGCAGTCAAAGACAAATCAAGAGCTATGAGGCCGTCAGGAATGTAGAGAGCTGATCAAACATGTAGAGAGCTGATCAGGACTGGAACCATACAGCAGGAGCAGCAGGAGCAGCAGGAAGCTCAAGTATGACTTACACATTCACTAACGACACCTACACATATAGAAGCAAACGAGCACTTACAGACACTGCCACACTCGCAGCTTACCCCGTATATTTAGGAGCAGCAGCATTCAGGCTGGAGGAGGGGGGCATTCCACCTTGCTGCTGCTGCTGCTGCTGTTGTTGCTGAGGATGAGTGGAGGACTGAGGGGAGACTCCGAGGGGGCTGGCTTGGGGCTGGTGGTGGTGATGGAGGTCGGCCTGCAGGGACTGCAGGATAGACATAATATGACGAGCTTTTTTTGGTTGTCAATATTTTTGCCATGAAGTAAGTGTGTTTGTCTCAATTACTGTACAAAAAAATATGTATTAATTCATTATATATTTATTTTAATTACATTATATTATTATATTATTACCGCATTTAACTATGACAGCCATTGCTCACAAGGAGTGGTGAGGAGCAAGAAGGAATTAGCGCTTCCTATTTGCTGTTGCTTTAAGATCCTGTATTGTCAATCCGTCTGCAAGTTGCACAGACAGCAAGACAAAAACAGCCTCTGCTGGAGTTGCAAATGCTGATGGAAAGTGTTTGCCGCCACAGCAAATTAGGAGGACGGATAGCAACGTGACATATATCATAAATCCAATAGCAGTCACGACAAGAGGGAAAGGATATGCAGGAGCAAAGAGGGGGATGGCTTGCTGGAGGAGGGGTTCCGCTGGGAACGGGCTTTAAGCCAGCCTTATTGTACGTTCCTTCTAGGCAGCAACGGCACATCAATCAGTGTTGTTTGTACGTGGGACTGCAGCAGCAGCAAATAAGACATCCAGCACCATCTGGTGGTGTGCATCTCTCCAGTCTCTTGCGGCAGGGGGGTACATCAGAGCAAGCACACATCAACGATCTTAGCCACGTGCAATATCAGGAGAATTGGCCAGACCTGGATCCAGGTTGCGTGATACGTTGGACTGTGAGGAAGTAAGGCTCTGAATAACCTAAGCTGCCACCTACCGTGCTCAAACGAGAGAGAGAGAGAGAGAGAGAGAGAGAGAGAGAGAGAGAGAGAGAAGCAGAGAGAAAGAGAAGCAGAGAGAGGGAGAGAGGTAACCACATACACACGTATGTACACCACAATGCGATCTCTACCTGCAGATCATGTTGAGAGCCGTGACGAGAAGAGGCACTGTCCAAGAGGGAAGCAGTGGTGGGAGCTTCAGCGGCAGCAAGGGCTGCGCTCGCCAAGTTTTGTTGGGAATGGACATGAGACTGCGCGCGTTTCTGTAAGGAAATGTGTGTATATATGAAAATATATGTGAATTTGTGTTGTGAGTGTGCATGTGCATTTGTGTGTGAGTGCAAGTGAGAAATGTCATGTATGCATGTAAGAAAATCTCCAGAGGGGGTCAACTGGGGAAATGTCCAAATATGTGCCCTTTTTGCACTTGGAAGCCAGCCATCCACGGCCCCTTTAGGCCGCGGTCACACAGAAATTTATTTTATCACTTTTCTATCTGAGCAATTTTTATCTTAACACAGCGGTCACGAAATTTATTTGAAAAATTTGTGCAGGCTCTGGCGGGTCCCCCCATCAGACCCTTGCACGCACATTATGATGTAAATTAGGCTGCAGTTTGCAACATAATTCATGAAGTTGTTCCAAGTTTGTGCAAATATTTTGTGCCAAGAATGCTTGCTTTTGAAAGGGAATGACCTCATGCGCGTGATAAACGAGTTTACAGGCCTGTGCCATTTGCCAGAGAGAGCGGCAATGGATGGGACATTCTTGAGATTACAATTACAATTGGGGTGATACTTATTACTGTTACAAGAAGCATATGGCAATTACCTTATTCGTTCATTTTGATGCGCGTGGCAGGTTCACGTATGTTAGTGCTGGCGGGGCAGGTCGGTGATGCCCACATTTGAAATCACAGTTCACTAAAATATCAAATTGACAATGGTTCTTGGCTTGCTCTGCCTCCACATATCCGCAATGTTGTGACGATGGATGGAACTGTGAAATTGCCATACAGATTCTGCTTTTGCCCTGGTCCCCTTCTGTAATGAAGTGCTATGAAACTCTGAATCCAAACAGGACGCAATTCAAGTTTAACTATGCACTGATTTGTTAGCTGTGACTCCCCTGCTGCGTGCGCAAGGGCTTGCAAAAAATTTTGGGGGGCGATGTATGAGCACCTCCGCGTGGTGCCCCCTGGAAAACGCCTTCGTGTGCCATCGTGCACACGCCCGGAAATACTCGGGAGCGGCTAAGACTCATACGGCGGAGCAACACGGCAGC
>Ga0307942_1000084_pt1 | contig 48161 bp, 51 predicted proteins | sample OrgLakmetagen175_FD_201846 | JGI IMG/M metagenome (GOLD analysis project Ga0307942, IMG submission 201846) | Saline water microbial communities from Organic Lake, Antarctica - #175 | ecosystem: Environmental > Aquatic > Non-marine Saline and Alkaline > Saline | place: Antarctica: Organic Lake... | reverse complement strand
TTCAAGGAGGGTTTTTCTGTTTAGGCAGGAGTTTTCCTTTTCCCAGTCTTATAGGTTTTTTTTCCTTCATTCTGTCAGGCCCTTGCTGAGGACCGTGTAACAACCCCCACCAAAAAAAAAAAAAACACGGCACAGGGTCTCTTGAGGATCCCCTCTTTGGTACCTCTTAGAGTTGACATGATGTCAATTGATTACCAAAACTACAAAATCAGAAGATAAAGGTTATCAATAAGACTGGCCATCCAGTTTATTGAACAAGACATAAAGACTTTCTCAACTAGTAACTGTCAACCAACTTAACTGCTCCGTCACACCATTTGTCGCTGCCAACGATTGGGCGTGACAAGCAAGTCTTTTGTGAAAAGGCATGGAGGTGTGCAAACTTCCACAGCTTTAAAGACCTTATGGGCGATGCAAGATGTCTGTTGGAACTTCCTGAAACCTGCCATTCTCAACCCAGCGCTTGCACCGAGCACACGTCATCACAACAACCAGTGGCCGGAATGCAATTGTGCTCCAGAGATGTTGTATTTAGCTTCCTGTTCATCGCGAAAATGCAACATGACTCCGCTCAGGAACCAGGCTTGCATTACGCGGCATCGCCATTTGAGACGGTAAGGCCCAGTATGTCCTAAAGTTAAATCTTCTTTCCAGCTGTATAAATTTTATAGCAAGGAGCTCAAGATGTGGTGCCATTTTACTTTTCAGAAACATCTTACTCTTCATCCTGCTTGGCATCAAGTCCTGAATCCGGCTGTGTCAATCTTACAGCATTTGGAGACTAAAGTCTTGAGCGCAAGGTCCAGATTTTTAAGCTATAACTATAAGGCTCTCAGTTTCTCTAGCAATCCATAAGCATAGTCAGACAAAGTCCTAGGGTCCAACTGGTTTACCAAGCCGTCCAGATGCTGTACCGGTTGTTCCATCTCCGTGAAAGCAAATTAGCAACAGACTAGCAACGAAGGGATGGATACTTCGGAGTGGAAGAGGGCAAATGAGGGAGACGACCAGGAGCACCTCTAATGCATTGCCAGATTGCCAGCCATCGGCAGATTGACCTTCCCCAGACTGCGCAGACCCAAACATGAGATATCTCAGAACACTTTAACGTGACATCTACCTCATCGAGAGTACTGTGAGGACACCAAACCTCAGAACCAGCTGAGCGCCAAGCAGGAACAGCACAAAGGCTTCTGCACAATCCTTTAAGGAGTCTCCAGCCTCCGTTACCCTCCACACCTCCCTTTTGGAGAGGGTGGCACTATTTACAACAATCATAAAAGTCCTCTTAAGGAGCTAGCCCGGGGGCTTAAATCTTGGAGAGCTAAGCACATTGCTGCATGTTCATTCTGTCAACTACGCTAGCATGCTGAACTTCCATACCAGACGCGCACTTTCCAATACCATCACCAACTCTCACCAGGAGCCAGGTCAAGCCTAAATTCCTCCTCATCCGTATTGATTCTTTTTATTTTGTGACGGGTTGAACGGTGATGGATTTTATGGTACCCAGTACCAAGGCATATCTCCTTTTTTTTCTTGATTAACGTGAGGAATGGTTTTCACTGCCTGCGCCCTTTTTTTCCAACTGTTCAAGGCTGAAGCCCGTAAGGGTGAGTGTTATCTTACGGCTTATTGTTTATTCAGCAGTAATGGCCAAGGTCAAGTGTTTCATTTGCATATTTGCATAAAAGGCTACCAAATTGCAGCATAAGACAGAAAGAAGAGCCTTGTCATAACCCACTGCCGATCTGTACAAAGCAGGGAATAAAGAGTGCTTAAAGGGAGCAACAACTATTGTACATGTTTGCGAAAATGCAGAAGGATCAACGTAATGCATCTTGCAAGTACGGAGGCTTCATTCATCATCACTGTCTTCAATGACGATAACGCCCTCCTTGCTTCCTTGCGCAGCCCTTAAGCTCTGTGTGGGCTCTGTCAGGCAAATGCATCAAATTAATAAAATATGTGAGGCAAGCAGAGGTATGCAACGTCTGGCTTAAATGTCTTTTACTAAGAAAGAAACACCTAGTGTGGCGGAATCTTTTGGGAGAGGCCTTGAGCTAGCTTGGTAAAAACCAATTGCCTTCCTGGTGTATTGCCTAAATACAAAATGCTACTTGATCAGGCTCTCACAAGCTACACAGAAGGAAATAAGTAAAGGGGCAGTTTTACCTGTGTGCATGCGCTTTGAAGCAGGAGAGGCTCCGCTTTCCATGTCTACTCCCCTCTTCTTCCCATCGACCATTGTATTGATAACCTTTGTGAAAGAACACAGAAAAGCCAGAAAATTGCTGATATGATCATAAAATATGTACAGGAAACATAAGAGAAAAACGATTTGCGAGGCTGCCGACGCAGTCTTTTTGTATGGTGTGTGTACTCACCGATAACTTGCGATTCACCAAAGGCCACATGATATCATCACATGTGTTTGGGGCTAGCAGGTAGTAGCACGTGACAGGGTGCTTTAGTCCTGCATATTAATAGAAAATAAGTTTCCAGTTGCAGGATTAAGGACCATGGCATTTCACTCTTTGCCTCACACATACATTTAAAGGTAATTGAGAACCAGCAGCCCTTCCAATCTAATTACTTTGGCAACTAAAGTCCGAAAACTGCGTGATAGGTGTGAGAACAAAAGATGACAATAACAGTTACGCCCAGTACCAGCACTACCAGAAAACCATCACCATCACCAGCACTTGCCAGTAAGTACCTTGCAACGTTGAGCTTGCAGCAGCAGCACTAAGATAGGATTTGAAAAAGACACCACTTACTGGCCTAGGATAGGAGTGAGGGGCACGATTGAAGTATAGCAGAGGGTTACTCTGCGCCCAAAGTATTGTTTTGCAACAAATTTTAATTCAACTTTAAATTAAAATTTGCAGAGGGGGCTAACGGAGGAAATGCCTGAAAATGTGCATTTTTGCATTCAGAAGGCAGCCACTCACAGCCACCTGATCCGATCGACACCATTTTAGTACCGAAGTGTAGCTGGCATTGAGAGCTACCCGAGCGTGTGCCCAGTTTTATGTGGGTCGCTTTGCGTGCTGAGATTGACTGGATTAAGCACACATGGTGCATTTATGCTTTAATGTGGTGAATTCCATGGGAAAATGGCTCAAATCCTCATAAAACACCAACCAATCAGCCGTTTTCTTTCATTTTTGTTGCAATGATCTTCTTTTCCAATAAGAATTCTACACCAAAAATATTCCAGATTGGTGCAGTGGGTGAGTTGGTAAGATTTGTGGTAAAAAATGGCCTGCACGCCACAGCAAATTAAGCACACGCCCCAAAATTGGCAAGCTCCAAATTTTACATCTATGGACAGAGCAAGGATTCATATTTCATATTAGGTATGTAAGTTTTGGAGCTTGCCAGTCATGGGGCCCATGCTCGATCCACATTTTAAAAACACTCCTTTTTTTGGCTCAGTCAGCCCCCTCTGTCAAATTTGAGTGCCAATTTTAATCCTGATTTAAAATTGTTTGCTTAGGAATGGGATCCCAATTACATCAAACTATTTTAAATCAAATATCTTTGTTTGGTCCACCAGACACGAGCTCACACCTGTGCAACACCTGTGCATCACAATTTACCTTAATTAGGTACAAAGTAACATTACACCAAAGCCAGGTCACACACGCACGCACCTATGCGATGGGCTTGATCCTCTGCTTGAAGCAAAAGTGAAGGCGTCTGGAAAGCAATACAGCACGCACGCACCTATGCGATGGGCTCGATCCTCTGCTTGAAGCAAAAGTGAAGGCGTCTGGAAAGCAATACAGAATGTAGTGAGCTTGAGACGGACAGACAATGTGCTACAATCAAACTTCAAATTCCAAAGGAGGGAGCATGAAGTAACATATCGACAATTTAGTACACTGTAAGTAACATGGCGCAACTACCTCTTGCGAGAATTGTGAGATGACAACAGAGTGATTATAATATTCAGCCCTTGAAATAGCGTCAGACGATACTTGCATCCATTAAAGCTATGACAATGAATGCATATAATTCTGAACAGGAGCACAAGCGACCACAAATATTACATAAGCATTCAGTGGATCTGTGCAGACATGACGTCTGAGCACTGCACACGCACCCAGTGAAGCTCCGCAAACATGACAGCCGAGGCCTTGTGGAGGGTGAGTCCGACAGCTGCAGCGGTGATGCTGAGCAAGGCCACGCGCGTGCCTGGCTGGTTCTGTGGTCATAGATAGCATTGTTGGTTCTGTGGTCGTAGATAGCATTGACTATGAACTGAGCGTTTTGGTGCATCAAGAAGTTTAGTGCATTGAAGTTCTGTGGTCACGGCGTCAATGATGAACTGAGTGTTTCTGTGCATTGCGGCCATGACATGAAGATGTGTTTGGGTGTTTTGACAGGTTGCATTGTGGTCAGGCTGAAGGACCAAGTAGCCTACCCTTTTTACTTAACGCACTTCTATTGTGCCCCTTATGCTTATGTGTTGCAGGCGGGGGGGATGAACGAACCTACCTATCAGCTCTGATGCGTTGCTGGAACCACTGCATTTATAGCATAAATATATATTTGGTCCCAGCAACCGTTTGGGGCAGGGCACATACACACATAAAAGCTAATCAACAGGACACAAGAAACTCAAATGCCTACAAAAGTATTCACTGGTCATTCTCAGTCAGGCTTTTTTCCAGGAGGCAAAAGGCAAGGGGCCTTCCTTTTCAAAATCTGGCTTGACTAAGCGGGTGCTCTAGAACACCCATAAACACATCTAGAAGAAACAATTCCTCAGGAGCCATGAGTAAGGGGGGCATCACGTCATCAGCCTTTCTGCAAAGGTGTACTTTGCCTCTACCTAATTGCACCCAGGGTACACAATGAGCCTTCCATACACATCTCCCATGTTCTGGGTCTGAAGCATTTGAATCACCTTGTTAACTACTAAACAAAAGCATCCTAAACTTTAGGCTGAAGCCATTATCTAGAACCTGCACGTCACTTGTTTTCCCACAAATAGGTTTGGGAAATACAGTGATATGGGTGTGCCAACAATTGTTATGTGCCCCTTTTTATCCTCCAGGAAAGTATCTCACGCATACCTGGAATGAATCCACAGCAACTGTGCGTTGGACGTCGTTGCTTGACCCATCAATTCGCACGAGACCCACATTTACCTTTGAAGCATGATGGAATGTGTGCGCCGGGTTGTTTGTAAAGCGTAAAAAAGGCAAGCAAGGGTGTTTCTAGGGAGCTTGCAACTTCTGTTTGGTAATTATTGCGTACAGTACAATTTGTTATTATTTGCAGCAAGTAAAAGAATCCAAAGGGGTCGGAGGGCACAAAAGTAACGTTTCTGGGATAAAGGCTGTCCATTGGTTTTGTAAATGTAACATATTAGATGTTACACGTTAGGAGCGTGGAACATGAAGAGTTGTGTTTCGAATTTGCACTAACACCAATTTCATGGTACGTGATAACTTGACAGCAAGCTTTCTTGATAAAGTATTAGCTGGACAGTTTAAGAAACTGCCTTTATTACGAGTAATCACTCTACCGGGTAAATATTAATGTGCATCAAACACTTACCCTGCGCAGCTCATCCTCGTACGCGTCCAGGACAACTTTGTGGTGAGCAAAGAGCAGCACCTGCAGAAATGGCTTACCAGTATTGATTCCGACGCAATTTGCAGTGGCAAACAATAGACAAACGTTGCAAATGTGCAAAAAGCTCAAGCGCACAGATTGGCAAGCGCAGGCAGATTGACAAAAAACATGCATCGCTTTTGCTTTGCACCCTGCACATTAATAAGTGAGCAATGAAGAGAAGTCCAACAGCACAAACTAGTCACAGGAGGTAAGCACGTTCAAATACCTTCACGTTCGGACCACGTTCTAAAAGAGCCTCTGACAGAAATGCCGTGCCACCCTTGATCTGTAAGCAGCATGGAATCAATAACCGTGTGAACAAATTGATGCATGCCAAAGTTTACAAAAAGTCTGTAATGCCCATAGCAGACCCTGCGTGGACGTGAATCCTATGTTGCAAGCGTTGCAAGCTCAAGAATAAGGCAGCGCACATCACTTGCTACTGTCTGGTACAGCTAGAAATATGACTATTCAGAAAACACCTTGGCAGGTCCAGTAAGCCTCCAAAATTTCGTCAGTAAAGCGTTTTTCTCCTCCTTCAGCGCCTCCCTCTCTTCAGCGATGCCCATTGACTGTGCAATTTCGTCCAATTTCTGCTTCTCCTGATCATTCTCTGGATCTTGAATCTGCAGGTCGTGCAGTACGTGGAGAGTGTCTGTTGGCCAATCTGGCATACAATCACAAACATTTGTCTCATTCACTATTTTTGGATAACTGAGGCACCAGACAGCAATGCAATTCATCTTTATGTACACTGCACCCTCAATTGACACCCACCGGGTGCAGTTGTAAGCGGGCAGCAATGTCCTTTAGCTCGTTATAGCCATGAGCCTCAATGCGCACCTACAAGAAGTTTAGATTAGATATATTAAGTTTGGGGAGCACTTACGACCAGGTTTCAAAACTGCTAGAGCGTTAAAATCGGCCAAAGACAGTGGTCATTGGAAGTAAATAGCAACTCTGCCACAAGTGCTCACTGTTTGCCGCGTCTTGTCGGGTAGCTGCGACGCCACGTCCGCTTTTTCTCGCCTGATCATGACCAATTGGATTAGTTTCTGGTTGAGCTCTGCAATTTCAAGTCATTGTAATAGCTTGAGCAGCAAAAAAACTATCGAAGTCAGCCTTTGAGTAACAGCCAATCGACTTTAGTGCTTTGATGATCCATCCCTGTGACCCTGCCAGAGTTACGGGAGACTTTGATCAAACAATAATCAGACTAAAACGCCATAAGGTCCTTTTTCAAACGCTGCGTTGGCGTTAACAATGTACGACTCCCAGAGAAAAGACAGCTGTCATAATGTAGCTCTTGCACATACCTGCTCGATGCTTCTTTAGCTTTAGGTTTTATCTTACATTCCTCCTTTGCATTCAAAAGCCACGCTTGCCAAAAAGCACAAGACATCCAGGTCTCCTGCCAAGCGTTGCAACTTGCAACCCACATTCTGCCCTATTATATCATTTTAAAAAGCCGAAATGCTCAAAACCATCATGATTACTGGCCAATCGACACGTTAACTTTTGGGAGAGCAAAGCTAACAGACCATTTTCAATTTCCCACTTTGCTTGATTACCTTCTAGATTGTTGGCTCCCCGGTAGTCCTGAAAGCATATCGAGGAAAGTAAGATCGTTGATTGGCAGTTATGTACGTACGCACTTAACACCAATGTCCTGTACGCCAGTTCATCAACGTTGTAATGCATTCAACCCCCCACACTTCATACGCAATTTGAAGCGCTTGAAAACAGATAAAACTACGCAGGCAGTGAAAATCACCCCCCACATTAATAAAGGAAAAGAAGCCACTTTGGTACTGGGAACAAGGCGTGCATAGCAGGCACCAAAAAAGAGAGAGAGAGAGACAGCTATCGGCCAAGAAGCTGTCACATCATACTCACTGGAACTTGTGGCGAGTTTGGAAGGGAGGCAGCTTCACCAGGCTTTGTACAGTAGCGGTTTCCAAACTCATGGTAGCTGCCAAAAACCTTAGGCCGCAGCATGTCTACCTGTGTGTGTACGTTCAGGTGCGACGTACAATGTTTGTGTGGATGCTGCTGCAAGTGGGTGCGCTTAGGTGCTGAGAAAATGTGCTTATACAGCTGCATGCCGACCAACATGCCCACTGTCTCCTCAACAGTCAAGCAAACATTGATGAGCAAACAATTTCCAATCACGCAAGTCAACATGCCAACTGTCACGCAGTATCCACAATATGTTTCAAATGCGCCTGAACTTCACATGTCTGCTCACCTGGGCCCAAATCTCAATGGGCCGTGACAGCACAGGGGTTCCAGTGATGAGGACTGCCCGCAAAGACTGCTGGCGCACAAGGCTGCTTACAAACTGGGTGCGCTTGGAGGTGGAGGACTTAAGGGCGTGTGATTCATCTGTGGCAATGTATGTATTGTCTTGTTTTCTTGGGTTAAGGTGTGCTCTCAGCACTAGCAGCCAAAAGCATTGGCCAAAGACAACACCGGCTGAAGGACACAGTGCACCAAAGGTGAAACACACTGGAGTCGCCTACATGTGTAATAAATAATAAACACTGCTGGCGGCACCACCGTAGAAAATTACCTAAGAGGAGCAGGAGGGAAGCCCATATAGGAAAAAGGACTTGGCTCATTACGAATATAATCACTCATGAATCATGAGAAGGATTGACCACACGCATGAGTCACAAGCCCCTCCACAATGTTGGTGGACAGGGGGAAATCTACAGCTAATCACTCTAGTTACTACCTGATTGTAGCGTGCAGCGTCAGAGGTCATGCAATGATACACTGTACCCCCTGTCCACACCACCAGCCAGGTACAGCTGGCACCTCTTAGGCTCACCTGCAATGATGAACCTGCAAATAAACAAGGAGATGCGCCCGTCTGCCTGTGCTCTGAGTGAAAAGTGCTCCTATACTCCTTTTCTGTACACGACATCTCTTCACAAGAAGGCAAAAAGGCGGAATCAACCACGCCTGAACACGCCAGAGTTCGACTGCATGGTCAAACACATCGAACAAGCAATCTAGAGGACGCACTTGTACATTTTCTCTTTGCCCTCCATCTTTTGCACCAAGTCGTACGAGGTGATGCATACGTGGGGCTGCATTGATACACAATAGTATGGACGGTTAGTTGTTAGGATTGGATGACAACGAGTACACGTACACATGTATCCATCACGTGCGAGGCGTTGCACAGACAGAGAGAAAGTGAGCAGCAGGGCAGGGGGATGAAAAAGCAGACTGCTGATGCTTGTGCAATAAGGTGCTGTGACGATGGAGAACATTTGGTTTTATCCGTCAGCAAGCTTCTACTTGTTGCAAGTTGCGATTGGCGTGCTGTGCATGAAAGCACAAGAAGAAGAAGTTTGTGCAGCTTGGTTTTTGTGTGACCCGTGATGCAAGTTTCTCTAAACCAGGGCAGCAAAAGCTGCGAAGTGCTCACAACTTTGATGCCTGATCATGCCCACTCGTATCATGCTACGGCAATAGAGATGCTACAAACGGTACAAGCACGCAGAAAGGGCCTCAAGACGAGTGGAAGCACGCACCCGCCCTGTTGGAATGCCTTTCTGTGCCAGCTTTTGAAACTCTTGGGCACTTGAGACCACCCACAGGTCTGAAGGCGAGGGCTGTATGCTCTGGGGCAGCCACTCCCGCACTGCATCAGCCCACATAAACCTGTGGCAGTGTGGCAAAGAACATGATCCATTCTGCAGGCTGCTTTGCTCCGTTTTTATAGTTAAGTGACCCCCACTTCCAAAAGGTAACACCTTGGTGCAAGCCATACAAGCAAACTTTAGGTGGGCTGCGCATATGTAAATGTTAGTTTGAATGAAAACAATTTCCGCAAGCCCCATCCTTTACCCCCTCCGACCTTAAATCCAAGCCTACATTCCAGCCCTCAGGCATACCTTACTTACTGATTATCACAAGCATCACAGTTTCCAAAGGAACCCCTTCCCTCGTCACCTCAGGCTTGAAGGGCAGGTGATGAGGAGGGGCCAGTCCTGAGGGAAGTACGCCGCAGCGGCAGCGAGGGCCTGCACAGACTTGCCAAGCCCCATTTCATCCTGCAGATAAGTTGTGCAACTCCTGATGGCCTCAACATCATCTTTCTTCCTTTTGAAGCTTATCAAACCAATTTGAGTCCTCCGACCTGTCACTGAAAGGGACTGCGTTTAGTGGTGATGGTGCTTTAAACGCAGCCTTTCAACAAGCACAAACAAGCTCCTTGTTCAACTGATGGCTCATTGAAACCTGATGGCTCAAATGAAAAGAATGATTGTCTTCACATGTGCGCCACACAAAATTAATGTTACAAAGCTTGCTGTCAGAGACCGAGCTCACAGCTGCCTTCTGTGGCCTTCAGATTGCATTCGAGCCTTCCGTGCACACACAATGTATGTGAATTGCTGATGGACCCAGCAGCAAGCTTTGAGCACCACAAAAGCAGCCAAAACCCACTGCTAGTAGAGCACGGCCCTGGACTGAGAGGATGAACAGGACTCCCTCTTTTTGAAAGCATCGGAGCTTGTCCCTGCATACGAATGACAACACAGAAGTCTTCTCTCGATGCAATGAGCAAACCAAACAGGTTATATGCAAACAATCTTAAGTTACATGCAATCAATCCTGGCACAACAAGATCCGACACCTTAAAAGTACAAAGATTCTGGTTGCACACATTAAGGAAGCTAAGTAGTCCAGTAACCTAGCTTACACTGAAATCCAAAAGCAGATATGTTCTATCAGCACATTCTAGAAAACCTAACGTGAAAACGTACCACAGCTCGTCAGGGACTCGCCATGGGATCTGGTCTGGGGCAAGCTGCATGCAAAGAGTTGCAAGGGACTTCCAGCTCTGTCTACCACTTCTGTAAAACCTAATTTGCTTCACTCTTGTCTTTGTAGTGCTAACATTATTCTGTGGTACAATTCCGAAAGTTCTTTTTGTATGCAGTATGAAACATCTACTCTCAATTGCTCATTCATTGGAGTTCAGAACCAAGTACGATACACGTTAGCACTTTTCTATATACTGCATCATAGCTGCACATCCAAACACAAATACTTGCAGCAGGACTGCAGTGCTTTGTCTAGCCCTTATGATGGATGAAGGGCTGGTAATCTGTTGCTGGTGGATCAGTGGACCCACCCGCGCATCGTACTGAAGCATTAGAGAAATAGAAGGCAACGTAGCTTCCAGCATGTTTCATTTTGCAAGAGTTGATAAAAGAGCTCTGGTGCTAGATGGCACGACCAAAGAAGATAAGGCGCCAGACGCCCTGCATGTGTACCTGAATGGCAAAAGTTGGCGCATTTGGCAGGCACTACTACAGTGATTTATTTCACCTTGTAGCTAGGTGCAGGGATGGCAAAGGACGAGATACATTCTCCTTCTGGTCGTCTGCTGGGTATGTCCACCACATTGAAGCCTGCCTGCAAGGCCGCAAGTATATGGTGCGTAAACAGGAGCAGTGAAAGCACACACAGGCATTTAGAATAGGCTTGCCTTCAGAACAAGCTCGCTTACTGAACGTGTTTGCAAGCTGCTGTGTGCTGGAGCAAAAGAAAGGGAAAAAAGAATTCTGGAAACAACAGACATGAGCCACTTGCTGAGTAAATATTCAAAATTTAGCACCACTGAAAATTCTCTGTTTGCTATGTGCATGAGCTGCGAACTTTAATTTTGTGCTAGGAGCAAGCAGTCACTTATGGAAAAGTAATTCAAATCTGTTGCTTCGTGAAGCCTTGGGTTTTCAAGAGTCACGTGTACTAGGCTGTGCTCGAGTATACCTACTAGTCATACGCTCCAATATGTTCCTCGGCTGTAATTCAAATAAAGGGTCTGAGCACACACCTGTCTAAGGGTGTCCACGACGAGGTCGTACCCATCCTACAGTGTGTGTGTAAGTGCGTGTTTGCCTGTCGGTCTGTCCACAAGTCTGCATGTCTAAAGCGTGCAAAGACCAGCCTGTGCTTCATTTTTCAAGAGCTGCATTGGTAAGTCTGAGGCCATCTTCCAAGGCCAGAGGGACAAAATTAGCTGCTTCCAAAACATAACATGCAAGCAAAGGAATCAAATCCTTTTTAAAGTTTGAAATACACTTTTTGCAGGAATTGATGCATTCCACTTTCTTTCTGATTAGTGAATTCGCTGTCCACCTGGCTGACCTTCAGCTTCTAGCCTTTCACGATAGCTACCCTTGGCATCTTCACTGCCACTGACATCTTGTGAACTGCATTCCCAACCATCTGCATCCTTACCATGGAGAAGCTCCAGCACTTTCTACTAGCATCCCACTTGCGATTTGTGTAGCTCCTGCATAGAAAAGGTCTTTTCTAGATCAAATAAGATTCACATTGCGGGGATATTACAGCAACATGGCCTTTTTTTGGGTGAAACCAAAAAAGAGGAATGCAGCATTAGCAGGAAGCTGGGTGACCACAGTCATGAATCCATGCTGCAAATGCACCTAGGGGGAGGAGTGCTATACATGATATATTTCAAGAAATTTATGGTCGATGTGATAAGTCCTATACTTTGTTGTGACAGTGATTTGAAAAAGTGTTGAATACTTCATACCGTCTTCTAGCTATCATATGAAAAGTGTAACAGGCTTGTCGGCTTGAAATGTTAGCTTTTCGAATCGCAGAGAGGGAGGCTTTGAGCCAGCTTCCAGAATGTTTCAAAGCATCCAACAGGTGTCAACAATTCCCAAGCAAGCAATGGGAAGCAAACACAGCCCTACCATTCGGTGGACTTGATGGTCTCCACAAGCAGCTTACTGTAAGGATTGCGTGAGATGAACCTGTACAAAAAAGTGGAAAGACAAACTTGAGCTACTGATCTAGACGTTTAGAGAGTACGTGTACTGCTACATTTATAACAGTTACGGTGTATGCTTGTGCACTTGCATACTTCTTTGATGGCTAGACTAAAGTAACACCTCCTAGCATCTCAAGTAAGGTCCTAGTGTTTTCTAAGTAAGGGGAAAAGCCCCACATCAAGGGACTTATGATAAGGCTGCAGCACGCAAGGCCAGTACCAACATGCGTTCTTGTATTCACCTGTCTGGTCCATCCTCCTCAAGTGTGACTTTAAACCCTGCGTCCAGGCAGCGCACGCTTGCGTGTTCAAAACGCCTTTGCTCACCAGACAAAATGCACGTCAATTTGATACATGGACAAAGCATGTATACGTGCACCAGGAAATCATCTTCATTTATACTTGTACACACACAATGCCACAGAGACATACCTCCAGCCCCACCAGAAGAAGGCATTAATTGCTCCCGCTCTTGAGCCCTGCAGGCAAATCAGAAATTTGCTTTCAAGAAGGAAAGTATGTAGAAGGATTAGTCACAGAGGAGCAGCAACGGGTTGTTCCCACAGCTGGCACATTCCAAACATTGCTTCCTCTGTGACAAAAAGGTGCGTCTTGTTGCCGTTGTCAACAGAAGTAGTTAAAACAAAAGCTTTTTCATGGTAAGGCAGCATGGAAGAGTGAGCTGCAGCAGGGATTCTTGGATAATACTAATCACACTCACAGGAGCCGTCATAAGGTAGCAGCTCTGGCGCTGCACTACGTAGCCTTCAGATGCCAATCACATTTGAAGCAGTAACATCCATGCAGGGTACAGATGCACGTGATAGTGGGGGATCCTTATCTAACCCTGCATTGATGCTCACAAAAGTTCCGCCCCCTGACGGTGATCTTCCGCTGACCTCAAGCACCAGTTTAGATGTCAAGTCTTAAACCTAATGCAAGAGGAGCACGGTGTTTCCCATATAAGCTAGGCAAAAGGACGCAATACCCTCATTCATTATGACTTTCGACTTCCATGCTGTAAGGCTTACAGACTTTCATACTCACGTGTGGAATGTTTGAAGCAGGCAGGGAGATATGTTAACCATGTGAAAGGCTGACACACTTTGTGATGCGCGACCGTGGGGACGGCCCACATCATAATTGACTGTGATCAACTCAGGGAACAAAAAAAGCCGCTACAGCGCTGCAGCAGCTCAACGTCACCGTCTCCCATTCCATGATTGAGGTGACAACTTATTTAGTTTCTGATTTGTTTTTATTTGTATTTTATTTGCACCCTCCTACCTGAACTCCTCCTGCTGAAGCGCATACTGCTGCTGCCCTTGCAGTCCCTGCTGTGTGTTGTGCTGAAGCGCATGCTGCTGCTGTCCCTGCTGTGTGTTGCGCCGCTCTTGGAGAAACCTTTGAAACTCCCCGCTAGAGGGAGCCATGGGGGAGCTAGAGGTGTTACTGGATAGGGCTTGAGGAGGACAGGAAGCGTTGAGGGATACACCTGGTGAACGTGTGTGTGTATATGTGTGTATGTGCTGTGTGCATGCATATTTGTGTGTATGGTAGTGTACACGCACACGTGTGTGAACGTTGTTGGATTGCTTGTGCAAGCAACGGCACGGAAGATATGCTTGGACACAACGTACTTGTTGATGCCTGCTGTTGCTGCTGCCGCAGTTGCTGCTGCATGGGGCTATTGCCTGTGCCTGGATGGGGAGGCCGCACGGTGAAGGTCATAAGTGGAGATGCTTGCTGCTGGGGGAAAGGCTGCTGCTGCATGTTGATTGGCTGCTGCATCTGCATCGGCTGCTGCTGCATTTGATCTAACTGCTGCATCTGCATTGGCTGCTGCATCTGCAACGGCTGCTGCTGCATTTGATCTAACTGCTGCATCTGCATTGCCTGTCCCATCTGCATTGGCTGTTGCATCTGCATTGCTTGCTGCTGCAGTTGAACTGAATGTCCAGCTTGCCCTTGTGACAGCTGCCCAGGCTGGTCTGCGTACAAGCTAAAAGGAAGTTGACGTGCAGTGGGCTGCGAGGATGAAGGGAGTGGCTGCATCTGCAAGGGCTGCAGGAGCTGTGGCTGGGAGGGAGAGTGCCGGGGCTGGACTTGCTGGGGGGGAGACAGTCCAAACTGCGGGGATGGCAACCCAGGGCTAATCGGGGGGCCAGTGCCACCCTGGGTGCGGCCTGCAGGGATGCACGCAGCATTAATTATATTCCTGAATGATGAAGCAGCACTTGTGACGTATTTTGTATGGGAGGATGCGTGCATGCAGGACTGCTGAGTCTGGGAAGGACAAAATGACTCACTGTCCCAATGTTGTGTTTTCACTAACGACTCTTAAGCAACAGCTATCACGATTCAGCTAAAGATGATGGACCCTGCAAGGACGATGCCGCAGCAATTTATTGAGGCTGTATGCATGGAGTCTCAAGCTGTCCGTGTGCTACCTTGATGCGGAGAGAGTTGTGAGGAGTGCTTATTGCCAGATCTCGGCGGCACAGAGTCCGCAAACTGCACGTGTGGAAGCAGTCACAATACATTCGGGTTGGTATTTGAGCTACTTACATTTAAATTGATGTGCACAGAGACATGATTGGGTGATACACTTGATGACGCAGATGAGTCCACCTAGTAGCCAGGAATCGTGTGTGTATTTGTATGCTTGTGCGTGTTGTACATGTGCATGCAAATGACAAATGGCACATGAACTATTGGCTGTGAAAAGCAGCCCGACATGATGTGGTGGGGAAGTGTTGAACAGTGGCGGCGTGTCCAGCTTGATGCTTTACCTGGTAGAAATTGCATGAATTGATATCACAGCGATAGAACCAGCGCCCCTTGTTGACGGTCTCTTTTTTGACTTGAAAAAGGGCAGCTGGGCGCGAGCACTTGCAGGAAGGAGGCTCCTGGGGAGTGAGAAAGGCAGAAAGGGAGATGCAAATACTGTTGTGCAAACAAACTGTGAGTTAAAGTTCAGGAAAAGGAAAAGGATCTGCCTTGGGGTTTGCACAGGTACGCGGTCTATTAAAAGGCACAATACCTCTGTTACTTTCTTGCTAAATTGCAAGTCAACACATTGCTGTCCCTTCACACACCTAACTTAAGGGAACTAGGGAGAGACTACACGCGACAAGGCAAGTGCATATTACCAAACGTGAATATTCCCTTCAATTTCACACCGCCCCCTGTTTGAGCTTACAAAGGGAGCATGCTTGGTGACGCATGATGCACGGGTCTCTCAACGTCTTTGGTTGGCGACTTATTTGCTCTGTTGCAAACACCTCCTTGTCTCCTGGTAGATTGCACTTGTTTCCGGCTTCATGAGCAATTAAAAACATACGCTCAACCTAGTAAGAACAACTATGTCCTCGCTTCCCTACTCCTGGCATAAGAACCATATCGTGTCTGCACATAAATGAACAAAGAGTAAGTACAAATTACTAACCCACCTCATCAGGCCTCACACCCCGTGCTGGTCTTGACTGGCTTTGGCTGCTGCTTGGGGACTGCCAATTTTGTTGCTGCTGTGCATCAAGTTCGCGTTGAGCTTGCAGCGCATATGCGAGATCATCCATCTTGAGTTCCTTCAAAGGTAAGGAAGTATATTACTAGATGTCAAGCTTACAGTGGAGCAAGATGTGTTTGTAAGCGTGTGAGCGCGTATCTGTGCATGTGTGCTTGTGTGTGTGTGTGCGTGTGTGTATGTGTGTGTTTGTGTGTGTGTGTGTGTGTGTGTGTGTGTGTGTGTGTGTGCGTGTGTGTGTGTGTGTACTTATGCGCGTGATTGTGCACATGCATGCATGTGTATATGTGTGTAAGTGTTTGTATGTATAAATGCGCCTACCTCAGATCTGGCGATTTAATATAATGTTAATTCAGGCCTTGCTTGTGGAATTTTGACTGCCGGGTAAAATGGGCGTGAGAGAAGACTCGTTGAAGGCAATAACTGGAAAAGTACGAATCAGTTGAATTCATTTGCCTGAAACAAACTCTGGAACACTCTGGAATCTGAAGCGATTTTTTAATAACACCCCACTTTTATAATAGCACCCCACTTTTATAATATAACATTATGCACGGTGGGCGCGATATGGTGGTCCAAAGCCATACCGCTTTACCACAAAGGAACAGCACAAAGACCTTTGTAACAATCACCAAGGAGCCTCCTTTACTCTCCACATCATCCTTTTGGGTGTGGGCGGCACCATCTACAACACTCACACTCTGAAGCCTTTCAAGGAACTGGGTCTTGATTTTCAAAGAGTAAAGAAGCTTGCCTCCAAGCTCCATGTGCACTCTGTGAACTTTGCTGCTAAACTTGTCCATACCAGACGTGCCCTCTCCAGTACTATTATCAACTCTCATCAGGAGCCGGTTTCAGGCCAAGCCTGCAACCCTCCTGATCCCCATTGATTTTTTCTTTCCTCTTCGATTCGCGGTGGAGGAGCTTTACGGTACTCAGTACCAAAGTGGCTCCTTTTCCTTAATTAATGTGGGGAGTGGTTTTCACTGCCTGCGTAGTTTTTTCTTTTTTCTTTTCTTAGCTGGTTCCATCGGCAGTGCCATTCTCAATAAGGGTCTTGGTAGTGAGGGTCTTGGCTAATTTGCTACAGTATTGGCATCCGCCTGGTAGCGTGAGTGCTTCGCTGTCCGACAGCAACGTCTCCGTTTCCTTAATCCATGCTTATGGTGTTCACCCCTGCGTAGTTTTTTTTCTTCTTCTTTTCTTATTGGCATGGGAATTTCCTAGTTTGTGGAGACAGTGCATGTGGCTGTGCTTGCAGGGCGTTGCAGAAGTTTGACGAGTACCAGAGCCTTGATGTAGGTGATTGAGCCGTGTTTTGGTGCTTTGGGGTTTGTATGGCTTGGTGATCATTCTTTTTTGCAAGGCAGTAGATGACATAGAAGGGATTTCTCTTGGACCAGCTGTTTTGATGTGGGTATCAGCCACATCAGAAGTTCAAACTTGTGATTGAGTTTCTAGCAAGCGCATCGGCATTGCCAATAATGCCAGCGTGCGGCTTGACTTGTTTGTAGAGATGAATGGGTGATGGTGATTGACTGCAGTCTGCTACGGTAGCAGAGGAACGATTCACCTTCACAAGTTTCCTGGCTGGTTGTCCCCCCTACTTTCCTTTACCTCTTCCAGCCTGCCTCTTTTTTTATTTATCAACTTTCAGCTCGTTTCAACCTCGTATTAGGGAGTTTGCTATATCCCCTTGACCCATGCAATAGGCCAACATTCAACAATCAAAGTTCCGTTTGCACTCTGCTGTGAGGAATTCTCAGCAGCCTGACCTTGTTTTTTGCATCAAGTAAACAATCAACCAATAGTTTCTAGTCAACACTAAACATCTCTCTCTCTCTCTCTTCGTCAACACAAAATATCCCTCTTTGTTCCTGAGCTTATGGATTGAATTATGGCTGACGGTCTCCCTACTGTAACCACACGAGTAGAAATACTTTGGAGTTAACACTGAAGCAATGATCTGAAGGAAGACTGGACGACTGCCAGGCACTTATTCCCTTGATGGCTGTGACGGCACCAGTACACTGCCTTTTCCTTGTTATTCTTTCTTTAGCTGCCAATTAAGTCAAGCAGGCAATGGAGGCAAGCTGGTCCAGAAGACCTTTCTGACTTTGTAGCTAGGGCATGTAATTGATGGTCTGACTAGAGCATTATTTGGACCTCACAAACGAGCATGTACTGAGAGACAGTAATTAAACTTAGTTTCCAGGCTGTGGTATAATCAATTTAAAGCTAATAACCAATAAAGCATCATGAGGCGTCTTTTGGGGGGAGGGGGAGGCACGTTTACTTTTTAAGGTGGACACCCCTGAGGGACCACCCACCCCTCAAACCCCCCTTCCAGTGCCCCCACCAGACAAAACAGGGTACCAATCTGCTCCTTTTTGGATGCCGCATCCATCAGCATGCTCATCAAGACATGAAACTGAAGTGTTGCAGAGCTATGGGGCAAAAACTGAGATACGGACGCCCATGCACACATGACCTACCAGGCACCCACGACTGGCTTGCACAGTACCACATTGCTTCCATTTCCTCAAAATTCCACTGACTATCTCATGCTGGCACAATCCTGGAAGGTTGGAGTGAATTGCTGCTCCATTGGCTTGACTTACCCTGCAGCCTGCACCCGAGCGCGTGAGCCTGCGAATTTTGGACATGTTTACAGAGCCTCCGCGCCCCTTTTACCAATTTGCTCACAAAGGGTGCCAATTAACTGGGCTTGAGCTGAGAATCCAATGATGTATCTAAAATTTCGTTTTAAGTGGCCCAGAAAAAAATTGGAGACCCCTTCAAAAACCCCACCGGGGGACCACCCCATCCCCTTCCTCCCTGATTTGACCCGTAAATATGTATATATATTTTTTTAGTTATGCTTCCTGGCGCCTCCTGAAAGTATGCTCAAAAAGTGTCAGAGCTAGCTAAGCACCTTTCTATATCCATTGCCATAACTAAACATTGCCACAAATCCTGCTAATCTCTTGCAAATCATGCCATCAATGTGAGGACAATTGACCGCTCTCCTGCAGTCATTGGACATCTATATCAGCATCATCTTAACTCTTCCCTGCGTGGTAGGATCAAAAGAGTGCTACTGAGTTAAACGTGCCTCATGTCATACACACGAATCAGGCGGAATTAAATTAGGAGCCTAATTTATCAAAGCTATCAGAAAGGGCAGCTGTAAACACATCTTGTCTGTTCTGCCCCTGAGTAAGATGCCCTGCATCTTTTGTTAAATGCACTTGATGCCTAGTTATTGTGCTGGGTATGTGCCGGATGCCAGGCAATCAGATAATGCCCAACAGTCTGTTTTTGAACAACAATACTAATATTTATATTTAAGAAACAACAAGGGGTTGGAATCAGGACCACCGTCACGCATTGATGCTTTAGGCTCTGCTCTCTTTGGAGCAGTAGTGTCTAGTTGTGCTCACTTACACAAAATGTATGTAACACGTACAAGAGCAAAACCCTCATCCAGTGCTGCCTCACCTTTCCCCTTCTTATTGGCTGCCTCTGCAATGGCAACGTGATCCCAGGCAAAGTCAAACTCGCAGGTGGTTCGAGGCACTGTCCCCGTGGCTGCACTGCCCCGCATCACTGGCCACATGCCTGGACCCTGAAGAAGCAAGTCACAAGTACGCCATTGTTTGTAGAACATTAAAAATCACCAGTAATTACGTTAAGTTGCCGGCAAGAAGGAGAGATTCTTGACACCATATTGCGTCTAGTAGATGCAATTGGTGGTAAGTAGAGAAGCCCTCAACCCACTATGGTGCATTGCAGATTAAGAGCTTCCACTCATTTGATAGGCTTCTCGATTTGAAATGGGATACGTTCATGTAGAAAGCACAACAAAACCTTATCCCCCTAATGGCCATGAGACTGGCAATCCTGCAACATTTTACTACCTCTCCCTTACACTCACAACCAGGCAATGAAGTGTGCTGAAAGGTGTTGTGAAGTCACGAACCAAGCCTCTGTCTCAACAACACCAGCAGGTTAAAGCTAGAGAAATAATATCTTAATTTCATCTACTAACTACATAATCAGGGACATGTATATGCTTGACCACTGAAGAATGGCAAAGTTATGGTCGAACAAATTCTGCGGAATCGGAAAAGTGACGGAACAAAGAAAAGCAGGCGTGCGCAGCCGATTTACCCTCATTTTCCCCCCACAAAATAGCATGATTTTCCCCCCACAAAATAGCATGAAACCTGCTCATAATTATGGGACCCAGACGAAAAGCAATATTGCCGGGATGCTTACCTGGTTCACTTTTTTGGGTACGCCATCCACATGGAAGTCCAGGAAGCATGTGTGCGATGCATTGATAGCCATGTTGAACAACTGCGACAAGAGCACCAATCACAGATAAATACAGAATTTGATTCTCGTCGCCAGCAAACAACACTATAGGCACCCAACACACTGCCTCCAAAGACGACCAACTGCGCTGGCAATGCTTCAAGCACAGGAGCAAAGGTGCGGTGGTAGAGATGCAAACAGCTGTATGCACGTGCTGTACCTGCCACGCTATCTCGTGCTCGTCCTGCCGGAACATACGCAGGCAGTAGTGCATAGCCGGCCGCTTCCTGTTAAATATGTTCATGTAGCCCAGGCGCTGCGCCAGGCACACCTGCAATGGATGGGCATGCATATAGCTTATACTTCAACTCAAATAAGGCACAGCACTAAGTAGACATGCTGATCTCTCGTGGGTTGTTGTTTAAAGCAACAGTCATGGATGACGTACATACAGTACAACGAACTTACCAGTTAGTTTCTTCTGGGAGCAGCGCAGTCAGGCAAAAGCTTCAACACAAATTCCAACAAGATTCCAAGGCCGTCTGATTGCTCAAAAGCAGTATAGAAGCAGCAGTGCACTGACGTCACAGCAAAGCCCCACCTGCTGCTGTGGTGCAAGGCGTCGCATCACGCTGGTCCAGCCCCCTTTGGTAGGGTCTACAGAGCTCCTGTCCACAGTGCGTGCCCAGAACATGGTGCACAGCTCCACCCCTAACGACGCAACCCCTCTGTCGTTAACAACAGGCAGGACAGCTAGGAGCCGTGCAAGCTGCTCACACTGCAGGCACACGTTTCAAGGGGTACGGGAAAAGGGTTTGGAGGGCAAGCCTGCTCTGACATGATATTAATTTGACAGAAGGGCTGCAGCAGCTGCCCTGTCCACCACCATGCCTTCCTCTGTTCAAATTCCTTCCTGGTACCTACGCTTTTTTTGTACACAGTGCCACATGCAGCTTGCAGTCCAGAGCTCAATCTCACTTTTTTACAAACCTATTGGGGGAAGGCACTCCCTGACTGCATACATATTCATGGACTCAGTGACCTCAACCTCCTCCCTTACACAGTTTGTCGCCAGACCCCTCGCTCTAACATCTCACCGTAATGTAGTGTGATACTGCCAGCATGCGCATGGCCTCCACAAAGCCGGCATGGTCTCTGAGGCCCACCACCTCCCCTTTGAAGTGACCCCAGCTGTCAGAGGCAGAGGCCCTTGAGCCTACAGGGTTCCGTTTTGTATGTGTGTGTATTAGTGCGTGTTCATGTTTGTGTGTGTATGTGTGTGAGTGTGTACGTGTGTGTACGTATGTGTATGTGTGTGTGCGTGTGTGTGCGTATGTGTGTGAGTGTGTGTATGTGTGTATGTGTGTGTGTGTGTGTCCCTGAAAGAGGCAAAGACACAAGCGGCAACTATATTCTGAGCTCAAAACTAGCCAAAGGCCATCACGTCCCTCCCCGCTGTCTGTTTCAACATTTAAACCCTGTGCATACAGCGTTTACCTGCAGAGGAGCCCCGCAACTGTAGCCCGCCTGTCTCAGACACTGCCTGCAACCGGGGTCTGAGGAGAGGGGAAGAGGGACGGGGATTTGCAGCTGCTGAGCTAGGCCGTGAGGGCAGCTGGTTGGGGGAGGGTGAGGAGCTCCTCAAGGTGAGGGGAGAGCTCAGCTGCTGGCTATGCGACTGCATCAACACTTTACTGCTATCGATGCCTTTGACACTGCTGGGGGGGCGGCTGTTGCTGCTGCTGGCTGGCAAGTCTGGCGGAAGAGCAACAGAGGCACTGCCGGTCTTGCTCTTTTTCCCCCCTTTACCCCGACCCTTTTTTTTCTTCTCCTTCGCGGCACCGCTGCTGGCTCCCTTACCCTGGGCGTTGTCACTGCCCTGCTGCTGCATCGTGAAGGATTTCCCTTGCTGTGATGGCAACACATCTGAGCCTCCCTTTGCGCTGCCCCCTCGTTTCTGCTTGGGTGCCATGCCATCTTTGCTGTCCCGGACAGGGGTAGGCGGAGATGCGAGGCCAGTGCTGGATCTCCTCCTCTGACCAGATATACTCACACCTGCCTGTAAGCTTCCATCCTGGGTCACGACGGGCACTAAAGATGAGGACACGGAAAGCCCACTGTTAGTTCGCTGCATGTGCAGCCCCCTTGATTTGGTGCTGAGCACATCAGCAGAGGGCCTGCGGCTGGGGCGATGGGGGTGCCTTGGACCGCCTGCAAGCAAAGAAAAGGGTCAAGGGTTAAGGGTTAGTTTTGGGACTCAAGGATAACTTTGCAAGGTTGCCAGTTTCCAGCGCTGTGTGTTCTTTGAAGCACTCCCTCTTCACGTGGTACGCATTGCCGCCATACATACATACATACACAACACACATCACATACACACACACCTCCAAAGTCTGATGACGAAGCATGCACGAGGGTGGCGGTATCTCCTTCGCCTCCATCCTCAGTATCAGACAAGCCACTCCCCTCCCGGCTCTCATGCTCTTCGAATGCCTGTGCCCAGGATGGCATGCACGGGTAGCCAAGAGCCCGCATGGCCTCGTGCGTTTCCATGCAGCCACTTGTGTCCACCAGGGTGGCCAGCTGCAAAGAGGGGGCCAATGACACCATAGGGTGAGAGCATGAATTGCTGGGAGTGAGAGGAAGGCAATGTGTGGTGGCAAAAAGCTTGTCCTGCAAGCCTGGAGCCACCAACTGGCTGGAAATGGGGCATGAAAGACAAGAGCGTTTAAATTTTGTAGGAAGGACAGGGAACCTTTTTATGCCCAATGAAAGTCAGCCCATCCTGACCACCCTCTCTACACTTGCCTCGATGGGCTCCAAAGTAGGCAAGTGCTGGAGCGCTGCTGTCAGTGCATCCATCTGCTGCTGGCTCATGAGGACAGGCTTCGTAAGTAGCACTGGCTTCTTTGGGCCAGGATCCGCCTTTGGAGCAGCAGAAGCCTTTTTGTCAGCAGGAGGTGGGAGAGGGCTGACTGTTGAAGTTGATGATGCTGCTGCTGCTGCTGCTGCAGCAGCCTGTGCCCTGTAGGCTGCCGCTGCTGCCAAGGCAGCAGGCCTGAAACGAGCCCCTGACGACTGTTCATTGCCAGTCGCCGCAGCTGCTGTGGGAGTTTCAGTGTGAGCTGCAGGCTTGGGAGGGGGAGGAGGGGGGGGAAAAGGGGGAGGATCAGGGGAGATCACTGGCCGAAGATCGACGAAGCTGAGGCGTAACGAGCCAGAAGAAGGCAGCACAATCTTGTGGGGATCGGGGGGTAGGTCCTTGTGCTCTCTGTTGATTGTGAGCTGCGTGTGTGTGGTTGAGTGTGTGTGTGCATGTGTGTATGTGTGTGTGCTTGTGTGTGTCACTGCACCATGGGTTGCAAGTGGCACTCTATATGCCCCAATGTGGAAATAAAAAAGGCTTGCAGGATCCCACACAATCTGCAAGTGCTTCACCATAAGGTGACGCTTTCCAAACCAGCAGAAGGTCACTGTTGCAGGCTGCTTAAATGCACCAGCTGTGCATGCTTCTCACCAGTGTAAAGCAAACGTTGTGCGGGTGCTTGGTCAGCTGGCCATGGTGCTGCTGCAAGAAGCCTGTCAGCAGGTGGCGTGTTACATTTGGGCTGCTGATGTCGTCGAGACGAAGCTCCCACGCGCCTGTTGGGTTCGCTGGGTGGTACATGCTGCAAGGGAGCAAAACAGGAACGGGAAGAGCAGTGGCTGAGGATGCCTTGAGGCTTAGTGAAGAAAAAATTATCAATTATTACTTTGACTCCCCGTTTCTTCTGCAGAACAAACCAGTTGTACCAAACTACTTATGACCCTGGGATTTAGAGGCTAACAAACGAGACATACCAAAGTATATACAGCCCTTAAATTATAAAGCATTTAAACTGACAACAATCAAAACTATTTTGTAACAGAACCTGGCACCCTAGTGGGCTCTTTCTAGCTTGTATAGGTTACAACAGGAATAAGGTGGTCACAGCCATTTGACATTCCCACCTACTCTGGTCATCGTTGCAAAAGCTCGAAAACAACGTACATGAAAATAAAGCATAGACCTGGTGAGTTCATCCAAACACTCACATTAGACCTCCCAAGGTTTCTCGTAACGTTGCTGCTTGCTGTGGTTCCAAGATGTCTAGCACATGGTGCAGCAAATGCGGGTCTGACAGCACGCCAAATCCCTGGAGTCACGATGGTGTGTAATGATATCAACCACGCCGCTGATGTGCGTGAGGAACGGCAGCAGTCACTGACACACAAGTTGTGGAGAATGCGGTTTGCAGCACAATAAATGCTACGGTTCTGGTTGGTTAGAGAGCTGCAGTGAGTGCACTCAGCACAAGCGTACAAAGAATCGTGGAAGCAACGCACCAAAAGTGCAGCCTGCAGACGTTTGTCTGGCTCGTGCATTGACTCCATTATCCGACGCAGCTGGCTACAAGTGAGGTAGGCATCTTCCAATAGCACCTCCTGGCACAGCACAAGGGGTGTCAGGAATCATTATCTATATTCAACACTGTGCTTCTTAAGTGCATGGATCACACAACAATGGTATTCCGCAGCTTTATGATTAAGAGAGGAGTAGACCACCCTTGATGGAGAAAATGTCAAGGACAAACAGAAAGCAAGAGGTGGGCGAAGAGTGTGTTACCTGCTATTAAAAATGCAACAGAACAAATCCACTGTATATGTTAACGAAACAACTCACCAGCAAGCTCATGCGCCAATCATCGCTCACGGCCCGCACGTGAGTCATTGTATGCAAGGAGGTAGTATGCAGAGGGGGAGAGGGGGACCGAGGGGGAATGAATGAAGAGGAGGAGGAGGAGAAGGAGGAAGAGGAAGAGGAGGGGGATGGAAGAGCAGGGTCTGGGATGATGCAAGACTGCTCGTAATTGTTGCTTGGAAAGCGTGCCACTTGGGAGCGTGACTGTTGCCGAGCGTGCTGCGTACAGGAAAGGTTGGCATAAAAAGGGCATATAAGTTGGATGCACGCTGCTATGTGCGTACATGATAAAAAGGGCATATAAGTTGGATGCACGCTGCTATGTGCGTATATGATAAAAAGGGCATATAAGTTGGATGCACGCTGCTATGTGCGTACATGATAATGAGCACAAGGGGCATTGAAATCAAGGGTGCACTACTTGTGCATGCAGAGCTTGTGCAAAGTTATGCTTACAAGTTACGCAAATGCATAAAGGATCAGCAATGTATCTAGGAAGCTTGTTGGGTTCCCCGCAGAAATGGGAGTCAGACTCGTCACTTCAAAGCTTGTGCAACGCTTTTGTGTAAACTTCCTTCCTAGCCATCCTCGCTTGTCTGTGCAGTAATAGCGGCATACTCAGAGCACAGCTTGCTTTGTTAATTTCAGCACCCTGTCTGTGAATTGACGTTGATCACATTCTGTGATGTTGGCTGGCTGTTTTCTGTTTGTATGCTAGTGCCTCTCTCGTATATTTTGTAACACGTTTGCTACATTATCAAGACAGGCTCACTCCAACCCCAACCTTGCCAGTTAAGCATGTCAAAGTTGCTAGTTAAGCATGTCGAAGTTGCTGAGAGCAAGCATAGTTTGGCCTGAAGTGCCACATTCCACCCCTGCGCCTTCTATTCAGGTCTTGCAATGTCTGCACCTAAAGTACGGCTACAAAGACGCTCTTATCAGGAGCATTACCTGACACACACACATATTGAAGTGCTGCAAAGTGAATCCGTTCCATGTGTAGTCCTTGCACTTAAGCAACCTCACACTAACCACTCACCTTTCTCTGGCTGGATTTTGCAGGCCTAGTAGTGGGCTCTTCAGAGTCCTCATCCACAGGCTTGAGCCCATTTTTACTACTCCCTCGGCCCTGAACTGATCCAGAAACGACCGCTGCTCCGTCCAAGTCAACCTTGCTCCCAAATTCATCTCTACTGCTTTTGGCTCTGCTGGATTGCTGTGACTGCTTCAGCTCGTGCTTGCTCTGCTCTGCACCAAGGGAACGGGTGCCAAGCAAGTGGTGGGACACTGGCGTGGGTGGGCTGAGTGCATGAGCAGGAGGAGACTGCGAAAAAGGGGAGCCACTTTGGTGAGAGGAAGATACGCCAAAGAGTTGGGGTGGGGCTGTGTTTGGTCGAGAGGGGCTGGTGCTGAGTGCACCACAGGAGGACCCATGGGTGCTGTGTTTGAGAGCGAAAAGTGCTCCACGCACAGCTTTACGGGCTTCAGCGACTCTGTAAGGGTCTTGGTGGAACTTGTGCTCAGAAGCCACAATATCCAGCCACCTGTATGGTGATGTTTGTTGAGAGTCTAAAGTTCAGTAGCTTGCAGGTCTTGCGCGACTGGCTAAAAACTGGCACAAGTGCTTCACAATGTACATGCACATGTGCCGCACAAGCTGCACGCCAGTCAAAGGAAATTATAGCTCATCTGACTTCTTTTCAAAACAGGCTCATGGCATTCCTTGATTCTCTACCTGGCCTACACAATCAGTAGCTCGTGGGTCGGATAGCGCTGTGCGCACACGTCCAAGTATTTATGTGCAGCACAAGCATGCTAGGACACCGGCTCACCTTGTTTTGAAGTCCTTCTCACTCAGGGGCGCATCGTTGTAGTAGGTTGGTTTTGTGGCAATCGCACGCACGGAGAGTGTACCATGCTTTGGAAGCTGATCGACAGAGGACACTTTCAAAGGGATGTTGCCCAGGGTCATGTTACGCAGGACCAACAAGCCCTCCTGCGTGGCCAGATTGTACAGCTCCACAGCAACCTGCACAGTGGTACAGCTGACAGAAACTGGCTCCGCTTTCCTTGGCTCCTTTACCATGGGCATGTTAGCAACATCAATAGAAAATTGACAAGTACTGTAGGCAGACGTGGCTTTCGGACAGAATAAAGGTTTGAGTGAACAGTTGCAGTGGCAAGCTTAACTTGCAGCAACGCATCGATAAACTAGGCATGAGATCTTTGCAACATGGCAATACCAAGTTGGCAATCACCATCCACTTTGGTGATACTACGTACCTGGTAGTGGCCTGGGTTGGCCATATTCAGTGTATAGGCACCATCTGGCTCTTTAGGATTAAAGGCAGCTGTCACGTTGCTCATCTTCACGGACGGAAGGGCAGCAGCAGCGGGGTCTGGAGTGCACACACAGAGAGAGAGAGAGAGAGAGAGAGAGAGAGAGAGAGAGAGAGAGAGAGAGAGAGAGAGAGAGAGAGAGAGAGAGAGAGAGAGAGAGAGAGAGAGGTACAGGCCCTTAGATTCAGCTTACATACATCAAAGGCATACCCACGAGCTGCAGAATTTAAAAGGTTTTTATGATAGAACACAGGGCTACCCACAAAGTTGCCAACAGTCTGGATCGTCACATCACACAAACTACTCATCTATATTCTGCGCGAACAATACACAACGTACCTGAGTTAGGAAACTCTGATTTGACATTCAGAGTGTCTCGGTGAAATGAGCAGCCCATGAGGTCCAGGTAGCTCAGAGAGCTGCTGTGTAAAACGCGTAGAAGTCGTCGGGTTGCTGTAAAGCCCATCAGGTTGCTGCGGAGCACCAAGCTCCGCAATGTTTTATTGACCTGGACAGACAAACGTGCACAGTTTCAGGTTGCTTGTTTTACAAGGCTAAACTAAAGTTTTGTTTCCATGGCAACACCAACTTTTCTAGCAAGCCAAGCAGGGAAAGTACCTTAAAGAAAAACTCATGCATGCTGCTTCCTGCTTGTAGAATTAATAGCAGGGTCGTTCAGTTCGGGGTTTGGTCAAAAGTTCGGGTTCGCGCACTTTCACGCATTTTTACAAACCCTAAAAATGCCGTTTGTTCGCTATTAAAAGTTTGTTGAACTATATGCCCATTTTCCGAAATTTTAGGTCCAAAATTTCAGCCCAAAATGCAGGAAAGAGCCTTAGATAGCCGTCACACGTTCTAATTTTTCTACTCATTAATATATATATTCATGTAAGACAAAACAAGCATGTTTTGGACGAGTATGACCATGGAAACCGGGAAAATCCTCCATTTCCGAAATTGCACATCGAACTGCTCGAACAGTCTGAGGGTTCTAGAGCTTTCACGATCTTTATCGAACCCTTGCTCACAATAAATCGAACTGAACAACCCTGATTAATAGTGCGCATTGTGCTGCCGCACACACAAACGCATGCACATCAGCAACATACGTTTTACACTCACTTTCAGTGTAGCAGAAAGCACCATGCCAGTGTCTGCAGCCGCTCCATTTCCTGAAAGATCCAGGCTTAAAATGCTGGTATTCAGTTGCAAGGCTTGCGCAATGTGAGCAGCCCCTTCGTCTCCTAAGCCAGCATGGCTCAGCTTCAGGGTCACGAGCTGAATGTAAGGCAGGATGAGGGGGTGCGTCAAAAAGGAAGGAATAGGGGTGTTGCTTCAAAGTCTGAGCTTACCATTCTGCTCAAGTTGCCATCTTCTGCACTAGCACTTTCGGTGACCAACCACCATCACGTGCCAAAACCCTAACCACTGTCTGCGCCTTCTTTCTGATTCAGTTCAACACACCTACTCTTGTGTTCAGTCTTTTTAACCTGATCTCCTCAGAAAGACTCCAACTAGACCCCTTGCTAACAGCAGCTTAGCTGTATCCCCCTCTGTTTAAATGCTCAAGGGTCACCGGAGCCACCAGAACAGAACAAGCTGTATGTACTCTGCAGCACTGTCACCCCAACCGCATGACTCCGCAAGCGCCTGCCAGTACCTGAGAGGACAACTGCACTCCAGCAGCCAGGGCCTGTGCACCCCCTAATCCAAGCCTGTTCCAGCTGATGTCGATTTCTTCCAGGGAGCTACAGTTCATCAGAGCCTGCCCTAGGGCTGCAGCACTGCGCTCTCCTAAGCCACATTTCCTGATACGCAGTAATTGCAAGCCCACAGAGGACTGCGTGTGTGGCAGTGAGTATGTGTTGCATCATATTTACGTGTGGAGAATATTCATAGATTGCAAGTTAATGCTGAGGGCAAAGAGGTATACCAAAATAAAAGTTACTTGCAGATGAGCAAGATTTGCGCAAGGACTCTTTCAGAGTGAAAAGTTATATCAAGGTAGGGAGAACGAGGATGTTTATGCACAAGCAGCAGGGTTGTTCAGTTCAATTTTTGGGGAGCAAGGGTTCGATAAAGTTTGTGAAAGTACTAAAACCCTTGAACTGTTCGAGCAGTTCAATGTGCAATTTCGGAAATGGAGGATCTTCCTGGTTTCTATGGTTATACTCGTCCAAAACATGCTTGTATTGTCTTACAAGAATATAATATAGTACAATTGATGAGTCAGAAAAAAACAGAACGTTTGACGGCCATCTAAGGCTCTTTCCTGCATTGTGGGCTGAAATTTTGGACCTATAATTTCGGAAAACGGGCATAAAGTTCAACACTTTTAATAGCTAACGAACGGCATTTTTAGGGTTCGAAAGTTCACGAACCCGAACTTTTGACGGAACCCCGAACTGAACAACCCTGACAAGCAGTGCCTTCCAACTCGTGCTTGGATTTCAGGCTTGTAAAAAAGACTTGCTTATAATCTGTGCTGGAACCTTTCTGGCACCATTACTCAAACATACATCAGCTGCTGGTGGCATGACCAAAAAATAGGGACTGGAACCAGCACAAGGTGTAGCTACGTCTCCCTTGCACCACAACGTAAGCAGTCAATCACTTTTGCATCCTGATACCACACAGCCTATGAATGCAAGCTAATGACAGCTGCTCTCACCCCTTGCATCGCGCTGGCTAACAGCTCGATGCCCACGTCCTTGATCCCAAGGTTGCCTGACAGATCCAGCAAGCTCAGCTGTGCACCTCTGGTAGGGGCCAGGCCACTCAATTTCATGCTGGGCAGGTCGTGCATTGAAAATCTCCCGGATCGGAATAGCTTCAGGGTGCGTTGCCTCCACCACTTAGCTACTTCAGCTGGCGTACTGTTGGGAGGAGGGTTGCTTTCAAGGCCTGCACACACATGGGAGCTCAACGGTGAAATCCAGTTGATGTGTAGCAAAAAGTAAGCACCACAGTAAGATACAGCACTGCTTGTAGCCGAGCCCAAGGCGGTCGAGGTTCACAGGAAAAGCATTCATGGGGGTTCATGGCATATTTTGTAATCCATGACCTATGCACTACAACTTGGCAGCCCGTCAATATATGACAACGAGAACTATGGGTCTTCATTGTAAAAGGAGTGTCCAGTGAGAAACAGTCCGGTAGCACATCCATTTCAGGGCCAGCAAATCAACTTTAAAATGTAGAGGACAAAGTAAACTCGTCACCTTCGCCTTGTGCAGTAAATTTCAGTGCTCTCCAGCTCGTAAACTCTCCAGGGTCTTTCACGACGTCAGGCTCTTTTGCTTCTGATTTGTCTGTTGCTGCCAACTTCTCTTTGTCGACCAAAGTCGCCTCTGCACCTGAATCCACTGGTTGGGGCTGCGCAACACGTACATTAAAGCCACAGGTTACACACTCCTTGTTGAAAAATAAGGGTGTGTTATGCAGGCTGATATGTCCTCTCAGTTTAGCGTCAAGTCCTTGCATGGCACAGACATGCCACTTTACTTGCAAACTTGCACAGCCACAAAAGGTGCATGAAGTCTGCTACAACTCCTTCAGATGATATTTTTGAGTTGCTATACTGGCCTATACCTGAGTTTGCTCTTCCTTTTCATCATCTTCAGCTGGGTGTCCCTCATGCCGCACGCGCTTTGATAGAAGCCTACTCAGATTATCGCCTAAAAAGTGAAAGCAACAGATAAGCAGGTACTAAAAGGGCAGGACCATGGAGCATACCTAGGTTGGCCGGGACTGTATATGGGATTTCTGTATGCGTACATATACGGCGTATAAACCATATACCGTATAGGACCGAAAACCGTAGAAAAATCGGGAATTTGTTGTTTCAAAATCAGAAGCAAGTAATATACGGCCGTATATACATACTTGGATGGTTCTGGCCTTATGCATACCTAATTAGGACGTAGGTCAAAAATATGTCTTAGACAGATGCATGCAATAACGTGCAGCTTTCCTTGCACATTGCTCACTGTACTTTAACCTGTATGTACCTGTGTAACAGCAAAACAGGAGGAAATGGTGATGTTGCAAATTCAAGATAACTTGGTTTGACTTATTTTTCTTGCCTTCTGTTTCCTGCTTTTGGTAGATTTCATACGCAAGACCAGGGTACAGGCATGAAACTACTCTTCTGCTTTCACATTAATTCTTAGATAAGGAGCCGTTTTAAACATCCCAGCCTTGACACCAAACTAGCCCATAGACTTGCCAATGCTTCAGGACCAGAATACCTCCATCAAACATCCCCTGCCTGACAGAAAGTCTGTAACGAACGACGCACCTGGTGTGATGGAAGCAGGCAGTTCCGGTGCTTGGTCATGGCGCAGCAGAGGGAGCAGCAGCTTCAATGATACCGTCGTCAGGCAGTTGCTGGACAGGTCCAGGCTGGTGATGCTAGCGGCGCCGGGAGAGTCCAGGACTTTCTGTGTGAAGACCAGGAAAGAGCGCGTTTGGAATTTGGGTGAGATTAGGCTAAAATAAACAGTGTGGGTTTCTCTCTGCTGCGCGCCCATGGATTCTCTGCCGTGCAAATCTATGTGCATGAGCGTCTAAGGCAAGCACTTTAAACGGAAGCATACGGTGCCACGCGTGACGTGAGCTCACACACACACACACAACAGGAGCAGAGATTTGCATGCATGAGGTGTGTTGCGAGGGTTACAGGCACGCACCTGTGAGCCTAGCAGTGCAAAGGCTTGGTCATCCAAGTCATTGCCACTGAGCTGCAGAGTCTCCAGTTCTGGCAACTGCACAAGAACATCAGCAAGGGCTCCCACCTGTGTTTCAGTAGTCATTTCAAAATGTGAGAGCGACGAGGTTGGTTGTTTGTAATGAGCTCGTTCCAGCTTTGGCCTCCTACAATCAATGGAACTTCAGCACACTTCTTATGCTGGCGCAGTCTGGCTTCTCAAACCAAAAGGCAGTCAAAGCGATCAAATGTCGCCTCTAGGGACAGTGATGCCAAAGGTAATGGTACATGACACAAAGCACGCACTTTTGGAATGGACCAGGGAGGAGTCAACAGGAATAGCTTCCAAAGCAAGTAGGAAGAGCCCAAAACATAGCCAAGCACAGGCGCACGCACCTGGTCAATGGAGCGAATACAGTGGGACAGGTTGAGGGTATGGAGCTCAGGCTGCTGCTGGTAGCGGCGCAGCACACGCCCCACCTCCCCCAGGCGCTCAAATGGCCCCCTTCTCCGCTCCTCAAAAGCCTCTGCTAGGAACATATCATTCTGCACGGCATGCTTCACACCCTGCAGAGTCCAGAGGTTGCAATAGGGCACAACATGCATGGCTCATTTTCCGGTTTTGCTAGAGGGGGGAAGCGGCAACAAACAATAAAGCTCAAGCTGAGGATTGGCTGCGTGCATGCAGAGAGTCTTTCAGACAGCGATGCAACATTGTGTTCCCTTCTACAACGGATGCAGCCCGCTGCGGATGCTGAGATCTACTTATATTCTGTCAGCGCAATCACGCTATTTATTGCTCCTGATCAGCTTTCACAAGAGCTGCGAGAAAAGCTTATTCCTTACCTCACACATGAAACCAAAAAAGGTGGGCGGCAGTGCAATCTGAGCGACTACCACTGCTAGCCTCTTATGTGCTGCTACATAATTTCCCAAGAAAGCTACAGCATACAGCACAGGACCATAAGATGAGCAAGGAGATTGACCCCAGACATGCGTGCATGTGCAGCATTCCACATGTACAACCAGCCAGAAAGGCTGAATGTAATCCCTTCTGCAAAACACCTGCTTAATATTGTGCTATTCCTGTTATCGTTAACAGTATATTCTAGCATTTTTGAGTTCCTTACCTTACGAGCAAAATCAGGTGGGCGGCTCGTATCAAGCACGCCTTCTACTGGGATTGCTGAGCCTGGGCGAGGTGCATGGCCAGCGGGCTGACGAGGCATTGAAGTCAAGGCCACAGCGGCGCTTGAGGGTCGAGGGTAGAGGGAGTGCAGCACATCCACATTCCTGCGTATGTACACATGAATGAGGGCCATATAATGTGTGAGGTACGTATGCTCGTGATTGTGTGGAGCTGCTTGTTGACTCAATATAATGCCAATGTCACACCTTGCTGAGTCAACAGCCAGGCTACTGCGCTGCAAACCACAATCACAGCGCCTTCTACACCAGACACTTTCTTACCTGGGTACACCAGGCTGCAGACGAGCAGTGGCTTGGGATCGCGGGGTGGAGCAATTAATGGGCACAGCATTCACCGCAGCAATGGATTGGTTGGCCTGTGCCAGCAAAGCTGCTCGAGGCTCCACTCCTGTTGATTGTACAGTGGAAGCCCTTGGGAATCCAATCCACACAAGCTCGTGCCTTCACACCCGACAGGATATCACACATTCCGGTATGCGTAAGGATCTGCTGGACTGTTCATGCATCAAATTTTACGTCACATACGTGCATTCCAGTATGACATGTATTTCTAGCCTGCATGTATTCCGATTGCATCAGGAATTGAGGGCCTGCTTGTGTGATCTGTGTTGACACTTCAAACTTTTGGTCCATGATGACCCACACTCCTTTGTTCCAGCTTGCACCCCAGCACCTACGCACCTGGCGTGCCCCATTTCGCTGGGCCATGCTCTGCCCAGCCAAGGGCTCCAGCCCTGCCCCCCCCAGCTACATCTTCACCACCCAGGGTTTCTACGCTGCTTGCTTTTATGAGACTTAAATCCGTACCCCTCCCCCACCCTGTATGCGGCCGCCTAGCTGAGGCAGACGGCCTCGTTACGTTAGGTGGCCTGCTGTTTGTGCCGCCACTGTCATCCACAGTAGCACCAGCAGGCTGAGGGGACGGAGCTGCCCCTTTGTATGAGACCCTGGCAGCTGGTGCCTTTGGGGTTGGAGAAGAGGGACGGACTTGTGCATGATGCAACTGTGGTTGTGTGCTTTCATCACCATTAGCTGCTACCACAGGGGCAGTCCACGCGGCAGCTCCGCTCTGCACAAAAAAAAGGAAAAGCACGCGCAGCTTTGGCTTAAACATCAAGCACAGCAGCAAGTTCCACATCATCATGCCTGGTCTCATACAATCATGGCATCCGACATCTGCGTCCTAGAATGCAAATTGTCCACGTACCAATATAACCACGCTACATGCCACCAAACTGGAAACACGCCCAAACGCTCAGCTCTCCAAAGTCCCTTATTACTTGCTGTGATAAGGATTGTACAAATCATATCTTTGAGTGATCAAGACACAGGTAATTACCTGAGGGACAGAGCTGCTTGGCCTGGATGCCGGATACGTAAAATGGGGGTGGAATGGTAGGGACGAGGCCACCATAGCGCTGGAAGGCCTGCTTGCCTTTGCCTTGAGTGGTGAAGAAATGAGGCACGCTGAGTTAATGGCAGCTTGCTTGGCCTGCGCACACAATGCAGAAGGGCAGTGCTCATACTTGGTGAGAGGCATGTTGGCAGCATAAAGGTAAGGAGGATTATAGGGTCATGAGGCTGTGTGCCGTGCATGAGGTGATGACAAGGGGAAAACAGGCCAAGCCACGTAAGAGGGTTCACTGCAACAAGGGGTGGGGATCTGCTGCGCTCGCTACCTTTTGCTCTTCTGAGGGAAAAAACTTTTCGTTCTTGGTCAAGTCTAACTTTGAATTGTGCAGAACCACAGATGCCTGCAAGGTTTCAGGCTAAAATAAGGCCAAATAGTATAAGAGCACGCGCCTGCACCAATCTGATGCGCTGCTCTAGCTTCAACGCCTTGATTGCTGAATGGGTAAGCTTGTGGGATGCCAAGTGGCTTTTAGGCTTCGTTGAATCCGTGTCCGCTGCAGAAGGCCCATCAGCACGGCTTTTGAGGAACATTGCCTTCCGCTGGTCAGCGCTCATCTTGCCCTCCGCGCCCTGAGCTGTACCTACAGAATGAACACGATGCAGGCTGAGAAGGTGGTGTGTGTGCATGGAAGGCTGGCCAGCGCATCAGAGCTTGCACGCGCGTGTTCAGCTGCTGCCTTCACCCACGCCGAAACCCTAACTTACAGAATGAACACAAGGCAGGCTGAGGAGGTGGTGTGCATGGAAGGCTGGCCAGTTCCCTGTAGCTCCTCGTGATGCACAGAGCTTTTTGTGCTGAAAGCACACATATCTGGCACTTTTTTATGGATTGGCCGACCCCATGAACGCGGTCACAGGGCCAGGAGTACAGATTTGGTCTGTGATACAAGACTGAGGGAATGTTTTGATCCCAACGTCCTAATGTAAGTTAGCTTCCTTGCAGTCATGGGAGAAGTGCAAATGTTGCGGCAGAGTCATTGAACTGTGATTGCCACAGGAAAGAGCACACACACACATACATACACACACACGCACACACCAGGGCGCTTGGGTCCTGGACTCGTGAGCCTCCGAGCCCCTCCCTTCTCCTTCTCTTTCTTTTTCACTGGCTTGTCAAGCATGTCACTGATCATTCGGGCGTTGGTGAGGGCAAAGGGGTCAGCGGCAATGAAAGAGAAGGCCTGGTTGTTGAAAACCTCTGTGCGCACTGCAAGGTGAAAAGGAAACGGTATCGTGCTTGTTAGCATGCTTATAGTTGCGTGCATGTCAGCATGCACTGTAGATGTTGCATCTGATCCCAAAATGCGCTGTCCTGATTGTGCCCTTTGGAGGAGTGTACAGCAATAAAACTGAAACTAAAGCTTGCACTCGAGTAGCATCTCATTCCTTGTGTATATGCACACATGCGTGCACATTTACTTAAATAAATACACATACATATAAACAAACTCACACTCACACATACGCATACACGCACATGCTATCACAACATATTGTAGACGGCACACATACAGCATGCACAAACATGTCGCACCATTCCTCGCTTCAAATATATAGAGGACAAAATGACGTGCAAGCTGCTCACACAACGTCTCAGTCTCTCCCTGTGCCATTGACAGAACACCATGTAGATGCTTATACCTGGTGGTGCCGCTGTGGCAGGCCTTAACGGATGTATCTCTACTTCAGGCTGTGTGCGCGAGCTGGTGCGAGGGGGGGCCTTGGCCACGGGCCCTGCTTCCTGCTTCCGTCTCAATTTGCTGATGTTGACATGGCCAATGGACTGATGCAACCTAGAGACCGGACCCTCTGGCGGATCGTCCCAACCCTTTTCCAGACTGTCCATGTTCTGCATGTACCCGTACTGATTGCTGGAGAGGGAAGGCTGGATCATAGCACGCACACCCTGAAAGCAACAACAATGTGGCACACTATGCTTACAGTTGCCTTTGCACTTGTGCATTCATGCTCCATGGAATTACAGTCAAGTCGAGCCACTCGTGCCCACACTGCAAAAAAAGTTATGGTGAGCTGCACAGGTGGCAGCAAAATGTTAGCCCTGATTGCAATAAAGGGCCAGCAAGAGCAACAACACACCCACACCCGTAAGTAGGGATCCCGGTTCCAAGGTAGCATCGCCTCCAAGTGCTGCGCTGCAGTCGGAGCGTGCTGCTGGAATTCTTGGACAAAATGATGCTGCTGTTGCTGCTGATCTTGCTGCTGCCGCTGACTCCATTTGTTGACATCTGCCCCTGCTCTTTTGGGGGCAGCACTCGCCAAGGCCGTACCGGCAGAAGTATGCTGCTGGCTTGTGCTCCTTCCTTCATCCGCATTACTATTACTGCTGACCACATCTGATCCCTGCACCCCTGATGTCTGCGATGCAAACTGTTTGCTGCCAACCGCTATGGGAGCTTCCACAGGGCAGCGGAGAGAGGAATACGGATCAAGGGCCTCAGCGCCCACTTTAGCAGCTGACAGCATGGCTCGCAACATTGACCTGTAATGGGGCATAAGAGTGCATGGCAAGCTAAACTTTGTACCATCAGGCCAGGAGTAAGTGTACGACTGTAACCTGATGAGGCAGAGGTGGCGTGTTGTACTTCTTACACGCATCATTGTAGGGTTGGCCAGAACCATATATATACGGTGTATATACGGTTTTTTGGCAGGGAAATCACCTTAAATACGGTCATATACGGTGAATATATATGGTTCTGGCCAATTTTACATTTATGCATAGGCACATTTCAAAAGAAGGTGTGCGACCAAAACTTGAATATGATACACACGCAAACCGCGTTGGAGCACATTGAGGTGAGCAGTATGGAACAACGTGGTCGAGGAAGCACCGCACACTGTCAGTAGCGCCATCATGATACAACAGCCTATCACAGGCCTCTGCGGACAGATCTGAAGCGCAGAACACAAAAGCAGAAATTACTCACTGCTCAGGCATGCTGTCCCCCAACTGGTGACTGAGCCGCGCAAGCCGCAGCAACGAGTGGCGTTCACGGGTGTTCCGGTACTCGTGTGTGGAAGGCAAGTGCTGTGAGCGCTGTGAGGCTGAGGGTGGCCGTTGCGCACCCTAAATACGCGAAGCAAGAGCACGCACGAACGAGTGTGAAGGGCATGCTCAGGAACTGTCACAGCCTTGACGATGAATGTTTTGCCAAAACAAGTGAGACCTCTAGGCCGTGCTCACCTATAAAAAGTGTGATTACAGTAGAACACCCAGCTGCGAGCTCAAAAACAGTCTGGCTTGATGCATGAGTAAGGCAGCCCAAATGCCAAGAGTGTCATTTGCTCCTTCAGACAGACCACAGAAGCGCAGCTGGCAAGTATCATGACGAGCTCGTACATAAATAACTAGCTGTCACAAGCGCGTCGACGTTTTACAAATAAGGTGTACCTGTTCAACAATACAGAGGAGCCCCCAACTCACCCCTAAGCCATTCCCTGGTGCTGTGTTGGGCCTTGGTGTTTGAAAAGCTGTGGGTGGAGCCGGAGTGGGCTGCATGTGCTTACTCGGAGATCCGTGAGGAAATAAATGTGGCTGTCCCTTGCTTTCAGCAGCAAGCATGCCGCCTGGAGAAGAAAGGTCAGGCATGACCTGCACGTGTAACCACAGCACATGACAAGGTTCGGGTGGCAGCAAAGCACTCACATCATCAAGCTGCTCATGATGGTTCTGCTGTCGTGTATGCCAATTGAACTATGAATCGGCAACGTGCTTTCGTTGGCAAGCAATGCAGCAATTCAGCCCTGCAATGACAATTGTATCTCGTTGTAGGGTAACAGACGACAAATCTCTAATTGTGCATTGACATGCACATACGAACATAACAAACATACCTACACACATTCCCACCCCCAACCCCGCATAAAGGCACGCACTGAGTGTACTCACCTGCAGCAAGGTCATGAGGTCATGGTCCTCCTCATCGCTCAAATCCTGCTCACAGTTGCTCGAGGAAGAGGAACAGGGGCTTGGTGTTTGAGGTAAAGGGGTCGGCTGTCTAGCTGGAGGGTCTACAGGACCCAACGCCAGGCATGACTGAATGTAGGTCAAGAACCAGCACAGCGTACAAACATGTCAGACATGAGATCATTCTTCACGGACTGCAGGAGGGTGTATGCAAGATCTTTTTGTCATCATGTAAGCCCAGCACTGAACAGCATGCAAAACTTTAAACTTGTGGGAGGGGAGACCTACAGTCAATCACGCTTGCACGCTTACATGCCACGCTTCATCCATCCATTCATCTTGGATGTAGGATTTGGAACCTGTGTGAGGCGCCATGCTGCGTCTCTGGCTTTTCCGGGGCACCGTCAGGCCCTGGCCGCGGTCTAAGAAAAGATAAGTAAAGGGAGGGTAACACCTCGCTTGCTTGTCTGCGACCATATGAAACCTTGTTATGCTTGTGTGTGTTTGTGTGCGTGTGTATGTTTGTGTGCGTGTGGTGCGTGTGTGTTTGTGTGCGTGTGCATGTGGTGTGTGTGTTTGTGTGCGTGTGGTGCGTGTGTGTTTGTGTGCGTGTGCATGTGGTGTGTGTGTGTGTGTGTGTGTGTGTGTGTGCATATGTGTTGTGTGTGTGTGTGTGTGTGTGTGTGTGTGTGTTTGTGTGTGTGTGTGTGTGTGTGTGTGTGTGTGTGTGTGTGTGTGTTTGTGTGTGTGTGTGCAAAGGAGGCAGGTGCCTCCACCCACCAGGGTCCTCAGTCGTAGACATGTCAAGCAGTGACGACCCTATTAAAACTGAAGGCTATTATCTTAAATCGTCGTTTTGTAGACGGTCAAAACCATTTCCAGGATTCCAAAAATTAGAAAGTAGAACCTAATTGGTTTTAAATATTGGTTCTAGACAGGTGTCTTGCAATATAGTCTGGGTTTAAAAACAACAATGTGCAAATGGCATCCTCTCAGGCAATGAATAACATTGCATGAAAAATCTAGAGCAAAGGAAGGTGCGTTTGCCATCTTTATAAGGAAGGCTTGCTCTCCCTGTTTTCAACGCACTCTTTAACATCGTAGTGGCAACTGGTGCCTTGGATACCCAGCTGGAGGTTTCGCTGGATCGGTCCCTCAGAAGGTTTGATTCAAAAGTGTCCTTAAGGGACCCCTTCTATGATATGTGTACACGCCACTAAACCACATGTTTAGTAGGTGCTACAAGTCTGGTGCAGCAGTGTTTTGTAGCAGCAACAACAAACACTTTTCACAAATACTACAATGTATTACATACGCAGCCTATCAGTCGCACTTTTTGACTGATGGCTTTATCTATTACCTCTGTAACCTCTGTATAAACAGGATACGTACTTAGCATCAAGGATTCTTTCTGTCCATAATATGTAGGTACATTCAGGCCGGTCAACATAACAAAAAAATTCCTTGAATTTACTATGGAGTAACTGTAGGCAGTGCTGCATTGGACGCCATGTATATGAAACAGACCTGTTGGCAGTTTTGGCAAGATTTACCCATATTGGAGATAATCATTTCCGCAGAAAAGGGAAGACTACAATGGTTGTGCTAGCACGTCCAGCATGATTAATATTAAGGAAAGAAGCACTGAGGTGCCGGCACCCAAAATGTCTCTTCATGTCTGCAAAAAATGTGCAAGTCTCACACATGCTGATGATTTGTCATTGCTCACTAATGAGACCTGTGCTATGCAACCTATATTAAGTAAATTGTGTACTCCAAAAATAGACAGCTGACTGTCATTACTGCTAAAAAGTCTGTGCACTTTGCTTCCGTGGGTGGGATCCTTCCTCAATACTAACAGCGACATAAAAAGGCGTGTCCAGCGCAGGACGCCAAGGCTTATAATAAACCTTGTCAAATTTCCGCTATCCGATTATTTACATCTTATATTGAGATATAGGACAGGAAGTGTGATGAATTTAGGCTAAGATGCTTTCTGCCGTTACAGGCGAATTTTAGGCCTGGAATAGAATAAATAATGACCAGCAATTTGTTTTTGCTTTTTATGTTGGTGGGAGGAGAGGTGTAACTACTATCTTAATTTCCAAGCTGAACGGTGAACATCACTTTGCTTGTTTGAATTCCTTCTATGGCCAATGGATATGTCCGGATTGGCCATCTGTCAGAGAGGTAGTAGCTTGCCTTGCAATGGTGATCTAGTTTGGTACGATTTTGTCGGATGTCTTTTGGGAGCACGTCTGGTTTGCTAAATTTTAGCCAATCTTGAGGGATCGTTGAGGTCTGTAGGCAAAAGAAAGCGGCTTTAGAAATTATAACGTCTATATCACAGTATAAAAATACCCTCCTTAGTGCTCAATGTACAGCTGCTGACACGTTTTTGTGCTAGCAAATTATATCCTCAAACAGAAGCTGCAAAATTGTGAGCCCATTGATGAGCCATTATGTCGTAGACCACAGGGAGAGATACATGGAGTACTGGACACCTTTTTCTGACACGCATCATCCGAGGGAACACAACAGCGCTAGCAAATGCTCCATTTATCACCAACTGTGTGCTCTTCCTACAAAAAAGGCTCTGGTCCTTTGTTATTTCCCTTACTACATCCTTCCCAAATTCATGTTTCCAAGCCTGCCTCATGATGTCATTCGCAGTACAGCTCGCTTCAGACTTCGTGTTCATAACCTACGTTTTAGCGACACAGAACCAACGCAACTCCCCCACTTGTGAATAGTGTGATGCTGATGATATCCAAGATGAGCAGCATGTCCTTTTCCACTGCGTCAATCCCCATGTGATTCTCTCATAGGAGATATGCATCTCTGTTTCCCCCCCCAACAGGAGCTCACGATGTGTCTATTTTCTTAAGCCAGAACAACAGCAAGCCTTATTTTTTCCTCCGTAAACTAATTGCTTTTTTTGTGCAGGCTGCTAGCAGTCGCACTTCTTGACTAAGGCCTTTTTTGTAAACCTTGTAAATCTTGTATCAGGAAAAAGATTCCGCTCTCTCTCCCGCAAAGCCTCAGGTTCAAATGGCTTGCACACCTTAGGTAAAAGTAAGAGGAGCTGTTGCTATGCTTTTTTGGAACAGCATTGCTCCTAAGAGGAGCCATTAGCTGGCGCAAGCTTTGGCACCATGTGAAGCTTGTGGAGGGCTCGTACGTTTGGCGCAGTCAGGGCGCAAATTCATGGAATGGATGCCTAATTTGTGCCGACACTAAACTCCCGCAAATTGGCAGGGCCCCCCGCCCTCCCCCAGCCTACACCATCCAGACCTCTAGCACCATACTGACAGATCAGTTGTACAGCAGAATGCAAAAGAAGCTTATATGCTGGAGCATAAATGGAAAGGAATTAGTTTGACTTGATTGGCCTTTTCCCAGCTGCCAAATTGCCAGAGGGGGGATATGGAGGGATTTTCCCAGCTTTTTTCTGTTTTCATTCAGTACATATCAGAAGGTGTTTAACAAGGTTGGGGGCTAGCTGTTGGGATTTTGTGGCATCATGGCCTAATGTTTGGCAGGGATTTCAAACGTTTGGCCAACAAAAGCCATTTTGATAGCTTTTCTACCCCCTAAAACGTTATAAATTTATCGAGAAAGATTTTAAATATCTAGAAATGTCGCCGTATAAGGAGTTAAATCCTAATAGTGTATCTATGCATATGTTAGAAACACCTATACGATAGCGGAAGGTGATTCATGTCACAAGCGATTCATGTCACAAGCACAATTGCTAATTACTATAACATTTATCGTAAGGGCGTACATTGCCGGCGGAGTCTCCCTCCCACTCCCTCACACAAAGCTCAGCCTTAGACGCCCGTCTGAAATGGATGAGTGGCCTGACCAAGAGCCCCTAAGGACCCCCTCCCCTCTCTCCCACTGTGGCTTGACACACACCCACTCACCATCCATGTACTTGATAATCCTGCTGGTCTTGCGCCCACTCTCACTCTAGTTGCACGTGGGGACCAGCACCTCAATGTCTGAACGGGGCAGCAGATCACATGTGGTCAGCGGGGAGAACACGAATGAGGCTCACTCTTGATTGTCAGGGTCCAGTGCTTGGTGTGCTTAAGTCCATAGAGGTGGATTTAAGTGCTTCCTTTTGCTGCAGCCAGCAAATGACCTTAGAGAATGTACGTACCTCCCTCCCCCTCGTTGCCGCCAATAAACACCTTATAACACCGAGCAGATTAGCGTACACTCCGGTCAGCCCGTAATGCAGCCCGTCATTTTTGCCAGCAACCACTTGTGTGAGGACGGCATAACGAATCCAAGCAGCAGGTTAACACAAAATGCTAGATTTGCATTTTATTGGTGTAAGGAGAAGACAGATGGCTCTTCGTGCACGCGCTCTTACCGGTGCCCGTGGGACGTGCCCTGCTATCCACCCTTTACAATAGTTCACGTTTTGGCACCATTCAGCAATGATCTTTGACTGCCTGGTATCATGAATGACCAACTCTTTTGCATTACGATGGAGGCTGTTGCATGACCAGACCTTAACGGAATTCATGTCAAACTTGTGCAGACATGCATTACTAATTAACTGACAATATGCACATGATCTGAGCGACAAAAACATATGTTGATGCCTGTCACACAGCGGTACCTTTTTTAGCTGCAGCTGCACTATGTATTGAAGGGGGATCGACTGTAAGCAGATCTGTCTCTAGCACCTAGCACTCCTTGAAGCCAAATGAACAATAGACAACGGAGGTCCATAAAGCAAATTTATTTTTCTAATCATCAAGCTTTTCTCCCCAGCCTTTTTCCAAACTGCTTTGATCAAATATACAACATCTACAAACGAGAGATCCTGGACAAGGGGTTGGAATTTTTACGAAAATTTGCCATTAACCCACCACAATGCCTTCACCTACATCTTGTATTTATTCTTGCAGGCAACATACCTCTTCCTTAATTGCCAGCTGAAAAAATTTTGTTAAGACTGGCTAAGAAGTAGGCAAAGACAAAAAGCACAGCTACCATTGCAAACATTGGCGACACCAATGACACACACAGCCATGTCCCCTTCCATCATGTACAACAAAAGCGCTTGATGGAGCTTATCATCCCCAACTGGCAAGAGTGATGGATATTTTTCTCCTTTTACAACAAAGAAATTGGATCTCAGTCTACTGAAGCTGGAGTATATCACCCTCAATTTAATGAAATCCCTTCAATAAATCCTGGAGGGACAAGCAAACAGAGCCGAGCTAGCAGGAATTTTTGCTGCTTCGATAAATGATTAAATGATCACACCCATATTGCAACGGACAGTGTTGGTGCACTATGGCAAGTAAGAAACATCCTCTACCCCCAGCGCATGAAACGGAACAAGCATGCCGAACTCCTTTAGTACCTTGTCACAATGCATCCAAGGATTGAAAGACACTATCCATCTCTACAAGGTTTAAGCTCATGCTGGTATCCCAGGGGATACGTGTGCTAATGCCATAGCAAAATTCCCTGCGAACAATCAAAGCGGCCATCCCCACTCGTCCATGGCCAGCAAGGATGGAACACCCTCCCACAGCCCACCTATCAGCGAATTCGACACCTGCCAATTGTCTCCTTCAGCACAAAAAGCTCTATTTCCCCAGATCTCAGTGCTACAAAAGCACACATGCATACATGCACGTCCAACAAAAACTAGGTCCTAAATCAAAATGCTATGTAAAATACCAAGAACATATCAAGGAAGGTGCTGATTGACGAGAAAGATATGAATGACTCATTTTGGGCAAATGCAGGTGTCACGTAGACGGTCATGCTCTGCCGTACGGATCAAATTTACCTAGCATACAACTAAAGGTGGTGCACTCAATAAAAGCATATAGATGGCCTGCCAGCCTACCCCATCTGCCAAAAGCTAGATGCCACCTGCCACATGCTGTCAGGCTACAGCCATTGCATTAGAAACAAATGTGAAACAAAAGGCATATCATTACCGGACAAATGATTAGGAAAGCGATCCAAAAAGGTGCTCAGGGTGCCTACCTGATAGCACAAGCAAACATTGGCAATGGTGCAACAAGGCGCATATCCTTTCATGGAGACAGGTAAGAGTTATTCCAACCAAGCTCTTACCTTCCAATCTCAATGCACGACAGCGGTGGAAGTTTTCTTACAAGCCAGATCATAGTTTCTCTGACCAAGCAACCACGCCCCAAAAGAAACTAAACAGGCGCGTACCAAACCAGATCTGCCAATAATGCAAGAAGATTTCCCACACCTAGCAGATGGCTCAGCCAGCCAATCCATACAATTATGATATAACAGGTAGTGGCTACGAAACCAAGAAACAAATAACCAAACAAACGCGATGTACACCTGGTCAAAATAAATACTGAGCAGACACTTCCTTTACCCAACAAGCCAAAAAAGGCACAAGAGCAACGTTAGCTACTAATGCCTCGCTTACTCAGACGCCGCAAAACCCTTATAACCATCCTGCTGGGAGCAACAAGCACCATTTACAGCAGCAAACTTCGGGCAAGGAACTTACTCCATAGCCTCGGAGTTGCTAGTCTAGATGCCTCAAAAATTTTTGCCTCCTCATATCCGCAAAAACAAATTGTTTAGGTGAGACGAGACATCGTACACAACCCCAAAAAACATCTGCTCTTGGTGGTGTGCAGGCCTATGCCTACCAACCACCTGATCCCCACTGAAAAGCATTTTGTATGTTTTTCTCAAGGTGGGATGCTGTGTTTCTGCATCCCTTGGGTGGTGCAGAACACAAGACAACATCCTTTTTCAATCCATGTCGGTCGTGTTTAGACTATCTGCATTCTCTTTCTTATTCTTTTTCTACACTAGTAGTTCTTATCCACCGTGAAACAACTATTTGCGCTCGCCACACACAAAGGATTTCCAACCGAATAAGAAAAAAAAATCTTTAAACTTTTTTCTCAAGAGTGAGTTGTGAAAGTTTCGTGGAACCCAACCTGGAGCTAGAAGGATGCAAGAACTTGTAAAAGCTTCAAACATAGTCTCGAAATGTATGAAGAGCTAATTACCATGCCAGACCTATCTAAACCTGCTCCAGATATACAACTTGTTGATCTTCAAAAACAAGGGGGGTTCTCAGCCAACCTAGAAAGAAACTCCTATCGGCCTTACGAAAACATCATGTATTTAGCAACAAGATGTGCCATTTACTCTGTTGCCCTTAGCATAGAGGCAACAGCTACCTTCATGTTCCTTCCTTCCTGAAAAATAAGGATGACCACAAATCCCTACACATCGCTCCACTGCATATTCCCGCACATGTGTAAATTCCTGGGCTCTATACCGTCAGACCAAATCCAATATGCAGATGTACCTTTCGGGAACAATATACAGACGCCCCTTCCCAAACACACTTAAAATCTGCAGATCATTGCCATATGGAATACTAAAGGCAGAAACTGCCTCAATGTTTCCAAAAAAAACTGGCTAAAAGAGCTTGCCAAAGACATTCCTGAGGCAAAGTGGGAAATTAATTACAATCATAACGACCCCTACCCCTCTGCACTAAGTGAAAAAAACCCTGGCCTAAATAAAGTAAGGAAATTACTCAATGACCACTTTCATCAAACCCCACAAGGCCTTCAAGACAAAGTAAGTACCCTGGACCGACCTCAGAGCTCTGACGAAGCAACCAAACACAGATCCGGTCCAAAACTGATCCGTAAAGTACAAGATTGGCAGGAAAGGACCTACAACGATGGCAGTCTTTAACAACACGCAGAAGGGCAAGACACCAAATCAGGTGTATACCACCCTTGCTAAAGGAATCCCATTACGTGATCCCAAGAGGCGTAGGGTTTTAACCAATACCATCTCAATATGCAGAGCTAGTAGCTATAGCAGCAGCAACCATTTACGGCTACTCTCATATAGCCACAGATAGCCTAACCTCAACGCACCAGTCACTGCATGGCTTGAATGCGAAAGCAACGTTCATTATAGAAGCTTGTCATCTGCCTTGTACTATTGTTGGCTGTCATTTACTTTGTTTAGGCTCTTGCCTAGCAAGGGGGGTTGTGCTACGACTCTTTGTGCAGACCTACCATCGGCTACTTCAGCATTATGGCACTTCTATACCCAATGCTTATTCAACTCATTTCGTCAAGTCATCTGGCTTGAATGCAAAAGTAACGTTTCATTATAGAAGCTTGTGAATCTCGTTTGTGCGTCTATTAATCTACGTGCATTGCATGACGGCTCATTAGCTGCAACTCCCATCCTAGCGTGTCTGCCGACTTGCTCTACTAGGTCTAGGTTGGCCTGCTTCCCCTTGCTCTCGGCTCTTAGTAGAACAACCTGACTCTTTTGTCTAAACCTTTAGCTCACTGTACTCCGTTCTTGTCTCCCTAGTATGGGCTCGTAATGTAAGTGACGCGCTGGCGCAGCTGCTTTTTGTAGGGGAGCTCTTTTTCCTCCTGGGTTGTGTTGGAGTTGGTTTTGGCGCACCAATCATCGCAATGGCTTTCTCTGGCTACCTCTTAGCTTCCCTAGTCTTTATGTTGAATGCCTCGCGGTTGTGTAGCGAGACATGCCCTCGGCCCGTTGCCTTTTTACTCTTTACTTGCCCTTTCTTCCTAAACCTTGTTTTTATGTAGGCACCAAAGTACGCAGGCTTTCCTTCTTTCTTTCCCATGCTTGACCTTATAAGCTTTGCCCTTCTTCTCTTCGACCTGGTTGCCCCCCCTACTTTATTTAATTCTTCCAGCCAGGGATAAAAAGGGATAAGGATAAAAAGGGATCCATCTCATGCTCCCTTTTTATTCATCAACTCTCGGTTTGATTAAAGAACCACGTAGTAGGAAGTTTGCTATCTCCCCTTGACCTATAAAATACGCCAACAACAAGAAGACACTAGACCGTGGAACCAGCTGAGCGTTGCGCAGGAACATCACAAATAAACGAGGCTCCTGCACCATCCCTCAAGCAAGGCAGGAGCCTCGCCACCCTTCACAGCATCCTTTTGGGAGTGGGTGGCACCATCTATAGCAATCACACGTCGGAGCCTTATAGGGAGCTGGGTCTTGATTCTCAAAGAGTTAAAAAACTTGCCTCCAAGCTTAAGCTTCATATTCATTCTGTCAATTACGCTGCCAAACTTGTCCATACCAGACGTGCCCTTTTCCAGTACCAATACAAACTCTCATCAAGAGCTGGTTTAAGGCAAGTCTGCAACCCTCCGTCAGACATTTCAGGCCTCGGTTGAAGTGCGGTTGAAACGGTTGATTTCAACCGCGGTTGAAATGCGGTTGAAATTTTGCCGATCGACCGCAGGGGTTGTGTTGAAATTTTTTCAACCGCGCGGTTGAATTCAACCGCTTCAACCGCACTTCAACCGCTCCCTTCTTTCTGAAATAATATACTTGGAAGTGCCTTTGGACCATTGGAACCTTGGAACTCAGGAGATCAGGATTGCACTCTGAGGTCTTCTTTCAAGGGTAACAAAAAGAAAAGAGGGAGGAGAATGGTCACCATTGAACCTGTGCTTGCATATGGCTT
>Ga0307942_1000079_pt1 | contig 48538 bp, 58 predicted proteins | sample OrgLakmetagen175_FD_201846 | JGI IMG/M metagenome (GOLD analysis project Ga0307942, IMG submission 201846) | Saline water microbial communities from Organic Lake, Antarctica - #175 | ecosystem: Environmental > Aquatic > Non-marine Saline and Alkaline > Saline | place: Antarctica: Organic Lake... | reverse complement strand
GATCTGACCAGTTGCCACACACCACTCAGTAAGCAACGAGCGAATAACATTGGCATACATACGGTACATAGTGCCACTGACAGCCAACATGCGGTGATTGTTGGGGTCCAAAAGGGGGCCTTTCTTATACAGAGGACTAAGCTTCGCTTGCTTCCAGCACGCAGGGATGCAGGCCTTGTCATACAGCAGATTGAACAACTGAGCAATGTAAGGCGCTAAGACGTTAACACGCTCACTACCACGCCCATCAGGCTTTGGCCGAACCACTGCAGCATTTTTTAATAAAGGAAGCAGCCACGCAATCAAATCCTGGGGAAGCACGTTTGTCATCTTTCCTATTTGCTCAGCCACCAAGGCAAGCATGGTATTGCTACTATGAGGAGATAAAATCGCCAGCGACCTTAAACATGTCCAACTGTACAGGATTACGCAAATATAACTAGATTGGACACTGCATGCGAGGCCTACTATTCAATTCCACCGCCTAGTTTGGACTAACGGCGCGTTTACAACGGCGGGTTAAGGTTAACTCAATTAACCCTCTTTGCAAATTTCCGAATTAACCGCGGTTGCTTCATTAACCCCGTTTGCATTTACAACAGACAGGGTTAATATTAGGTCAAACACCTGCTCCTTTCTGTCGCTGTTGGTGCCGACGTGCTCATAAATCTGTTTAGTAATCCCCTGTGAACTATCATAATTGTGGCATGCAGAATATGAACTCTGCTCATCTTTGACCAGAGGCAAAACTCGGGTCTCCTGGCCTTTTTGACCTGTCGGCGTGCTTTCCTCTGTTTTACTATCATTTCAAATGCATCCTGGCCTTCCTGGTACCTGGTATCTTTTTTAGCCCTTAACCTTTTTTATTATTTTTCTCCCGGGGGGGGAAGCAAAACAAAATTTATTTAACCCGATTGAATCTCCTTAGGCCCCGTTCACGCGGGGCCTTGACCTGACATTTAACCGTGCGCTGTAAACACACATTCGGGTTAAGTATTTTAATTTCATTAACCTTAACCCGCCGTTGTAAACGCGCCCAGGTTTGCCCAGAAAAAAAATAATAATTGCGATTATAGTATTCAATTAGTTTAATTACCTTAGCATAGATTTACTTGCACAAACACAAATTTATACCGATGGACCTGGAGGCTGATTCCGGTAAATAATGCCTTCCGTGCATCCTTGATGTAGACCGACACTGTGGGATATACACTAGGAGGCGGTCCTTCCTCGTAACCCTTCCTTGCTAACTCATGTTTTTCCTCCCCACTTTACTGCACCCCTCTTTATTGTAGACAAAGCCACACTGGAGCAGCTCCTCTCTGATCCAGACGTGGGAGTGGAGACGGCAATTACGGTGCGCAGCACTCTGGCATGCAAGCCTAGAAGATTCCAGATTAATGCAGAAGAAGCAGCAAAGGGCCAATTGGCAGGCCAAGGAAGATCTTCCAGGAGAATTTCTGCTTTAGAACCTGCGTATTATAAGGATACAACCGGAAGGTGCCAGAAGTTGCGTCCGCTGCTATATTACATGTGTCACTCATGCAGCTGAACTAGGACTTGGTTCCGTCTACGCAGTTGCAGTTCCCACACACACAATGTGTTTAAGGGAGCACCTGCACGCCAAATCGTCGAGTCCTGCGCCATGTGCATTTAAAAGTCAATAATCTTTTATATGTCAGTCATTTGTCACTCATGAGGCCAAGTAGCACAACAAGCAAAACAACAAAGTTTTCCTGACCTCTCTGCGCTGCACAGGCAGATGGCGGCCTCAAGAAGACTGTCCTTTCCAAGGGCGAGGGACCGCTGCGTCCAGAGGCGGGGGATTCTGTCACAGGTGCGAGGACACAGACACGCAGGCACATGCACGCACACACGCACAGGCAGACATATGCACATACAGATAACAAGCATATACAGACGACCTACAGACAGACATATGACATAGAAATTCACACACGGACGACACAAACAGGCACGCCCATGTACTAAGTACGAAAGTGCATTCTAAAATTCATCAGCCAAAGGCCAACAGGGACAGAAAAGTTGACTAACTCTAACACTGTCAAATCCCGAGAGTTGCCTGGTGTAGGCACAAAATCATCGCATGACCTTTCCAGCTGTCGGTTCAGGAATAATTTCTTTTTTGTTCTCTTCCTTCCTTCTCTGTTCTCTCCGTGATACCATTGGCCGCCCTTTTTCTTTTCTGAGTACGTGCTCTCTAAGGGCAGGTGCCGCAATGAAATGGTCAATTGACCATTCTGCTGCTTCTGCTCTGCCCTGTCACTATGATCGTCAAAGGGACTGCGTTGCCACACACAAGGTTAACTCGCCCACCACCCCTTCTTTGCCACCATAGACGCACGTTATGCTGTGCCTAAAGCATACCATCCCTGAAATCGAGCACTTGAAGCCCCCTTTCTACATGTCGGTGAAATTCATGACGTCATGCCTGTCACATATCCAACTCATAATTATGCTCTCTTGCTCTTGGTGACGTTCATATTGCAGTGCACTACACGGGCACGCTGCTGGATGGCACTAAGTTTGACTCTTCCCGTGATAGAGATGACCCCTTTGTGTTCACGCTAAAAGAGGGTGAGTGCGGCAGGTTAACAGAGCTCCGCTGAAGTCGATTTGTTTGCGCTAAAACGCGTAGATGTGAAGCTAAGGGCTTTTGGCAAGATCTTGACACTCCTGCGAAATCACGTTAGAGACGGATATTATGGAGTCTAAACGACAGAGCCTTTGCGCCAATGGCTGATATGAATTATGTTTCTCGTGGTATGTGCCTGTCAAGTTGGAAGTAGCTGCATGGATGACCAATGCATTTAAGAGGGAGGAGGTGATAAATTTTAGCACTTCCGCTGCCACTCGAGTATGGAACAGGAGGCTTTTAATCTGAAATGGCTGCTCAGGTCGAAAACAATGTCAGACCACTCCTCAATCTGGCCTAAAAAAGCTGTGAAGTAGTTGTGACGCAGCGATCAGTGCTGATCAATGACGGTGAGAGAGGCTGCACAGAAAGAGAAACGGCAATTTTCTTTTGCAAGTATTAGAATTTAGAATGGCTCACGGGAGAGCAGCTGCTGAATTGCACGATGCTGCCGCGGAAATTGGTTGCCTACTTGGCAGAGCTATTCCTCTAAACCAGCTGGCTCCTAAAATATACATGTGTTTAATCATCTTTAACTGCAACGCATCGGGCTGAGTCAAAGGCACAGGTCTTTCCTTTCCCGTTGCTCAAGTAACGCCTGTGCTGCATTATAAACGAGCACCGGCTGTGCTGAACACCTCCCTCATCGCGGGACCGAAAGCATTTCAGAACCATCTGTCAGTTCAGCATCAAAGCGCATTTCAGGCACGCATGTTATTATAATCAGGCTTGTGCAAATACGTAGGGTTGGCCAGAACTGTATATATACACCGTATATGACCGTATATTTCGTGCTTTCCCTGCCAAAAATACCGTATATAAACCGTATATATATGGTTCTGGCCAACCCTACAAATACGCCGTACTAGAGCGATTTTGACCGTACTTACGGTACCGTACCATAATACGGCGTACCGTACTGAACAGAGACGGTTGAGCTGACTAATATGGTCTCAAACCGTACAGGACGGTGGTCACCGTACAGTTCGATTTTGGTGTAATTTGGCCGATTGGCTCCAATTTCGGCCCAAAACGCATTTTTTTTTGCAACAATTGTTCAAGTATAAAAGGCTAATTGTTAACCAGGAATCAAGTACTGCATCCGACTTTGAGTTTCCATGCAAGCCACTGCTGGGCCCATCCCCCGAGCTGATGCAGCCCCAGCCCAGCCTCAGGGTCGTCCAGGGAAGTATTGTGTGGCGTCAACACATGAGAGGAGCATGCGGGATGTGGAATTGGGAGGTGTTGGGGCGGAGAGGCCATTCTGAGGCCAAAATTGCACTGGCAGTGCCAGCTTGGCACCGTACTGTACACCGTACCGTACTTTACCGTCCAGACGGTAAAATACGGTGGTCAAAATTCGAAAATACGCCGTCTTTAAAAAGACAGTCTGTACCGTACTCATCGTACCGTACCGTCTGACCGTCTATGCACACACCTGATTATAATAGCACTGCATCCCCCGAGTTTGGAAACCTCCCACTCCCATCGCCTAATAGCGTAAGAAACCGATTGGGCTCAGCGATTTCATCCACTTGTGAAAGAGAGGAGAAAGCACTGAGCACACATGGCTTCCAATATCCTTTCCTTCTGAGCCAAAGGATTAATCGCCAATGTTTGCGATATTATAAACGTGCGGAAGATTTGGAAATTTTTTAAGATGAGTATCGTACGAAAAGTATATCACTGCCCCCTAAGTATTTTTTTTTTGGTAGGGGCAGTGACAGGGCGGTGGTTTGATATATATTTATTTATAAAGGTTGTGGGGCGGTGGCGGAAATTAAAGTTTTTGACAGTGCGAGCGATGAGTTGAGTGGTCAGGAATTCCCTCACTCACTTTCCCCCCAAACCCAGCTCCGCCTGCCTGCCCCTGCCCCTGCACCCCCAGCCCCGTCTGCACCCATCAGGAAGCTCCAGCGAGGGGGGGGCGGTTGCAGTGCAAAACTGCAAAATATTCATTTGTAGGGGGGCGGTGGACGTATGGTATTTATCTTATCTCAAACTGCACGGCCGTGTACAGTTACATGTGTGTAAGGCTTTGGCTGACCGTACAAATTAAGGGCAGGGTGTAGATGGTAGGAACAGTAATCAAGGCAGTTGTGAGCTTGTTCTGTTTGCCGTCCTTTACTTACAATGTATCCTGGGAATATGAACAAGAATGCAGGCAGCGTCATCAAAGGATGGGACTTGGGTGTGGGTACCATGAAGAAGGGAGAGAAGGCCATCCTCACATGCAGGTGTGTGAGTGTTTGTGTGTGTAAGTGTGTGTGTGTGCGTGATTGTTACGGAGTAACGCCATGGATGCTGCAAAACAAAAAGCAGTTGGCTTGGGCGGATGTTGTACTCATTTGTGTGTAAATATCGTGGAAGGAGCCGCAGGAGAACAGCAGGCTCAGACAGACTTTCTGTTCCGTAGCAATTGCTGCTGGGGATGTGTGTCTCTTTCTTTCTTCTGCTGGTCTTCTAGACCATGGCATAGGATACAAGCCTGCCAACACTCGGTCACTCGAAACAGCCACTTAAAACGTAACTGAAACAAGCACCCAAAACTGTGAACTCTACGCGCTTCCAAAATACAGATCTCCAAACTTGTCATATCTTTGTATGCGCACTTGCTATCATGCTGACAACCATACGGAGTATGTGGGTCTCCACTCTTGCGGTTTTAACACCTGCCACTCATGCGTGCTTCATCATTCATAAGACTGATGCAGCATGCTAGTAATGCTGGCGATGATATGCATCTCAATGTGTGGGCGCAGGCTTTGACTGAGCAGGCGTACTTTGACGTGCCTCTTTGCACACCATTATATACAGTGACTCGCCTCTCTTGCCTTAACACCACATCCCTGCTTTCTTACCGAAATACAGCGACTCTTTTCCCTTTAATCTTAAAATTCTGGCTCCTCTCTTGCTATTGTACAAAACCTCTCATCTCTTGATAACCACAGCATGATAGCCACAGCATGATAACTCTCCTGATTTGTACAGTGCACAGGCCTAATGATAACCCTCCTGATTTGCTGCTAAACAAAATGACTGTCCACTCAAAATTACCCCTCTCCGCTCAAAGTTATCCCTAAAAACCTCAATCACACTTACCGCATAACTCTTCCACTCACACTTGCAAATATAGCCCCTGATTGTGTGTGTATGTGCTATTGTATGATTTCCTCCTACCAATTATCCCTTAGGATAAGTTCACTATTGCTAACACTTACACAGCACAAATCCTTCCACTTGCACTACTTGCACACGTAGCCCTGACTACGCTTATGGTGCACGCGGGTCACCTCCGACCATCCCCCCAAACGCTACGCTTAACTTTGAGGTGTGTTTGTGGTTGAATGTGGAAACGTGCGGGTGTGGGTGTGGTTGTGGGCGAGGTTGCGGGTGTGTGGGCGTGGCTGTGATTGTGGGTGTGTAATTGTGGGTGGGCGGGTGGAGAAGACATACGCACATGCCTATCACACATCAGTCTTGGCCATCTGCGCACATTCTGCTACCCTAAACAGTGAGCAAGCGCCCTCCATACTTTGCAATCACCACCTACTTACAGCACGCAAATGCTACGCACGTGCACACACTCTCAGGTAGAGCTGCTGAGCTGGAAGAGCACCAAGGACATTCTTGGAGATGGGGGTGTGATTAAGACCATCTTACAGGAGGGCAGCGGTTGGGACAAGCCCAGGGACAGGGACGAGGTCCTAGGTATGTGTATGTGGGTATGCTTGTGTCTCTGTGTGTGTGTGTGCTTGTGTGTGTGTGAGTGGGTGTGTGTGTTTGAGTGTGTGTGTGTTTGTGTGTGTGTGTGTATGATGCTGCATAGTGTTTAATGTTTATTTAAAGGTACAAGTTGTGAAGTTGTGGTTGGACGCATGTGCGTGTGTGTGTGTGTGGTTGCTGTGCTGTTTCAGTTTGAAATCCATTATTGCCTTACCTTAAGTTATTTGGCGCTTCTACTTCTGGGCCCTGCAGTGTTCTGCTCACACACATACTCGACTTCCTTTAAACAACCTTGTTTACAATTGTATATTTTAGTAACACCTTAATAAGGGAATTACACGGCCCTTGAACAAGGCTATATGCAGTCTTGCTTTGGCTCTTTCAAAGTCAATTACACGCATGACATGCACCCATTCACACCTCTATTATGACGACGCACACATGCACACACACACATACACACACTCACACACCTCCCCCACACTCTGCAGTGAGATACAGTGCAAAGCTGTCGAGTAGGCCTAACGCGGAGCCCTTTGCCTCTTCTCCCCCGGAGGGTAGTGAATTTGTGGTGCTCCAGGTAAGCGCTGCGTGCAGTGATATGCAGTGTTATGCAGCGATATGCAGTGTGTGTGCAGTGTGTATGCAGTGTTATGCAGTGTGTATGCAGTGTCTATGCAGTGTGTATGCAGTGTGTATGCAGTGTGTATGCAGTGTTATGCAGTATTATTCAAGCAAGAGTCACAGCCATAATTTTGGAGCAACAATAATAAGAAAAGCGGTAGGAGTTGCAAAAGTAACACTGGGAGAGAGAAATGAAGCTTTTACGGGCGCGTTTCTTGTGTTTATGTCTGGATGTTGTTGGCTTGCGTGCGTGCTGTGTGTTTTCGCTTGCATGCTGTGCTGTTTTGAGCAAGAAATGTGTTTCAGGCGAGTTTGCACCCTGCCTTTAAAGATGTTGCAACAAAGAAAGGAGCCTACGCAGCCAGCAAAAGTTCGCTTTATTTGAGGAAAACTTGACGCCTTAGATTCAAGGTTTTGAGAATGGGGGTTGTTGATTTGGTTGATGAAGTAGGCACAGTACTTTCAGGTCTGGCCACCACAAGCAAATAAACACACATGCACACACACACACACTCACACACACACACACACACACACACAAACACACACACACACACACACACAAAAACACACATACACCGGCAAGCTTACACGCCCACTCACATATGTCAAAGCAACATTTGCTGCTTGTTGCCCTTCACAGGGCCTGGACGGCATGAATGGCGTCGGACGGGCAGTGAAAACCATGAAGCAGGGAGAGCGTGCGTCTCTGATCATTCAGCCTCAATGTGAGTACAGCAAGCTACTAATTCGAAGCTTGCAACAGTGATGGGTGCGTTTCTTCTGCATGTACTGCAATGAAGACCATAAAGCAGGGAGATAGTGCATCTCTGATCATTCAGCCTGAGTGTGCAAACAGCGAGCCATTAAGACGAAGCATGCAACAATAGTGGGTGCGTTTCTTTTGTAAGTAATGCAGTGAAGACCATAAATCAGGGAGATTGTGCATCTCTGATCATTCAGCCTGAGTGTTCAAACAGCGAGCCATAAAGACGAAGCATGCAACAATAGTGGGTGCGTTTCATTTGTAAGTAATGCAGTGAAGACCATAAATCAGGGAGATTGTGCATCTCTGATCATTCAGCCTGAGTGTTCAAACAGTGAGCCACAGGACTGACGCATGCAATGTGTGACCTATGTGAACGCTGTGGTCAAAACGATGAAATTGAGAGGGTGTGCGTCTCCATTATGCAGCCCCAACTTTGCGTGTCAAGTCATTACTCAGCCAAGACTCAAGTCATTACTCAGACTCAAGTCGTCACTGACTCACACTCAAGTCATTACTCAGCTTGCGTGTCAAGTCATTACTCGGAGCATGCATACTTGATTTCAGTCACGCAACGTACCTGAAATTGGATATCCATTATGCAGCCCCAACTTTGCATGTCAAGTCATTGCTCGGAGCATGCATACTTGATTTTGATAACGCAACGTACCTGAAATTGAATACACCTGAAGTTGACATAGGAATTATTACCTAAATACAGTTTTAGCGCCTGGCATGCGGTGCTCCATCAATAGCTGTTGCTCAATCCAGAACACGAGCTACAGCTATTGATGGAGCACCACATGCCAGGGAGATCTCAAGTCAAACTCGAGAGGCCCGAGTTACTGGAAAGTCCTGTAGAAGGCAGTGCATTCGTCATTGACAGATTGAGCTGATCTATATCCAGGTGTTGTGTGGCGAGTAGTGAGATTGAGCCCATGTACGTCTAAATTGAAACGTGCATTTTACTACAGCTTATGGCGTTCACACACACACACACACACACACACACACACACACACACACACACACACACACTGAATGCACAAAAGCCCGTTAACTACCTTGAGCTTCCTTGCCATCACATTTTGTGGACTCGTGCCGCTTATTCTCAAAATGAGGTGCTGGGAAGCTGTTTAGGCCATAGATGTAGATCCATTTCTGCTTAGGCCATAGAACCTGTATTGTGTAGGCCTTAGATCCAGTTTTGTGTGGGCCCTAAATCCTGTGTTGCCTTCATATCGCTGCTTGAAAAGTAATAAATATCATGCTAGTTGACCATAATTTCCTGTAGGGGGTTGCAGCTGTGAAGTCAAATTTGTTAGCCAAATAGTAAATAGCAAGGCATACGTTTGGAAAACTCTTTTTTGAATAACAGTGTGAGGGTTGCTGAAATTTGCTAACTGTCGCTTTTCATAGAATTTCCCAAGCCAAGGTTCAAAACGCACATGACTATTTTCAGTGACACGGGTGTTTGGTCACAAGGTGTGCTCCTCCACACGATTCCTACTTGCAAATGTAATGTTTTGTCTTTTTTTAGGCGCTCGTGGTGATTTGCTGTGGGTAAGGAAGGCGCCGTGCCCCAAATTACACCAACGCATACGCACTTTTTGTGCTTTTTGTGTAAAAACTTACAAAACTCTTGGCAAGGTAGGCATTCTGATGAACATTTTGCTTACGCGTGCGCATGTGTTTTTTAGGCAATCTGATAAACATTCTGCTCACGCGTGCGCATTTCTGTTTTTTAGGCATTCTGATGAACATTTTGCTCACACGTGCGCAATTTCTGTTTTTTTGTTCGTAGACGCTTACGGTGCCCTCGGCAAGGAGGGCGTTGTACCTCCAAACTCTGTCCTGGACATTGACCTAGAGCTGGTGTCTTGGAAGCGGGTGAGTGAGTGAGTGAGTGGGTGAGTGAGTGGAAGAAGGTGACATGCGAAGATAGAGCCTTTGGCCGACGAGAACTGAAACAACCAGTGCTCAAACGGGGTTGGTCAATGGTTTGTTTCTACAAGCATGTGATCAAACGAGGTTTGAAAAAGAATGGTTATACACAAAAAACACAGGGACTTGCAGTTGGTGCCAAAAGGCGGGTGTTTGGAAGTCGAGGCACTGGCTGAATTCCCTACCTCATGATGGCGAGTCAGTTAGCCTTGTGTGTAGGCAGCGCCTGAATACCGGAAGGAAAAGAGCTTTGATTACTGATAACTTAATGGGGAAAATCCGATAGTACATTGTGCTGGACGATGATTTGTGGTGCTTGGGGAGGTGGGGCTGAGCACATGTGTGCTTATAGAGGCATAGTGTTTGAGCCTCGCAGAGTGGAGTGAATATTTGCATTAGTTTAATTTCACCTGGTATGGGTGTGAGTGTGTACCAAAAAGATGAGAATGGCATAGAGTGGTGTTGGCGGGGACATATCGAAAAGTACGGTTACATACCACCAGCTCCTTCGCCTCTCACAGGTAGGCTACTTATACATGCACAGCAAGGCAGGAATGCACAGCCGTTTTGAGCAGACTCACACAGCGTGTGGCAAGCGAAAAGGGACGCATGCACAAACAGAGGGCTTAAATGTATTTGAAGCTGCTTCAGTGACAACGAGCGAACTCATGTTTGCTTGTCTGACGAATTCCGTGTCTTTTCTTGTTGCACTGAAGCATGGTGTCATGGGCTGTGCAGGACACGTGTCTTTTCTTGTTGCACTGAAGCATGGTGCCATGGGTTGTACAGGACAGGAGTAGGGCTGTGTCAATCAAGGTTTCCATGCATGGGGGCATGGCCACAGATGTTTCAGACTTCCGTGGTATATTTTTCAGAGACAAGACCTTATGCTGGTTTAGGACAACTCAATACACACGTGTTTTGCCTCATGCAGGTGGAGGAGGTGGCGGGAGATGGGGCTGTGTCAAAAAAGATCTTGACCAGCAGCAGCGAATGGAAGTCCCCTAACGAAGGCTCTACGGTGTGTGTGTGTGTGTGTGTGTGCGCGCATGCGTGTGTCTCTGCTGCTATGCCACTTTTCGACAACGCTGCCTGTGTTCCTTTTTGTGATGACAGTCTAGCGGTACTGCCAATGTTTGCGTCGTGTCTGCTGCTGTTATTTGGTATTGGTATCAGGTAGGGTTGGCCAGAACCGTATATATACACCGTATATGACCGTATATTTGGTGATTTCCCTGCCAAAAATACCGTATATACATCGAATATATATATGGTCCTGGCCAACCCTTGATATCAGTTCTCAATTATGATGTCCAGATCATAAAACAGTTGTACATCTGACCTTGCAGTTTTGCCTTAACTAGCCAATTTGTGCTTTTTGAAAAGCTGACTTGATCGCCTAACTTTGGCCAATCTAAAGTGGGCTCTCTCTCTCTATCTCTCTCTCTCTCTCTCTCTCTCTCTCTCTCTCTCTCTCTCTGTGTGTGTGTCTCTCTCTCTCTCTCTCTCTCTCTCTCTCTCTATCCCTCTCTCCCTCTCTCCCTCTCTCCCTCTCTCCCTCTCTCCCTCTCTCCCTCTATCACTCTATCGTTATCTTTCTCTCTCTCCAACTACTCTTCTCCCTCTCTCCAGCCGTGTGGTCTTCTCTTTGCTGTCTTCCAGATTTATTTCCACTGGCTACAGTGTGATGTCTCTGCGGTCTCAAACTTGTTCCTCTGCTTGCCTCAATGTGCCTCTACTGCTCTAAACCCGTCTGCGACTCTGTCGCTGTGACCTGTGCAGTCTGTAAGCTGCTTTAACTGGTTTGTGTGTTTTGTGTGTGTTTGCCTTTGTAGGTCACGCTGCGCCTGACAGGGAGGCTGGAGGATGGTACGGTGTTTGATGAGTGGCCCCAAGGAGAGGAACTGGTGTAGGTCACGGATGAAGGTGCGTGTGTGGGTACGCGTGCGTGCATGTGTGCATGCATTGTGCAAGTGTTTGCTTTCGTGCGTGTGAGTGTGTATGCTTTGTGCAAGTGTATCCGTGTGAGTGTGCATATGGTTCTAAGCTATTTGTATGACCTCGAAGGAAGGAACCAAGATTTGTGTTTGTGCCTGCTGATGTACAAACTCACCCATGAGATGGCCTTGATAGCACAGTCATGAGCATGAAGCTTAAACTCCAAACATAAAAGTTCAAACAAACGTCCAAACATGTGTGACAAGCTTGAACACTGGAATACTGTTCTACATGGCAGTCATGAACGTAAATGTTTGAACATACAAACATGTGGACATATGTGACAGGCTTGCACACCAGCATACTGTTTTGCATGGATCTGCAGAGGTCGTGTGCGATGGCCTGGATGCGGCAGTGATGAAGATGAAGAAAGGGGAGCGATCTGAGATCACCGTGCGCCCTCCGTACAGCTACCCAGCTGGCCACTCAGGAAGAAAGGCACAGGTGCGTGCATGTGTGTGTGTGTTTTTGTGCACTATCAAATACACTCTTCTGTTGTATGCACTGACTCTGCAACGTGTGTCCTCCGTCTTGCTTTACTTGCGCACGCAGTGGTGTTTAGGCTCACATTAACCTTTTTTGGTGTAAATGCTATTGTTTTGCTCAAGCTTGTGATTGTGGAACAGTGTCCAAGTATGCCTTTTGTGGTTCTTTTTCACAGGCTCCCGCCAGCGAATATAAAGTATGGTGTGTGCGTGTGTATTGGTGGTGTGGTTATGAGTGTGTGTGATGATGGTGTAGTGTGTTTGCGTGTGTGAAGGTGGTGTGATTGTGAGTGATGACGAGTCGTGTTGTACTGCTGGCAGGCACCCCGTGATGTTGGCGGTGTTGGACCTGTTTGTATGAGCATGTGCCATCTGTGCTGCATTCAGGTACCCCATGATGTGGCGGCATTGGGACCTGTTTGTGTGAGGATGTGTCATTTTGTGCTGCAGGTACCTCTGCCGCAACATTCAGGTTAAGAAACCTGTGTTTGGCTTTGCGCTGCAGGTGCCCCCTAACGCGGTGTTGATTGTGATGCTGAATTAAAGCCAAACTATTTTGCTGCAGCCAGTCCCCAACGCAGTGCTAAACATCTGTGCTGCACTGCAGGTGCTCCCTAATGCGGTGCTGGTCTATGATGCTGAGCTGGTGGACTTTGTGGCCACGAAAGAAAGCTACGAAATGAGCGACTCAGAGAAGGTGGGGACATGTTGGATCACTGCTTGCCTTTAATCTGTGTTCAAGCTGGTTCGGCCAAGTATAAAAGGGTCCTTTACTGGTATTGTAAACCTGCTACAAACCTGCTACAAGAAAATAAATTTATTTTTGGCATTTTTTTAATAGTGAAAAAATTAGTGCCACAGGTCATGCGTAGATTATGCATGACAATGGGACGTGGAGCGAGAAAGGGGAGAAGGGGAGGATGTGTGTGCCTTTTCAGGCAACGTGGCTTGAAGCAGTGATGGACATGGAGCAAGAAAGGGGAAAGGCGTTTGAGAAAAGAAATTTGAGACAACAACAACGTGCCGTGCCTGATTCATTCTTGTGGGTCATGTGTAGGGTTGGCAGAACCATAATTATACACGGTGTATAACGGTAAATTTTTGGCAGGGAAATCACCAAGTATACGGTCATACGGTGTATTTATACGGTTCTGGCCAACCCTAGTCTTGTGCTTTGTGGGTGGTGCTATTAGAGGGTCGCGTGAACCTTATATTCTACTCGCCTTTGCTGTAGCTCCTGTGGCTAGCTGCTGCAACTTGCTGCAGCTTAAACATCCAGTTCCGCCTTTTGCTTGCCTCTCTGCCTGTCTTCAAGGGTGTTTCTTCTCATGCATGGTGCACAGCTCAAACGCAGTCGCTCACAGTCAATCGCAGGCTTGTCGACGTGCAGCCATCGTTGCAGTTGTTGTGTGGCAAATTTTATCCAGGATGCACTTGAATAACGCTCGTTACCCTAAACCCTCGGCAAATAGTAAAAGGGATATCCCCAAACGAATTTGTACTTGCTACACCTTTTTAGGTTGCTGCTGGAGAGGTCTGGAAAGAGAAGGGCAACAAAGCGTACAAAGAGGGGAAGCTCGAGAGAGCCGTGCGCTTGTACGACAAGGTGATCGTCACAGAGTTGTAAACCTGTAATTTCGTGGATGGAAAGTGCTGTGCGGTTGGATGACGAGGTAAACATCACTTATCATTTTTTTGTTTCTGCTACAGGCTGATTGATCTCTTGCCTCGAATAGCTCAAATATTATTCGGAAAGCCGGCAACTTTGTGAATGTTTTGCGTTTACTTATTGAAACCCCGCACCAGCTCCGGCATTTGTTTAATATGATGCTTTTCAGGAGGGGGGCTTTTCAGGATGTGCAAAACCTCGTTGTGCTGTAATCTGTAATACATAAACTCACACTAGGTAATTAAGTCTTTGGACTACTTGCACAGGCCCTGTCTGTATGATAGGAGCTTTCCCGAAGCCCTGCGCATGGTGTCCAGTGGGATCAAGGCAAATGTCAGTATTCAAACTGAATGTGTCCGTTTAAAGTACTTGCACAGGCCCTGTCATGCGTGTCGTATGATAAGAGCTTTCCCGAAGCCCTGCGCGTGGTGTCCAGTGGGATCAAAAGGGGTGCCAGTCTCAACCTTGCTGCTGCCCACCTGAAACTGAAGGATTGGAAGGAGGCTGTCAAGTACTGTGACAAGGTGAGAGGCTTTTTTAGTGTGGTGTGAGTGTGTGTGTGAGTGAGCGAGCGAAAGAGTGTGTGGGTGATTGGGTGGGTGTGTGCGTGCGTGCGTGGATAGGTGGGCGGGTGGATGCACAAGTATGTGCTTGTGCAGGTATATGCATAATAAAAAATTGGATTATCTATAATGTAGTGGTTAGAAGTACAGTACGTCATCTCTTCCTCTCTTAGCTTTCCTCTGAGGAGTGCACCGCAACACCCCAACGACCCAGGCAACAGTGAGCAACACCAATTCATTAGCGTATTGAAAGTAAAAAGAGAGTAAGAAGAGAACGAACAACTATCTTCCGAGGAAGACCTTTGACCTGATATCTGATATGCCTACTTGCAGGCCCTGGAGGCCGACCCAAGCAGCACCAAAGCCATGTACAGGAAAGCCCAGGCCTTCATCGGCCAGGGTGACTATGTGGAGGCCGAGCAGGATGTCAAGCGTGGTCTGCTGATTGCTCCCACAGACCAGGACATGCTGGCTCTACAGGTGGGTGGGTGTGGGTGGGTGGGTGAGTGTTGGCGTGTGTGTGTGTGTATGTGTGTGTGCGCGTGTGTTGTGTGTGTGTGTGTGTGTGCTGGCGTGTGTGTGTGTGTGTGTGTGTGTGTGTGTGTGCAGAAGAACAGAAGGGTGAGGCTGTTGGTCAGGTTGTGAATTTGTTGTCTCTTTCTTTTTTGCGCTTGTAGAAGCGATTGCGGGTTCTCCTACGAGAGGAGTCCCAGAAGCAAAAGGCCATCTACTCCAAAATGTTCAGCAAGACTACGTACCCAGACATGCCTCCCAAGACCGCTCCAGATGCTGTCGAGACCATGAACGGCATGGAGAACGGGATAGAGAGTGATGTGCTACCGCCTGGGACGTCGGCAGCGCCAAAAGGAAGCGTGTTGTTAGAAGAGATATAGAGGGCGGCCAGTAATGTTTCTGCTGGTCAGCATCACCCGGGAGCTCCAGCTGACAGATGACACGTTTTATGTTGTGTGTGCACAGCACTGCAGAATGTAATATTGTGAAAGTGTGCATATTTCAGGCATATTATGTGTGTGAATGTGAGCAGCTCAGGGCATATGCCTTGATGGCATTTTTGGGGAATTTCTCTCTTATAACACAAATAACTGGTCATATACAACTTATGTCACCTCTAAATAGATGCCTTGATTCATGAGCACCAAACGCCTGGTCCACGTTAATAGCTATTGGATATTGGCCTCCAGTACTGCTAACCCACTCATCTAGCATACCATATGAGAGCAATGCTGTTGTCAACGCCTCAGCACGTAATGACCGCCAATACTTGTTTGCCTTACTCATCATTGCTTACATAACGATCTGGTTCAAGCCAAATTGCATTAGTTTATAAAGATTCAAGCAGTTATCTGGACTTGCTCAGCGAAGATAGACAGCCAGGTCTCTTGTCGACCCAAGCGCTAGTTTGTATAATGCAAGGCAGGTAGGAGCTATATGGAGTGAGAATTGCTCCTCCTACGACGCTGCTCTCCTGAAGCTCTGCTGCTTGGTGCTGCCAAGCTTGTCGTGGATGTGTCTCTGTGAATGTGTGTGCTTGGCGCCTGCTTTGCTTCTTTCTTTGCTTTGCTAGTTTCTTATCCGATACAGAGTCCTTGCTCTATTCTCTTGCTTGCCGCCACTGACCTGTGTGCACACCGAATCATGGTGCCAGCTTATGGTAAGGTTACATCGCTATATATGCCTCTGGGGGGCACCTGAGCGGAAACTTGGAAAAAGCCTGAAACCAAACCAAAAAAGGTACTAGAAGAAATCAAGGGAAAAGGGCTAGGTACTCAGCCACAAAAGCAGCCACACCATATATATCTGGTTGGTTCGAAAAGGTCCGCAATCAAGTTAAGCTATCTTCATATTGAGGTGGGAAGACCAGCAGGCGATGCTGTGTGATGAGGCTAACAAGATGTTCATGCGGACAGTCCAGCAAAACGGTGATGGCGTATTACATAGGTCCAGGGGAGATAGCAAACTCTCTACTACGAGGTTGAAACGAAACTGAACGTTGATAAATAAAAAGGAGGCAAGAGAGGCAGGAAGCGATAACAGAAAGTAGAGGGTACAACCAGGGTGATGAGAAGAAGGGCAAAACGTATACGAGAAGTTCAAGCACGGGAAAGAAAGAAGGAAGGAAAGCCTGCGCACTTTGGTGCCCACGATGAAAAACGAGGTTTAGGAGGACAGGGCTAGTAAAGAGTGAAGGGCAACGGGCCGATCTAGCTGCACCACCGCAAGGCACTCAACATAAAAAACTAGGGAAGCTAAGAGTTAGCCAGGATAAAAGCAGCTAAGCCATAGCGATGATGACTGGTGCGCCAAAACCAAACTTCAACACAACCCAACGAGAAGAGAGAGTGTCTGTTGTTGCTTGTGTTATATTGCAGTGCATACCTTGTTTTTATGAGTGCAAATGCATGTCTAAGGGAGTGTTCTTTCAGTTTGTGTCTCAGGTATTTAATCTTATGGTAATCCAGATTAAGGTGCGCCAGAGGTTTACAGAAAACGTTAACAGAAAACGCAGCTGCACCAACACGTCACTCTCAACATTAAGAGCCAATACAGCAAAATGTGTTCCTCATCCTGAACAGAGTGCCAGTCACATTTGTCGTAGATCCTGATTTCATAAGGCCTTCTATTCCTGTTATGGCGCATTCTTTGGACCAAAAAGTTATGGCCAGAAAGGTGAAGGCAAGAAAGTGCACGGCTGAAATTGTTGGAAATATACAAGCGAAGGTAGAGAGGCAACACAGGCTTTTGATTTCTTTTTCTGTCATCCCACCATCCAGGCGCAATCACCAAAGGTGTAACAAAATGTGTGTGATAAGTCCTCATAATTCTGCTGGAATGGTGATTATCATGTGGTGTCAAATTGTCAAGCTCTCTCCATCTCATAATGTTATGTTCGCGCACTGTGAGCTCGACTTTCTCAAGAAGAGGATTGTTTGAAGCGAGTAAACTGTTATTGATGCATCTGAACCAATAGAAATAAATGGGCATCTGACCTGTTTTGCGGAGCACGCAGTGAGTATCAGTACTTTTCTTGACACCCAGGAGTCTTTCCAGGAAGCCAAGATGAAGGACATGTGTGGGGGTGATTTTTGAGGATCATATGTCAGAGAAGAAGTGGCCCATACTTGACAACCGTAAAGACCAGCTGTCAAAGCAAAGACCTGGAAAAGCCACAACATGGCATGTTTTCTGTGTGAGATACCCTTGCTAGAACCGGTTCTGTAAACTCTAGCTATCGCGAGCCTCAAGTTGTCTGCCATCTTATCAGCTGCTGTGTGCATACTACCATCACGAGTGAGAGTGAATCCAAGGTAATTGAATTCAGTGATAAGTTCCAGAGGTGTGCCGACGTACGTGAAGGTTTGGTTCGCACAAGTATTTTTGCTGAAGAAGACCACGACTTTTGTTTTGTCAGTGTTCAGCTTAAGCCCTTTGAAACGTGTATAGTTGTAAAATTTGTTCAGTTGGAGTTGCAGATTTTCAGCCGTGTTTGAAGTGAGAGCAATGTCATCAGCATAATCACAGTGAGGGACTTGAATTGAATCCAGGGCAGTGGCAGCAGCTCTCTGTACATTCAAGAATCTGTCCATGTCATTGTTATAAAGGGAGTACAGAAGGGGACTCAGAGGGCAGCCCTGTTTCAAGCCTCTGTTGGGTGCAACCTCCTCAGAAATTTTGTCGCCATCAATGAGAAAGTATAGGCATCCTGTGTAAATGCTTTGAATGATATCTCTCAAACACTGCGGAGTCTTATTCTTTTGCAAGTGTCTCCAAAGCTTCTCCTTTGGTTCACTGTCGTAGGCAGCAAAGAGGTCCAGGAAAGCAGTGTATACCTTCATTTTTGAATAAAGAGGGGTTGGTTGGTGTTCCTTGTGGGGCAGATACCAAGTTGAGAGTCTGGTATTTGATGTTCAGCAAGAGCCCAGTCCGTCAGCAAGTCCCTGACCACGTTTGCAAACAGTCTATAGATACAACCATTGATAGCCAGCAGACGATAATTTTTGGGGGACGTAGTTGACCTTTTTTGTGCAGAGGCAAAAATTTGGGGCGACACCGTCTGACAGGAACAGATGGAACAAGTCAGTAAGAAGGAGAAGCAGAACGTTTCAGTGTGTCTCTTACCATGATCATCCTGAACTGTTTTCTCTGCGTGCTTGATGACAGAATTAGAGCACGGATCAAAACCTGGGCCGGACTGCACGTTCATGTTTGAAATATTTTTCTGGACAGTGGGGGGTCGCTCGTATACAGGTGCTTGCTCATTGCTGCGTTGAAAGGTAGTGTTCATGCTCCTGTACCTGCCACCAGGGCCGGGTGGGACTGCAATGTCAGAAGGAAAAAATGTGCCAGATGCCAGCTTAAGCACGGATTGCAGATGTGAACTATATCCCCCCCATTCATTGTGAAAGTTTACTGGTTTACTAAGTGTTATAGTAAAAAAAAGCTCCCTTATGGTGGAAAACAAAAAGAAAGGACTAAGCAGCCAGCCAGTGAAAAAATACTACCCCAAAACAAGAAAAAGGGTACAGCTTTTTGGACGGCTGCAGCTTATGTAAAGAGGAAGCAATTACTTGATTCAGTTTTGGTGAGGGGCATTGGTAAGGGACAAATGATTATAAAAGTGATCCAAAAATGTGCACAGGGAGCATGCCTGCTAGCACAAGCAGATGTAAGGAGTTGCCCGTGACATCCTAGTAGATGGCGCTGCCAATCCATGCTCCCTGGCCATGAAACCAAGAGACATACAACCAAACATACGCGATATACATCTTAGTTAATTTCAGTAATGTGTAGACATATCCCCTATCCAACAAGCAGAAAAAGCACGAGAACAACACAAGCTGCTGCTAATGCCTCGCTTACCTGAACACCGCAAAACCTGTCACACCATCCAGCTAGAAGAACAAGCACCAATTACAGAAGCCACACAAGGAACCCACTCCACAGCCTCGGAGTTACTAGTCTACATGCCACAGCACTCACAAGAAAATCAAGCCTACATGCAATCAGGTCCGCAACAAAACATCATACAGATGAGACGAGACATTGAACACAACCCTCACAAATATCTGAGCAATGCTTCTATGGGTGTGCAGGCTTCTGCCTCGGGTATGCAGGCTTCTGCCTCTCAACCACCTAATCCCTACAGAGCAAAAGGCCTTTCCTCTTTTGTTCTCCAGGTGGCTGGGATGTTGCGTGTCCCTGCCTCTATTGGATGGTGCAGAACACAAAACATCCATTCCTATATCATGCCGGTAGTGTTTACACTATCTACGTTTTTCTTTCTTTGTTTGTTTGACACACTCATTCGCCGCCCAGATCATGTCATTACTATTACAACCCATCACTTTTAGTGCAAGCTGCAGTGCTCATGCACACTGCAAGCAAGACACAGTCAGCAGACTTAGTGTTCTGCGCTTGCCTTCCCATAATCCATCCTTGCATTTCTTACACCCTCTGAGGACAACCAGCATCATTGTCCTTGTAAAAGAAGAAGCACACCTTGACCCTGAGTACTTATCTGTGGCCGCAGCTGCTGAAGTAGGGCAGCTTCCAGACTTCACAGAAATAGATGGTCTCGTATGTTGTACACCTGACTCAGAAACTCAGCCACGCCTTAACATTCCTGAAGTCCAGGCCCGTATCCAACTAACCAAAAGGGCTCATGATTCACCCACTGCTGGACACCTTGGTTTTCACAAGCCCCACAAAAGCCTGCACTGCCTACTATACTGGCCAAAAATGTTCCACACGGTACATGAATCTTAAAATGTGTGCACCTGTATGCAGTGCCTCAGAAGCAAACCATACTCTCCTATGGGCCTGCTACAACCCTTGCCCCTTCCTAAACATTTCTGAGAGCAAGTCAGGCACGATCTGGTCACAGGCTGCCAAAAACACCCCGTGGCTATGACACCACCATAATTTCTTTTGTCAATCGCCTTTCAAAGCGGTTTCTTTTGGTTTCTTAAAACAATTACTGTGGACGCAGCTGGTTATGCAAGAGTCTGGCAAAATATCCAGGCATCTTGGAATGCCCAAGGTTTTAGTGTCAGACAGAGACCCCAACTTCACATCAAACTCTTGGAAAGCTGTATGGATGGAATCAAAAGCCTCGACAATAACCTCAGAATGACCACATCCCATCACCCTCAAACAGACGGCCAGACAGATTGTCCACCGCACGAATGAAAACATGCTCAGAGCTTATGTAGCTCCGAATCAGGCAGATTGGGATGAGCACCTCATTGCTGCTGAATTTGCTTACAACAACAGCGTACAGGCTAGCACTTGCACCGCCCCTTTCTACCCTTTGTCATGATTGTCACCGTAACCATTATGTGTCAAATGTAAAAATAGACGTCTGGTTCTGAAATACCGGTCTGGACATTTGGAAAGTATATGTATGTATCGTTACTTTCCCCCCTTCTTAGCAGATGCGGGCAACCAACCATGCACACGCAATAATAATTCAGCTGCAGAGATTTACGGGCAGAGCCAAGCCAAACCTGCATGTGCAAAAGATGCACTCCACTGTGCACAAGGTCAAATTGTCAGGACTGCAATAATCTTTCAGGCTGTAATTTATCCATTCCTTAGATAAAGGGGGCATTGTTTGATGTTCTGCCTGTTATGGATGCTTGCAGCGTAGTGGTCAGCTAATTATTAGCAGTTCAGAGTGAATATCTGTCTCGTTTTATAAGCTGGTGTGCCAGCCGTGATTGTTTTGGGTAATCATAACAAATGGTGGAAATTAGTCCTTCCGGTTTTGGTGGGGCTCTGGCTAGTGTGAGCCTAGTTGAGAGCCTTTCCGTGATTGTCTTGGATGATCATAACAAATGGTGGAAATTAGTCCTTCCGGTTTTGGTGGGCTCTGGCTAGTTGAGATTCTTTCCGCGATGCACGCTGGTGACTTCCAGCGTAGACTTTTACTTTTACTTTTCCTTCCGGTCTTTGATATTCTTTGATATTTGTTTGGTGAGTGCTCAAGTTGGTGTTGTCATGTAATGTACTGAGATAGAGAACTCATAAGAATGAAGACTTCGGTCCTTTAGTAAGAGCAGCAGTGTGGCATCCAACTAAACATGAGAAGCGATGGCACCAAGAAATTACACACACAATCACACGCACAATCACACACACAAGCACACAAGCACACACAAGCACACGCACACACACCACTTAACAGCAGGCAAAGGCATGGCATGAAACAGGGGCCCTGAACAAGACGCGGTATGCAAGGCACTCAACAGAGTCAGATTTAGGCCACTCCTTACAACAAGGCAAATAGATGGCCAGTTCCCTACAGAAATGGCTGCTGACAATGTTGAAAAAGATGCTGGGGGTCAGGGACACCACGTCCTCATGGTGTGTCAATCATGAATGTGGATTGGACTCCCTACAGTTCAAATGGTTTTGCGGGGCAATGCGGCTGTACAATTATTTGACTTCCAACAGCAACTAGTACACAATGAAAAAGGTCCTACTTGCTGACATGCAGCTGTACACACGGTAGTATTTATTTGCTGGTCAGCCCATATTCACTCTGCCATGGATGGTCTGACACAATCGTATTTCTACAAACAGAACCTGCGAATTTGTGAGCCCGTTGATCTCAGCCGTTGTGTCGTTGATCTCAGGGAGATACACTTGGAGTACTGGACACCTTACTCTGACACCCATCCAAGAGAACACAAGAAAAAAAGATTCACAGTGTAAACACTACCGGCATAAATCAAAAATGAATGTTACTTTGTGTTCTGCACCACCCATATGGATGCAGAGACACACAACATTCCATCAATAGAATTAAATAAAAGAGGCAGATTTTCAGTGGGGACCAGGGGTTTGGAGGCAGAAGCCTGCACACCACCAGGAGTATTGCTCAAATTTTTTGGGGGCTGAAGTTTGATGTCTCGCCTCACTTGTATGATATTTCGATGCGGATCCGATTTCATGTAGGGCTGTCGTAGCAAATCACTGTCACTGCAAAGTATAAGACTCAGCACAACAATCTATTAATGGTTTTAAGCCAGGTTCGAGTCTATCTCGAGCAAAGGCTGGGAACTGCACTGCAGACTGCAGTTCTCCTGATAATATCTCTCTTTCTCTGCTGTTTCTCAAATCCGACCTACTTGACACACTGACGTATACTATACCACACACACACACTAGTCGGCTGCCGCGCCTCTCCTCCCCAGGGCTGGGAAGTTTACTCAACCATCTGGCTGAGCATTGTGTAGCTTACTGAGCTAATTGAATACCGCAATATCAAAACCAGAAAATGCTATCTTCAATAAACTGGCTTCGCCAGCTTATTGCACGAGACAAGTCAAAACAACCTCAACTGAAAAACCAGCTAACCAAATCACACGAATCGTCACAGCCAACAATTGGGCGTGACAGGGCGGCTTAAATTCTTCACGAGTGCTGCAGCACGTATACCAGTAACTCCGAGCTTGTGGAGTGGGTTCCTTGTGTGGCTGCTGTAAATGGTGCCTGTTGCTCCTAGTAGCAGGACGGTGTGGAGGGTTTTGCGGTGTTTGAGTAAGCGAGGCATTAGCAGTTTATGCTGTTCCCGTGCCTTATCTGCTTGTTGAATAGGGGAAGTGTCTACACAGTACGCGTTTGTTTGGTTGTCTCTTGGTTTCATAGCCATAGGATGGCCTTCTTTAGGTTATCACAGGCAATCCTTCTTGCATTATTGGCAGACCTAGTTTGATTCGTGTTTGTTGGATTTCGTTTGGGGCGTGGTTAGTTGGGTCGGAGTAACTACAATTGCATCTGGTTTGCTAGATTTCCGCCGCTGTTGTGCACTGAGATTGGAAGGTAAGATCCAGAATGGAATCATTCCTATCTGTGTCTCCTCAGAAGGACGTATAATGCCTTGTTGTGCCATTGTTGCACGACTCCATACATCTGCTTGTGCTACTAGGCAGCCACCCTGTGCACCTTGTCGGATCGCTTTTATAATCATTCGTCCAGCAGCGTTATGCCTGTTGATTATCATTTTATTCATAATGGGAGCATGTAATAGGTGCCGTCTAGCTTCTGGCAGATGAGGCAGATTGGTGGGCTTTCTATACGGTTGCACTGAGCGGCCCGCTCTTGGTTGTAAACCAAATCTATGCGGCAGAGCATGTCATTTTCTTTTATAGATGTGACACCTGCATTTTTCCAGAATGAGTTACTTATGTTTTTCTCGACAATGCCTTCCTTGATCCGTTTTTGGTATTTTGTGTAGCATTTTGTGGACTGATGGTTAGAAACCTTTTTTGATTTAGGGCCTAGTTTGTGTTGGATGTGCATGTGTGCGTTTACAGCATCAAGATCTGAGAAAACGGAGAGCCTGTCAGCTGGAGGCCCTAGTTGGCAGGTGTTAAGAGTATCTGGTAGGCAAGCTGGGGGAGGGTTTTCCACCCTTGCTGGCCAGAAAATGGATCAATGGGGATGGGCTTTGGTTTTAATGTGAATATCATGGCCACTTTAATTTTCCGCAGAGCGCTTTGCTATGGCATCAGCGAACTCATTCCCTACGATGCCAGCATGATGTGCTTTAACCTTGTAGAGATGGATGGTGTCTTTAGATAGGCAGCTGGATTTGGTGCACGTACGATGGTTTCGAGGAGGAGTTTGACATGTTTATGCCGTTTCATGCGTTGTGGGTAGAGAATGCTATTTCTTATTTGCCATAGTGTACCAGCGCTGTCTGTTGTGATAAGGGTGTGTTCAATTATCAAAGCAGCAGCAACTCCCGCTAGCTCGGCTCTGTTTACGATTTTATGCTTGTCCCTCCGGTATTTACCATGGTAGTTTTGTTGGATTGAGGGTGGTAGACTCCAGCTCCAATAGACTGGATCCATTTTCTTTGTTTGTTATACAACTCTCATCTGTGAAGGCCCACTCTTTCCAGTTAGGAGCCTTTAGCTCCAGCAAGCGCTTTTGTCGTACATGATGGGAGGGGACCTGGCTGTGTAATGTATCGCTTCTGTCGCCAAAATTTGCATTGATTCTTGTGTTTCTCGAGTATTTAAAAAGCCTACATATTTTTGCCATTCTTGGCAGTATCCTTTCAGTTGGCGGTTTAAGAAAAGGTATGGTGCCTTAAAATTCCAGATTGCAGCTGGTGATAGGTCTTGTTTTATTTTTCCGATGGGTTTTCTGTACCAAGTTACTCCCTGGCAGCTTTGTTCCAGACTACTAGGATGCACATGCCCCGTGTTGCTTCAGGCAGGGGTGGTGTTTTGCATTGCTGGTACGTAGAGGAGTGGCATGTAGTGCACTTTATATTGAGGGTGTTTCCAAGAATAGTGCAAACATCCTTGTTGTCAGTGCAAATTTTGTGAAAAGCGTTGGTGCTGTTTTCCATCCAGTTTGGGGCAGTAGGAAGGTAGCGGTTGCCTCTTGGTTGTTCAAGGCAGATGCGGGTGCATGTTGTTTTACTTTGAGAATGCGCTTATCGTCATAAATCAAGTGGCAGATGGAGAATTTAGTGAACTGTGTGGAGAATGCATCTGTCCTGGAACTAAATACTCAGTGTCTCTTGGGTGGGCTGTCCAGAACTCTTAAAGCTCTGGGTTAAAGTCTAGAGGTGAGGCCATTCATCCCTTTGTGACCAGGGCATGGTTGCGAAACGCGGTTATGTATTGGGTGCGCAGATCCTGATTATGTGAGCATTCAGCCTTGGTATTGTTGCCTGTCATTGACAGTCGTGGGAGTCGGTGAAATAGTCCATGGATTTATGTTGCGAGGTCTTGGACAGAGGGATTCAGCAAAGCGTGTATGCTTCGGTGACGAGCGTATTTATATGCTTCCTGTAAAATGCTTTGAGGTGCTGAGGGGTGATGATGCCGGAGCATTTACCATCTATGCTGTACGCATATGTCATCTCTGGGAGGGTCTGGAACTTGGGAAGTGTGACTTTTGTTAGCCAGTCCTCTGCTTCTGGCTGTTGGCTAGGTGTGCCATATTGCTCACTGTCATGTGTTGTCCTCTTGTACTGAAGGTGGTCTGATAAGATTGACCTGTCTACTCCACGGTTCACAGTTCAACAAGTTGTCTGTGCCCTTGATATCGTTTGGCGGGTCAGTATGTTGCATGTCGAAATGAAAATTGTTCCTGATATGTTTGCCTAATGATTTCCATTGGGGAGTATGCCTGTTGGTATCCTCCGATTCCTGCCGTGCCAGGTCCATGTGTTTGTCCGTGGGCAGGATCTAAAGCCATTTTGGTACCGAGTACTGTAAAACTCCTTTACCAGCAGGCCACTTTTATATGGTATTGAAGGGCCCATTTCTCAATGGCACTAGGCTTCCAGTGGACCAATGTCACGCGCCCTAGCTGCAGCGCACAGTTTACTGCCACAACTTCGAGTGTGGCAGGTCATTGATTGAACATTTACAAATTTCAGATGAACCTGTTTTATGATACCCAATGTTGGAAGACTCTCATGTGAATGTGTGTGAGATCTATGACGGATCAACAGTGTTCCAGCCTGCTTTTCTTAGAGCTTTCTTTTGTACATAATTCTCCCTTGGTTCAGACTCCTAACTCGGATGTTACTCGGATGTTACCTAACTCGGAGATGTCTCTTGGTTCAGACTCCTAACTCGGAGATGTTACCTAACTCGGATGTGTGGATACATCAGTTTCATGTTCCCTCTAGCTTCTTTTTCTGGTGTCTTGTTCAGTCTGGCCTCTTTCTCTTCTTGAAGCTGGCTTTTTATGCTATAGCTCAACTGCCCTCGCTGGCGGATATAGCTGTGTAACCCTTACCCTTACCCTTACCCTAACTCGGATGTTACAAATTCGATCTTTTCGATTGATAATTGTTGAGATCTACAGATTGGGCAGCCATGCCAGACTGGAGGCATTGGTAATCCAAACTAAAAGAAACAAAACAAAGGGGACTTGTTATAGACTATTTAAACCCATTTCCAATCAGTACAGGAGAGCCATAAAATCGGTTGGCTTTTAGTATTTTCACTGCCTGCAGAATAACGCCTTTCTATATTTCTTCAGCAGTCCTCAGCAGGCGTCTCACACGTAATCTCAATCATTGGGAAAAAGACAGATAACGTGCGCAGGTACTTTATGATTTTGCAAGGAGTTAAGACAAAAGGCATACGTTCTCTAGAACCTCTAGAGTCAAGAACAGCAAACAATTAAATAAATCACAGCCTCACCTGCGAGGCAACAGACACATCCTCACACTGGTCACTCGAAGGCTCTACAAAGACTACGAAGAAGCCAACTAATTGCAAAACAAACACACACTATTGTCGCCCCCTGCTGTGAACAGCCATGGCTGCGTGGGGTGGAAGGCCACATCAAGTACACCTGTGTGGTCTGTCACTGTGTGACCTCGCAAAACTTTCAAAGGCACCAACAAGGGGTTGGTCAGGAGGTCAGCGTACACCATGCCGTGGAACACGTGCACGGCAGCGTCGTCGGCACAGGAGGCAAACAGGGGGTAACTGCGAGGAAAGAGAGGAGGTGAGGAGGGGAAGACAAAGAGTTTGAACGGTAAAGTCACATTAAAAATATTGCATTCTTACTTTCTGGTCCAAAGAAACACAAAGCCTACAAATTAAAGGGGAAGAACAGGCAAGCTTGCATTGGTTTATTTCACACCAGGTTCAGTTCACCGTTAACGATTGTCTGGACGAACACGCCTGTCTTTCCCTTGACTTGCATGCCTGCACCAACATATACCCACGCCCCCACCCCTAAAACCAAATTCGCACCCACAACCCCACCCACATCAACACACATACACCTCACCTGCACACCCACAACCCCACCCACATAAACACCCATGCACAACCTCACCCACACACACTCCACCCACCCACTCCACCTCACCCACCCACCCACACACACACGCATGATCACCTGCGGTGGAAGGCTGTGCCGCGCAGGCCAGTGGTGTGATAGCGCAGGGCCTTGTACGGCTTGTCACTGAGGTCGAGGTCGTACCTGAAGAGCGAACGAGTAGCAAGCAGAGGTGTCTGAGATCAAGCTTGAGGTGCGATTGGAAAGCAAGAGGTTTTGAAAAGCAAGAAGTGCGATTGAAAAGCAAGAGGTGCTCAAGGTCATACACATGGAGCGATTGAAAGGAGCGAGGGGCAATACAAGGTGCGAGGCGTGCAATACAAGCAGCAATGGTCTGTTACTTATAGGCTTATAGGGCTTTAGAGGTGGGCTCGAGAGAGTATCGAGGTACAAGCAAGGTGCAACAAATTTCAAGGCCACCAACAACCTATCGTCTGTGTATGTATCAACATCAGAGCGTTGGCCGCATATGTATAAGGCGTTTAGTGAAATTGTGTGTTCTATGAATCAGGCCAGCCATCCCTGTGAGAGTTCTTGCCCCAAAGCCGAAAAGTACATTTAAGTATCCAGGACCCTTGACTATATATATATAAGCACCCCTGCACACTCAGTTTGTGGCGGGAGGTGCCCAGGTGGGCAGGGTGGAAATCCCTGTCAGAAAGTGAATTTCAAAAGCTCCTCCCCGTTACCATTAACTTGCCAGGGGTGTTTGCAACAATACTGGGACATTCTGGTGAAGGTCTGGGGGTCTGGGGTCAAGGTCCGGTTTTGGACCCCCTTTTGGCAGGGAAAAGTGCGAGTTTTTACAAGTCGACAGCCACTGAATTGGTTGGGGTCGCGATTGTTTTGCTGGACTCTATAAAATATATAAACAAGGTTCAAACAATGATATGTTTGTCTACCTCCCTGGTATGACAGCCCTTCCCTCGTAAGTCTGATTGTTTGAGTTTTGTTATATCGTTCATCTGGCATTATTTGTCGAATCAGTCTGTGCTCGGAGGGGCTGACCAGAGACCTATAAAGATCTCAGCTGTCGCTGCCCATCACGGCCCAACCCCAGCATCCCAGACCATTAAACTTGACAGGGCATGCTTTTGGAGCATACTGAAGGGTTCCCGACACTCAGGTGATGGCCAAAAGTGTGTTTCCAGGGTTTCAGAAATGCACCATTTTTGCCCAGCAAACAGCCCACGCACTAAGTCCTTTAGGGCATATTTCCACCCCCCTTTTTTTTGCTTCGATGGGTATGGTTTGACCCTAAATCTATCTGAGAACAAAGGAATTGGCGAAAATCGGACCAAAACCTGCATTTCTACACCCATACCACCTTTCTGGCAGGGAAATGGCACAAATCCAGCCTCCCACTCTCACCCTTGACCCCAAACTCAGTAATTTTTATGCAGAGGTGTTATATTTATTGCAAAGAAACCATTGGGTGACCTCAGAAGTGCAATTCAGGAAAGGGGCATCAATTCCCCCTTTTTGGGTGAGGCTTGGCTGGGCTGACTATGAATACAAGGCAATGTACATATCAGAAGAAGGAACTGGCCAAAAAGGAGCACAGGGTCCCATGTGTTGTACATATTAATACCGCCCTGAATAAATATTCCCTAGGGTGGCGGTAATCAAATTGTTCAACATTTTATTTCCAGGGCAGTGGATGTACCTACCAGTAATGGCGCGCACAAAAGCACACTAGTATCATTTGCTTACATGTGAGAGTGAATCATTTGCTTACATTTTCACTCAAATTTCAAACCTCATTGATATGCTTAATTAAAATATGTTCCTCGGTCGCAACTGACCCACAGGCCGGTTTTCAGCAGCACTGGTGGCAAAGAGTAGTCGGGGTTGCTGTAGGGCGTCACACACACCCGACAGAGGTGGGCTGCCTCAATGCAGGGCGTAAGGCAAGTGCGCACCCAAAACAGTGAGAAACAAGACAATGTGCTTTTCTGGTCGGTGAAGGCCTTGTTGTGGTCGACGTGCAGTCAGGCAACAATAACTGTAGGCCCAAGCTTTGATCAATGCCTACGACTTTGCTTTCTGCTGCGACAATTCTTTTGCAACGATGCGTAGCTCAAACAGTATAGTTTCGCACATCTCCACTTAGAAGTTCAGGTTAGGTGGGTTAAGTCTCAGGTGGGTGGGATTTAACACAGCACAGAAAGTCAACAAGAATTGTTCCTCGGTCGCAACTGACCCACAGGCCGGTTTTCAGCAGCACTGGTGGCAAAGAGTAGTCGGGGTTGCTGTAGGGCGTCACACACACCCGACAGAGGTGGGCTGCCTCGGTGCAGGGCGTAAGGCAAGTGCGCACCCAAATAGAAGTAATGCTAAATTTTGACAAAAGGTTCAAAATAATAAGAAAATGCACACCATCCACACAGCACCCCCATCCCTTCCCCCCCTCCCACACATACACACCAACAGGCGCCACGCCCACACGCCCACCCACACCCACGAACGCACAAACACCCACGAATGCACACACTATGTATGCCACATCCACACACCATGCCAGGCGCTTGTCGTCTGACCCAACTAGCACGTGATCTCCTGACGGGTGCACAGCCAAGCACGTGATGGTGCCACTGCCACCCATGAGCTTCTTGGACAGTGCCTGTGGGCACGTAGGGCATATTTTGATGATCATGAAAATGTGTGTGTGTGCATGTGAGCGTGTGTGTATGCATGTGTGTGTGTGCAAGTGAGCGTGCATGTATGCATGTGTGTGTCTGTGTGTGTGCGTGAACGCCCCCACCACACCAAGATCAAGATTCGGAATGCGCACGGGCATGCATTGCTTGATTGCCCTCAGATGCTTTAAATCCGTAAGGCACACAGCTGAATCACACACCACTGATTATTGACAGCAAAGGAGAAAAAACCCTGCACGCCTACGGGCCTTTTTCTAGTTTCCTAGAGGAAACCACAAGGACTAGTAGAGCCATTGAAACTAGCCGACAAGCGTTTAGGCTATGTGAGACGTTCCTTGGATACTTTAACAGGTATTCAAGGACGTACTCGGTAAAAAAGACAAGCAATCATGCCGAGCTAAAAAGCATTTCCACCTTGGTTCATACACTCGCAAATACGCACGATAACACACACAGACACACACATATACAACAAGCTTGATGAACGATGAGTGAAGGTGCCGAGTGGTGCCTCAGCTTTTGAGTGTTGAGAGTGTGCTTCACTTACCATGACCTGGAGGGCAATAAAGGCACACTCTCAACATTCAAGGTAGGGCACCACTTGGCGCCTTCATTCGTCGTTCCTCACGCTTGTTATAATACAAGCATGCACGCACGCAAACATGTACAGAAACACACAAACCTACATTCCTCCCCCAATCAGCGTAATGGGCAGGCCTTCCGCCAACCACTGTATGTCATTTCATCAATCCCTTCACCCTCTGCCCTCAGCAACAAGCCTACACCGTGTTTCGTTTCAACCATCCCGTCAGCCTCAGCAGAGGCCCCCAGCAGCAAGCCTACACTGTGTTTCATTTCAACAATCCCTTCGCCCTCTGCCCCCAGCAACAAGCCTACACCGTGTTTCATTTCAACAATCCGATTAAATTCTCCTAAATGAAAACCATCATCATATTAAATAGCAACCTAGTAAGACGCTAAGACGCACCTGTTTTGCAAGGTTGTAGATGCGCACGTGGTTCTGGCTGGCCACAAAGAAAAAGGGCTTGGTAGGGTGGAACGCAACACGATTCACACGCCCCCTGTTTTTACGGAAGGGATTCTGTGTGGCTCCCTTGGACAGCTGGTGCACCAGCACAGCCTGTGTGTGTGTGTGTGTGTGTGTGTGTGCACTCGTGAGTGTGAATGCGTGAGCTCATGTGAGTGCGCATGCACGCGTGCAAGTGTGCATGCGAAGGGAGGCGTGCAAACCTGCCTCCTCCCACCGCACACATTTTGTTGGAAACGCTCTACAACATGCAGGTACAACAATACACAGTGGCTTGCACTCTCGAAAGGGTGTACTGCGAGATTTAGGAAGGCCAAGCACTTAATCACGACTGTTGAGTTTGTGTGTGTAATTGATGCGTAGCTCAAACAGCATCGTTTTGTGCGCGCCTCCACTTGCGGGTTCAGGTTTAGGTGGGTTTAGGTTAGGTGGGTTTAATTTCATGTGGGTGGGATTCTGCACAGCGCAGGACCATGTGCCTGCTGCAGCTGGGCTTGCCCTTGTGGGTGGGATTCTGCACAGCGCAGGACCATGTGCCTGCTGTTGCGCAGGACTTCATGTGGGTGGGATTCTGCACAGCGCAGGACCATGCGCCTGCAGCTGCGCAGGACTTCATGTGGGTGGGATTCTGCACAGCGCAGGACATTGTACCTGCTGTTGCGCAGAACTACATGTGGGTGGGATTCTGCACAGCGCAGGACCATGTGCCTGCTGCTGCGCAGGACTTCATGTGGGTGGGATTCTGCACAGCGCAGGACCATGTGCCTGCTGCTGCTGGGCTTGCCCTTGTGCAATGCAGCCACATGGGCAAAAGCCCAGCAGCAGCAGTAGCCAGCACATGTTGGAGCCCAACAGCATCTGCAGCCACAGCTTGACAAGAGTTGTTCCTCGGTCGCAACTGACCCACAGGCCGGTTTTCAGCAGCACTGGTGGCAAAGAGTAGTCGGGGTTCCTGTAGGGCGTCACACACACCCGACAGAGGTGGGCTGCCTCGATGCAGGGCGAAAGGCAAGTGCGCACCCAAAATAGCGAGAAATAAGACAATGTGCTGTTCTGGTCGGAGAAGGCCTTGTTGTGGTCGATGTGAAGTTGGACGACGATAATTGTGGGCCTAAGCAACTCACTACCTACAATTTTGCTGTGTGCTGTGACAAACCGTTTCTGCAACGATGCGTAGCTCATATAGCAATGTTTTGCGCACCTCCACTTGCAGGTTCAGGTTCAGGTGGGTTTAGGTTAAGAGGGTGGGTGGGATTCTACACAGCACAGAAAACAAGAATTGTCCTCGGTCGCAACTGACCCACAGGCCGGTTTTCAGCAGCACTGGTGGCAAAGAGTAGTCGGGGTTACTGTAGGGCGTCACACACACCCGACAGAGGTGGGCTGCCTCGGTGCAGGGCGTAAGGCAAGTGCGCACCCAGGCACAGATACGGGGAAGGAAAAAGAGCGTAGATTCGGGCAAATGGTTTAGCTTTGAAACACACAGGCAAGGGAGTGGGTGAGCAATTCTGGCTAGGGTGGCCAGAACTGTGCGTTCATAAATTAAATAAATTTGCTTGTTTCCACTTTGTGTACGGCCGCGTAATTTTTAAATGGTTTCCTGTTCTTGTGACCTGTTATTTTTGAATGAATGAATGGAGGGGGGACATGATGGAGGATGCAGCTACACCAAGCTTTCATACGCCTCAGTCGAAATAATGCATCGTCAGCGCCTGCTTTTAGCAGGGACTCTGACAAACTGTGAAATATTGATGACATCATGGGCGGTCAAAGTCCAACATATGTGCGTGCATGTGTGTGTATATGTGTGCGTGTGTGAATGTGTGTCCGTGACTGCGTGTGTGCATGTGTGTGCGGGCGTGCGCGCACACTTGTGGGCACAACAAACATTGCACAAATAAATTGAAGCCCAAGCAAAAAAAGATTGTTGACATCAATTGCTGAGTGTACAAGCTGCAGCAGCACTGAGGGGAGTGAGCAGCTTGCTGGGAGCAAGCCAGAAGGCTACGAGCTAGAAAGGAAATTTGATTACGGGAGGGGATGAGGGCAAAGGTAGAACGAGAAACAAGATTAAAACCATGGGGTTAAACTATGGCTTCAGGGATAGTGTTGAGCATCAGTGCTGCGAAAGCTCGAACGTTGGCCTCAGAGACTGTGTGTTGTGCATCAGTGCTGCAAGAGCTCTGGGAATACAAACTGAATTAGTATGCATCAACGGCCTTTGTTCTTCACGTGTGTGTATGCGCGTGTGCGTGTGCGTGTGTGTGTGTGTGTGTGTGTGTGTGTGTAGGAGCAGGGGGGAGGTTGTGTGAGGGGGCAGACATAACATCCCTGCTCCATTATGCGTTCTGTCAGATGTTTCAAGCAGCAAAAAGCAAACAATCGTGCAGGTCACACGTGCATCTGCCCATAAGTCAACCGAATGTACAGTTGCCTTGCATGTTTGCATGCGCGCGTTAAATGTGCACGTGGATGTGCGTGTCAATGTGCATTTTATCTAACACTAGCCATCAGACATAAAACGCTAATCATCAGTGCCTGCCTTCTCAGACAGGCCTCTGAAAACCACAGCCGTTTATCTCATCACGGGCTAATGACCAAGGCAGGAGCCTGCAATCAGAACGTGCTCAATGCATCACACGATAGGTCAGGTTTGTAAAAGGAATGAAGGAATGAGGCAAGCAGTCCACATTATTCATCACACAGATCTTTACATGTTAAGAGTCTGCAATCAGGGATGATGATTTGGCTTTAGGAAAAATGCAGGCTAGGTGACAAAGGGCGCAATTTTGTGCGTCACGCAGGGCTGAAACTCAAAGCCAATGTAAGAGCCTCAGGCGCATCAGGTAAAACATCAGTGCCTCGTGAGGCTCTTTACCGAGTTTACATCACCGGCTTGACACGCGCACGCGTGTGTGTATGTGCGTCTGTGTGTTTGGATATGTTTGGAAGGGGTGGGGTGCATGTCTGTGCACGCGTTTGTGTGTGTATGTGAGTGTGAGTGTGTGCGTGTTTGCGTTCGTGAGCAGAGCCGTAGGCAGGGCTGCACCCAAACCTTTGAGAAGCGAAAGCCTCAGGCGCATCAGGTAAAACATCAGCGCCTCGTGAGGCTCTTTACCGAGTTTACATCACCGGCTTGTATGTTTGTTTGTTTGTGTGTGTGTGTGTGTATGTGTGTGTGTGTGTGCGTGTCTGTGCAATTGTTTGTGTGTGCGTGTTTGTATGCATGCATGCATGCGTGTGCGTGTGTTTGTGGAGGGCCTTGGCCTGAACAAGTCGGTAGAAACAGACTTTTGGGATGCGGGTGTGCCCCGGCTAGTATAATTCACTAAACACCAGGAAATGTAAAGTTTCCGCAATGACCAGCTCTTTGTTCTGAGCGGGACTTACGTAAATTTAGTCCCGTTCAGTACAAAGAGCTGGTCATTGTTGTCCACTCCATGCATGATGGAAAGCAAGCGGTGCGGTATCCCCATAACCAGGCGAAAGACAATTTTAAATGGACCGGACCAAGTTTGCGAATGACAATGGACTGGATGCACATTGGCAGCAGTATCTCAGAATGCAGGAAAAAGTTGTTAAAAAAGGCAAAACAAAAAGTCAGCAACTGCACCATGCGTCCATGATCCACATCCATCAGGTTCGGCCAGCGTGAGAGAAGTGAGAGGAGTTGCACGTACGTGGTGCGTTTGTCGAGAAAACATTTGGAGCTGTGCGCAAAGACTTGCTACACGCCGTGCGAAAAAAACAGGCATGGACAAAAAACGCAGGACACACACATGGCTAGTAAACAAACCAGGGATACTTAAGAAAAGGCAGGCATGCCACAGCTCCCACCTGTGTGTTGCCGGTAGGGGCTACAGTGGAGAAGTAGTCACCCCGCAAATGCCAGGCCATGTGCTTGACAGGGAACCTGTGTGCGTACGTGTGTGTGTGTGTGTGCGTGTGTGTGTATGTGAGTGTGTGTGTGAGCATGCAAAGTAATGACCCCAAGAGCCATTGCCTTGGATTAGCGAAGCAGGGATGTATCAACTACTGATGGACGGCATTTCCAAAAGAAGATGCACACAAGAGCGCATTGCACATGAGAACGTGTTGCGGATTGTAATTACGGTGCACAAAGAACATGTTGCACAATATAGAACATAACGGGCAGAAAGATGCAGTGGAACATTGCTGCTGGAAGAGGGCACCCCTGAAATAAAGCCGCGCACAAGAACATGGGGCAGACTAAAATGGTGCAACCAAGAACATGTCGCACATAAGAAGATAACGGACAAAGAGATGCACTGGAAAGGCAGCAGCGTGGTGTTGTGTACATGCAGTGGAGAGCAGGAGTCAGCCATTAGACACATGCCTCGGTGTCTAACACAGGCGAGGAGCAACAGCAAAAAGCTGGCCCTCAATCCTCAGACTCGTCATCTAAGTGTGGCATCATTTGGCAACCCGACCATTTGCGTACACACACACAGAAAATAACAGCGCATGCAGCAGGAACAAAGCACAGCTATCAAAAGCCATCAGACAAATGCCTCGGTGTCTAACACAGGCGAGGAAGCAACAGCAGAAAGCTGGCCCTCAATCCTCAGACTCGTCATCTAAGTGTGGCATCATTTGGCTGTAAACACAGAACGCAAGCCCACCACACAACTCGACAAGAAAGCAATGCGTCAAGGTTTGCATGCTCGAGACCCTGTTTGCGTGAGTTCAAGCGATAAAAGGAACAACACAAAAGTTTGCATGCTCACAACCCTCATTGCACCTGATCAAGTGGCGAATGGAAAATATATAGGGTTGGCCAGAACCATATATATACGGTGTATATACAATATTTTAAACAGGGAAATTACCAAATGTACGGTCATATACGGTGTATATATACGGTTCTTGCCAACCCTGAAAATATACTAGAGAGAGGGTGCCAAAGAGCTATCCCTGCTACCCAAAGGCCCTCCCGATGATTGCTATTGCATCCATCCCATACCACTTGTGATTGCACAACTATTGGCTCATAGCAACTCGTTCAAAAAATTTGAGGCAGCCAATGTTAGCAATGAGCAGGGTGGGATGGTTGCATTTTGATTGCGTGTGTGTGTGTGTGTGTGTGTGTGTGTGTGTGTGTGTGTGTGTGTGTGTGCAAGTGTGTGAGTGAGTGTGTGCGTATGTCCTTACTTGTGTGTGATGTCCAGCCCCCCTCCTGCTCGTTTGCTCCATGTTGCCAAGGGAATGGCTCCAGCCGCGATAGCTGCCTGTGTGTGTACATGTGTGTATGTAAGTTTGTAAGCTCCTATGTGTATGTGAGCAAGTGCATGTGTTTGTGTGTGACCTTCTGTGTGTATGTAAACTGTGTGAGTAGGTGTGTATGTGAGTATGTGCGCTTCTGTGTGTATGTGAGCTAGTGCGTGTGTGCCGAGGAGTTCTGAAGTGTAAACTGGCCATACAGGCTGCACATACGCATCAGCTAATGGACATGTCAGTGCAAATTTTGTGGGTGGGATTGGACTGCCTGCAGTGATAAATTGTGACTTGGCCCATGGCCAAGCAAACGGTATAAAAACACAGTTCTTGATCAGTTAAGCATCTTGCAGCCTGCTCGGTAACGTCTGCAGTCGTTCATTGCAAGCATTCCAACTAAATTTGCTTACACACACAGACACACGCACAAATAAACAAACACGACACACACACCTGTTGGTTAGCAGCTGACGCCTCTAGTGCATCCTCTATGGCTTTTTCTCCCGCCTCCCCCTCCTCCTCTGAGCCAGTGCTTGTGGGCATCAGGGAGATGGTGTTGCCCGCCACAGCTACATTAAAGAATGTGGTCGTACGCAAGAGCGTGTAAGATTCTGGCACCACCTGCTACATCTGCACCACCTGCTACAACTACGACAGGGGCAGACGATTGCATTTAGCATGGCCACAGCAAGTAGCCTTCCTCAGACTACCATTTTGGGGCAGCAGAGGGAAACTTCACTTCTACAAAATTAACAGCTTGCTGTATCTGATCTGATGATGATTCTGACTCTGATGGGTGTTCAATTCTGTCTTTGATGGGTGTTCAGTTCAGGATGCCACAGGCAATCGTTGGCTACATGAAAAGTTTTATTACCAGATCCTTTCCATAGATGCTCCAGCACACACGACCGAAAGACTGTCCTCTCAGCACGCAGAAGCAAAAGACAAGGCTGCCCCTTGTAGAACACAAGACAAACGACAAGACTGCCCTCTTACCACACAAACAATAAGGCTGCCCTCTTACCACGCAAACACTGAATAAAAAGCTGCCCTTTCAACGAGCAAACTCAAACGGCAAGGCTGCCTTCTAGAAACACAGACACAAAAGACAAGGCTGCCTTTTCAAAGGACTGGCAGGACAGGCTAGAGCCTAAAGCCTCACCTGAAACCAGCTTTATGCCAGGTGCGGGACACCACGCCACCGTAGCCACAGGCGACCCCAAGTCCCACGTCTGAGTGCACCGCCCTGTGCGCACCTACAGCACACGCATAAAAGGGTCGCAGCATTGAGTGACACAGTGTGCACATGCATGCAGGTACAGCTTGTCTTTTTCTTTGCAGCGCGTCGAATGCACCGCCCTGTGCGCACCTGCAGCACACACGCACACGCACACACACATGCACACACACACACACACATGCACACACACACACACATACAAGCAGAGCAGATGTAGGGTGCAGCATTGGGTGACACATGTGCACACATGCACGTGTCAGCAGCTTATGCACTGTAGACATCTTGCATTTCACCCGCCAGCCGCACCTCCCACGGCTTGGCCGTCCATCCAATCAACACGTGCTTTCTTACACTAATACTTGTATGAACGAAACCTTGATATCATTTTACATCTTGCATTTCACCCGCCAGCCGCACCTCCCACAGCTTGGCCGTCCCGTCGTCAGACCCTGATAACAGCCACTGACCAGAGGCGTCCGGCGCAATGGAACGGACCTGTGGCCGTTTGTGGGGTCGTGCAAGAAAGTGAATCCCTTTATCAAGTCGGGCAAGGAGAGCAAGACATGTCACCTTCGATTCCCAGTGTTACTGTCAAATGAAAGGAAAGGCTACATATTTGCTATATTCGAATGGGTGGCTTTCGGCAGCAAACCAAGAGTACCTGCAACATGCTAGCATATAATTAGGATTGGACAGAACCATATATATACGATGTATATACGGTAATTTTGGCAGGGAAATCACCAAATGTACGGTCATATACGGTGTATATATACAGTTCTGGCCAACCCTACATATAATATTCCAGCCGTACACTGCCAACTACCTCCACAACACCGTCGATTTCCACAGCATGCAAAACATGTAATTCCTTTCCTTATCAGGTGTGTCCTGGGACTGCGTAAAGAAGCAAGTTCTTTTACAGATCAAACCCAGAGCAAACCCAGAGTAACTCACACAGCCACCACAAGTGACGTGCATGCACACGCACACCCATCCACACCTATTCTTAGTTAGTTTGTTAGTTATTCTCCCACGCGCACACCCATCCACACCTGTTCTTACTCCCCCACCACCCCCCCGACAAACTTGTATTCACAGCCCCTCCCACTCCACACCCATGCACACGTACACTCATATACCCTCACCAAGACTCGCCACACCCATACGCCTGCACTCATTCACTCACACACACACCTTGCCCTTGTGCCCCTCGTAACGCATGGCCAGGGACGTGGGGAAGGGCTGCAGGTCGGCTGGCTTGGGCAACTGCAAAGACGGAACATGCAGCGCAAGGATTTGGGAGCGAGTGCAGGCTCAGTACAGTCGGGTAACTGCAAAGACATTATATGCAGCACAAGTTATTAAATGCAGGTGCAGGTTCAGGAGAGGAAGAGTGCATTTATACAGGCATGGAATCAATCCGAGGAGCGACTGCGGGCGCAGGTATCAAAAAGGGCTCAGTTTCTGAATTGGACAGGTAAAGCAGCTGAAAAGAGACAGGCGCTCGATCTGCCACGCGTTGCAGACACCACACACTTTGATGCACGATGGCAGCATGACAAACAATGTCATACAGTAGTGTGCAAGCTTGCGTGCATCATCATGACGTCGCACCACAAGGAGTTGCTGGGAGACTAAGCCACAGATATCATCACGTAACACGCACATCAGTTAAGCACCTCGTCAGGCAGCGCAGCCTCAGCCCTTGATGAGTTTCACGCTCACCTTGGGCACTAAGCTCTCAGGGTCTACGTGCAAACGCTTGCGCCGCATGCGTGGGCATAGGTACAAGTCTAAGCAGCGCTCAAAGATGTCGTTGATGAAGCGGCCGTAGGCAGGCACCTGCAAAGTGTGTGTGTGTGTGTATATGTGCACGCGCGTGGACAATCCTGAGCGTTCGTATGTGTGTATGTGCATGCGTGTGCGTGTGTGCGAGCTTTCACAAACGTGCGCTCCAGCTTTATCATCAGAAAGAGGTGCGCTCCAGCCTTACTGTGAGCGACAGGCGCAACACTTGGTCAGACAACATGGACCGTTTTCATCACTGTAATTCAGGTGAAAGATGGTGATTAGGTAGTGTTGGTCATCATGCCAAGTTGTTGCGCGGGAGAAGGAGGCAAACACACTAGATACATACATGCACACAGCACACGGACAGCAACAATAATGCTTGGTGAGACAGGGTGCATAGCTTCTACTAGTGAAATTTATCTTCTGACCACTGTAGTCAACAAAAACTTGTCACCCCCCCCCTTCAAGATACTGCAGGTCATGCCTTACAGCTTTAAGAGCAACGGGCAAGGACGCAAGATCAAAGCAAACTCACGGCATGTGCTACAAGCAATGAGGCTGATGAGGGGCACGGGTCAGAAATCATGGACCGTTTTCATCACTGTGATTCAGGTGAAAGATGGTGATTTGGTAGTTTTGATCATCACACCCACGCACCCCCCTCCCCCTAAACCACACACACACACATGCACTCACACCCGCACCAGACATGAAAATGTGTCAAGTACCACCTTGGGTGCATAAAAGCTGGCTAAACAAGACATGCAGCGGATGCAGCAAATCACACAGAAGGTGGTTGGCCCATGAGGAAAGCACACGCTGTGAACTTGCACAGGGTGCGCACGCTTGCACAGAAGGGGTAAAAGAAAGAATGCGGTGGTCAGTACGCCAACTCTAACGTGGTATATGGATAGATTAAATGTCATGATTTGGTAGCTAAAACGACGCACAATTTGGATCGATGTTGCGGAGGAGGAGGAGGAGGAGGAGGAGGAGGAGGAGGAGGAGGAGGAGGAGGAGGAGGAGGAGGAGGAGGAGGAGGAGCGCAAATGATCAGTGTGTGTGGCAATCAAGCGCATGAAAAGAGCAGGGAGGCGCTGGTCAGATAACATGGACCGTTTTCATCACTGTGATTCAGGTGAAAGATGGTGATTTGGTAGTGTTGATCATCATGCCAGGCCAGAATAAAGCAATGGAGCTCGTGGCAGGTGTACACATCAGTGCTTTCCCCGTGGCTACCTATAGTCTCACCAGAACTGTACGTTTACACCGCTCACATGACCGCAAATTCAATGACTGTCAGGCTCGCTGCCAGTACTCCAAATGCAGTCCTTATACGACTGATTTTGAACAACACACACTTCAATAGGCCTGGCCAGGACCATATATATACGGTGTATACACAGTATGTTTGGCAGGGAAATCACCATATATACGGTCATATACGGTGTCTATATACGGTTCTGGCCAACCCTACACTTCAATGATGAACACCCTGCTGATGAAAGGTGTGGGTCAACACTATGCACGGGCACTCGAAACAAGGGTGTTAAATGGAGCTGTGTGTATGTGTGTGTGTGTGTGTGTGTGTGTGTGTGTGAAACCACTACAGAACGAGCTGTCTGGTCAGATAACATGGACCGTTTTCTTCACTGTGATTCAGGTGAAAGATGGTGATTTGGTAGTGTTGATCATCATGCCAGGGCTCCACAACTCGTTGCGTAAAGATGCAAGACAGATGCGTGTGCACACATCCACACTGCTGCCTTGAACAGGCTCGACAACTTGTTGCGTACAGACGCAAGACAGAAGCGTGTGCACACATCCACACTACTGCCTTGAACAGGCTCGACAACTTGTTACGTACAGATGCAAGACAGATGAGTGTACACACATCCACACTACTGCCTTGAACAGGCTTGACAACTTGTTGCGTACAGACACAAGACAGACGCGTGCACACACATCCACACTGCTGCTTTGTACAACTACAAAACAACACGTGCATTTGCCATCGTTTTGGAAAGGCGCAGTGCCTTCTGTGGATGTGCGCGCAACAACCAATTGCTATCAGCACGTCTGCATGAAACAAGTGAAGTTACTTGCAAGTCCTTTAGACAAACACACGCACGCACGTATGCACACACACACACACACACCAGACGGCTCTGCCTGTTTCTCGTGCAACACACTTTTTCCATTTGTGCCTGAGCCCAAGGAATTTTTGTTGACTGGCGAGGACCAATCACAGGCCGATCAGCCAAACTGTCTGACTGGAGGTCTCCATTTAAATCTGAATTTAAATTAATTTACTGCACAAAAAGCAACGACGCTACGGTAATGACCATACTATTTCACCACCACAAGCAGCCTGCACACTTCACCACACACCAGCCACTCACTTCACGCAGGGAGTTGTGCTTGTGGGGCACGATTTTAGGCCTGTCCTCTGGGTCGAGCATTGCATGACCAGCCACCTCCTCCTGTGTGCGTTTGTGTATTTGTGCGCAGTTTGAAGAATGCGTACCTGTGTACATGTATGTGCAGGTGTGCATGCTGGATTTAAATATGTGTAAGATATGCAAGTAAGGGAAGGCTACAGGAATTATACTTTCAAGCTTTTGGACCAAGCAAGCGGCACTGGCAGCCTGCCACGCAAGGCAGCTGGGGTACACACAAGCGTGCACAGACGCACACGCATGAGCACACACACACACGGACACAGAGCCACACCCGTCCAACCTACCTCTGTAGGAATGTACTCGGCGGGTGGGTTGTAGCTCTCTGCGTGGCCTGGCAGCTTTGGCTTTGCCCCAGGGATGTACGACAGACCGGTGGCCGTTTTGGCTGAGCCCTCCTCTCCAGCTAGCCCGTCGTTGCCCCACATCAAGTACACAGGCGGCTCCTGTGGATGAGGAGCATTGTGTGCATGCAGGGACGTGCATGCAGGTGCTGTAAGGCAGGGCCCTCTTTTCCAGCTAGCCCGTCGTTGCCCCACATCAAGTACACAGGCGGCTCCTGCACATGTAATCCATTGTATGCATGCCGGCTGTTTTGGCAGAACACTCCTCTCGTGGCCTAGCCTATTGTCGCCTGTATACACACACCAACACACACACACGCACACGCGCGCACACACACACACCTCAGGGCGTTCTTTCTGGGCCTCCGTTTTAAGCCAGCCCTTGCGAATTGCGCGCACCAATTTAATAATCCTGTGCGTGTGCGTGTGAGTACGTAATGCGATGGTATGTATTATGTATTGCACACAAGCTGCGAGTGGGCTCGCACACCCATTCCTACAAAACAGGAAGCAAATTTGCCAAACATAACGCGACAAGGCAAACAAGTTACATTGCTTTGGTTCAGCCTATAGCTGCAGCAAAGTAATTACACACTTTTAAACACATGCACACAAGCCCAGCACATACAATAGTGAGCCCTTGTGAACACGAATTACATACCCACAGAGTACATGAACACAAACGTGCAAGCAAGCGCACAGACGTTCATGCACATGCACACAAGCCTAGCGCATACAAGTGTGCCATCATAAGTACAATGTAGCTTACAGAAACACGCACACTTAAGACGCACATGCACACAAGCCAAGCAAATGCTAACGTGTCATTTTGGGCACAATGTGCAGACATGCACACATTTGAACTCTCATGCATACAAGGCAAGCGCATACGTGCATGCAAAAATGAGCACTATGTGCAATATTTGAGGGTGCGGGGCTCAGATTGTCCTTCGGTTTTGAGATCATGGGTGTGGGTGAGATTAGCAGTTCACCCTCAGAGCCCTAGCGCAAAGCATCGTTTTTATCATCATAGCCCGGGTAGAATAGCAGGAAGACATGCGGTGCGTATGTTTGTAATGCATTGTGTTGCGCTGTGTTGCAATGCGCGTGCACGTATGCCTGCCTGTGTGTGCATGTGTGTTTATATGTGATGTTATGTGTGTGTATGTGTGCGCATGTGTATGTTGCATGCATGCCTGTTGACCTGCTTGTCATGTCTTCCTACTGTCTTCCTATTTAGAGCTTGTCATGTCTTCCTACCGTCTTCCTACCTAGAGCTTGTCATGTCTTCCTACCTATTGTGAGCACGTTAATTCCTTGAGTGTTTGCCTAGACAGAGCGTCCACCCTGTGGATATTACTTAAGACCACTTGCCCTGCAATAACAAATTCCTGCTTGTAAGTAAGTACACAAACTGAGCACACAGACTCACGCACACACTCACTCGCACACATACTCACTCACACACAATAATATATAATAGTATATATACCGTACAGACTTTATTTCACCGCGCAAAAATATCGTTTTTTGCCCTGCAGGGTGACTGCGCGCACGAAAAATATCTATTTATTTTGGGGGTGCGGGATTGAAAAACGGGGATTTTTGGCGTATTTTGTAGCCTGTCAGGCAAAAATCCCTGTGCGGGGTTGGTGCAAATTAAATATTTCCAGGGTGCGGGGTTGATGCGGGAGTGTGAAACTAAAATATTTTTTTGGGGCTGCGGACTGAACCCAAGTCTGTACGGTACACACAAATTGTCACACACTCACTTTTGTTCTTCGTGCTTGGAAGGCACAAAGCGGCGCTTGGGTTCGGGCGCGCTGTTGATGGGCATGATCTCCTGGTCCCGAGTGAACCTGCACACACACACACACACACACAGAACGGTTGAATTGGTTAGCGCTGTGGTTACACTGCGAGGGGCGTCCTGTAATCCAATTCATTGCAACGACGTGTTTACAGAAGGACAGGGCAGCACCTCCTTGTCCCAAATAAAAATCCTGCACTCCTGCACACACAGAGTGCACACCCCAAAGGTTAAGATTGGTCAATGCTGTGTGTGTGTGTGTGTGTGTGTGTGGTGTCATACAAATCTGCACCAGCATGCACAACAAACAGCAGGGTAGTTCCCCAAATCCCGGGTGAACATGCACACACAACGCACACACAAGGCCTGTTAGTGCTGTGCGCAAGTTGCCAGGAGCGTCATGATAATTAGCACCCACAACATGCACACAGTACGACAGGGCGTATATGGTCTCCGGTGAACCTGCATACACGGCTTGCAAGCAAAGAGAGCGTTGTAGGGAGTGTGAGGGGTCACATGGATGGAGAACGAAGGTCGAGGTTGGCCGGACCTGCACATTGCGTCTGGAAATGCAACGTTTTTGATGAAGCAGGCCTTTGATGCCAGGCGCACATCACCGAGGAGCACGGACAAGGAGGAAGTGGCCTGATCTAAATGCAGTCACACACACACACACATAAACTCACGCATGCACACGCACACACTCTTACATACACACACTCACGCACGCAGGCAGGCACGCACCAGTCTACATAGGGCTCGTAGGGGTTTATCTCTACGTGAGGGAAGTGACCCTTTCGTATGGCCATGATCATGCGCAGCTCGTCTTTGCTCGGCACCACGTCTTCATCGTTGTACTCGTCGTAAATAGTGCGCATGGCCTGCAGTCGTAACAAACGCATGTTTGGTCAGAGGTGTGTTTCAATTAAATTAAAGTGTTTGGTCAACGGTGTAAATCAAGCCAAACACGCAGTGTTTTGGTCATATCGTTCCAAAGTGCAGTCAGGACGTTCATGTAGAATCTTAAGGGGTAAAATCCTAAGAGGTATATGTAAATTGTCTACGAGGATATTAGCCACAAGAGGGTAGGACGAATGTAATGATTACATGTAGGAATACAAATTCAAATCAAACATCTCAAGTATGCCTTTTACAACGCGCTGCTACATTGGTAATCGAAACCTTGGCCGGCTGACCGCTCATTGTGAAATCTTCGGTTTGAATCCGGGCGCACACAGGAGGGGAGGGGGAAGAGGGCCTAGGGCACTTATTGCAAATGTTGATATGCGCTGGCAGGGTGACAAATCTCAACGAAAGCAACAAGCGCCCTAGACCCTCTTCCCCCTCTCCTCCTTCGTGCGCCCGGAATCGAACAGAAGACTTCACAATGAGCGATCAGTCGGCCAAGGCTTCGATTACATGCACACATGTTTGGTCAGCAGTGAGTCCTAGTGGGCGCTTTATAGGCACCAGCGTCAGCTTTTGCCCTGCCTTGCTTGGACAAGGGATGGTCAGATCTGTGCATAGTGCATGCATATGAAAACTTCTAAGCCAGAAACACCGTACACACACTGTACATGAACGACGCTGGCCGCCCCTGTTCGTGAATGTGATCAGAAACAAAACTAGTGTTTTTGCTCTACAGCATGTGCATCAGCTTGGTGATGGTTCAGACATGTTCACAAAAAGGGCAACAATGTAACACGCATACATTACAAAACGCGGTATGACATGAAAGCACGTGCCTGGTTGAAAATAACTTGAATGCAGCCAAGAACACACACGGCCCCTTTTCACCAACCGGCAAATTGTCTTTAGCCCCCCACCAAAATGCTCAGCACATAATTATTACTTATTAAGACACTCTCACTTGCACACACACACACACACACACGTGCACACACTCACACTTGCACGTACACACACACACTTGCACATACACACACACTTGCACACACACTCACTTGCACACACACACACCTTTTTGGAGTCATTCCGCTGCAGCAGAGCGTCTAATCTATCCCCTCTTCCCTTCTTGACAATCTTCCGCCCGTCCTTGTCGTAGCCTATATGGTCCTCATCTTTATACCACCACAGGGGCACGTTTCCAACTGCACAGTAAATAAACCCGTTGAGTTTTTGATTGCAATTGCGCACCCACCTACCTACAAACACACGTGTACACACATGCATGCAAACACACATATGAAAACGTGCACACATACGAATATGTGCACAGGGGAAAAGGTCCACAGAGCCACGCTCGGATTAACAGATGTGATAAGTAAACCATCCATGTTCAAAACAGCAACAAAAGGAGCTGCATGCGAAAAGCAGTCTTGCGTTTCAATTGTGTCCTATTAATTAGCGCTTTTACGTGCGTGTCCTCTGTGGCCGACAAAAGACACAGACAGCTCATTGTTGCTGTATTTAAGTACGTATGTAGGGGCGTCACCCACTTAACCTCAGGCAAGAAAAGTAATCAAGGGGGCAGGACGTGTCGTCACCCGGCATAGCTTAATCAAAAAGTGCAGTCAAGGGGGCGGGGGATATTGCATGCTGCAACTCATTAAAGAAACGCACGCAGGTGCGTCAACCATTGTACCCCAAGAAATTTAGTAAAGGGCGCAGGGGGGGGGGGGGGACAGAAATTGTCAAGGTGCTTCAATTCACAGACAAAATGCAGGCTGCCCCCCCTCCTCCACAATTTAATAGAGAATTGCAGGCTGTCACATTTGCAGGCACCTTGTGATGAGCTTCCACTAGGTGAGCGTCTGTGTTTTGCTTTCGCTGCTCACAACACGTTCTTCTTTGTATCATTTTATACAAACATGAAATGATATGTAACGTGATTTGCACAAGCTTGGCGGCAACCTGGCATGCAAAGCGTAGCGCGGGCGCACCACAACACCTTCCGTTCATTCATCCCTCTCATACATTTCGGGCTGTCAAAAACACCTCCAGGGCTGCTGCCCGAATGTTGTTTCCTGTTGCTGTCAAATACAGTCACCAACCTTCTCCCTGCACGCCATAACCTGGCTGCATCATAACCACAACACACCTGTATTCCGATTATCCCTCTCATCCTCCGAGGAGTCGCTGCCCGGGTCTAACGGCCGCCCGCTCATGGCAGGCCGGTCCTCATCGTCAGCATCACTCCCTCCTTGGCCCTCCCCCTGCTGCCCACCCCCTAAACCACTGCTGCCTTGCACAGCACTAACAGCTTTAACCCCTCTACTGCCCTTGTCGGCACCTCTTCTGCTGGTCCTTCTCCTGCTGCCGTTCACCGAGCTGTGCACCCCTGCAGCTGTGCCGTCTCCTTGCAGGCTCTCTTGCGGCCTGCAAAAGAAGGCGAGAGGGCAGGAAAAAGCAGGACGGGTGTTGGCGTTGTGTGGCTGAGGCACTCATACTGCTGGTGGATACTTTTGTGAGGCGTGTGGTCTTCAAGAGCCATTTAGATTGACCTGAAAATGTGCATCCAATTATGCTTGCATCATCCGTGTGAATGCCTGACAAAATGAAAAGTGCCCAGCAGGCAGCCTCCGCTTGCACAGCCCATGCATGCTCAAGCACACTCCGTATCTGATGAATTTAGCAAAAAGGGGCAGCTCACCTAGCGCCATTCCCTTGTTCATCTTCGTCTGAGGAGGAGGAGGCGGTGGGATGGCTGGCTCTTATCTCTCTCAGTCCCTGGGTAGCCTGTGCACACCAGAGACGAAAGATGACAGCTCGTGCAAAAATACACATGCAGCCTCCTGGCGTGCCTGTGGAAACACCGCTGCCCTCCTGATGCTCTCAGAGTCCCTGCCCCCTCCTTACCCGCATGTATTCCTGCATGGCCTGTGCAATGGCTTCCTCGTCCTCAGCGGGGTTGTGCGGAGGCACAGGCTGCTCCCCTTCTTCATCAGGCTCATCCCCACTGCTGAAAGAATTCAGCTCCTCAGTGCCCTGCTCGCTGTCAAAATCATCGCCACTGCTGCCCTGCATCCATGGGGAAGGGGGGGAGAGAGGGGGAAAACCGTTTGCATGGATGCATCCATCATTTGCTGGCTTCTACTCGCACACAAGCACAGCAGCACACGCACACACCTCATCATAGTCACTGTCCTCCAAATCGATGTCGCCGAGCGCTAGAGGCACGGAGGAGGCTGGCTGCGCCGGCTGGGAATCCTCGTCTGCGCTCTTCGCACCACGCTTACCCATTGTGGTTTTGAGCGCGCGTGGTTAAGGTGGTATTAAAAAAGAGGGGGATTGGCACGTTTGCACAAACTTCTTATTGCTTCTCAAATGATTTCATTTATCTAGAACGTTTTCAGTACTTTTCCAATGTGATATGAGAAAGAAGCTGGAGTCACAGGTTACAGAGTGCCAACATAGGTGGTTCCAGGTGCTGACAGGAACATGCTCACGTAAAAACACATACGAACATGCATATGCACACGGGCATACACACGCACACACACACACGCGTACCACACACACACACACACACACACACACACGCACACACACACACTCACAGACACACACGCACACACACATACAAGCACATGCACGCACACGCGCGCGCACACACACACACACACACACACTCACACACACACACACACACACACACACACACACACACACACACACACACACACACACACACACACAAACACACAC
>Ga0307942_1000077_pt1 | contig 48702 bp, 54 predicted proteins | sample OrgLakmetagen175_FD_201846 | JGI IMG/M metagenome (GOLD analysis project Ga0307942, IMG submission 201846) | Saline water microbial communities from Organic Lake, Antarctica - #175 | ecosystem: Environmental > Aquatic > Non-marine Saline and Alkaline > Saline | place: Antarctica: Organic Lake... | reverse complement strand
GAGGGTTTTTCTGTTTTAGGCAGGAGTTTTCCTTTTCCCAGTCTTATAGGTTTTTTTCCTTCATTCTGTCAGGCCCTTGCTGAGGACCGTGTAACAACCCCCACCAAAAAAAAAAAAAAAAAATTAGCCTTTTTGCCCTATTTCTCTTGCAATGACATTTGTTTATTCATTATAAGGACTTCAAAACACTACAAATCACTCAGTTTGGTGCTCTGGCTGGTCGGATACAGCATATGGCTGCTCAAAAAGTAGAATTCACGCCGCGGCTGCTGAGGCAGGTGGCCGTGACTTGCAGTTTTCAAGCTTACCTGCAAGTTACGGCCACCTGCCTTAGGAGCATGCAAACAGTATACCAAAATTGGGCCTCAGTGTCCCCCCTCTGTCAATATTCTCAGAGGTACCAACAAAAGGTCATGTCGCTTATTCCTTTCTTGCCTTGTCATCACAGTATCACTAATTTTGAGATCAATGCATTCCTGAATCAAGACTCATACAGACCTCAAGTTTGTGTCAGATTTAGTTTCAATTTTCGACACTGGTTGATTTTGTTTCACCAGCCAAGTGCCATCAGCCAGAGTCTCGGGCTGTAGGCCATCCTTGTAACCCCTTATGTCGCTTATGTATGCCTCTAGAGGTATCATATAAAGGTATCCTTGGGTCTTGGTGGCCCGTATTGTGGAAGTCTCTGATTCAATTTCTTAATAGAAAAGAAAAGTTAAAAGAAGACTCCGCTGGTGGTCATTCTAACGTGTCGCCTAATGAATGTCCGAGCTGACGTTTTGGCAAGCCCCAGATCTGGGATGAAGTGGCAACCTAATAAAAATGAGTAGCACAAGCAGTTTCTCGAGTATGAGCAAATATAGCACAGCCTGTGGGGCACAGGCATGGAGACAAATGACTGGCATAAGCGTTAGAGCCCGCATTGAGTAACTTATTTTGAGAGTCTATAATGCGTGGCTCGTCTAGTAAATTCCATTTTACATCTATCATGAAACTGACTCTGAAAGGCTTCACAGGCAATAAGCTAGCAGCTTTGATAAAGCAGGCTTCTTGCTTTGCACGCTGCTTGTTAACTTGTTAACACTACTTTCTTTCTCCCTGTGTGTATAATCACCTCTAGCTAGCCTAGTGTACTGGCTCCGCATGCAGCAGCATCCCTGACAGCCCAGCAAGAGTAACATGAGCAGCATACTGGGGGTTTGTTGGCCACAGGATCCATTACTATGATTACGCACTCTAAGTGCTAATTTTTATGATTGCAGCCTGTGGGAATGCAGCCATGCCTGCTTCTGGATTGCAAACTTCAACCCCTGCAACTCACTGGCAACCATCGAAGTCCCGTGAAACCATTTGTAAGAAGCCACGCCACACTTTCCCTCAGTATCACAGTCACAACCCTACTTTCAGCCAACACATTCATGTAGCCTCAGCTGGCGTATGCAGCAACCAACCCTTTCCTCCTGAGTGCTCTAGCAAGCACCAAAACAGCATGCATGGAAGAGCAAAGTCAGCCGATTCCCTGGACCCCAACCCCAAGTACCCATCCACGGCCAGATCTGCGCCCTGGGGTTTTGCTTGGCCCTTGCAAAGCCTATCCTATGCTGCACACGCCAGCCAAGCAGCCACAACCCCATTCGTGAGGTTGGTATGGAAAAATACACCTTAGCAGCAGACGACTGCTGTGTCAGGAGGAGCCAGGGCCTCCTCGCTCTACAGCATGCAACCTGAGGCAGGTTCCAGGTAGAAGTTTATCGCTCACATGACCGCTGACTGTTGTTGGACAGCTGCATAAACATGGGCAGTGTCCTGCCTCCTACTCAAATGTACTACCATGCTGCCATTTTCTTTCCGTAAGTTCAGCTTTTTTTTGCTCCTTCCACGCCTATGTTCAGATCAGAATTACGTGGCTAAACACAGTTTATTTGTTAAATAAAAAAAACATGAACAGCCCATTCACAGGCTGACCGCACACTACAGTGCTTTCAACTGCGTTTTTGCTTCCTCGTCAACTCGTATAGAACAGCCGGAGACCGATACACACTGATTAGAGCAGCGTACAGCTCTTCCTCCAGGACAAGTTCTCCCTGGGCACGTGCGATGTAGATGTCCTGCAAGCGTCAAGGTGACAAAGGGAAGTTAGACTGACGCACTTGCCTATTCTTCAAGGCACCACACAATATATACAGAAGGAAGCAGTTATATGCAACAGGCCTGGTAATAGCAGTGTGGTTGCCCTACAGAATGACACCCACAAATCATCAGGCAACATACATACGTTTGCACGTCATGACTCCATTTGCGTGGATCACATTGCCAAGCCCCCCAATCCAATGCACCATTGGTTGCACCCATCCTTGCACTTGCACACGTCATGACTCCATTTGTGTGGATCACATTGCCAGGCCCCCCATCCAATGCACCCATCCTTGCACTTGCACAGGCACAGGCACAGGGAACCACTTTGGTACTGAGTAGAGTATAGCACCCACACGAAAAATACAAAAATACTAAACAGGCAGTAAAAGCCACCGCCCACATTCAATAAGGGAAAGGGAAAACTTAGGTACCAAGTGACGAAAAGCTCGTGCTCCGTAGCTCAAAAAAAGAGGCACCGTCAGAGAAAGTAGGACCAAGAAAAAGAAAGTACCCATCAGGAATAGAAAAGAAGCCAATGAAGAGACCGGGGATCCTGGCTCTCAAACAGGCAGAGGATGTAAAGGACAAAAACATGAAGTTTCTACATGTTCACATACAGTGACCTGTCCTGTACTAGCACACCTTGCGTGCTTGTATGGTAGCCTGGCAAATTTTCTTTTAGAAGATATAATTGCACATGTCTAGCCGTTAATTCATCGCATCTGTCCAATCACTAGACACGTACCTTGCATAGTGTTACAAGCCTCTGCGTGGATGGCAGGTCTTCCGTGGGGATTTTCAACCGCAGGTCAGAGGTAGAGAGGCGAAGCAGGCGGGCAATGCCGTACCTGAGCGACGTGTCACAAAAATGAAATAAGATCAGATTGCATCATGAGCAAATGTCATATTGAGTATGTGCGGCCTGTGAGTTTTGCTGTTAGACTGGAGAGGTGAAATCAGACTTGAGTGCATGTGCAGCAACAAACATGTTGTGTGTTTGCTTGCATGTGTGTTTGCATGTGTGTGTGTATGTGTGTGTATGTGTGTGTATTTGTGTGTGTGTGTGTGTGTGTGTGTGTTTGTGTGTGTGTGTGTGTGTGTGTGTGTGTGTGTGTGTTTGTCTTTGTGCATGCCCTTGAAAGTCCCGTACTTTCCACGAAAAGAATATAATTTGCACGTGCGCATCACACTCACACAAAAGTGATGTATAGTCCCGTGATTCCAAAGGAAGAAAGCGTGGCACCAAGAAGCCCACTCTGCACGCGCTCAAGCACCACCAAAGCACGAGGACCCTGCGGCAGCAGTAAGTACGAGTGTATGGGTGTATGTATGTGAGTGAAAGAGCTTACAGTTACTGTCACGTCCAAAGGACTTGGAAAAACAAGGTTGTTGAAGCGTCAAATTGATGAAGACGTTGATGCATTGTGTGTCTACATGTGTGTGTACGCTTGTAAGCAGTTGAAGCATCCAAGTGCCTCCTCTAGGCATGAGACTATGACAGCTTTGACAGGCTGGGTACAAAATAAGTGACAGCTTTGACAGGTACAAAATAAGTTTTGACAGGCTGGGTACAAAATAAGTGACAGCTTTGACAGGTACAAAATAAGTTTTGACAGTCTGGGTACAAAATAAGTGACAGCTTTGACAGGTACAAAATAAGTTTTGACAGTCTGGGTACAAAATAAGTGACAGCTTTGACAGGTACAAAATAAGTGACAGCTTTGACAGGCTGGGTACAAAATAAGTACAGGTACCACATTTGCTTCCCACCTGCACCCCCTCAGGGCATGAGACTTGATCTGGCAGGTCAGGGGTTTTAGGATCTGGTGAGATTGGTTTGCAGGACAGTGACCACCACTGTGATCCAGACCCAGACTCAAGTGACATGGAGCACGCCACCTGTGTGTGTATGTATGCATGTGTGTGTGTATGTATGCATGTGTGTATGCGTATGTGTGTATGTGCATGTGTGTATGTGTATGTGTATGTGTGTATTTGTGTATGTATGCATGTGTATGTGTGTGTATGTATGCATGTGTGTGTAGCTGTGTGTGATGCTCATACAAAACACCAACTCGTTCACATTCACGCTCCTTTTGGACACTTGAGGCCAAATCAATGTGTAAGAGAAATATCAGGATACAGGTAATCATAGTAAACGCAAACAAAATGGTACCACATTGAGCATTAAGGGTACAGAGACCGTTGCTGAGACCCTTACGCTAAACACTCACATCATCAGGCAAACTGTCTCTCTCTCTCTCTCTCTCTCTCTCTCTCTCTCTCTCTCACCATTTCTCTGGTTGTAGCATTATCACCACTTGCGCTTCCAGTATAAGCACCGCTTCCATCCCCTGACCCACTGCTGTCCAAACCAAAGCGGAGGGAGCAGACTTCACCCCTGTGCAATGTGAGTGCTTTTCTTTGTCACATCTTTTCGCCTGCATTCTGCTATGGCAGTGGAAATTTCACGGCGGACGAGATAAATGTGTTTCTGGTCTTTACTTCTTTGTTTGCACAGCATAGTGTTTATTACAATGAGTCCAGCATTTTCCTGATATTTTCGTGGTGTACCTACTGCTTGAAGTACATGCAATTAACACAACAGCCTGTATGCACTTGGCTCTGCAAGGATGGCTACAGCAAACAGAAATCCACATAGCGTGCAACAAAAACGAATAAAGGATGGATGATGGCCTCTGAACTTTGCTCTCCAGAGCATTGAAAACAGCACAACATAAGAATTCCACGTTCATGCAAGAGCGTGCAACAAGAAAGCAGGAAGGGTTACCAAATAATTCCCACACCTGGCTCTCCAGAACATTGGGAACAGCCCTGGCCTGCCTGCTTGATCTGCCCGGCTTGCGTTGGGATATGCCACATCCATTGCTGTGATGTCTACCGCTCCCTTGCGCTGCCCTCGCACCAAAGCAGCGAGCTCTGTGCGGGTGCGCCCAGACAGGGATACAGAGGCAGAGGCGGAGCACAGCGGCCCGGCGCCACTCCGGGGGGAGGCTAGAGGGGCACTGTACATGAAATAGGACATGGAAAAGGTGCAAACAGGAAGGAAGCTATTTTAGGTGCTTATGCAAGGAAGATGGCTGTAGGACAATGCAGACACTGGTGCTTTTTGCATTTAGGCAGAGCACTCCAATCCAGCACCAGCATTAGGTGATGCCAGTAGGGAACTGTGCACATTGAGGCAAATTGGATACTACAGAAACGGAGCACACACTGTGTGCCTAGCAGCGAGATTTTGCGCGCGCGCGCACACACACACACACACACAAACACCACTGCCCTCGTCAGTCCTTTATGCAAACGCAGGCGATCTTTTTCCATTGCGTCACCTGTCACTTAGTTCACTAACAACACCGTCACATCTTCACTTGTACATCTTCACAATTGCACGGCATAGTAACCAACCAGCAGATATTGGCGTGAGGAATTACGATTCCTCAGCACTTGAGAGATTCCTCAGCTATTTAAAAGTACCTAGTACTCAATCGGTGCTGTCAGGGAACAAGCCCCCTCACCTTCGTTCCACCGACCACGCAAATGTCATCACCACATCGGTATCCACCCCCCCTCCTTCATCAGCCCTGCTGCCAGCCCATCCACCACTGCTGCTGCCTTGCCTCCCGCTCGTCGCCCCATTTCTGCCCTGCCAAACACGAGGATCGACACCACTTTCCTCTGGATCAGCAACGGTGCCAGGTCCAGATGAGCAGGTTGGGTGGCAACCTCCTGTGCTTGGGCCGCTGTGCGGAGTGATGCACCGAGGGCTGTGTGCCACGTCCAGCATAGCAGCCAATGCGGCCTGGGCAGGGGGGCTCGACTGCCACGAGGTGTCAGAGTGCTGTAAATGTGCAAAGAGCGTGTGTGTGTGTATGTGTCAGTGAGAGGGGCGTGTCGCTCATACCCAGCATGGCCGACTAAGAATGATAGTTGCGCCGAACACAATGGCGCAATAGTGTTGGACCGCTTTGACAACACACAAAGCACACAGCCCATCTTACAGCAGGCAACAACATTTCCATGCCCTACACCGTTACTATGCTACTCATCACAGGAGGAGCTTGAAGGGCCACCACGTGTATAATTTCCCACCAGGTGCAGCAGATCGAGCTGTTGAGAGCATGCACTCAAATATGGCAGCAGCAGCAGCAGCAGCAGCAGCATGCAACGCTTCAAACATACCTCAGCAAGGCATAGCAGCTTGACCTGCTCCGGAGAGTACGCGCTGAGATATGGTGGAAGCACGTACGATGTCCCTGGAGTAGGAGAGGGGGGTGGGGAAGGTGGTGGTGGAGAGGAAGGCTTTACAGGAGGAGGAGGAGCATGCTTCATTCTCCCCTCACTTGGCAACAGCCCCTCACCTATCCCACTGTTCCTAATAGTGCTGCTGCTACTCCTGCTGCCGCCACTGTTGCTGCTGCTGCTGCTGCTGTTGCTGCTGCTGCTGCTGCGGTCTCTAGCTCCTTGAGGTGCAGACAGCGTGCTCCCAAGATCTAAAACGCCATTTCTGTTTGGGCCGTCAAAACCCAGGCTGCTGCTTCCTGCTCCTGCACTAGGTGCTTCCAGGCTGTTCGATCTGAGATCAGGGGATTGCTTTTGGCGTTTGGAAGGCTGTGCTTGCCCCCAGCCTTGTAAGCTGAATGTTGGGCCTCCAATGAAGAGCGGGGAGGTGCTGCTCACAATGCTGCTGTCTCCGGAGCTCCCCACCTGAGGCTCAGCAGCGTGTGGGTGGTACATGTGCGAGGGTCAGTAGTGTGTGGGTGATACACGGGTGAGGCTCAGCAGCGTGTGGGTGGTACATGCGTGAGGGTCAGTAGTGTGTGGGTGGTACATGTGTGAGGGTCAGCAGCGTGTGGGTGATATACGGGTGAGGGTCAGTAGTGTGTGTGTGTGTGTGTGTGTGTGTGTGTGTGTGTGTGTGTGTGTGTGTGTGTGTGTGTGTGATACACGGGTGAGGTCAGCAGCGTGTGGGGAATACACGTGTTGAGAAGAGGTATGCATGGGAGGATCTGTGCATCAGAAGAGGCACTATGATGCAACACCTGGGAGCAACCGACTAGCGTGCAAGGGGGAAAAAGAGGCAAGGTAGGGGAATTATCTAGGGTGTGGCTTGCGCAAGATATACCGTCACCTGAATAACATACAATATACAGTAATAAGTAATAACATACAGTCATAGCAGCTCCAGGCTCCGATTGGTGTCATGTTATAAAAACGAGGGGCTACATCTGTTTAAGGACGGACGACCTGTGTCCCCCCCAGGATGCGTTCCTGCATGATATGGCAAACTTGAGGCTTGCAATGCCAGATGCAGATGCAGCGACATTTAAAGCAAACCTCTTGCTTCTGGTGTAGAGGAGGAGGCCGACGAAAAACCTTTTAACACACGCATACAACCTCACATCTGACGCCCCCCCCCCCCCCACCTGAGATATAGTGACGTTGAGCTTGATGCTTACAATGCCAGGCGTGGTGTAGGTTGGAGCTCCAGAGCTGAAGATCAGCGGAGGCAGCCACAGCACCAGCAGCAGAAGGGATAGGATGACCGCACCCTGGGAAAGAGGAGGAGTGAAAGCGAATTGGATGAGGAGGGGTACAGTGAAGGGGGGGGTCATTCTGGGTGGGAGAAGGAGCACGAGAAAATTGAGGAAGCAAGGACAATGATTGCATAAAAAGTGCGAGCAGAGTAGGTGGAAGAAGACAAGGACAAAGCAATAATAAAATGTCGATAGTAGCAGCAGATTGAGAAGCAGGCGTGCACGCAGTTGAATACACCCATTATTGCATGGTGGTTTCATTTCTTGAAGTTGCCTGAAATGCAGTTTTATGCACACACATATGGCTACACATACGATTACACTTATACGGACCTGGAAAACCTTGGAAACGCGTGGAACCTTTTGCCCTGGCTTTCTGCCTGCAACGCACACACAGTTACATTAATGCTCGACTTTTTTAAAGCTGAGCTCCATTATTGCTTCACGATTGTGCATTTACATGCACGTGCGCACACAGCTTCACCCGCACCCACATACGTACTTGCACACATACATGCAAACGTAGGCGCACGAGCATGCATGCACACACATGCAACTGCATGCATACGCAAAACCACAAATTTTACTCACGCTCACATACCCACCTATCCACACAGACGCACACACACGCATGCACACGCACACGCGCCCGCGCACACACACAAACAAACACGTGCCTGCAAGTGCAAGACGTCTGGAGGCAGCCACAAATAGAGAGGCCCTTATATCTTCTAGCTTCAACCAGTTATACCTGTGCAAGTGGTCAAGTGAACAAAAAATTAGCTTTTGCTCCGTCAAGGGGATTAAAAAGTCTCACAATCCGAAATTCCTTGTATATGCTTCAGCTAGCTGTGTCTAGTCAGCAGCAATTTGAGGACGCATCTCTGCAGCATTGCAGGGACAACGGCAAAAAACAGGAAGCGCCTAAGGCTTGTGCAATTAATGCCGAATCGACACCTTTTCATCGCTGCGTTATATTTTCTGCTCCGAACAGTTAGACAAAACAGTTCGACAAAAGCCAAGATGACGCGTCCCCAATCCCCGTTTGAACTTCAATTGAGCGCAGATTCACATGACTATGCCCACACCACTTGTCATGCGTTTTGAAACTTAAATAAGCATGCCTTACCAGTCCAGGGTAGTAGCTGTGCAGGTCCAGTCTAAGAGGGTGCGCAGCTCGTACAGGAAGGGCACTGCAGAGGTAAGCAGATGCACGATCAAACTGCACGATCAAACTGCAGAGTTAAGCTGATGCACGATCAGACTGAAGGAAGGGCACTTCAGAGGTAAGCAGATCCACCGCACCGGATGATCAAAACTGAGCAGGTACAGGTTTTGGAGTCACTTACAACTCAAAGCAAAGTTGCTGCACAGGAGTGGCTTTGCACCACTTTGTATACAAGTGTCATATTCAATTTCTTAGGAGGGTCATCCTTACAGACACCGAGCAGAAGGATTGCGTGGAACTGTGAAGCACTGAAATATGAGGATTTAAAACTGCAAGGCTACAATGTAATAATTAAGGTTGACTGTAGGTCTTGTGCAAGCAGCACCTGCTTAGAATCACAGATCGAAAGTATGATGGACTCAATGGCTATCAACGTCCTCAGCCACTGATACTCTGACTTCCTTCTACACCCTGAAACCCATCACCCAACACACTTCACCCTCGATACAAACCATTGACTCAATGCCAGGCACACAACGTAAAGCCCCTCCATATCTTACAACTTACAAGTTATAGTCATGACGCACAAAACCTGCCAGATGTAGGCAATCCGCTCTGGGAGTACTTCCCCTAAGTGCACACCATCTCCTTTTCATTCCGTCCATTCATCACGCACGCACCACCCACCAGCGCAGTAAATCTGGAAGAACATGAAGTGCAGGGCGTCAGGCCGGCGGTAGAACAGGCTGTCGTGCCGTCCAGGCACAGCGCCGTGTGCTGATAAAGGGGGGTACCCATCACGCAACTGTAGTGCTCCTGTACAGGTAATGGTAATTCTAACAATGCAGTTATTTGGGGTTACAAGGGGGTTACAAGGATGGCCTACAGCCCGAGACTCTGGCTGATGGCAATTGGCTGGTGAAACAAAATCAACCAGTGTCGAAAATTGAAACTAAATCTGACACAAAATTGCAGTTATTTAGGTAGAATAAGTGTGTAAGGGGGTGTCTGCGTCACTCAGCTGCATTGCGCCTGTGCAAGGAGTATAGTGATGCAAATTGATAGGTAGAAAAAGTGTGTAAGGGGGTGTCTGCGTCACGTAGCTCAGTGCACACGTGCAAGAAGAGGTGTCTGCATCACATAGCTGAGCAAGAAGAGGTGTCTGCGTCACGTAGCTGCGCAAGAAGAGGAGTAGGTGTCACGTAGCTGCAGTGCACATGTGCAAGAAGAGGTGTCTATGTCACATAGCTGAGCAAGAAGAGGTCTCTGCATCACGTAGCTACGCAAGAAGAGGAGTAGGTGTCACGTAGCTGCAGTGCACATGTGCAAGAAGGTGTCTACGTCACATAGCTGAGCAAGAAGAGGTGTCTGCGTCACGTAGCTGCGCAAGAAGAGGAGTAGGTGTCGCGTAGCTGCAGTGCACACGTGCAAGAAGAGGTGTCTGCATCACGTAGCTGAGCAAGAAGAGGTGTATGCGTCACGTAACTGCAGTGCACCTGTGCAAGAAGAAACAGGTTCGAGGTGGGTCATAGACTCAAGGTGTTATTAATGCATCAGTTCTATTTTATTTGCAACGTAATTGGCGGTGAATTGATTAAAGATACGGAAAAAATTGAAGAAAAACAGGGACGGGATCCCTGAATCTAACCATTGGAGTTCAAGTGTTAAACACTGAACTAACAAGCTTCTTAAACGCACCATCACACAGCTGCAGTGTGTGTGTGTGTTTGTGTGTGTATGTGTGTATGCGTGTGTGTGTGTGTGTGTGTTTGTGTGTGTCTGTGTCTGTGTGTGCACGAAAAGACAGAGTGTTATGATACATCAATCAACAGGGTGCGGTACGGGGTACCCATTACGCAGCTGCAGCAGCCGTAGCAGCTTTTGAGAGTGGAACACGCACTATATGGTGCAGTGATGCTGAAGGATCACTAATGTGCTTATTTGTGAATTGTGCCTAAGTTACCCAATACTTAGCTGGTACACGCCATTAAGCAAGAAAAGGTGAAACTTTGTGGGGTCTATCGGTTTGTTGCCAGATAGAGGAAAAGAACAAATACAGGCAGTAAAACCGAAGTAAGGAATAGAAGCCATTTGCTACTGGGTGCTGTAAAGTTCCTCCACCAAAAAGGAAAGAAAAAAGGTCGATGGGGATCAGGAGGGTTGCAGGCTTGACCTGAAACCAGTTACCAACAGCTGAACCTTTGATGGGTTCCTCTACTTACTTGCTAGAAGGGCACTGGATTTTGCCTTGATACGCAAGCGTCTTTTTGTAAAATGTTGTTAGCAATAAAAATTAAAATAGAGTGACCGTGAGGCATCGAGGAGGTAGGCTCGCACGAGAGCCTTTTACACACCTAAAGCAAAACTGATGCATCGCAAAGCCAGGAAAACGCGCAAGTGCTGCGCAGCTGCGTGGGCAGCTTTGGTGATTGCGGGGGTTGCTACCGGTCCTCCTCCCACTCCTCCTGCTGCTCCTGCACAGTTGAAGGAGGAAACAACAATCCAAGCAGCTCAGCCACTTTCAGTACCTCTCCCTTCATTAAACGTTTAGCATTTTTCATACGCGGGGTTGGCACGAGCAATATAGGACCAACACACTTGGCTATTACCTCTGCTGATCTATACATCAAGCCTGTGGACCAAGGCAGCATTGATAACGCATCTCAGGTCCACTCAAACTCATAACAAACAAATTGGACAGCTACTCATGCCCCTGCTCTATGATGATTTCACTATCGTCTGATCAGCCCAAGCACCAAGGCAGCAACGCACCAACAATCAGAGCAGTAGCGCATGATCCAGCCATCAGGCCCGCACACACCTGCTCCGTTAGCTGCCAGCCTCCACATCAGGCCTAAACACCAAGGCAGCAGCACTGCCATGGATAGCCAGTGCAGGACTAGCTTGACGCCACTGCTGCCTAACGTGTATGTCTGCGAGAGTATGTATTTGTGTTTGTGTGTGTAAGTGTGTGTCAGTGTAGTAGGGGTGGTGGTTGAAACTGTTGTACTGAAAGCTCGGTACCACTGCTGCTTTGCGTGTAAGTCTGTGAGGGTGTAGGTTTGCATGAATGAGTGAGCGTGTCAGCAAAGTAGGGGTGGTCAAATGTAGAACTTTGGCACTTCTGCTGCCTAGCATGTAAGTCTGTGAGGGTACGCATTTGTGTTTGTACATGTGTGTGAGCATGTGTGTATGTATAAGGGCGTGAGGGTGCTAATCTGTGAGGGTGTGTGCTTGTGTTTGTGTGATTGTGCATGTGTGTGGGCGTGTGTATACTGGGGGTGTGTGCATGTTTGTGAGGTTATGAGTGTGCATGTTTGTGAGGTTATGATTGTGAGGAATGGTAGCTATTCTGAAAGCGTTGTAATTTCGAATCGCTTGTGTGGCATGTGACTTATGAATGGATTAAATGGTCTAAATATGCTGCAAACGGATTTGTAGAGGAGCAGGCCTTGCAGCTACAACCCCCGGTCGTGGTATTTTAGCCATCTGTACAGAAAGTCATAAGCAAGCGGTGATAACACCATAAGCACGGACAAAGGAAATCGAGACGATGCTATCGGACAGCAAATAACTCACACCAGCAGTTGGATTTGAACCCGTTACCCCAAAGAGCATGGCCTGTCCATGGAGCACTAGGCTTTTAGGGCATGTACCCTTATTTCCAAAACCATAAGTGTGTCACAATAGGTGTGCCACCATGCCTTGTTGCCAGAACTCCTACTTCTAAGGCTCAAGCCTCTCGACCCAGCCGCACGTTTGTTGCAGCAGCTGCTGCACCAAAACACACCGTGCGGTCTGCCACCATGAGTCCAAACAGCGCCATCAGTGCAAGAACATAGTCGATGGGCAGCACCGTGGCTGAGTTGTCTCCCAGATCATTGAACGTGTCTCCACCACTGCTTCCGTTTGAGCCGGCACCTCCCCCAAAAGCAACACTCACGACCACTGCAAGAGGACAGGTGTTGCAAACGTATGTGTCGGACAGATGAAGATTTAAATGTCTGTGCACTTGTCTGTGTCAGAAAAAAAACATTTGCATTGTAATTGATCACGTGATTTACAGGCATGTGTGAGAAATAAAAGGTACAAAAGGCGCTGGACACTGACGTATGTACAGGCGTGTGTATGTGTGTGTGTATGTGTGTGTGTGTGTGCGCGTGTGTGTGTGTATGTGTGTATGTGTGTGTGTGTATGTGTGTGTGTGTGTGTGTTTCACCACTTGTTATGGTATTAACAATGCGTTCCTTTTGACAACATTTCCTTGGCCAAATACATTTTCGAAAGTTGGCACACAGGACCAGGCCTTCACATTTTGAGAGAGTAGGAGCACAGAACGAGGCCAATTACTCTAAGAGCTCAAACAGTTTTGGTTAAATGCTTGGTTCAGGCAATGATCCGGCAAAGGATGCGAGCAATGAAACATATTGGTGGAGCATAGTTGTCCACTTATAGCATGCACAAAATTGACGTACAGAAGACAGCAACAAAACAGGGTTCCTTGTACGCGCACACTGACAATGATCGACCTTTGAGAATAGTGCCGATGCCCAGCATTAACTTTGAAGCAGAGTGTACGAACAAAATCCACGGCAAGCTTCCAGAACCACCGAGGACAGCCATTCCTTAAACCTTAAAACTCAAACCCTTCCTCTCCATCTTTCCATTCTACCTACGAAAGCGCTCCCTCCCTCCTCCTTTTCCCATCATGCTTTGACAAGTTACCCCTCCCCCCCCCCCCTTTTCTCACTTCTGTAGGTGATGGCTGCATAAACAAAGGCAGCTACGTCAGCCAGCAATGTGAGGGTGTAGTAGTCCTGAGGGCGGCGACTGTGGCGCTCAGCTTTCAGCACTCTAAAAGGCAGGGCGTTTGCTGCAACATCCACCTGTGCGTAATATACGTACGTATGTGCGTGCATGTGTGTGCGAGTGTGTATTCATGTGTGTACGTGTGTTGTGTGAATGTGAGGTATGACAGGAGATTGAAGTGTGACGTGAAATACAAGTGAGAGATCCGTGAGCATCATCGGAATGTGAGCGCAATTTCCAGCACTATTATCAACTTTCATCGGGAGCTGTTAATAGGTCAAGCCTGCAACCCTCCTGATCCCCATTGATCTTCTTCTTTTTCTTTTGGTGAAGGAGTTTTACGGTACCCGGTACCAAAGTGGCTCCTTTCCCTTGATTAACGTAGGGAGTGGTCGTTCGCTGCCTGCGTAGTTGTTTTTTTCGAAATGTAAACTCCATGTAAAAGCCTCATCCTTGGGCTTGCATCTGCATGTGTGCACAGAGGTCCAGCTCACAACACAATCACATCAGCGCTACTCGGTTGCATTACAAAACCCCTCCTAGCACTGACCGATTGTTTGTGCCCAACAACGCCACTGCTGATGGGCTGCAAAGCTTTCTCATCTGAGATCAGAGAGGGAGCTGCTGCTGCTGCTGCACTGCACTGGGCTTCAGACGCGCGATTGATGATGGAGGCGGCCATGTGAGCAGGGCGAGCTGCGTGTGTGCACGCGCACGCGTGTGTGTTTAATGTGTGTGTGCATGTGTGTGTTTGCGCCGTTGTGTGCACGTGTGCATGCAAGTGCACGTGCTTGCAAACAATGTGTTTTACGGTGTGCTCGTGGCACTGATTGGTGGCTTAAGAAAGGGAGCCACAGGCAGCATGAAGCATGAAGCAGCAGCACACCTGCACGTGGGAGGGCCCAGCCTCCGAACCAGCTATCCCGCATTGACACCTGCCTATCTTCCATGGCTACTGTTGCGGCAGCTGGGTGTGCTGGAGGGTCTTGACGCTGTGATGTAGACGCGGCTGCTAGTGGTTGTGTTTGAAAGGGGGTTGAGTGGGTTGCTGCTTGGGGTGGCTGGAATGTTGGCAGCGGTTGTGGTGGGTCGTGGTGGGGTGCAGATGTTGCTTGTGGTGGGGATGGTGGAAACTCGGGTGGGGACGAGCTTAGAGGAAGTTGTTGTGCTGAGTCTTGCTGCAGGGAGCCTTGCTGTTGTGTGTGTGGGTGCCTGCTGGGCGTGCTGTGTGTGCTGAACTCTGATCCTGCTGTCCAGGGGTGGGTATGTCCCCTGTGGCCCTGTTTGATGGGCGAGGTGGTGCTGGGGGTGTGGGAGGAGCTCCTCCACGGAGGGCTGGAGCCCCACGGAGCCATCACCTGCGAGCGTGTATGTGTGTGTTTGTGTGTGTTGTGTGTGTTGTGTGTTGTGTGTGTGTTGTGTGTGTGTGTGTTTGTGCGCGCGCGCGTGTGTGTGTGTGTGTGGGTGTGTGTGTGTGTGTGTGTGAGCATGGCACGCATGGCAATCATGGCAATCATGGCAAGCATGGCAATCATGGCAAGCATGGCAAGCACGGCAAGCATGGCAAGCATGGCAAGCATGGCAAGCATGGCAAGCATGGCAAGCATGGCAAGCATGGCAAGCATGGCAATCATGGCAATCATGGCAATCATGGCAATCATGGCAAGCATGGCAAATATGGCAAGCATGGCAAGCATGGCAAGCATGGCAAGCATGGCAAGCATGGCAAGCATGGCAAGCATGGCAAATATGCTTTTCATACTACCCAGTGCCTGCGAAGAAGGTATGCTACTGCTTGTGACAATGTCAGTGTTGGGAGGGTCCTAGGCATTGTGCCAAAGGCGTTTGCATAGAATATTACGGTATGAGCATGCTTTTGCAAGGTATGACACCTAACGGGCATTGTGTCAAAGTTGTAAGTCCTCCATAACAAGGCTCCCAGAAACAACCACCTTTGACATTTGCGTCACCACTTTCATGTTGGTCGCTTTGTCCCCGGGAACTCAAAGACGTCCGCATAGAATATTTTGAGCATGCTTTTGCAAGGTATGACACCTTAAAAGGCATCTCCATCAAAACGAGCAGCACACTTTGACCACAGTATGAAACCCTAGCACACAACAGCGTGCAAAACGTCTGCTTGTTTTCAAAGGAGAGCGCACCTCAAACAGCAGCATCAAAGAATGACCTTGGGTATCACCGCCAGAGATTGGAGCTGCATGCTCCAAACGCAGCCAAGTTGGCGCCACATGGGGTACAGCATCCTGTGGGGTACGGGGGAACAAAAGGGGCTGTGTTTTGCAAAGGCATGAGTGTCTGGGTGTCTGCTGTTAGAAAAGTCTAGGATGTCCGTTGTTAGATAAGTCTGGGAACACAAGGGAGAAAAGCATTTGATTGGGTGGCTACAAAGGAGGAAACAGTTCTTTCTGGAACAAGTAGGACCATGCTGAGATTGTGTCAGGTACGATTGTGAGTAAGAAACAAGTTTACACGGAAGTGCCAGCCTGGCTGCATTACAAGACCGCGACAACAACTGTGAAAGAGGAAAAAGAAAACATTGTAGCGAGATACAAGACCGCGACAATAAATGTGAAAGAGAAAAAAGAGAACGCACAGTCCATGAATCGAACAATCGCAAAGTTCCGGTGCCAGCGGAATGAGGTGAGTGTTCAAACGTTCAGAAGTCAGCTCAGAAAGTTGCGAACACATGCTCAGATTTTCGTCAGTTCAAGTAACGAGCAACACTGCCAGTGCATTGTGTATTGTATACGTACAGTGTCGTCCTTCCCTTATCTTACACCCCCTCCTATTTTCCTTCATATGCTTTTACCTGGTGCACTGGTTGATCTTCTACGGATCTTTTACCTGGTGCACGTTGGACAGCCACGGCAGGGAGCTGCGGAGCAACCGCGGTCGGTCAGAAGCCTCCCTAGCAGGCAGTCCATCTGAAACGCTGCTGGTGCTGGGTCTTCTGGAAGAAAGTTGGCTTGATGCTGTGTGGATAAGATGGTGCTCCTGTATGTGTGTGTGTGTGTGTGCAGGACGGGTGCATGACATGGTTCCAAGTGTGCATGACAGGGAAGGTGATGCTGGTGTTTTGACAATGAGACCATGCTGGGATGTGGCATGCTGAAGATAGTTCACACAATGGTGTTTCAAGGTGAGACCGTAAACTATCTGTGCACATTCAGATACTAAAGTACAGTTCTGGTAAGTCAAAAGAGACTTTCCAGGCGCCAAAGTCAGTTGGTGCGTTTGTTTCAAATGTATGGATTGGAAAGAAAAGCACTCCTGCACGCTTTTTTCCTACACATTTATGACACAAGCTGCCATCGTAAGTTTTGCTGACACTTACACCTAAACTCCCTACCTTTCCTCCATACACAAAAACACTCCCACACCTGCCCAGATCCTCCCAGCCTTGCCGCTTGCAGCAATTTGTTCAATGCCGCCTCAGCAGTCAGGCCAGCACTCCATACCGCAGCATCGCTGCCAACAGTGCCTGTGCTGCTCCCGTTCCCACCCCCGCCCCCACCTCTGCCACCACCAGTGCTAGCGGGGCTGCCAAAGACCTCCAAGTACTCTCTGTCGTGCATTGGCTGTGCGTCAGGAGTGTTGCTGCTGGCATCACCTCCCTTTGCCAGCGCGCTGCAATCGCTAGGGGATGAGATGCGGACCATACACCAATGGGGGCCCAGCTCATGGGTTTGTCCAGCAATTCTGTGTGTTGCAATGCAAGTGGGTGAGTGAGAGTGTGTGTGTGTGTGTATGTGTGTGTGTATGCGTGTGTGTGTGTGTGTGTGTGTGTGCGTGCGTGAGCGCATGCGTGAGTGCGTGCGTGAGTGCATGCGTGAGTTTTTGGGCGTCGAGTGGGTGGATGAATTGCCAATTTGAGGTTGTTAGCCTGGGCTTGAGATAGTCAGACCAGTGAGATTAGCTAGGCGTGTACAGCAGCTTTGCAGCAGCGCTGAACTGAATGAAGCGGAACGTTTTCACGTTTTTGCCTAGCCTTTCCGCTTCAAACCTGCTCATTTTTGCCTTCAATTCCTGCACTCTCACCTGTAAGCTTGGTACACGTGGAAGCACACGTGGGCACAGCCCCAAGCCGCCGCCTCACACGCACGTGCTAGAGCATGACGCACTGCAAGGAGAGACACTGCCAGCTGCCCCCTTTTATGGGAAGCACCGCTGCCGTCACGACCAGCTACAATTGCAGCAGGGGAGCAAGTATGTTGTCCCTCCGCAGCCTCAGCAGAGTTCCTGCTGGGAAGGCAGCCATGCAGATGTTCCCCTGCCTGCTTGGGCGTGCTCGTTGTCTGCACCAAAAAATGCAAGTCAGCGCTTAAACCATAAGGAAAGCTTCCAGTTGGGACCATAATTAGCCAGGTCAGTTTGCACCATAAGGAAAGCTTCCAGTTGGGACAATAACTAGCCAGATCACTTGGCACCCAACAAAGTCGCGCAAAGTGTTTGCTTGAGCTGCCGTAAGATTCAGCTAAAAACAGCTCCAAACAAAGTCGTGCGAAGTGTTTGCTTGAGCCCCTGGAGTGTGCTGCCGTACCATTCAGCTTCAAAACAGCTCAAGGTAAACCGCTAGTCTCTAGGATACAAGTGGAGCAGCAATGGCACAACAAAATAAAAGTACATAACGCAATACACTCAGCTGCCCCAGTCCAGAGAAAAACAGGTAAGCGGGTCCTTACGGATGTGCTGGAGTTGTGCATAAGGCGTGCGTATGAAACCATTCAGGAAAAAGCTATGGGACATGAACAGCCATTTCCCATTCATGCCATGCATTTTTCATGCCAGTGCTTCACACATATGTATGGTTGGCCAGAACCGTATACACCTATACACTGTACATGACCGTAAATCTGGTGATTTTCCTGCAAATAATACCGTATATTCACCGTATGTATATATATACATATATGGTTCTGGCCAACCCTATACATGTGTGCACGCACGTGAGCCAGGCTGTGCGTGTACATCAGCAGGGCAAGGTACGCGATAAACATAGGCACACATTGTTCATGCTAGTGCTTCATACAAATGTGCATGCACCTGAGCCAGGCTGTAGGTGTAAATCAGCAGCGCGAACAGACATAGTCCATACTTGCCATGCATTGTTCATGCCAGTGCTTCATGCGAATGTGCACGCACCTGAGCCAGGCTGTAGGTGTAAATCAGCAGCGCGAACAGACACAGTCCACACTTGCCATGCATTGTTCATGTCAGTGCTTCATGCAAATGTGCACGCACCTGAGCCAGGTGGTATGTATACATCAGCAGGGCAAGGTACGCAATGAACGTAGGCACACAGCGAAGCACGCGCTCATGGAGGCCAATCCACGCAGCTGTGTAGCGCAGGTGCGGGTCTTGTAGTAAGCCACCACACCAGCCCACTCCGCCCTGCTATATGTAACAGCATACAAAGCAAGACATGTTATGTTGAGGCTGACCCACGCAGCTGTGTTGTGTAAGTGCGGGCATAGTCTCAAGCCACCATACAAGCCCACGCACCCTTGTAGCATGTATAAGCAAAACAGGGTGTCAATCTAATCTGTGCTGCACTCGTGTGTCCTGCTGGATGTCTCTGCAGGACACGCGAGTGCAGCGCAACATAGATCTATCAGCCCTTGACATCGTGTATTTCTGGAATGCAGTGCACAGGTAATGATAGGCTAGAGGAGTCCCTACCTCATTCCACACCCCCGGTGACAGCTCGCCTTCAGAGTTGGAAGCAGTGGGCGCTTCGCACACGCAGCGTACGAGGCACAGGTACGAGTACTGTGCAATCAGCAGAACCTCGGCATACACGAGAGCAGCCTGTAAGAGTGCGCGCGTGGGTGAGCGCCTTTCGGTACAAGTAAGGAGGGCGTGTATACTAGGACAAGGAGAATTGAGCATACCAAGAAAGGAATACAAACGTCAGATACATTGCAGGTCTTGTAAATGTACGGAGGATTCTTCTTTAAAACCTGCAACACGTTTTTTGGCATGCGTCAGGCGGAGCTTGGGTTCCATTTTTTTAAACAGTCACCTGTGACGTGCAGCGGAACGTCAGTGTTAAAAGAAAAAACACAAAAGAAGGAAACACAAAAGAAAGGATTCAGTTGCCCCCTGCCAGTTAGCATGCGGTGTGTGCTGGATTACGAGAAAGAGGCAAACAAATTCTAAAAAACATTCTACCTGCCAATAAGCACGTGGGGTATGCTGGGAGACGAGGGTGAAGCCAAAGGTGAAGAGAGGGAGCACCAGGGACAGCAAGGACAGATCAGCCACGAGCAGCAGCACGCAGGCTGCGCAGACCACCCACGATGTGTTCACCCTGTGTGTGTATGTGTGTTTCTCTGTGTGTGTGTGTGTGTGTGTGCGTGTGTGTGTGTGTGTGTGTGTGTGTGTGTGTGTGTGTCCGCGTTAGGGAATGTTAGGGATATAGATGCTCAAAACAAATCTGCAGGTAATCGCACTTGAAAAATCTGCACTTTTAGCAACAAGAATCCATCGCTTAGATCAAAGACCAGGCAGCAGTCACGCCTGGTCAAGGAGTGACAGTCTTGAGCCACTCTCCTACAACATACTGAATCCACCTCAGCAAAATTACATCTACCCACACCTCTGCTCTGCCACCCTCTCCTCTTCTCCCTCTTATCCACACCATCTACACCATTCATACTCAACGGCTGCTTCTTATTCCACACCATTCATACTAAACAGCTGCACCTCACCTCCTTGTAGGCCTCCTCCGCATCCACCGCAACAGTGGAGAGCCACCCATGCTGTCGTACGCAGGTAGCCGCAAAACAGGACGTGCACCCCTGACCACCGACTCCTGCTGCTGCTGCTGCTGCTGCTGCTGTTGGATTTCTTCACCTGCTGCACCCCTAGCACTTTGCCCTGACGCACTCAGCCCTGGCAAAACCGATGTCCTCTGTTGCCCACCCTCAGTGAGCCCCCTTCCCACATCAGCTTCCCCTGCACTCTGTCCTGTGGCGACATCAACACCACTTGCTCCCCTGCCTAAAATAATGCCTGCTTGCACATGGCCATCCTCAATTTCAGGAGGTGGTGGCACCAGCGTCGAGCCTTGCCTCCTCAGTGCCCTCCCCAACCCACCTTCCCTACCTTTCATTCCCCTTCCCCCCCCTTCTTGACCCCCTACCACAACAACACCATTAGAACTACTACGTGCTTCTAACGCAACCTCTTGATGTGGCTGTTGCTGTTGCTGCTGCTGTTGCTGTTGCTGTTGCTGTTGCTGTTGCTGCTGCTGCCGCTGGTCCCTCAGCTGCCCCTGCGCCTGCACCTCTGCAGATGCCCCAGCAGCAGAGATGCCATTTGTGGCCACTCCACCTTCGTCCTCATCCAACAGCTGAGCCAGTCCACCCACGGTAGAGGCGCCCATCAAACTGTCAGCCCCAGCCCCAGCCCCACCACCTCCATCAGAACCAGTAGCACCACCATTTTCACCACCTCTGCTTCCTCCTTCAGGAGTGCCCTGCACAGCGTTAGTATCATCGGTGCTGGAGCCAGCACCAGCACTAGGAGCTTGGCGAACGGAAGCATTGGTGCTTGTGCCTTGCTGTGTACGCCTTGCAGCCTCGCCACTTCCCTGCACGCTTGTGTGTGCCCCTTGGTGGGACTCTGTTCTGCTCCTGCTTGCCGCTGCAGTTTGTAAATGAACGACGGGAGTAGGGTCAAGTGTCACATTGTGTGTTGCTGCTCACAGCTGTATGGCACACAGCTTGTTTGACACACAGCCAGCATGTTGGCGTGAGGCGGGTGCAAGGTGATTCATGAAGCAGCATGTGGTGCAGATGTGGGGGACCTAGGAATGTTCAAGACTCGTTGATTCCCAACCTCTGATCAGCTTTGTTGTATCCTTAGTGCACAACAAAACACAACATTTTGTTATAAGACATCGTGTGGATGTTCAAGGTGCAATGTGACCCAATGTTTCCCACACTCTGATCAGCTTTGTTGTATCCTTAGTGCACAACAAAACACAACATTTTGTTATAACACGTGTGGATGTTTCCCACACTCTGATCAGCTTTGTTGTATCCTTAGTGCACAACAAAACACAATATTTTGTTATAAGACATCGTGTGGATGTTCAAGGTGCACTACAATTTCTATCATGTGTGTTGCAAACATGATTTTGAGCTGTCAAATTTGAGGATCTGCGCCTAGAAGTGCCTCCTTTCCCTTCACCAACATGAAAAATGTTTTGCACCGCCTATACATAGTCCTCCAGTTAATAAGCTTCACCTTTTACAGCAGCCTCTGTCTGGCGCTCATTCACATCCTGCTGCATCAGGGGCCCACCTGCAGAGGTCAGAAAAAGGAAAGACATACAATATATGTATACACAATACACATGTATGTATACACAATATACATGTATGTATACAATATGTATGTATGTAAAAATTATATGAAATACAGAGGAAAATGAAGCCGAGCGCATTTCATTTAGACATGCCCATCACTGCGATCAAGATTTCCGAAACTACGCTGGCTGTGTATATTTGGTGTCCTAAAGAGCAACACATTTTGTTCCTTTCCTGTATACCTTGCAAATGGGTTTGAACTTGGCATTGCAGCACAACGTTGCTCCCTGTAGGTCTGAAGTGCACACACGTGTGTTTATGTTTCACTACAGGCAACAAAGAGGCATCTTGGACCATATCTTGTTTGCCTCTGTGGCCTTTGAATATAACGCCAAGTACGGCTCAATTGTTGCCTTTCTGGCATGCACGACTCACCTTGATGGGGCTCAAACAAAGCTTTCAGCTTCTCGATGCGGGTTTGGCGTGCTGCGCGCAGCTGGCTCGCTGAGAGTGCCTGCAAATAATTATAAAGACATGCACCGTCTTTTGACAGCCTCGATTTCTTCTTAGCACGTGCTTGTCACCTGCCTCTCTAATAAGATCATGCTGCCAAATATGAAGAAGCCGTACGTTGATGTTTTGCGTAGGGACAAAGTTCTTGCGACTCATACAACTTAGAAATTAATTAGGGAGATCAAATATTCTTATCTCTAGCTCAGGTGAGCTTGGTATACAATGGTAACAATCAGTTGGAAGGGAGATCAAATACTCTTATCTCTAGCTCAGGTGAGCTTGGTACAATGGTAATGATCAGTTAGATGACAGTCAACCAAATTCAGAGCCTTCCTGCCATGCAATGTTCAAAACTTCAGTTTTTGAGACGTTGTCCTTTACCTTCCTACACTCGCCTCGCACATGCAACACTACAACTTATCCTGACACCCCACCTCTTGCGCGTGCTGCTGTGTGAAGCGGGCATCAATGGCCTTGAGCTCTGCGACCACCACAGCATGCTGCTGCTCACACACCCACATCACACGACGGTACGAGCGTGTGGACAGCAGCTTAGCATGCACACGCAGCAGCACCCACAGCACCTGCAAATTTCAACAAAACAATTGAGTTGTGATTTGTGACACACCTCTCCATTGCCAGCAAGGTTGGGTTGATCCAAAAATACATTTTACTCTTCAGAACGCACGTGAGTCTAGATCAATGGAGGATCTCTGTGCTTTCTCTTTCATGACACACAAGCAGCATGAATGTGTGCTCTCACGTCTATCATACAAACACAAAACATGTAATCTTTTTCTGCAGGCTGAATACAAAACACAAGCATAATATCTACGTTTCGAATGCACAGACTTGCGCATAAAGGGGATTGTATGCAGGCACTTCTCCACATCTAGAACAAAAGGAATGAGACAAGTGTTGCACACCAAATCTAATAATCTAATAATCTAATAATTTAATAATCTAATAATCTAATAATCTAATAATCTAATAATCTAATAATCTAATAACCTAATAATCTAACAATCTAACAATCTAGCAATCTAGCAATCTAACAATCTAACAATCTAACAATCTAACAATCTAATAATCTAATAACTGTTGCGCACCAAATCAGCCGCTGCTGGGGATGCCAGCAACGCAGCCAGCATGCTGCCGTTGCTGCTGCTGCCATCAGTGGGGCTGCCTCCTTGGTCTTCCTGTGGCCCATCAAAACTGCGCAGCTTGCAGAAGCCCAGCAGCTCTGTGGTGGGGTGAAGGCAGTGGGTAAACATCACATAGAGGGAGTATTGGTTCTTTTGTGGGTGGAGTGGTGGGTGCCGAGGTGGATAGATTTCACCTGCAAGATAGATGCTGTGTTATGTAGGTGATACCAAATATGCTGCATAGAAGTGTGAGGGCTCCTCCTAACTGCAGGTACTGTATACGCCCTATTGCCAAATGCTGACTTGTGTCTTAATTGTAATTGTAATTGTTTAAAAAAAGTCTGATGTTGATGAGGCAAGGGAAGGTTCATCTTTGAGCGATGGCGTTACACATAATGGTGATAAAAAATGAATTGGTCACGGTTAAAAAGTGATACACAGGAACTAAGAGTTAGATGGCATCACACTCATCCACACCAAATGACATGGCACGTGTTGTATAGCATATTTGGCACGTGTTGTATTTAGCATATTTGGCACAAGGGTTGAGGGTGTGAGGGTATGAGGGTATGAGGGTATGAGGGTATAGCATATTTGGCACAAGGGTTGAGGGTATGAGGGTATGAGGGTATGAGGGTATGAGAGTATGAGGGTATGAGGGTATGAGGGTATGAGAGTATGAGGGTATGAGGGTATGAGGGTATGAGGGTATAGCATATTTGGCACAAGGGTTGAGGGAACAAGAGTCTCTCTGAGGGCAGATTTTCTCTCTGAGGGCTGATTTTCATCAAATTAGGGGTCGGCATAGGTTGCCCTTTAGCAGTAGCTAATTGTGCCTAAAACAAAACGTGTGCCAAAACATCACACCTGGTAGGGTGCAGGTGCTGGCAGTGGAGGGGGGAGTGTTCTCATCACTCAGAGGACGGCATGGGTTGTCCCAACGAGGCCCAAACACATATTCCCAGGGCGCCTGTACATGGGACATTCTATTTTGTCTGAGATACCACTCTGGACACCCAGAGCGTACATGGATTGTTACAGCCTGTGTGTGGTTGCGCACGCTCTGTGTGTGGTTGCGCACGCTCAGTGTGTGGGTGCGCATGCTCAGTGTGTGGTTGCGCATGCTCAGTGTGCAAATTCTTTGCGGTTGAGCTGTGCAGGACGTTGTGAGATTTAATAGCTCGTGTGCGTTTGTGAGATATAACAGCTCGTGTGTGTCAAAGATCTGTAGTACCTCCCAGAAATGTGTAGCACAGTAATTAGCATGTAGGGACAGACAAACTGACGCAGTGGTGGATGGTAGAACAATGCATAGGCATACTGCAACGCAATGCAAATACAGCGCAAGAAATCGTGCAAAAATGTAGCATATTATGAGAGGTGGCCAGACCCATCACAGATGCGTATACAAGGTGCATAGATGGTATTATAAGCAGAAATTTTAAAACACGGGACATCTGTATGGTTCTGGCCAAGCGTACTTATAATTGTGATTCATCGGACGAACTGCCAGTCAAACTGCAATGGAAACACACGGAAAAATTAAACAGAATCATTCAGCACACATCCACAAAGGAGCACCTGGCATCCTGTCAGTCAAGATGCACTGGTGTACTGCAACAAATCCTCATGCAACCAAGCGTGCAGAAAGCACACAATTGCAGAGGACCACCTGAAGCAATGGTGCACTGCAATAAAACCTCGTGCAGCTTAACGTGCAGAAAGTACACAATCACAAAGGATCACCTGATATCCCAGCTCAAGCAGCATGACGGCCAAGTTGAAGGCAGGAAGTAGCCAGAAGGGGTTACGGATGCTTGGTCTAATCTGTCGGGCAGCACCAGTACTGGGAGACCCGCCTGGAAGTGGTGTGCAGCAAGAAAGTGGGTTTGACATAAGCCAAGTTGAAAACTTCCTGTTGAGATCCCTCTGGATGTGTATGGTAGGTCAGTATGCAACAGCCCATTATTTATTTAATAGAAAGTACGGCTTGTTTTGCTTTGATCCTCATAGTATTCATAACGAAACAAAGACAGTAGGCATGGCTTTTATTAGCAGTACATCATCAAGGTAGAGAAAACAATCACTGGATTTGCTCCAATTCCGGTGTTCCTGCTGCAGCTGGCCGTAAAATTAAATGTTTTTGCAAGTAAATTACTATGTGCCTGCAGTGCATGCTTCCTAGACCTCTTCCGTTGATTGTACTGCAGCCGGTCATGCAACTGCATTTGAGTATTCCTATGCATTCAAAGCCCACATCAACGTACCTGCAATGTGCACCCTCTACTCCTCTTCCCGTGCCCCTGCCTATCAACACAGATTTCAACTGAATACGAACACACCTGCAACAAGTGCCTTCTTCTCCTCTTCCTGTGCGCCTGCGGCTGCTGCTGCTCTTCGTATGTCTGTGCGCTTCCGAAACAGGAGCAGAGCCAGCGCTAGGTAGCAAGCATGGACTAGGTCACGTTGCAGTGCACATAGCGCCACCACACACACCTGCATGGGAGCAGGCGTTCGAATGTGGAGGAATGTGCTTGAAAATTCCAACTACAACAATTCCAGACTTGGAGAAAGGTGACAAGGAGGTGCTCTTGTAGTTTGTGTGTTGTGCAGCCACATTTCAGCAGGACTGAAAACATACACTAGGTCATGTTGCACTGCACATAGCGCCACCACACACGCGTGCATGGCAGCAGGAATTACAGTGTGGAGGAATGTTTCTGAGTTTTGACCAGGCCCCTTAATTTGTGTACATCCATTTCAACATCTCAGCACCGTACCAAAAGCATGTCGATGCTGTGCTTAATAGACAGGTAGCGCGCCACATCCAGCCAGCCCCACTTTGGCTGTGCCTGGAACTCCAAGGGCGCAAACAGGGAATCCAGCAAAGCATCTCCCACACTGCCTTCACCTCTTGAACCAACCCCATGCACACCACCCTGCATCTGTTGCTGCTGCTGCTGTTGCTGCTGCCGCTGCTGCCGCTGCTGTTGTTGAGGTAGGGGAGGAAGAGGTTCACCACCCAAGAGGGGTGCCTCCAAATCCCCTTGCTCTCTACCCCTTACTGCTCCACTGCTCCCACTTGACCCCCACACACGCATGGCCCAGCCCAGACCCAGCCAGCCCCTGCTGCTCCCTCCCCCATGCGTGTTTTCCTGAAACTGCGCTGCATCTGCCTGCCTGGCTGCTGCAGATGAGGCGTGCAGCTGAGCTGAGGTCGACAGCAAAACAGTCCATGCGTCGGTCTGGACTTGCATCACACACGCCCCCAGGGCGACCAGGAGCAGCCACAGCGTGCTGGTAGCAGCACCCTTTGCCCCCAGCCACCACAGCAAAGCATCATGGGCTGAGGGGGCCTGGACAGGAGTGAAGGTGTTGAGGTGCATGAGAGTTTTGGTTTCAAGGTACGGACGGTTTTGAAACACCCCCTTTGTAGATCGTTGTGGGTGCAAGGTCTTCGGAGGCCAGCTACTGATTTTGCAATGCCCATTACTTGTGTCATACTAGGAGGGCTTGCACGCGATGCATGCTTTTGTAAACAGGCCTGAGTTTATGCATCTCTGGTATAATAAAGCAAGCAGATGACTCTTGGTGGCAAACCTAAATGAAGTACGGCAGGGATGTAAATGCAAGTTTGCAAGAAAAAGTAAACTTGATATACTTCATCGATGAAGCAAGAACCTGCAGAGTGAGCTTGCTACCTTCAACAGCCAGCTAATGACTGGAAGCAGCAGCATTTGTTGCGTCTCACGAGCAAACAATGAAGCAAGGCAAAGTGAGGTTGCTAACTTCAACTGCCAGCTAGTGACTGGAAGCAGCAGCATTTATTGCGTCATACGCGCAAGCAATGAAGCAAAAATAATCTGCAGAGAGAGAGAGCTTGCTACCTCAACTGCCAGATAATGGCTGGAAGCAGCAGCATTTGTCGCGTCACACACACACACACACACACACAAACACACACACACACACACAGACACACAACACACACACAGCAGCAGACCCAGCACCTCACTTTATCATTAAGGATTGGGGCTTCCTCAGATGTGCCTTGCAGCGCCTGACACGTGATTTGAGCCACGCTAGCTAAATCATCCAGGCCGACCCACGAGGCGTACTGGTAGACCAGCATGGTTGCAAGCACGGGGACGACACACCATTTCCACAAAACGGCCCTGCAAAAGGTGGGCGGTGGACGATTTAAGCCGAGTGGGTAAATTTGGAAAGTTGCACAGTAGCAATGCCTGCAAGCACAAAGCAATAGGCCACCCAAGCTTGGAATTTGCCCTGCCTTTCCTTATTATTCGCTTGGAAAATGTGAGCTGTGAGTGAGCTTCCCTTTATGCTCCCTTTACTTGCTTGTGCATAATCTGGACACAAATAAAAAACACACGCACACTAACATACGCATATATTCACGTCTTCAGCGCAGGCTGTGACCATCTCTACATCCCCCATTACCTGGTGCGTGTGTGAGGTGCCACTGACCCTGACACCACCGCTGCGACACACACGAGGGACAACGCATTGCACAGGGAAAAGGCTGCCAGCAGCAGTGCTAGGAGGCAGATGTCCAGACCCCAGCCTGGAAATGGATACGCAAGTAAAGACAGGCAGGTGAGGGAAGAGATGGTAGAGAGGTTGAGGTCTTATGAGTTCAATGTGAAACACCTGAACTCAGGTTCTTGAAGTGTAGCATAAAGTGAGATGTTCTCACTTTCTGCTTTTCTCTGGTTTCTGCTTCCCTTCTCCATTCTTTTTATTCCTTGGATAACACAACTCTCTCTTTAGCATACTTCCCCCCCTCCCTCACCTCTTTTCTATATTTTAGTCTTTAGTTTTCTCCCGTTTCTCCGGTTTCTCTGAGTTGTTGTGCTCTCCTTGATAATAATGACAGAGCCCTATGCATCTCACGATGCAAGCGAAATAGAACCATAGGAGTTGGGCGGAAGGGTCGGGAGGAAAAAGGGGGCATTCTTAGGTGACATAAACTGGTATTTACGAGATGTCAGATTACAAATGGCTAAGGATGTATCGATGGAATGTGCAAGCCTTAAATACTAGGTTTAGGGGAGGGAAGGAGAAGGTGCCTCCAAGAAGCGAGTGTATATTTACGCTTGTGCCACAAAACTGCTGAGCTCAATATGAAACACATTATTTGAAAATATTGTAGTGCGGTAGAGCAAGGTGTGAAGGCCTTTAGGCAGTCGCAGGTTTCCTTGGTCACCATTTTCTACCTGAATGCATTCACAATGCAAACAAAATATAACAAAGAGCATTAGAGCAAGGAGGTGTTTATACACCAAGCACGAGGATATTACTTGGCACAAAAGCCTTGAGGACAAAGCTAGAGTACCTCTCCTGCATGTATAAAAAAACCAGACAGGCAATCGGAAAAATAACAAAAATAAATAAAGAAAGAACGCGGACCTGTCCAAAATCCCTCCGCTCGCCTGCAGGCCGCCCCCATCATCCACCTCAGATGCTGCCCCCTCCCGTACATCTGTCCAACCACAGCAGCCACCTGCGCAGGACTCTTCCCATCGCACACACATGGAGCACCACCGCTGGATTGATGCGCTCCTGGGGCAGGCGTGTGTGTGCTTGAGCTGCCAGGATCGCCACTCGTGCCTACTGAAGCGGCAAAAAAAGGCTGCTGATCACCCTTATGCCTGTCATGCCCCTCGTTCAACCCTTCCAGACCATTCCTTGCCCCTTGCTGCTGCTGCGGCTGCTGCTGACGCTCTATTCCCTGCTGCATTCCCTCAGCCATCAACCCCACGCCCCCCTCCTCCTCTCCCTCTCCCACCAACACTCCAGCCCCTTCTTTGTACCCTTCCACGCCCCCCATCACAGAAACAGCGCCCTGACCCAAAGCACTCGCCATGCTGCTCACAAAACTGCGCAGCGGCTCCACAAAAAAAGCCACCCCCTCCTCACGTGCTGGAATATCATACGGGGTACCCGACGCACTACCACTACCACCCCCATCTTCCCATCCTCCCCCTTCTGCGCTCACCCTCGCCCGCCCTCCACCATATCGCTCCTGCCCCATACCAGCCTCTACTCCACTCTCCCCTGGGCCTTCTGAGCTTTGTATTACACCCGCTGCGTGATGCAAGGTGCACAGTGAATGGCTCCTTCCTCCAGATAACCCCTGGTTTCTTTCAACATCACCTTGCTGCCCATACCTCTCACCCCTGCCATCCTGACCAACAACCCTTGAGGTGAACACGCTCAAGGAGGAGGAATGCAGAGGCAGCGATGGCCATATCAGGCAGCAGGGACGACCTGGCTGTGCAGCAGCACGCGCCTCCTCTGGGATCTGCATTAAGTGGAGAACACAATTGATTCATTTTAGCATTTATGCTAAGGTGACGGCCATGACAGGCAGCAGGGATGGCCTGGCTGTGTGGCAGCAAGTACGTCTGCTGAGGCCTGTGTGGTCGTAAAAATGCGAGGTAGAAGCGACCACAAGCTGGAGTGTCAAGGTGGTGGATGGGGTGACCTGCTCCTGTGTCATCACGTGCTCTTTCTGGGGTCTGTGTGCCCAAGAGGTTACGAGGAAGCTCCAGTTTAGAATTGCAAAGGCAGTTAACACTGTAGCCGGACTCTCTAGCTGTCTTGTGCGCTTTGTGTGGATTCTGTATTTCTGGGCTAAGAATAAGAGAACCATGTTTTTTCCCCTGAAAGCACCTTCCTACGAAATTAAATTGAACATGACATCTTTTACTACCTATATTTCTTATACTACTGATCACAAACGATGGCTACAACGTACACAAAACCCAGGCAGGCCACAACGCACGCAAAGGATGGCCACAACACACACAACACTCTGTACAGGCATGTCGAGGGTTCTGGTAATTAGATCCACAGTCTGATCACAAACGACGGCCACAAAGCACACAAAACCCTGCAAATGCATGTCATTAATTCCGGTAATTGAATCCACAGTCTGATCACAAACGACGGACACAAAGCACACAAAACCCTGTACATGCATTTCATAATTTCTGGTAAATGAATCTAAAGTCTGGACACATTGATGTTGCAAACACTGCGCACTCCTAACTTAACCAAGCACCACGCCATACACCATCTATCATTTCTGCAAATTTAAAGGAGGCATTACATTTCCAAACATGTGCTCTTTCAAATTAGCGCCTTTCAAACAACACGCAACATACGCACACACGTACACACACAGACACACACACACACACACACGTACCAGCTTCACCCAGGACCATGCCTGCCGCCGCACTGCCACCACAGCCAGCAGCGCTGATTTTAGCAACAGGAGGCCTGCAATTCCCTGACCAATGCCAATGCCGTGAGGGTTTCCATCAGACGGGGTGGCTTGCTGCAGGGGAAGGCCCATCCACTGCGTTTCAGCATTTTGGGGGTGAAACAAGAGATAGGCGATGAGATATGGCCACTTTGTCTGAGGGCATGGCAGAAGAATCACTTCATTTGAAAACATGACTATGAGCAGAGTAAGGGTTGTCAGGAGCTGGTTTGAGGCAGGGTTGTTTTACACATAGGTAATTGAAAGGGAAATGGTGTATGGTGACAGAGCGGCAGGCTTTTGATGCAAATACACTGACAGAGTACTCGTGTTCTGCTATGTGGGACCCAGATGTAGTGCAGAGAGCACATGACAGTCACTCACCTCATGGTATACACTATTGTACATCCAAATGTACCGCATGTGCAAACACAGTACACTATTGTGCAAACAAACAGAGTACACTATTGTACATCCACACGTACCGCATGTGCAAACACAGTTCACTATTGTGCAAACACAATACACTATTATACATCCACATGTACCGCATGTGCAAACACAGTACACTATTGTGCAAAGACAATACACTATTGTACATCCACATGTATCGCTTGAGCAAACACAGTACACTATTGTGCAAACACAATAAACATTTATACATCCACATGTACCGCATGAGCACACACATTTGTAAACCTTATTCATCACAAGGCACAAACAGAATTAGCACCGCAGAAGAGAAAAATGACGTTCTTAATCTGTTCGATTGGCTATTTTAAAGACAATTTGCCTGTAACAAACTGAGAACTGCTAACCTGTAGGATCAGGACCTGCTAACCTGTGTGACCTGCTAACCTGTAGGACTGTGTGACCTGCTAACCTGTAGGATCAGGAGGAGCACGTAGCGTGTGCACGGGCTCAGGATGGGCGTCGGGGCAGGCCGGAATGCTGTATGTTGCATCAATGATTGTAGCTGCAGTATGTTTCTAGCAGTGGCAGTGGTAATGGTGGTGGCGGTGGTATTGGTGTTGCCGCTGTTGTGGCCCTCAGGTGGGATGCCACCAGGATCTAGGCCAAGCTGCATTCGGATCCAAGGCACCTACAGCCGCACAGGAGTGACGTGGGGTGCAAAACTGGAACAAAAGTGCTGTATACAATACGCAAGCACTGTAAGGTGTGATCCGGCGTGAGGCAATCAAGGATGTTGCTCTTTGAGTAATCAAGTGTGCAAATGACAAAGCAAGTAACCGCTCTGATCCGCTAGCTATGCACCCTCACGATAAAGGTGGAGAGAAACACGGCAGGTGGGTCTGGGGATTACAGCTTGAGCAAAGCAGCTAATTGCCTGAGTATGCACCGACAATGTTCTCAAACGCACCGTCACGCAACCACTTCAACACATACACACATTGCATGCCTCACCTGCAGGAGGTACTCTACTAGAATCCATCCCCCCAACAGCAGCTGCAAGCCCAACACCACAACACGGGCAGCATACACTCGCCAGCGCTCGTAAGCGTGCTGATTGTGTGCATGGTCAGAACGGTGTTGGAAGGCTACTTGGCTGCCTCTCAGGGCTGGCAAGGATCCAGCCATGCAGGCAGTTACCAACAGGCCTACTGATCCAGGCTCCTGTGAGCAGCGGGGTGTTTGAAGAGAGTAGGTGAGACAATAGCTTTGTCCTGCATTCAAAATGGAGTGGCCAGCTGCCCTACTAATTTAGGACCCTGTGAGGAGTGTGATGTGAGGCAAAGAAATGAGAGCAGACCAGGCATAGCAATGCTCGGATTGTAAGAGGCAGGGACGAGCACTTTCCAGGCACATGCAAGAAACAGCACACAATAAACAAGACAAGGTATGGCAAGACAGGGTATATCAAAAGATCGTTAAGTCCAGAGTCCTGTGGAAAGGGGCGACCGGTGGGCCTACAATTGAAGATTTACACATATAATGACAGGGAACTTGCTGTGTCGAACAAACAGATAGACACAAATTTAATAGGACGAAAGGAGTGAAGATTAAGGGCCAGTTATAGGGATGTTTTTACAAAATTTTGGTGGCATATTTTCAGAGGGGACTATCTGACCCCCAAAATGGGGGTGTTTTCAAATGTTCCCAGAGTGCCCCTATTGGCCACAACTAGACTTAGTTTCAAAAGGTAGCCCATGCCACAGGCTCCATAGCAGTTAAATTTCATTGCATCCAATGAGGTCACTTATGCCTAATCGGCCGCGGCGTAAACCCTACTTTCCAGGCACCCGTGTGCTGGATCTGACCAACCGCTGCACCAAATCATGTGATTAAAATTGCATTTGACTTTATTCTATAAATAACTTCATTGCAAGAAAAATGAGGGGAAAAGATCCAGTGGTTGGTGAGATACAAAATTCCAGCCAGAAACTCATGATAAAATCAGCCAAGACGGTGCCAAAAAGGTCATCTTTTGACCTCCTTGTATCCTATTTTGGAACATGCAGGATGGTCGTATGGTATAAGGAAGTCTTAAATACCTAGTTTTAGGAATGAAAAATGGTCCAAGGGCGGAGCTGTGGGCCCATTTGAGGTGATCTGAGGCCAGAAGTGTGATCTGGGGTCATCCGATTTTCACCATTTTTTGGTGAACGTGATCTTTATTAACAAAACTTAGGTTGACATGGTTGCAAGTGGGAAAGAAATACAGGAAGGAACATTTCCTGCAATTTGGGCAGTCAACCCCCTCTGGCATATTTTACATCAAAATTTGAAATGCCTCCAGGCCATCAGGATAGGGCAGGGGCATCGACAAAAGCACGTCCCTTGCACAACGCTTGATTAGAGCAAGCAGCAAAGCATCACACCTGCAGAGCAATGCCCAAACACAGCACCGCCACCAGCTTGTCAATGTGCAGCACCACTAAACGCTGCACAAGGCCGAGCACACCGGGCCCGCACGTAGACCCCCCCAAACCTCCACACAACTGAAGCTGCTCTGCTGACAGCTGCTGTTGCTGCTGTTGCTCTGCTTGCAGCTGGTTCTGCTGCAGTTGCCCTGGATGTTGCTCATGTGCGGCTTGTGTGCCATCGCTGCCTCTGTGTTGCGACCACCATGAGAGGAGGGCGTCCAGCATGATGCACCACCTGAGTGGGTTGAAACGTTGACACCAATGTTTACGTGTAGGCATTGCTGTAAATTGTGTGAAGGTGAAGGTAGTGTGCTGCCTTGAATGCACACAGTGCTGTTACGTCAAGAGATGAGGGCAGTGTGTCTTCTGTTAAAAATAGTGTCTAACGGAAATGAACCAAGTCAGGAGCAGATTATTAAGACATTGCTGCTTAGAGTGAGGGTTTCTCTTTTGGCATGTGTGTTGACCCAAGGGCATATAACAAAATAAAAACTAAAGTAGAAGGACAAGGCGGCAATGGCAACGACATGTGATGGCAGCTACAAGATATGAAGCACAGCAGGAGGACAAGACGGGTAACAGTAACTAAAACAGAGAATGATTTACCACTTATCTACATCACACAGAAACACTGAGAGATATCGTAAGTACCTGAGAGTTTGAACAAGGAGGAGCAAGAGGACCGGGCGGGCAATAGCAGCTACAAAGGCCGGCCCAGGAGTAAGCTGGTCTGCGCTGATGCCGATTACGTCCTGTTGTAAAGGGATAAGAAATGTTTCGGTAAATGTGATCAGCCAATCACATGCATTGTACAAACAAGGCCAATTGCACTCCTTGTAAAGCCGCAGAGTGAAAGACTGACTGAAAAGGAACTTCACGCTGCAGTTTATGCCGTACATCTATTTCAAAGTACCACGGCCAACAGGAACAGTTCAAACGATTACAAGGTAGGCCTGGTCGACTTTACAAGTTTGCAAGCCAGCAAGAAGAGGAAGTTGGAAGATGAAAAGACAAGTAATTTAAAACCCGTCTACCTTGAATTTCAGTCACAGAACAACATCGCTCAAATGCTCCAATCTGGCTGACAAGCACTAACCTGCAAAAGTTCGCTGATGTTAGCTGGCAGGCCCTTGGATTGGGTTGTGGCCACAGTCGCTGCAGTGTATGTTCCCGCCATGTCCACCACGCACAGGCAAGCAAAACAGGCTACGATGCCCCAGCCTTGCAAACACCAGCATTGCAGGGGGGCCCCTTTGCGCAGCTCCAGTGACGCACCACCTGCGATGTTGGCAGGGATTGGACAAGGGTATGGGGATTTCTCGGTGGGCATTAAACATGGGCGCCAACCTGTGGTTAGCCTGCAGGTTGAGGAGCACCAACCAGCGTTGCAGGAGGACCCCTTGCAACGCTCTGTGTAGTGCGGTGCCACCTGGGATGCTGTAGACAGAAGTTTGAAGGGGTAGGGTTTGTAAGCCTAAGGGCAGTGAACAATGCAAAAATCATGGCACGGATCCAGCGCAAGTAGCATGCAACATGCCACAGAGAGTAACATGTGATTTCCAGTACAGAGGAAAATTTGAGTAGGTTTAGCCAGAACCATACATATACATGGTGTGTACCGTATGCCGTATTTTTGCAGAAAATTAATATAAAATTTGCTGTAAATTACAAATAAATAGAGATGGCCAGAACCGTATATCACCTTTTCAAATACCGTATATACCGTATGTATATAAACCATATAAAACCGTATTCCGTATACATGGAGAAATCGGTACCCTTCAAATTTAAATCACAATGGGCTCACTTTGTAGCTCTTAAAGAGCTGCACACCTATTTCCAATTAAGTTGTGCCCAATAATCAATTTACAAGGGCTAGGCCTGTCCAAGGCCAAAAAGACTACAAAATGGCCATTTTCATGCAAAAAGAAGCCCAACTACTCTAACCACCAATAAAACTTTTTTTTGATGCAAAAACATGCATCTAAAGAAAGTGGGAAGACAAGGGAGTGCTTAATTAAAGGAGTTACAAAGAAAAGAATCGACTCCAAAGAGCAAAAAGGAAGTAAGTTGTTCCTGCTGGATTCGAACCTGTACAATTTGAAATACGATTTTGCACCGTATTATTGTACGGAATTACGGTGTATGCGGAAATACATCGTATATAAGGCGTATATGTGCCGTATAATATTTGATTTCTGATACGGAAAATACCATACATAGCTACGCCGCCCCCCCCGTATTATACGGCGTATATACCGTACCGTATAATACCAGAGGGGGGACACTGGGCAAATGCCAAAACATGCTCCTTTTTGCTTGAAAGGTGCAACTACTCACACGTCACTTCATCAAATTGGACCCAACCTAGCTTTAAACTGATGCTGACTTTATAAGCTACCCGAGCATGTGCTCAGAATTAAACAAGTCGCCATACGTGCAAAATGACAGGGCTAAAAGCACCAGGGAACTTCAGCCCGTGCGGGCGCCGCACTTATAAAGCAAATTTTGGTATTGCCCGTAGGGCAAGGCCAAAATTTAAAAGGTTGACTCCGGGCGTCCCGGAGAAAAGCCAGTGGCCAGAGGCTTCCCGCATTAAATTAAAATTCAATGTCTGGGCTGCCCGGAGAAAATGTAATGATGCTGACTTATTGGCTCCGGGCAAGAGAGGAAGGAAAGGAGGGAGGGGGAGGGGGAGGAAGGAAGGGAGCCCTCCCCCACAGAAGGAGACTCCCAAGCTGGCTGACGTATGTAAGTGTTTCTTTGCTTGTGGTGCTTGTGGTGCTTGTGGTGCTTGTGGTGCTTGTGGTCCTTGTGATGCTTGTGGTGCTTGTGTGGTGGTAATGAGAATATGTCTTTTTTAGGGAAACGCGCGGGGCGTGCCTCAGTGCAGCAGGAACACCAGCAGCAGCAGCACCAGCAGCAGCAGGGAGAGCAGCAGCAGGGGGAGCAGGTTCAGTACCAGAGGAGGCAGCTGCAGCAGAACTAGAGGGGGAGGAGTTCCATGATGCTCTCGAGCAGGACGAGCCCCCCGCTCTAGCACCTGCTGCTGAGCCCTCGGCACCTCCTGCACCCGCTGCGGAGCCCCCAGCTCTTGCACCCGCTGCTGAGCCCCCAGCTGCTCTCGCCCCTGGGCCTGCTCGACCATCCCAATCGACCGCCTTGCCACTCGTGAGCCTTCGCGCGCATCTCTCTTTCCTCGACTGGGATACACCTGCGGAGGAGCGCTGACGGTTACAATAAATTGGATGTTTGAAGTTTTCCCAACAATGTAAACCCAATTTCCTTGTCTCAATACCCCTTCCCCTAAGCCTGGGCTGCGTCAGCAGCCCAGGCAAAAAAATTGTTAACCCTTATATAACCGCACAATTTGTGAAGTAATGTGCGGCGCAGCCGCACATTTCTTCACTATTTAGAAAATCAACTGAAGGCGACCCGCACAAAAAATTTAGCTGAGGGCGAACCGAAGTTTTTTCAAACCCCCTGAAGTTCCCTGAAAAGCACACGTCGTGCACCTGTAACCTGTTTACATAAACTTCGGCATATGTTATCAGGCACATCGTGGTGTTGTGTTTACATCGTGGTGCTTGCGTTTACATAAACTTTGGCCCATGTTATCAGGCACATCGTGGTGCTTTAAAATCACATTGCAGTGCTGAGCTTGAAACCTGCCAGTTACGGGACCCATACCCTGGGAGCATGCAAAAAAATACCCATTCTGGGCCTTAGTGTCCCCCCTCCTGTATAATACCTACAATTATACTTATGCGGTTCTGGCCAACCCTACAAATAAAGCAAGGCTTGGGGGGTTGTTTGTCATTTTTCCTCCAAAGATGGAAGCCGAGCGGGAAACTCTCGACACAGGAACATAACCCAATCAGACAAGGTCAGTGAACCATAAACGTAAGGAAGGTGAGGCAATGGAATCTGTGTGGTGAAGTGTTCAAAAGAGGCAGGCTTGCTCCATGCAGTGAAGTTACGTTAAAAGGCAGTTCTCAGCCTTATCCCAAACAAACTTCTTGTTTGCCGGACATTGTGTAATCAAAGACCTCCTTTCTTTTATCCCTTTCACAGATCCCACAATCAAAGCTCCACACGCATTTAATTGGCCAGATCCATATGTACAAACTTAATTATGGTGTATAGACGGTATATATCCAGCAAGTGAATGCCCATTGGGCTTACGGTACACGTGTGTATACGGTTCTGGCCAATTTAGGTGTATACCTGGGCGCCCCTCATTTGAAGTCAGATGCAGCATCTCCACTAGCCCTCTTGACCTGCAGGGAGCAGATCAGAAAATGAATGTTAAGCTTGTCAAATTGAAGGACAGCAAAGTAGAGGAACAACTTTGATGCTGGCACTGTAATTTTGCCATTGTTTCAGTCGGGGCCTCCGAGTTCATGTGCCTCAATTGTGAAACCGTTCAGGTTTGCCTTTGTCCTTTGCAAAGAAAGGGAACTGGATTTCCTCCTGCTCCGGATGTAGAGGTGCAACCACACAATTGCTGTTGCCCATCTTTCGTATCCTGTCCCAATCACAACAGACGCGGGGTTTTCCAAACATTACCCAGTAGCACAGCCCCGATGATCAACCCAATTTTAACCCCAACACCAGCTTAGATGTCGCTCCTGCAAACCTGATTGAAACCACAACTAGGGCCACTCTCTGATGATCAACCCAATGCCAACCCCAACACCAGCTTAGATGTGCTCCTACTAACCTGATCGGGAACACAACTAGGGCCACTCCCAGTGTCAGGTACGCAACCCCCAACATTCCAGGAGGCGTGATCAACATGATGGCAGCTGCAGTTGCAGCTGCTACAAGGAGGCCCCCAAAAGAAGAGGCAAACGCTGCAAAGCTGTAGCCAACGCGCCACAGGATGTGACACGACGCGCCGTGGTGATGCTCCTGAGGCAGGCCTTCCTCAGAGTGCGACTGTTGGTTGTGTCGTCCATTTCGTTGCCGCTGCTGCTGCTGCTGCTGCTGCTGCTGCTGCTGCTGCTGCAACATATCCGATTCGTTAAGTTCCTGCCCCAGCCGACTTTGACCAGAATGCACTCCCTGCTGCTGCTGCTGCTGCTGCTGCTGCAGCATATCCGATTCGTTAAGTTCTTGCCCCAGCCTACTTTGACCAGAATGCACTCCCTGCTGCTGCTGCTGCTGCTGCGGCGGCGGCTGCTGCTCTTCCTGCTGTAGCCGTTGCTGCTGTGGTGAGGCGTGGCTTTGCAGGAGGTCACAGTAGCGAGGTGCACATTTTTGAACAGCAGAGGCCCCCAAAGCAGGCAGGTCTCTGAATGCGAGCCACTGCCCACACACGGCGTGCACAGTACAAACTAGCAGCGAGCCTAAAACAGGGAGGCAGTCCCTGTGGGTGCATGTGTGTGTGCATGTAATCTGTATGTGCAAGTGTGTGTGCGTGTGTGTAAGTAAAGAAAAAATGCGAGCTGCAAGACAGGTTCACACCAGCAACGAGCCTAAAACAGGGAGGCAGTCTTGTGGATGCAAGCAAGTGTTAGAGGCGCCCTGCAATCAGTGGCGGCTGATTGCACACATTGCAACTTTTTGAGAAATTGTGTGAGCATGGATGTGAGTTGGTACTGAAACGTTGGTGTGTTTAAGCTTGTGTGCTGGATGCCATCATGTTTCTCAAACTTCAGGCAGTGTGCACTCCTACAAGCTATTCCAATGGACCAGGACAGTATGTTTTGTGGAGCAAGTAAGTAATTAAGCAAGCAAGAACATAAGCTTGCGCTGTGATAGATGCTCCCGTATATGATGCCACCTCGTCACCTGTGCTGTGATCTCAGCAGACCTTGCATTTGGTCGAAGATAGGTATGTGTGGTCTCTTGTCATGCAAAGTTGCTCTGCGCCCTGATTTGATCTAGTTGTGTACCTACCTGTGAATGGTGGGGTGCCAGATGCCAATGAGCCTCAGCAACGCCTCCAGCTCTGGTCGCTGGAATTCCAGCCCAGGCAGCTGGCCACACATTGCTAGGTACAAAGCTAGCAGGTGGAAGGAGGCAAATACCCTGTGCAACAATGACAATGCGTGTGCGAGTTGTCATTCGCAAATACCTGTGCTTTATAAGGCACTGACTGTGTGCTACTTGGTGAGCCGGCTCTCCATGTGCACACTTGTGTTGTGGCAGGTGCTTGGCACCTTTTTTGAGGTATTCAACAAGGCCTGCTGTAGCTAAGAAGTTGTGAACCCTAACCAACTCGCAACATCCGAGCACTCATTAACATGTACTGCTGGTTGCTGGCCAAGTAAAAAATCAGCACACCTAATCAATCGGTGCCTAGGGGCAGTCGTGGTTGCGCTTGGCAGCCGAGGTGTGGGTGACAGACACGCCCCTATGCAGTGAAGAGCAGTTGCGCCCAAGTACACAGCATGCAGCAGGTCTAGACGGCACACCTGTATCGTTGAACGTAGGAAGACAAGACGGACTTGAGCAAATTTTGTGTTGTGCTTAGGAGCTTCCAAGACCGTTCATGGGTGATGTTGTGCGTGGGGATGTGACAGATGATATGTATGTGCGTTTGTGTGTGCATGTGTGACGCACTTAAGGCACACCAGACCACTCATAAATGTGATCAAAAGTCGACCGACTGTGACGCTTGTTTTGCTGCAGCTTGACCGAGACAAAATTGAACCGACCTAAGATGTTGCAGAAGTTGGACGTTATCGTGAACATGCATGCACACTTCCTCATCACTAACAACCTTTATGAGTGCAGTTTTCCTAGCTCTTACTTTCAATGAAATGCACACCTACACACCTTTGTGATTCCTTTTTTCTCCTTTCTATTTACTTTCCCCTATTATTCTGGTGCACTTCCCCGCAACTATTCCTGACACATCATCCTCTGCCTGCAATGCTCGCCTTTTGTCCACTTCCTACTTGCCATTTCCTCCACGTAGACCATGTCCTTATGGCACCATATCCTTGTGGCTCCATATCCTTATGGCACTATATCCATATGGCTCACCAGGCAGTGGCACTAGTTGCAGTAACGAGTGCTCTCCTCTCCTTACATCTCAGCCCTTCAACAACTCACTCACCGCAACAACAGCCCAAGATAACGGCGCCGCCCAAAATCCGGCATACGAGGTGGCCAGCACGAGCGTTGCACTCCTCACCCTCCACACCCCCCTGAGGTCCTCCCAACGAGAAGAGGATTGTGCTGATGCGAGCCCACTGGACTGATGCAATGCGGAAGGGCCAGTTAAGCCAGGCTGCTGTGCAATCAGAAGTGTGACCACACAAGTGTCAGTACACTTGTCCACACAAGTGTCAGTACACTTGTGCAGGTGTGCATCACACCAGTAGGTTAACCGTTGCACAGAATTGAGGACACGGATGTGCGATCACATACCTTGATACAAAAGCCGTTCCCGGCTGATTTGCAAAGGAGATGCAAAACAGAGAAAAAATGCGCAGGCGGTGACGACCAACTCCTTACACCAAAACAAAGGAATAAAGCATCATATATCTGGGTGCCGCTAAAGCCTTTTATTATGGCAGGCATTAAGCAGGCCAAGCAGGCCCACGGGTCTTTCACGTGAGACAGAAAAATCCCAAGCAAAGAATACGCCCAACAAAGGATCGAAACAGAGCCGTGGAGGGAAGGGGCCCTCAAGCATCATGCTGCTGCTTCCGCCTTATGCATGCATTACTACTGTGATCAAAGCACGCCATACTTTCAGCGTATTATTTCAAAACAGGCTGCCAAGACACACAGCAGAGACACGTCACAGTAGTATTTTGTGCGAACAATGCGTGCACAAAATGTGAGCTCACCTGTTTGGAGAGGAGGGTGTTTCGGGAGAGCCTGGCACAGCACAGAGTGGCAGCCAGCTGCCCAGCGATGGCGAGGAATACAGGGGGCGGTGAACGGAAGGCAAACAAGCCTATCGACTGTATGACCTGTGCACGAGTATAGTGGGGGAAATTTAGAGGGGGCGGTGAACGGAAGGCAAACAAGCCTATCGACTGTATGACCTGTGCACGAGTGTAGTGGGGAAGATTTAAAGGGGGCGGTAAATGGAAGGCAAACAAGCCTATCGACTGTATGACCTATGTATAAGGCATACAAGCCTATCAACTGTATGACCTGTGCACGATTGTAGTGGGGAAAATTTAGACAGAAGTCACAGGCAAACAAGCCTATCGACTGTATGACCTATGTATAAGGCAAACAAGCCTATCGACTTTATGATGTGTGCACGAGTGTAGTGGGAAAAATTTAGACAGAAGTCACAGGCAAACAAACCTATCGACTGTATGACCTATGTATAAGGCAAACAAGCCTATCGACTTTATGACCTGTGCACGAGTGTAGTGGGGAATAATATACAAAAATCACAGGCTGTTGCGTAAGAATGGCCGAAAGCAGACGGAAGAAGTAAGAGTGTTTTAGACAGAGTGTCTTAGACAGAGTGTTTTAGAAAGGGCCAGATTGTAAAGTATTTACTCAGTTGCATGTTAGGCTGCCTTTCCTGAAGGTTTTTATCTCTGGAGGCTTGCATTAGACCTGGTAATAGCCTCCACATAAACTGTATTAAAACAGGTGAAATTTGGCCAAGCATTGTGACCAGTGGGTCAACTAATGAAGGCACAATTAGGAGAGCATATGGCCCCAAGCAGTTTCATTGCGTTAAGTTGTTTTGCTGGGCAGCGTAACGATTGAATCCCAGCAACAACTTGTAGCGCAGTGCTGCATACAAGTGCGGTGATGAGGCAGTGGTATGAGATACAAATGCACCTGTTGCTAAATACAGGCCAACTGTTTATCAAATAAACCTAGTGATACAAGGGGGTTTGATTCTTGATCGGGGCACCCAAGCACATTAAACACGCGCACCGGTGGCACGATGCCGTAATAGTATTGCAGCGACGTTGCTGTGTAGATGGATAAAAGCCACAGCAGTAGGAGGGAGGTCAGCCACGGTGAGCCCCGCGCAAGGGCATCTTTGCCCCACCTGCATTTGAGGGGAGGAAGATGGGTATGACAATCGAATAATGGGCAATTGCCTGGTAAAAGTTTTGAGAGTACGTATTAATCACAGCAGCTGGATTTGCTGGGCATCTTGAGTTGGAAAACATCATTTGGAAGGGAAGGCGTGCACAAAATATATTAAATTGTAGGTTTGTTATAAGTCGTGTTAAGGTTCATGAGAGTTTGAACAAAACGTTCCAGAAAAAGGCTCCAGATCGGTTTCAGAACCACCTTACAGCAATTTTACTGGATATAGTCACGGGCAACTGAACAGTGTTGGCAGATGTGTTTGGAAAACGACTCACTGTCTTGGGGCCCACAGGACAAAGATGCCCAGCACTAACAGACAAGCCCCAACCACAGACACCTGCAGGTAAACAAGGTCGACACAACAACATGCGTACTTTGGTTGTCTTAGGCGTAAAGAAACTAACCACTAACGCAGCAAAGGCATGCGTCACAGAGATTGAATGCCTCTGCTTGACAATTTGATTCATTGTAAAAACTTGCATCAAACCAGGACACTTGAACATTGAATGTACACTGGCTGGACCATTTGTACAATAGCTTGATCATTTGTACAATGGCTTGACCATAATATTGTACACTGGCTTGACCATTTGTACAATGGCTTGACCATAATAATGTACAATGGCTTGACCATAATAATGTACATTAGCTTGATCATTTGTACAATGGCTTGACCATTATAATGTACAATGGCTTGACCATTGAATGTACAATGGCTTGACCATTGAATGTACAACGGCTTGACCATTTGCTTTGCCACTGTCCTATACCAACAACTGCATCTAATCATCTGTACTGCATGTGTGAGAGGGCGTTTATTTCTATTTGAACTGGCAGGTTCTTCAACCCCATGCTAGTGCGCAGCTGAAATCTACAAAAGAACATGAGTGGTTCATTGGCTAACATAGCTGTAGCAAAAATTATTCCAACACCACCTCCCAGAGGCTGCACACCACCTCCCAGAGGCTGCACACCACATATGTCATTGGCAGACAGGCACAGGTCCAGACATTGAGCTTGAGCTACCATGCCACTAGCGCGATACACATGAGGTACCATACTACAAGCACAATACAAACGACACGTTACCTAAACAAGCACACTACAAATGACACGTACCATACTACCAGCACATACCATACTACAATACAATGACACGTACAATACTACAATACAAATGACACGTACCATACTACAAGCACAATACAAACGACACGTCACCTACACAAGCATACTACAAATGACACGTACCATACTACAAGCACATACCATACTACAATATAATGACACGTACAATACTACAATACAAATGACACGTACCATACTACAAGCACAATACAAACGACACGTTACCTACACAAGCACACTACAAATGACACGCACCATACTACAAGCACGTACCATACTACAATACAAATGACACGTACCATACTACAAGCACAATACAAACGACACGTTACCTACACAAGCATACTACAAATGACACGCACCATACTACAAGCACATACCATACTACAATATAATGACACGTACAAGACTACAATACAAATAACACGTACCATACTACAAGCACAATACAAATGACACGTACCATACTACAAGCACATACCATACTACAATATAACGACACGTACAATACTACAATACAAATGACACGTTCCATACTACAAGCACAATACAAATGACACGTTACCTACACAAGCGACGACACCACAGGCCTCACCTCCACCATACTGAGGCAACACAGAGCGATTGCGACAGGGATAGGTCCAGACATCAAATTTGCAGCACCCAGCAGTTTGGGTGGCACTGTGCTTGCCTGGCCATCTGCACGTGCGGTTTGGCAGACTTGTTGATGCTTTTTTAAACTAGAGCAATCTCCATCCCAGCAGAAAGTAACTGTTTTTTTGCTGACTTGCAAGCTTCTGTATACAGAATGAGCTGTTGAGGCTCAACATCCTAGGCGTTTTCCTCACGACAAATATACCTAGACAAACAGTCCCGCCACACCCATCATATTATCTTTATCCACCAAAAGGCTTACAACGCTTCTCCTGCAAACACACTCATATGCACCATATACAGGAGATGTTATGCCGAGCAGGCCGCTGCAGCAGTGCAGCAGACCTCCAATTGCCCCCCACCCCCCTACACACACACACACACACACTCACACACACACACAACCCCACATTTATTTAACATATGACATACAATATATTTGTATAAATACTCACGCTCTACTTACCTGTATGCTGCCATACAGCAGCACAGCTGCAGCGCACCCCCAGTGCAGTGTAGAAGGCGTGTAACACGGCCTGATGGGCCAGCTGAGGCCAGTAGTCTACAAGAATTACATTTTTTAAGAAGCAGTTTGGAAGGTGAGATCAAATGTCTACTGTAGTACATCGCAGGAATATCCTTCCTTGAGGTGAGATCAAGTAATGGGCTCAGCGCTGGTGCCCCTTCTGACCTCAGTGCGGTGCCCCTAATACCACTAATGGACTCAGTGCTATGCCACTAATGGCCTCAGCACTGGTGCCCCTTCTGCCCTCTATTGGTCTGGGTTTAGACAAGACAGCTGACAGCTGCTCAGTATTTGCCTACCTGAGGTGAGCTCCCGTTTGCCGTAGAGCACCCCTTCTTCAACACACACACACACACACACACACACACACACACACACACACACAACACATAACGCTGCTCAAGACCATTGTGATGCATCGAACCCAAAAAGCTTACCAGCAGGAATGGGGGTGTCATCGTTGCCACTGCCATCGCTACTTCCGTCGCCGTTGTCGTGAAAGCCGTACAGCCCAGCCGCGTTGGTGAGGGCTCTCAGCAGTGAGGGGATGGTGGCTTGGAGCAAAGGAGCCTTGAAGGAGGGCAGAGGGAGCATTACAGAAAGTCAGCAGTGAGGGGATGGTGGCTTGGAGCAAAGGAGCCTCGCAGGAGGGCAGAGGGAGCATTACATAAAGTCGGCAGTAAGGGGATGGTGGCTTGGAGCAAAGGAGCCTTGCGGGAGGCAGAGGGAGGATTGCAGAAATTTAGCAGTGAAGGGATGGTGGCTTGGAGCAAAAGAGCCTTGATGGAGGGCAGGAGGGAACAAAGAGTGTGCAAAGTAAGTATAAAAAGGGACGGTAATGCATATAATGTTCAATCGTACAAATGGTGGCAGCATATTAGATCAAACAAATATGGTGGCACACAATGGTGGCACACAAGAAAAAAGGAGGAATGAAAGGATGTGAATATTTATTTCAAAAGGAAAGGGTTGTAGGAAGTGAAGCCTATGCAGATGACTGAGTGATGTATGATTATAATTTGCTACAGTAGAAGAGGATAGACAGTTTTGGTACAAGGGGACTGCAAGATGATGGTCGTGCTTTCAGAATGTCATTTAGTGCGCATGCAGCATTGTACATGTCGATTGGGAATGAGAAGGCACACAAAAACGCCTGCGCAATTGAGCCTGTTAATTTTATTGAATGTATTCAATTGGGCCTGTAAATTTTATTGCGTTCAAAAAGGCTACTGGTTGCAGGGCGCAAAGTGGGTGAGGGAAAGTCAAAAAAGGGTGGAGTGGAAAGTGACAGGCAAAATGGAGTAGAAGGAGGGTGCAACAGTGCCCACAAGCTTTTGGGTCGACAGGATGCCCTGAACAACAGAACAGCTTAAAATAGGAGGCATTCTCGCACTGCAGGAAAGATAAGACCATGGCCTAATTAAGCGAAAGAGCACCAACAATGTCCAGAGAGACCAGTGCCTACATAAACAGCACAACACAGGAGGACGTGTGCACACTGCAACTGAGACAAAAACCCAACCGAGGGGCAACACCACCAGTGGCAATGTGTGAGGAAGTCAGTACCTGCACAGCATACAGCAGCAGGATGTGCAATGCCAGGTAGGCCTGCATCACACGCGCCCCCCCGCCTGCGCTGGTCGTTCTGCTGTTAGGCGACTTGGCTCTGGACCATCGGTGTACGCACCAGCCTATGCACGCCATGTACGGCATGCTTGCGACACTGGGCCACAGAAGTGCACAGCCACTCAACAGCGCAGCTGTAGCGACGCGTAGGTAGGCGGGATGAGAGCCTTGCTGCTGCAGCTCTTGCTGTGGGTGCTGCTGTTGCTGCTGCTGCTGCCTGTGCTGCTGCTGTTCGTGCTGTCCGTGCTGTGGGTGCTGTTGTTGTTGAGGTGAGGTGAGCTGCACATGCATCGGGGATGATGAGGCAAACCTCTCTTGTAAAGGGGGAGGCTTTGAGTCACGCACGCTTCCTGTGGATGAAGGCATGAGCAAAGGCCAAGTGCCAACCGCAGCGTTAAGGACCTTGTTTCTGGAAATCGGCTCCCTCAGGGGCTCCTGCTGGTTTGGAGAGCTGATGCCTATGCTTGGAGACCCACTCCCATCTGCCCCCCCCTCTTCCCCCACCCCACCATCAAAATCAATCAACCCAGCTCCTACGCTCTCTGCGACCCCCTCCTCTCCTGCCACTGCCGCACAGCGTTGGCTCTCAAGCACAGCTGCCAGGAGGCACAGCAGCGGCGGGCACAGCAGCTGTAGCAGGTGGAGCAGCCCGCCTGCTGCCTGAGACTCTCCATCGCCTGAGTATGTGCGTGTGTTGTGTGTTGTGTGTTGTGTGTTTGTGTGCATGTGCGTGCGTGTGTGTGTGTGTGTCTGCGTGTGTGTGTGTGTGTGTGTGTGTGTGTGTGTGTGTGTGGTTGTGTGTGCGCGCACTTGCACATGTGTGCTAGTGTGCTTACCTAAACCTAGAATGAGCACCAGCCAATGCCAGCTCCACTGCCACAAATCCTCTGCACTTCCTTTCGCTGGGAAGGGAGGAGGGTGTTGGAGCGAAGGAGGAGTCACTAAGTTCACCTGCGCATATACAAAATGTGTAATAAATAGTTGAAAGCTGACGAACGCAAGACATCGAGGTAACGGAAGCTAATTTGGGCACGCAATCGCTTGAAAACTGGTTCAACACTGTAATTCCTCAAGCGTGCACTCGGTACAGAAAAGGGTGTACAGTGTACAGGTATTGGATGCACTCACCGTGTACAGCAGCTGGAGTAAGAGCTGTGCGGCCAGCAAGGCAGAAGCGGCAGTGGACACAAATGACCACAGCTGGCGTTGCTGGCGATGCTGATGCTGTGCTTGCTGGGTGCGTATGGGGGAAGGATGCCATATGGACAAAGTGCAGGAGGCATGTTTTCCGCCCCACCAAAAGAAGGTCAGCAAGAAGACCAAACCTGATTGGGCAATTGTGGGGGGCTTGTGATTAGATCTGGGTACACGTTCAGTTGCCTGTAACAATCCTTCAAATGCTCGTATGTGTGTGTAACAAGTTCAACTGTTAATAAACTGTTGGTAAGCGGCATTTACGCGAGTGTGTGAGTGCGTGTGCACATGTGCAACCAGTCACAGCTCAAGAGCCGCGCACCAGCTGCTGAAACATTTGAGTAAGCCACACTCAGCACACCCAGGACAGCCAGAACCGTGCGGATGTGCAACTCAGTCATGCTGGTTCTTCACAACAAAAGATCAATAAATCAATGTAATATAAAGTATATAAATTGCATGATTTATTATAATATTGTAATGTAGGTGTATTAGGCAAAGAAATTCCATGCACGCTAGGTGAATCCCTACATCTACGGCTACAATGTCACAAAACACACTGGAGCTATCCCAATTTCTCCCAGACCTGGTCTTTACCGTGAGGCCCTTAACTGTCTTGTTTGCCCCGACCTGGACTACAAAACCGGTGTCGGGGCTTTTTTATTTAAGGAACATCAATATGCCACAACCAGATACAACC